>Ga0307412_10000089_pt1 | contig 81839 bp, 100 predicted proteins | sample DK1Cmetagenome_3_FD_203823 | JGI IMG/M metagenome (GOLD analysis project Ga0307412, IMG submission 203823) | Maize rhizosphere microbial communities from greenhouse at UC Davis, California, United States - DK15-C-1 | ecosystem: Host-associated > Plants > Roots > Rhizosphere > Soil | place...
CCAAGGCTTCTTGGGTCAGGCCGGCTCGAAGCCGGGCGGCGCGGAGGTTGTCAGAGAAGGCCATGGGCCAATTCTTCACGGTCTGTGATGTGGCGCTAACACGATTTGTGTTGCGCGAAGGATCACGATATGTGATTCTCCCCGAATGGACGCACTCGACAGAGCCGTGAAAGCCGCCGGCGGGGTTACATCCCTTGCCTCCCATCTTGGTGTTCGCCAGAGCGCTGTCAGCAATTGGCGCTCCCGGGGGCGTGTGCCCCCGGCCATGGCCATCCCCATCGAATCTGTCACTGGCGTTTCCCGCCATGACCTTTGCCCCGACATTTTCGGGCCCTTGGGCGGGCTGGCCCCGGTGACCAAGCGGGAGTTGCTGGCAAAGCTCGGCCTCTCCAATGACGCACACCTGGCCGTCGTCTTGGCCCTCCCGGTGGATCGCGTCGCATCGTGGGAGCTGGACGCAGCTGTCCCGGCTCTGCCCGGTGTTCTCGCCGTCCTGGGTGCTGCGCCAGCCGGTGCTGTTTCGCGCGTCGAATCCGATCCCGACGCGGACCGCATTGGCCCGGTCGACACCGCCTGAAAGGCCATCCCTGGCCGTCGTCCCTGAATTGTTGATCTCCATGGCGCCAATCCTGCGCCACCCGAGCCTAGCCCGAAACCTTGAAACACCGTCCCTCCCAAGGTGACCTCATGACCTGCCGTACATCCGCACTCAACTGGCTCGACGTTCTCTACAACTCCGTGCGCAAGACGCCCGGCGGTGTCGTGGATGCAGCCGCATTCCTGGCCGACCGTCGTGGGAAGTCGATGCACCCGGAAACCCTTCGCGCGAAGTTGCGTGGGTTGGAGGGTGAGTCGGTGACGATGGAAATTGCCGAACTGCTCACAGAGTGGATGCAGGAGAAGGCGGGCGGCAGTGATTACGCCCTGGACTGGATGCAGGCGCTGGCCGGGCAGTTCGGCATGGCCGTGGCTACGGTTCCGCCGCCGCCGGAGGGCGGCTGGTCGGACGAGATCGGCGCCATCCAGACGAAGTTGCTGGAGATCACCACGCGGGTGGGGCGCTTGTCTGGCACGGCGGTGGAGGCGATGGCCGATCACCACATCGACAGCGACGAAGCCAAGTTGATGGTGGAAGAAGCCAACTCGCTGATCACGATGGCACACCGGCTGATCCGCAACGTGTCGCGCGCTGCAGCAAAGGGGAGGGTGCGTCGATGAACCATCCCGCTCGCTCCACCGATCCCAACACCAGCCACGAGGCAGCCAACTACATCGTTGCCAGTGGCGTCCAAGGTGACCAACAAGCCGCAGCAGCTTCCGCTGTGCGTCGCTTCCCGGGCCTGACAAGCCTCGAACTGGCGAACGAGACGGGCATCTGCCGATACGTGCTCGCTCGACGCCTTCCCGAACTGGCCGAAACCGGCCGCGTGTGGCGGGGCCCGAAGAAGCCTTGTCCAATGTCTGGCCGCAGTGCCTGCACCTGGTGGCCGGTGGCCCGGGGCCAGAACATGACGCTGGGGCTCTGACATGTCGACCATCATCATGTCGCAGTGCTGGCCGCTGCAGGGCCTGAGCGTCACGCAGAAGGCTGTGTTGATCTCGCTGGCTGACCAAGCCAACGACGACGGCGTGTGCTGGCCGGCGGTGGGCACCATCGCCGCGCGCTGCTGCATGTCGCCGCGTGCTGTCCGCACCGCCATGGATCATCTGGAAGTCGTGGGCCTACTGACCCGCGACCGCAGGTTCAACAGCAGCACTGTCTACAACGTCACCCCGGCCAAGTTCGACAAGGCCGCAGCGCCATCGAAGGGCACTCGCAAGACCGGAAAAGCCGGTACTGCATCGGGCGCAGGTGCTGCGCCCCGTGCAGGGGGTGTGCCCGATGCAGGTGGGGATGCGCCCCGTGCAGGTGGGGATGCAGCGGGCGCAGGTCTGGAGGTGCGCCCCGTGCCGCCTAACCATCATATAACCACCAATGAACCGTCAGAAGAACCGTCATCTCCGGCGGGCCTGTCGGCCGCGCCGCCGGTGGTGGATCCGGAAACGGAGTTGCAGGCCGCATGCAGGGCGACATGGGCGGCATACGCCAGCGCCTACCGCATCCGCCACGGCGTGGCACCGGTCCGCAACGCGAAGGTCAACGCCAACGTGAAGCAGCTGGTGCAGCGGCTCGGGCATGCCGAAGCACCGGCCGTCGCCGGGTGGTTCCTGACCGTCAACGAGCGCTACGTGGTGCAGAACATGCACGACCTGGGGGCGCTGCTGTCGAAGTGCGAGGCCTACCGCACGCAGTGGGTCACCGGCCGGCAGATGACCGCGACCAGCGCACAGCAGCAGGACCAGACCCAGAGCAACGCCAACGCCGCAGACGAGGCCAAGGCCAAGCTGCGCCAGCTGAGGGAGGCGACCAATGCTCACTGACGCCGAGCAGGATCAGCTGGTGGACATGCTGGCCTCTACTGCCGAGGTCATGGGCGAGAAGATCAGCCCCAACGCAGCGACGTACATGGTGCTGGATCTGGCCACCTATCCGCTGCGCGTGCTGGCTGAGGCGCTGACCGCCTGCCGCCGCGAGGTAAAGGGCCGGCTGAGCCTGGCCGCGATCATGGAGCGCATCGACGACGGACACCCGGCACCGAACGAAGCGTGGGCTGTGGCGATCCGGGCCGCTGATGAGGCGGTGACCGTGGTATGGACCGAGCAGACCAGGGACGCATGGACGGCGGCGCTGCCGCTGGTCGAGGAGGGCGACAAGATCGCAGCCCGGCAGGCGTTTCTGGAGGTGTACGCCCGGTTGGTGAAGAGCGCGCGCGCTGTGGGTGGCTGCGCCGTCTATCAGCCGTCGTTGGGCCACGACGCGAGTGCCCGGGCCGCAGCGCTGCAGCTGGCGGTGGATGCTGGCCGCTTGGCGCACGAGCAGGTTGCCGAACACCTGGCGCTGCCGTCGTCCACGCTCGCGTTCAATCCGCTGGCCCTGCTGGCAGGCCGGGTGGAGGCGAGCCCTGAAGCGAACGAGCGCACCAAGCAGCGCCTGGCAGAAATCGCCGAGCTGTTCGCTCCCACTCAGGACGCGGCGGCATGAGGCAGGACCACGTCGAACTGGAGGTGCGCCCTGTGTCCGAGCCGGTGGCGGTGGCCGGCTGGTATCTGGCCTATGGCTACGGCATCAAGCCGCTGGTGTTGTATGCGACGCGTGGTGCAACGGTCTGGCGCGATGGTTGCCGTCAGATCCCGATCACCCGCTATGCCGGCCCGATTCCGGAACTGCGCTGATGTGGTCGAAGGCACCACCGCCGAACAAGGAAGAGGCCGCACGCATCGTGCTGGCGAAGACGGGGCCTTGCATGGCCTGCCTGGCGCTGTTGCAGCAGCAACTGCTGGAGCCGGAGCTGGTGGTCTACGGCTGCGACTACAACCACGCCAAGAGCGGGAACCTGCGGCGCGGCCACTTCTTCGGCTTCGCGCTCTGCGTATGGCACCACCGCCGCATTCCGATGGAGGGGAGCACCTTCGCGACGATGCGCCAGATCTACGGCCCGAGCCTGATGGATGGCTCGCGGACCTTCCACGAGACGTACGGCTCCGACGACGAGCTGATTGCAAACCAGACCTACATCAACGAACTGAGGGCGGCAGCATGAAGTCAACGAAGAAACTGGCACCGAGGTTGAACCCTCAGATCGCGCCCAGGGAACGGCGGATGGACCACAACACGGTGTCCCGTCCCAAGCGAAGGAAGCCCGGCACGCTGGCGGCCGGCCAAGTCGAGACGGTGGAGCAGTTCGAGGCCCGTGGCGGCCAGGTGCAGCGCCTTCCGGCCACCTGGGAGCAGGCAGCATGAGCATCGAGGAACGCATCAAGAACATGAGCCCCGACCAGCTGCGCGCCGAGATCCTCAAGATCGACAAGGTGCTGCAACAGATGGGGAAGATCTGCCACGACCAGACCACCGCGAATCAGGCGGCGTGGATCGAATGGCAGCACGGAGCCGGCGCAGAGGCCGCAATGCGTTGGATCCACAATGGTCTGTGGGGTCCTGGTCTGATCCCGGATGAGGACGCCCCCTACGGCAAGGAAGCGCAGGCATGGATGGACGCCAACCGTGCGGATCCTATGCCGCAGTGCGCCTGTGGCAGGCCATCCCACATTCTCTGGATGGGGCAGGGGGCCTGTTGTAACGAGCACTACGAAGAAGCTCGCGCCAAGCACGGCGAGGTGACCCCTTGAATGCGGTAGTGGACTGGCAGCCCATCGCCGGGGCTCCGCAGGATGGGACGCGGCTGATGCTGTGGGACTCGGTGAGCAAGCGGCCGGTGTTCGGCAGCTGGCGTGGGGACAACCCGGCGATCACGCACTACGCGGCCGAGCCGGCCGGCCCGGAGTTCCCATGAGCCGTCACCCCGAAGATCACCACCACAACCGTGTGCCTGGATGGCCTGAGTGCGGCCGCCAGAACATCACGATCACAACTGCCCTTCGGCTGGTTCGCATGTACGGCGACCGCCTCCCATCGGTTGCGCAGCTTCGGGCGGACTTTGAGGTCAGCCGGGCGACGGCATTCCGTTGGCGCGCGGCCTTCCGTGACGCGATCGAGCAGCAAGAGGCCGCCGATGCAGGCTGACCGCGCGCTGGAGCTTGTTCTGCCTTGGCCGAGCAAAGACCTGTCCCCGAATGGACGGGTGCACTGGAGCCGGAAGGCAAAGGCTACGAAGCACGCCCGGCAGACAGCGGTGGTGCTGGCGCATGAGGCGGGGTGGCGCGCGCTGCAGTTGCCGCCGGGGAAGCTGCACCTGTGGGTGAGCTTCCACCAAGCGCCGGGCAAGGCCCTGCCTGACGACGACAACATGCTGGGGCGGTTCAAGGCGTACCGGGACGGAATTGCCCAGGTGCTGGGTATCGACGACAAGCGGTTTATCAGCCACCCGTTCGTGAGCAGCGAGCGCCGGCCCGGCGGCCAAGTGGTGGTAAGAATCACCGGCGGCGCGGCCGCCGACGGCCAATCAACGACAGGGGAAGGGGCATGAATCCACGAGAGATGATGGCGCGGCTTGGCCCGAGCACGGTGAAGTTCGATATCGGCCGTGGCGGTGGAAAGCCGGACCTGACGAACCAGGACATTGCCGCGGCGCTGGGCATGGTGCCTGCTGGGCTGGGTCGGGAGCTGCTGGAGGCGTGCTGGTGGCCGGACGGCGCCACGCTTCGTCGGCACAAGCTGCGTGATGCGGTGATTGCGCTGGTGACGCCGGAGCTGCAGCGTCAGCAGCGGCGCCTTGCTGAGGCGCGCACGGATCTCGGGCTGGCTGAGGTCTGCATGGGCTGGGGTGGCGCCGCGACGGCTGAGCAGCGGGCGAACCGTGATGCCGCCCAGAAGCGGCTTGGCAGGGTGAAGGCGCAGTGCTGGCCGATCAGCACCTTGGAGTCGCTGCCGACCCTGGCCGGCGCTGTGATCGGAGAGATCGCCAAGCGCCCGCACTGCCCGGCCTGCGAGGGTAGGGGGCAGGCGATGGTGGGCGAACTGCTGGTGCCGTGCAAGGTTTGTGGCGGGTCAGGGCTGGGTCAGGTCAGCGACCGCCGTCGCGCGGCCGCTATCGGGCGCGATGAGTCAACCTACAGGGAGCGGTGGCGTGGTGTATACGAGTGGCTGCTCGATAGAATGCATGAAGCTGAACAAAAGGCGGCCGCCGCGATGGCAAGGTCGCTACGCGATATCTCGGAGAGTACGTGTTCTCATCAGACCGCCTCAAGCATTGGCTCAGTGTTGCCGAACTGAGAGCTGTACCCGATGTCATTCCTCGCAGCGGCCCCGCAGGTGCCGCAGTGCGGGGTGTTAGCGTGATGCTGGTACTGGATGGCGAGCAGCTCCAGTTTCGAAGGATTGAGGGGGAATCAGTCTTCTGCCTCGGGCTCGATGACGATGAGCACTTCAGTGTCGAATGTTGTATCAGCGTCTACGATGCTTGGCGGGCCGAGCCAATCATCACAGAGTACTGGGGCTTAGTTTCCTTCACTTTCGATAATTGGCCGAGCTACGAGAGGGAGCAGCTCTTCCGCTGGGAGAGAGTAAAATTTGTTGCTAGACGAATCCGTCGATCGGTCCGGAACCGCGTGGCGGCGTTTAGGAAGCAAGTTGCCGTGGAGCGCTACGCCGTTCTCAACACGGTTAAGTCCTTGAAGACCGACGTGAGGGTGCCTCATTCCTTGGACGTGGCCGGCAGCTTGCTAGGAAACGATTGGACCGACAAGCTTGATGCATTCGACCGCCTTGACCAGATTGAAGTAATGCTGGATGCATTGGTCGATCTTGGCGAGCTGCGCAAGAACGGCATAGGTTATGAGGTCACGGGAAAAGGCATAGCCGCTCTCTCGCAATATGAAGAAGAGGAACGGAAGCACCGGGAATCAATGAGCCTGCAAAAGGGTATCCGTTGGTTGACCGTCGTGATGGCTGTTGCCGCCCTCCTACAGGCCAGGGTCGTGAAGTTCCCCGAGCTTTGGACGATCAATGCTTGGCCATGGAACTAGTGCGGGGTTGATGCCCCCGCATATTTGCCTATAGATTGGCTATCGTCGGCAGATGGACGCTAGCGTACCCCTGAGGTATAAGGTCCTGACCAACCAGAAGGGGGCCTTATGGCAAGGAAATACTGGTATGTGGTTACAGGCGATAATGGATGGACCGTTCGTGAGGAAGGGGTGGCAGTGCACACCTTTCGGACGCAGGCTGAGGCCATCGCGTTGGCTACCGGTGCTGCTCGCGGCTATCACGACAGAACGTCGCGGCCAAGCGGCGTGAGAATTCAAACTGCCGGAGGCCAGTGGCGCGAAGAGCGCTCCTACGGCGACGACCCATTCCCTCCCAGGGGATAATTTCGTACGACACCAAACCCCGGCTTTCCGGGGTTTCTTAATTCTGGACTTCCATGATCCTGACCGCCTCGACAATCCAGCAGGCGGTGGGCTGCAGTGCCGCCGTTGCTGCCCAGTGGGCCCAGCCCCTGACCGATGCCTGCAATGTGTTTGGCATCAGCACTGCGAAGCGGGTAGCCGCATTCCTGGCCCAAGTCGGTCATGAATCGGGTGGGCTCACCCGTGTGAGAGAGAATCTGAACTACGGCGCCCAGGGATTGGCAGACATCTGGCCGAGTCGCTACGCGGTCGACCCCAAGGCTAAGCCGAAGAAGCCGAACGACCTTGCACGCGAGCTGGAGCGGAAACCAGCGGCCATCGGCAACAACGCCTATGCGAATCGCATGGGGAATGGTTCCGAGGCAAGTGGTGATGGCTACCGCTACCGTGGTCGCGGTCCGATCCAGAACACTGGCCGTGCCAACTATGCGGCGATCCGTGATGCTCTCCGCGCCAAGGGCATCAAGTCTGTTCCGGACTTCGAAGCCCAGCCGGAAGCGCTGGAGCAGCCGAGCTGGGGCGCGCTGGCCGCAGGCGCATTCTGGGACGCGCGCAGTCTCAACAAGCTGGCTGACGCCAGCCGATTCGACGACATCACCGAAAGGGTCAATGGCGGCCATACCGGCGCAGCAGACCGGCGCGAGCGATATGCGCGCGCGCTGAAGGCGTTGGCCGCATGACGGCTAAGAAGAAGCCCGCCCGACTATCGCCGGTCAGTCAGCTGCAGGGCGTGCTGGTGGTGCTGGAAAGCCGCAAGGCCAAGAATCCGACCGCCGAGCTGCTGTCAGCCATCCGCGAGATGGTGAGCGACGCGCTCGCGGTGCTGCAGGAACCGGACCCGACCAAGCAGCGCATCGCATTTGTGCTGCTGGCGGTCCAGCAGTCAACGCAGGTGGCCGTCAAGGAGGTGCGCGGCAAGCGCCTCACCCGCGTGACCATCATCGACCAGCCCCTTTACCACTGGGCGCTGGAGGAAATCCATGCACTGGCAGGTGCCGCATGACCTTCGCAACCCGCAACATCGGCGCCGCTCGCGTCGGGATAGCAGTCCTGGTGCTGACCATGCTCGGCCTGGCCATGGCCGCACTGGTTGCAGTGGCCATCCCCGCAGAGAACAAGGACTCCTTCGGCATGCTCGTCGGTGGCCTGAACAATGCGACCGGCATGGTCATCGGATACTTCTTCGGCATGACCCGCAAGGCAGGTGCCTGACATGAATCGCACTGCCATCTATCTCGTGGCGTTCATCGTCTGGTCGGCCGGAATGTTCGCTGCTGGTTGGGCGTGGCGCGGTGATCGTGCCGAGAGCACCGAAGCGCAGCAACAAGCAGGCGCCAGAGCGGCCCAGATGCAGCAAGTTAACCGGACCCGTGCCACGGAGCATGACCAGGCCGAAGCGCTGGCCACCATCGGAGCCAAGCATGAAGAAGACCGCACTGCGGCCGAGGCCCTCCCTGCTGCTGTTGTTGCTGGCGTGCGCGATGGCAGCCTCCAGCTGCGCGACGACCTCGCCACCTGCAATACCGCTCGTCTGTCCGAAGCTGTCGCCGGCGCCGTCGAACGTGATGCGCACGCCCAACTACGAGCGGAGGTCGCGGGAGATCTTGTTCAAATCGCCCGTGACGCCGACGACCACGTCCGCAGTTGCCAAGCCGTGATCGGGGTTGACCGCACGTTGTAGCTCTTGTCCTGGCGCACATCAGGTTCCACGGATTAGGTTCCACGGCGGTGGGGCCCCTCAGTTTATCCACAGCAACCGGGGGGGATTCGGACCCCGGTAATTGACAGTTTTTCGGCCTCTATGGTGCTCCACCACAGGCCACGTTTTCGGCGGATTTTCTCGGGAGAAACCGCAATTTCGGCCCTTAATAGGCTGCGCATCGGGTAGAACATGGCTGACATCCACGAATTCACCAAAGGCTGGTCCGTGGCCAGGCTGGCGGATGAGTTCGGGATGGACCGCCGAACGGCCAGCAAGCGCCTAAAGGAGGCCGGCGTTCCGCCGCTGACCAAGCGGGCAGGACACGACGTCTACCGGCTGGCCGATGCAGCCCCCGCGCTGGTCAATCCGGGCGCTGGAGCATTCGGTGCTGAGGGCGTTGTCGACCCGCGTGACCTACCTCCGATGGAGCGGCGCGCCTATTACCAGTCGGAGAACGAACGCCTGAAGGTCGAGTCGACCATCGGGCAGCTCGTGCCGGCCGCTGAGGTCGAGGCGGATTACGCCGAGCTGGTCAAGAAGGTCGTGCAGTTCTTCGACACGCTCCCAGATGTGCTCGAGCGCAAGGCCGGGCTCACTCCGGAGCAGGTGGTCAAGGTCCAGGACGAGTGCGATCGCGTCCGGCAATCCATGTACGAGGGCATCACCGATGACGACGTACGCGACAGCGCGTAGCGTGCGCCAAGGCGTTGCCGAGATGATCAGGCCGCCGCGTCGCATCAGAGTGAGCGAGGGTGCGCGGGTGCTGCAGGTGGCCAATGCCGCCGGCGCCGCTGGAGCCTGGGATCCGGATACCACGCCCTACATGGTCGAGCCGCTGGATACGACCGGCAGCCGCCATTACGAGGCAGTGGTGTTCGTAGGGCCGGCGCGGTCGGGCAAGACCATCTCGCTGATCGATGCGCGCTTGGCCTATCTGATCACCTGCAACCCGGCCGACGCCATGGTTGTGCAGATGTCCAAGGATGCGGCCGAGGACTACAGCAAGACCCGTATCGCCCGCAGCATCGCCGCCAGCCTGGAGCTACGCTCCCGGCTGAGCCCGCGAGCCCACGACGACAACATCCTGCTCAAGTTCTTCCGGTCGGGAATGTCGCTGCGCATGGGCTGGCCGTCGGTGTCGGTGCTGTCGGGTAAGGACATCCACGACGTCCTGATGACGGACGTGGACAACTACACCGGCGATCTGTCGATCGACGAGTGCTTCGGCCTGGGCTTGAAGCGCACGCAAACCTACATGTCCGCCGGCATGGTGGTGGCTGAATCGAGCCCGGCAACGGACTACGCCGACGGTGCCTGGAAGCCGCTGCACCCGCACCAGGGACCGCCGGCGGCCGGCATCGCTGCGCTGTATGCGCGCGGCGACCGCCGCCGCTGGTACTGGCCATGCCCGGAGTGTGGGGAGCGGTTTCAGGCGGCGCCTGGCTATGAGGGGTTCGCGCTGCCACCGATGGAGGAACTGCTCGAGCGGGTCGTGCTGGATGACGTGCAGAAGATGGCGCGGCACTACTCGCTGCTGCACTGCCCGCACTGCGGTGTGGGGCTGCAGCACCGGTGGAAGGATGGGATGAACCGCAGCGGCGTGTGGGCTGCGGAAGGCCAGATCGTGCACGCCGATGGCACGGTCACCGGGGATCGTCCGGAGGCACGCATCGCCAGCTACTGGCTGGGCGGTGTCGCTGCGGCCTACCAGTCGTGGGAATCGCTGATCGAACGCTATCTGCAGGCGCTGCGCACCTTCGCCACTACCGGCGAAGAACGGCCCCTGAAGACCACCCACAACGTGGACGGCGCGATCAACTACGTGCCGATGGCGGCACGGTCGGCCAGTGATCCGAACGAGATGCAGGAGCGGGCAGAGGTTTGGCCAGCTGGTGCTGTGCCCGCTGGGGTGCGCTTCCTGTTGGGGGAGGTCGACGTCCAGGCCAACCGCTTCGTCGTGCTGGTGCTGGGTTTCGGCATCGGCGAATCCGGGCAGCTGGAACGCTGGGTGGTGGATTCCTTCACCCTGCGCACGTCCAAGCGCGAAGACGGCTCCGGCGGCTTCCTGCCGCTGGACCCGCCGAAGTACCTGGAAGACTGGGAACGCCTGGTCGAGAAGATCATCAGCCGTCGCTACCCGCTGGATGACGCCACCGGCCGCAGCATGCCCGTGCATGCGGTGGGCATCGATTGGGGTGGCAAATCGGGAACCTCGATACGCGCGCTGGAGTTCTGGCGTTCGCTCAAGGCCCGGAAGCTGCACGCCAGGGTCAGGTTGATCAAGGGCGATGCGCGCCGCGAGGGTGGACTGTTCCGCGAGACCTTCCCCGACAGCAGCAAGCGTCGGGACCGTAAATCAGGGTCGAAGGGCGATGTGCCGCAGCTGCTGCTCAATGTGGACCGGTTGAAGGACACGGTAGACGCCAACGTGAAGCGGGCCGAGCCCGGCCCGGGCTATTACCACTTCCCCGACTGGTTGCCAGAGGCGTTCTACGCCGAACTGACAGCCGAATCGCGGACGGCAAGGGGCTGGGAGAACTTGGCCAAGCGCCGCAACGAGGCGTTCGACCTCTGCGGATATGCAGAGGGTATGGCGCTGTGGCTGAAGGTTCCGGCCATCAACTGGACCGCGCCGCCGCCATGGGCCGCGCCGTGGGACGACAACCCAGACGTGAGGGCTGACGACGTTGCGCCGGCGCCAATGCCGCGTGCGCGTACCCGCCGCGTCATCCGAAGCAAGTACCTGGGACGCTGAGATGGCATTCACCAACAAGCAAGTCGAGCAACTGGAGGCCGCGATCGCGGCCGGCGTGCTAAGCGTCCGATATGCCGACCGCACCGTGACCTACCAGAGCCTGGTGGAAATGCGCCGTCTGCTGAAGCAGATGCGCGATGAGCTGGGCCAGGCCGCAGGTGCACCGCGGCGTCGGCGCATCGTGCGCCTCTACCAATCGGGGACGGGCAATGTCTGATATCGCCGAAAGCAGCTACCGCGCCGCCGGCCACGGCCGTCGCCTCCGCACTTTCCGGCCGACGTCGCTCGGTCCCAACGCCGCACTGCTGGGTCTGCCGACGCTGTTGGCGCGTGCCCGGCACCTGGCCCGCAATGACCCGTGGATGGTCAGCGCGCTCAACAAGAGTGTGTCCAACGGCATCGCCACCGGCATCCAGGCAAAGCCGATCTGGGGTACGGACGACCACAAGAAGAAGCTCACCAAGTTGTGGACCCGCTGGGGCAAGTACGCTGATGCCGATGGCGTGCTTGGCTGGGACGGCCTGCAAGCGCTTGCCTGGCGCGAGTGGAAGGAGGCAGGCGAGGTGTTCGCCCGCATCCGGTATCGGCGACCTGAAGACGGTTTGCCTGTGCCGCTGCAGGTGCAGCTGATCGAATCTGAGCAGTGCCCGCAGCACTACAACGGTGTGGCCAGCAATGGCAACGTGATCCGGCAGGGCATCGAGGTCGATAGCATCGGTCGCCGCGTGGCCTATTGGATGTACCGGGAGCACCCGGGCGACCTGCAGCTGACCGTCAACGGCAACGAGCTGGTGCGCGTGCCGGCCGAGCAGGTGCTGCACTTGTACCGGCCGAACCGAGCTGGTGCGATGCGCGGTGTGCCGGGTTCGGCCCCAGCGCTGCTGCGCATGTTCAACCTGGACCGCCTCGATGATGCGGTGCTGGAGCGCCAGGCCCTTGCCAACCTGTTCGCCGGGTTCATCACCTCCGACGCCAACGGAGAGGGCGAGGATGGTGATGGCGTCGGCGAACTGATTACCGGCGAGGATGCTGACGGCACGGCCATTGGTGGCCTCGAGCCCGGCACCCTGCAGCAGCTGCCGCCTGGTCTGAAGATCGACTTCGCCGATCCGCCCAGCGCCGGCTCGGACTATGCCGAGTTCCTGCGTGGGCACCTGCTGGCAATCTGTGCCAGCCAGGACGTGCCCTATGAAGTGCTCACCGGCGACCTGCGCAACGTATCCGACCGCGCGCTGCGCCTGATCCTCAACGAGTTCCGCCGGGTGATCGAGCAGGACCAGTGGCTCTTCATGATCCCGATGTTCTGCCAGCGGGTGCGCGAGGCTTTCATCGACCAGGCGGTGCTGTCTGGTCTGCTGAAGGTGCCGCGCTATGCAGCCCTTCGTGATGACGTGACCGAAACCCTGTGGGTGCCCGAAGGCTGGCCTTGGAGCCATCCGGTTCAGGACGTGACCTCCGAACTCAAGGCGGTGCGGGCTGGCTTCAAGTCGCGCAGCAAGGTGGTGCTGAGCGCTGGCGAGGATCCCGAACAGGTTGATGCCGAGCAGGCGCTGGACAACGAGCGCGCAGACGCGGCCGGGCTTCGCTATGACAGCGATCCGAGGCGAACGAACGCCTCTGGTGCCCGGCAGGACGACGAACCCGGCGCCCTTGGCGCCAACGACGATGAAAGGAATGACGATGACGAGTAAGCCTGGCCTGTTGGCCCGAATGCTGGGTCGCGGCAGCCGTGCGCCCGTGGTGGCCTCGCTCGCTGCCGCGGTCCTCAATCAGCCGTTGCTGGTGCAGCCGACCATCGGCGAGGCACTGGTGGGCGGCTATCTGGAGGGGAAGGTCACCAGCGACGACAGCGTGCTGAAGGCCGACCGCTTCGAAGTGTCGGGCTCCGGTGGGCTGCCGGTGGGCGTCGCCCAGAACCTGATCGGTGTGATCCACCTGTCCGGTGCAATGGTGAACCGACCCATGCCCGGCGCCAGCGGCCCGGGGCCGGTGAGCTATGCCGCGGTGCGCGACACCTTCGATGAACTGCTCAACGACGACGCGGTCACTTCGATCATCCTTCGCCTGGACACGCCGGGCGGCATGGCCTCGGGATGCTTCGACCTGGTCGACCACATCTTCGAGGCCCGAGGCCGCAAGCCGGTGTACGCATTGGTGGACGACCATGCGTACTCCGCCGGCTTTGCGCTGGCGTCGGCCTGCGACGAGATCTGGGTCAGTCGCACGGGCGGTGTCGGATCTGTAGGCGTGGTGCGGTTTCATTACGACTGGAGCGGCAACAACGCGCAGGTCGGCCTGAAGGTGACGCCGCTGTTCGCTGGCGCCCGGAAGGTCGACTTCAACCCGAACTTCCCGCTTAGCGAGGAAGCGCATGCCGAGGCGATGGTCGATCTGGAGGACATGTACACGCTGTTCGTCGATACCGTGGCGCGCAACCTCGACATGGAAGCTGATGCCGTGCGCGCCACCGAAGCGGCCTGCTACCGCGGCCAGGCCGCCGTGACGGTGGGCTTTGCGACTAGGCTCGGCACCTGGCACGACCTGATCGAGCACCTCGGTGCCGGTGGTGCGCCTGCTCCCCTCAGCGAGGGCGACGACGCACCCGACGATGCTCCTGAGGCCGCCGTTGTGCAACCGCTCCCGGCTCCGGCTGTGGTTCAGGCCCCGGTGGTGCCAGCAGCAACCGGCCCTGCGGTTCAGGCGGCAGCCTTGGCCGCCGCTGTGGCTGCCAGTGAGCTGCCAGCGGTGCTGGCGATGGCGGTACTTCGCCGGCCGCTGCAGCAGGACGAGCCGGCAGCAAGCGCCATCGAATATGCGACGGCAGTGCAGGACGCCTGCGCTGCCACGCTGCGCGGTGACGACAGCCTGGCTGCCAGTTTCATCGAGAAGAACACCGACATCGACACGGTGCGTGCACAGCTGCTGTCGATGAAGGCGGAGGAAGGCCGCAGCACCCAGGTCGTCACCGCACACCCGGCTCCGAAGGCCGACCAACAAGCCGCCGAGATCAAGGCGCAGCTGAACCCCAATCACATCTACAAGCAACGAGGTAACTGACGATGGAAATCTCCTTGGCCGGCACCCGTACCGGTGAATTCCTGCTGTCCGAAGCAGGCGGCGAGCGCAGCCGTGAATTGATCCGCCTCCCTGCCGGGCAGGGCGTGCTGGCTGCCGGCACGCTGCTCAAGGCCGACAACACCGTGGCCACCAACGGCGCAGCAGCAGTGAAGGTGCTGTACGGCGCGGTAGACACCGGCACCGAATCCGCCGCGCCGGCCGTCAAGGGCGCGGCGATCGCGCGCGATGCCGAGGTGTTCGGCGAGAAGCTGGTCTGGGCCAGCGGTGTCACCGATGACCAGAAGCTGCTGGCCGCGCTGAGCCTGGCCGAGTCGGGGATCATCACCCGATGGACCCAGCAGCCCATCGCATCGAATGCCGCTGATCACCTGGTGTTCGTCTCCACTCCGCTGACCGGCACCGCCGGCGAAGCTCTGCCGCCGATCGTTGCGCACGTGAAGGACATCTTCGGTGCTCTGGTCACCGGCAGCACCATCAGCGCAACCTTGGCCAAGGCCACCGGTGCAGGCAACCTCGCCGGCGGCGGTGCCAAGGCTGCAGTGGGCGGTGTGATCACCTGGGACGCGGCCACCCTGAGCGCCGCTGGCGACTACACCCTCAAGATGACCGCGACCGATCTGGACGAGGCGACCACCGACACCATCACCATCGCCGCAGCCGGCGGCTGACCGCCGAGCAACCTTTCACCGGCTGACCTTTGGCCCCGCTTCGGCGGGGCCTTTTCGTATCCCCTTTCGAGAGAGAAATCACCATGGATCTGCAGACCCTTCTGGCGCTGGGCGTGCTGAGCTTCGACGCCCTGAACGCCTACATCAACAACCTGCCGCGCATCTCCACGCGGCTGGCGGACATGCGCCTTTTCCAGGAAGAGGGCCTGGTCGGCACCACCATCGTCAAGGTGGGTGTCAATGGCACCAAGCTGGTGCTGGTCCCGAACGCCCCGCGCGGCGCGCCCGGCCAGCCCAAGGGACTGGAGCGTGGCAAGGTGAAGCTGCTGGAAACCACCCACCTGCCGCAGAACTCGACGGTCATGGCTGACCAGCTGCTAGGCGTGTATGACCCGGCCGACCCGGAAGGCAACAACGTTGCCGCGGTGGTCAACGCGCTGCAGGCGGTGCACAAGCGCGACCTGGACTTCACCATCGAATACCACCGCATGGGCGCGCTGCAGGGCAAGCTGCTCGATGCCGACGGCTCGGTGATCATCGACTTCTACGAAGAATTCGGGGTCGACCAGACCGTCATCGGCATGGAGCTGAACAAGGACGCCACCAAGGTCCGCGCCAAGTGCATGGCCATCAAGCGCGCGATCGAGGAAAAGCTGGGTGGCATCCCGTACACCGGCATCCATGTGTTCTGCAGCGCCGGCTTCTTCGACGCCCTGACCGACCACCCCGACGTGCAGAAGGCCTACGAGCGCTGGCAGGACGGTGCCGCGTTGCGCGATGACGTCCGCAAGGGCTTCGTGTTCGGCGATATCACCTTCGAAGAGCTGCAGGGCAACACCGGTGGCAATCTGGCCCTGGCCGACGGCGAAGCCATCGCGTTCCCGCTGGGTGTGCCGGACATGTTCCTGACCCGCTTTGCGCCGGCGGACTACCTGGAAACGGTGCGCGGCATCGGCCTGCCGTACTACACCAAGACCGCCCCGATGCGCATGAACAAGGGCATCCAGCTGGAAAGCCAGTCCAACCCGCTCAACCTCAACACCCGACCGGACGCGGTGATCCGCCTGAAGGCCGGCGCGAAGTAAGCCAGTAGTGCCTGGCCCGCTTCGGCGGGCCGGGTAGGAGGTCATATGGCCCAGATCAGGATAGGGGTGGATCCCGACAACGTATTCGGGCGACAACTCACAGAGTTGGAGCAGTCACAGTTGCCGTTCGCCGCCTCGCAGGCCGCCAACAAGGTGGCCTACGAGATCCGCGAACGGTGGAAGCGGCAAGCGCCCCGCGTGTTCGATCGCCCCACGCCGCTGACCACGAATGCGGCGATGTACCGGAAGGCCACCAAGGCCCAGCCGTATGCCGAGATCTACATCCGCGACGAAGCCTTCAAGGGCACGCCGCCGGCGAAGTACCTGCTGGCAGAAGTCGAGGGTGGCCAACGTCGCCGGAAAGGATTCGAGCGGCTGCTGCAGAGCCGAGGTCTGCTGTCACCGACCCAGTTCGCAGTGATGGGGCGGGGCGCCCAGGCCAACCAGTTCGGCAACGTGCCGGCCGGGCAGGTGACGAAGATCCTGTCCCAGCTGGGGGCGCAGCGGGACCGCTACCAGAACCAGACCAACGTCAGCCGGAAACGGAGGCGAGGCAAGAAGAACAACCGGGATGGCGAGTACTTCGTCATCACCAAGCGTCGCGGCGTCCTGCGGCCCGGTATCTACGAGCGGATCGGTCGCGGTTCTGGCGTCCGTTCCATCTTCATTTTCACCAACACAGCCGGCTACAGCCCGCGCTACGACATCTTCGGCATGGCCGAGGACACCTGGAAGCGGCTAATGCCGTTCTTCCTGAAGCGTGAGCTGGAGAAGGCCATGGAAACCGCGAGGCCCTTGCCTTGAACCAGAAAGCATTCATGCAGGCCTTCGACGCAGTCGCGTTCGGTGCCTTCCGTGCCGCCGGCGTGGCCGACGCCGCTCACTATCTGGCCCCGGGCGCAGATGCGGAGGTGCCGTGCACGGTAATGCTGGACGAGGCCGTTGAGCAGTTCACAGCGGACGACGTGGCACCGATCGCCACCACCATTGATCGGATCACCCTGCAGCTGGCCGAGGTTGCCCCGCGAACTGGCGGCGTGGTGCGCATTGATGGCACCGGTCGTCGGCTGAAGCTGGTTCAGAAGATCCGTGCCGATGAGTCGACGGCGGTGTGGGAGGTGGCCAGTGCCTGATGCCATTTCCAGCCCACGTCGCCAGCTGTTGCTGGCGATGGGCAAAACGCTGCAGCTGATCAGCACAGAGAACGGCTACCTGACCGAAGCCGGCGCCGGCTGGACGCTCGAGCCCGCCCCGGGCGACCAGGACACCCAGGCGGTCCTGACTGCTGTCATCGAGAAACAGCAGCGGGCGGAGACGCCGTCAAAGGTCAACACGCATCGGCTGACCACCGTGAGCGTCATCGCCAAGGTCCCCGCCGACACTGATGGCTACCAGCGGAAGCTGGACGACCTGGTCACCGACGTCGAGGCGGCCATGGACAGCCGCGAGACAGCGCGCAACTTCCCCGATGGCATCCAGGTGCCGGTCTACGTCGGCATGGAGCCGCTGATGCCGGACAAGGCCAGCGCCGGCTGGGTCGGCGTCCTGATTACCTACCAGACCCACATCCCCAAGAAATGACCCGCCGCTCAGCGGCAACCCAACTGGAGAGCCATCATGGCCGAAGATTACAGCTACCTGGGCAGCGGCATCGTCCTGATCCGCAAGTGGGGCAGCAACGAACCGTTCCTCGAAGTGGGTAACGTGTCCGCGTTCACCGTCGCGCCGCAGACCAACACCATCGAACTGGCCGACTACCAGAACCCAGGTGGCGGCACGGCGAACCGTGTCGATCGCGTGACCGGCTACAACCTCAATTACACCTTCCACGACTTCAATCCGGAGAACTTTGCCCGTGCCACGCGCGGCAAGGCCAGCTCCATCGCCGCAGCAAGCGTGGCCGACGAACCTGCCGTCGCGGTAAAGGGCTCGTTCGTGCCCCTGCAGCACCTTGCCAGCAGCATCACCACGGTGGAAAACATCGCCGGCACCACCGAGTTCGAAGAGGGCAAGGACTTCCGATTCGAGCGCGGCATGCTGTTCATCCCAGCAGACTCGACGATCCCGGCTTCCGTCGGAGGTGCAGCCAACATCCATGTGACGTATCAACACGGTGATCTGGGGCATGTGGAAGCGGCTGTGACCGCACAGGCCTTCTACGAAATGCAGTTCTACGGCGCCAACGAGGCGCGTGGCGGCAAGCTGGTGCGCTTGGTGGCGCACAAGGTCACCGGTGGCGTCATCGAGAGCATGGGCCTGATCGGCAATGAATTCGGTGCTGGCAGCGTTCCGGGCGCTCTGTTGAAGGACTCGTCCAAGGCAACGGGCCCGGACAAATCCGCCTACTTCGCCTGGCAGCAGGAGAAGTAAGCCGTGACCGACGAAGACGTCATTACCCCGCCGACCCGTACGGTTACCTTCCGTGGCGAGATGCTGGTGGTGGGGCCGCTGCGGCTGCAGCAGGTTGGCCCGTTCATCACCGCCAGCCGCACCATCATCGCCCGAGTGGCGATGATGGCCGGCGCGGTCGAGGCGGCGGAGGCGGCTGCCATCGGCGCAATCATGCTCGATCTGCTCGAGCAGGACGGGCCAGAGATCGCCGCTGCATTGGCGGTGGCGGTCGACCGCGAGCCGGACTGGATCGCCGCAGGGACGTTGGATGAAGTCGCCGATCTGCTGGAGGCCGTGGTGGGATTGAACCGGGATTTTTTTGCCCGCCGGCTGCAGCGGCTGCTGCTGATGGCCAAGCCGCCGGCGGCAGAGAGTACGGCCTAGCCGACCTCGTCCAGTACCTGATCGCCCACGGGCATTCGCGGCGCGACGTGATGACATCCACCTTGGCGCAGCTTCGGGCTTTCACCGCCGCTGCCGCCCAGGACGACCGCGATCGCATCGCGGAATTCGCGGTGGCCACGCGTATGGCCATGGCTGCACCCGCAGCCGATTGGCAGATGTATCTGGCCGCACTGCGTGGCCACGCCCCCGTGGGGCAGACACAAGGGAAGATGACCCATGGCTGAGCCTTCAGCGAATCTCCGTGTCCGCATCAGTGCGGACCTGGCCGACATCAGGCAGGGGCTGGGCGTGCTCACCCGTCAATTGCGCGAAGTGCGCAGCGAGGCGGCCAGGCCATTGCCGGCGAAGAACGGCATCACCGACCTCGGTGTGTCTGCCGGCCAGACCGCGCAGGCAATGCGCCAGCTGCCGGCCCAGTTCACCGACATCTTCACCAGCCTGCAGGGCGGCATGCCCTTCTTCACGGTTCTGGTGCAGCAGGGCGGGCAGATCAAGGACAGCTTCGGCGGTGTCGAGCCAGCATTGAAGGGAGTGTCGTCCGCGGTGCTGGGCATGGTCACCCCGGTGACGGTGTCGGCCGCCGCGGTTGGGCTGTTGGTCTACGCCTGGTACGACGCCGAGCAGCAGGCCCAGGCTTACACGAAGGCGTTGGTGCTGTCGCGCAATGAGGCCGCGGCCACGACCCTCACCCTGGTCTCGCTCGCGCAACGCACCAGCGATGCGCTCAACGTTACTGCCGGTGCCGGTGCCGAGGTCGCCCAGGCCGTTGGTGCGAACGGCCGGATTGCTGCGCAGAACATGCAGGCAGTGGCTGCCGCGGCAGTGGCGATGAAGGAAGTCACCGGGCAAGCGATCGAGGATACGGTCGCCCTGTATGGGAAGCTTGCTGAGGACCCGATCAAGAACTCCCAGAAGCTCAACGAGCAGGTCAACTTCATGACCGTTGCTCTCTACGATCAGGTCAAAGCGCTGCAGGAGCAGGGCCGCAACCAGGATGCTGTAACGGTGATCACCCGTGCGGCGGCCGATGAGACCGTCATGGCGCTTGCCCGGGTCCGTGCAAGCCAGAATCCGGTGATCCGCGGCTTCAAGGACCTGTGGGCCGAGGCGACGAAGGCGTGGTCTGCGATGCAGGCCAACGTCGGCCTCGGCCCAGCTGCGGCGCAGATGCAGCAGTTGATCGCGGAGAACCAGCGAGAGCTGGCAAAGCTGAACGATCTGGCGTCGGGAAACCAGCGGGGACTGCCCTTGGCCAGGAATCCCATCGCGTTGGCAGCGATGGAGAAGTCCATTAAGGAGCGCTCGGAGAAGATCAAGGTTCTGGCCGCTGATCTGATCAAAGAGCGAAAGGATGCAGAGGTCAAGGCTGCACAGACCGCGTCCACCGAGTTCGTGTCCGAGATGGACGCCATCATCGGCGCGCAGGCCAGTAAGGAATCGAAGAAGCGGCAGGAAGTCGAGCGAATCAACGGTGAAGCTGCGGCTGCACGACGAAAGGCCCAGGCTTCTGGGCTCGTGCAAGAGGTCGAGGAAATCGAACAGCGTCGTGCCGCCGCCGTCGCGGCCATTGAAAAGAAGTACCGCGAAAAGCCGACCGCAGGCACCGGGACAGCATCAAGGTCAGCGGGACTGCAGGGATACAAGGACGACTTGGTAGCCGAACAGGCACAGATCACTGCCGGGACCCAGATGCTGAGGGCCCAATATTCCGCCCGTGAGATCACCGCCGCCGAGTACTACAGCCGCATGCGTGATCTTCAGCAGCAGAGTACCGATGCACAGTCCCGGTCGCTCCAGCAACAGATCGAGTTCCTGCAGAAGCAGGGCGTCAGCGGCAAGGATGCCATCAACGTGAACCGGCAGATTGGTGAGCTCGAGGCCCGGTTGGCAAAGCTGCGAATTGAGGGCGCCAGTGCGCTGGAAGTGCTGAAGAAGGAGGAAGAATCGGCAGCAAAAGCGCGTGAGAACGCGGTCAAAGCCTACGCCAGCGCTCTGGATGCCAGCAACGAAGCGTTACACCGGCAGCTGACGACCCAAGCCCAGCGTGTGGGGATGGGTGATCGCGAGTACGAAGTACAGCAGCGTATCAACGAGGCAATCGCCGATGAGGCGGACAAACTTCGGGAGCTGAGCCTGCAGCGGAACGCGGACCAGATTGACCAGGTGACGTTCGAAGAAGAGCGGGCATTGCTCCACGCCAAGACACTTGATCGGCTGCAGATCATCAAGAACGGATATGAAGAACTCCGCCAGGCCGAGGGCAACTGGTTGGCCGGTGCCAGCGCTGCATGGGCGAATTACCAGCAGCAGGCTGGCAACGCCGCTCAGCAGATGGGAGGCGTCGTCAACACCGTCATCGGGAGCTTCGAAGATGCCTGGGTGCAGTTCACGACGACGGGCAAAGCCAGCTTCTCTGACATGACGAAGGCCATCCTTGCCGATCTGGCCAGGATCGCAGCACGCCAGGCCATCATGGGCATCGTGAACGCGGTGGCCAGCGCCTGGGGTGGCGGTGGCGTCTCTGCCGCTGGCAATCAGGCCGTCAACGCCGGCACCAGCAGCATCAACAACCAGCTGTTCCAGAACATGAAGCTGGGCGGCGGCTACTCGACCGGTGGTTACACCGGCGACGGCGCGGTGAACGAGCCCGCCGGTGTCGTGCATAAGGGCGAGGTGGTCTGGTCGCAGAAGGACGTGGCGCGTGCTGGTGGTCTCGATGTGGTCGAGGCGATGCGCAAGGGCCTGAAGGGGTACGACACCGGCGGCGCCGTCGCCACTCCTGCGGCGGGCGCTGGGCGAGCAGGTGGGCTGATCATCCAGGGAAACCTGAACATCAACGCCACCGAGCAGGAAAGCGACCAGCCAGAGGTCACCGACAAGCAGATCCGGGACAGCTTCACCGGCGCGATCAACGAGTGGGCGGTCAAGAACCTGCGGCCTGGTGGGCTCCTCTACGCGGCGGGATATCGAGCATGAAAGAGACCTTCGTCTGGTGTGTGTATAGCGCGCCGCCGAGCGTGGAATACGAGGCTGTCACCCGTGCAGTCGCGTTTGGGGACGGCTACTCACAGGAAGCGCCCGACGGCATCAACAACGAAAGGCAGATATGGAGCCTCGAGCTCTGGGGCCACCGAGAACTGGATCAGATGGGCGCAGCAAAGGCATTCCTGCGCTTCCGGCGGCGGCAAGGCGAGTCCTTTCTCTGGACGCCACCAGACGAGCTCCAAGGGCTCTACCGCTGCACGAAGCTGAGCGCCGTGGACGAGCTTGAGGGCTACCTGCGCATCAGCTGCACCTTTGAACAAACGTTCCAGCCGTAAGGAAAGGCCATGGCACGACAGATCATTGATACAAAAACGCAGAACCCTGGTTGGATCGGCGACATTGCCAAGATTGCCTTCTCCAAGGCCAATGAGAACTTCGGAGAGTTGTACGCCGTCCTGGGGAGTGGCGGTGTCATCGACGCTCGCATTCCGGCAAAGAATCTGCTGATTAACGGCAACATGCGCGTTCTACAGCGTGGCAACTCCGGCACACTCAACAACACGGAAGTGTTTGGGCCGGACCGGTGGAAGATCGGATGCCTTGGCGGAGTCACCTGCAACTGGGGTGTTGGTCAAGCCCCTGCAGGCACGCTCGGCAATAGTCGATTCTTCCTCGGGTACAACGTCGTAGCGGGCGCTTCGGCTTGGATTGGTCAGAAGATTGAAGGTGTACTCACGATCCATGGCGACAAAGCCACCTTCTCCTTCCTGATGCGTTCCACGCCTGCGGGACGCAAAGTGGGCATTCGCCTCATCCAGGACTTCGGCACCGGTGGGTCACCGTCCGGGCAAGTAGTCACCGAGGTTGGCGTGGTGACTCTCGGAGGCGCCTTCGAACCGCACAGCGTGACGTTCGACGTACCCAGCGTGTCAGGCAAGACATTCGGGTCCAGCGGGACCGATCACCTGTATCTGTTGATCGACTTCAGCGGGAGCGGCCACGGCGGTCAGATCTCCGGTCAGACGGGATTGTTTGAGTTCAGCGAAGCCCAGCTGGAGCGGGGTTCAAAGGCCACTGCGTTTGAACTTGTCCCCATGGCAGATGAAGTGGAACGGTGCCAGCGGTACTTCCAGAAGAGCTACGACCTGAACGTTGCTCCGGGCACAGCCAATGCTACGGCCGGGCAGGACACGTTCTTCTTCTACGGAGACCCGAACAGCGGGCGAGCGGTGGGTATGACATCGCGCTTTGGCACCCGTATGCGCGGCATACCCGCCGTTACGATCTATAGCCCTGCGACTGGTGCTGCGGGACAGGTCCGGAGTGAGGCTCCTGCTGGCGACTATGTGGGCGGGGTAAACACTCCTGGGCAATCCGGGTTCTTCCTTACTACCGTCTCGATCACCACCAACAACACCAATGTTCGTTGGCAGTGGGCAGCGGACGCGGAGCTCTGACCATGTACCGATACACGCACGATCCGGACCTTCTGGTTTGCCTGGAAACAGGAGCGACGATCCCGAGAGGGAACTACCTGTGGCCGAGTGACTGGTTTGCCTCAGGCGGTGTTCCTGAACCCATCGCGCCGCCGTACGAGCTCTATTCCCCGGAGCACTTCCGGGCAATCCGGGACGCAGCCTTCGCATGGATGGAGGCCGAGGTCAAAGCCCGCGGCTACGACAGCATTGCCAACTGCACCTCCTACTTCAACAGCGGTGTGGAACGCTATCGCCTCGAAGCGAGGGCGATGGTGGCATGGCGCGATGACGTGAATCAGGCGCTGGAACGCCTGGTGGTGAGCCCGCCTGAAGGTATCGAGACGTGGGATCAGGTCCGGTCGCTGCTGCCGCAGCCAGCCGCCTACGCCTGGCCGACGACAGTCCAACTGCCGCTGGATGCTGGTGAGTTCGCCCCACCGGTGGTGATGTCATGATCACCGCCGATGCCCAGCAACTCGAGCCAGGTGGCCGGGTCACTCTGTACGAACTGGATGCAAGTAGCTTCGGGGCGGACCAGCTGTTCTTTCACCAGCACCTGCAGTCAGGAGTGATCTGGTGGCAGGGTCAGGAGTACGGTGCATGGCCCATCAAGGCTGAGGGTTTCGCTCGGACCGGCGATCAGCCGCCGACGCCCAAGCTTAGCGTCAGCAACATTGACGGCCGCATCTCCGCCTTGTGCCTAGCCTTCGACGACTTGGTCGGTGCCAGGGTGATACGCCGGCAGACGCTGGTGAAGTATCTGGACGCCGCTAATTTTCCGGACGGCAACCCGACGGCCGACCCCGACGAGCACTTTCAGGACGAGGTGTGGTTCATCGAGCGCAAGACCTCCGAAGATGAGGAAACGGTCGAGTTTGAGCTGACCACTGCCATCGATCTCAACGGGGAGCAGCTTCCCGGCCGACAGATCATTGCCGGGGTTTGTGGGTGGCTGATCCGAGGCGGCTACCGTGGCCCCTACTGCGGATACACCGGGCCTCCAGTCGCCGACGCCAACGACATCCCTACGGATGACCCCGCCCGCGATCAGTGCAGCGGTCTGGTTCGCGGCTGCAAGCTACGCTTCGGTGCCGACAAGGAGCTTCCGTATGGCGGCTTCCCGGCAGCAGGCCTGCTGCGCACCTGACGACCTGCAGTTTCCCGCTGCACCTGCAGCGCTACCCAGGCCCGCACAGCGCGGGCCTTTTCTATGGGCGACACCCATGCAGCAAAGCACCCTGCAGGCCATCCAGGCGCACGCCGTGGCCGACTACCCCCGCGAGTGCTGCGGACTGATTGTGGCTACGGCCGGCGGTGAGGCCTACGTTGCCTGCCGCAATGTCGCGACGACCCCCAGCGAGCACTTCATTCTGCCCGCCGAAGACTATGCGGCGGCCGAGGACCAAGGTGAGGTCTTGGCACTGGTGCACAGCCACCCCAACGCGGCAGCCAACCCCTCCGATGCCGACCGAGTCATCTGCGAGGAAAGCGGCCTGACCTGGCACATCGTCAGTGTTGGCCAGGTCACCGGTGAAGCCCCCGAGTGCGGTGACCTGCAGTCCATCAGCCCCTGCGGCTATGTGGCGCCGCTTGTGGGCCGCCAGTTCGCCCACGGCATCCTCGACTGCTACACCCTGGTGCGCGACTTCCACGCACGGGAGCTCGGCATCCACCTCAACCAGTACGAACGAGAGGACGACTGGTGGGAGAAGGGGCAGGATCTTTACAGCTTGGATCGGCTGCGGGCGGAGGGGTTCGAGCAGATCGAGGACGAGCCTCGCCGCGGCGACATGATCCTGATGCAGATCCGCTCCACCGTACCGAACCACGCCGGCATCCACCTGGGTGATGGCCAGATGCTGCATCACCTGCACGGCCGGCTGTCGGAAGTCGTTCCCTATGGCGGCATGTGGACCGAGCGCACCCGCTACATCGTTCGCCACAAGGAGGCACGTCATGGGTGAGCGCATGCGCACCGTTCGGCTATATGGACAGCTTGGGAGCCGGTTCGGGCGCAAGTTCCGCTTGGCCGTGAACAGCCCGGCGGAGGCCGTCCGCGCGCTGTGCGCGATCGTGCCTGGCTTCCAGCAGTATCTGGCCCGTGCGAAGGATCAGGGCATGGCGTTTGCCGTGTTCATCGGCAAACAGAACATCACGAAGGACCAGCTACAGGATCCACCTGGCTCTGAGGACATTCGCATCGCACCGGTGATCCTCGGTAGCAAGCGCGGCGGCGTGCTGAACATCATCCTCGGCGTGGTGCTGATCGTTGTGGGCGCCTATACCAGCAACGTCAATCTGATGGTTCAGGGCGCTGTGATGGTGATCGGCGGCGTTGCGCAGATGCTTGGCCCGCAGCCGAAGGGCCTTGGCTCGCAGGACAACGTCGACAACAGGCCGAGCTACAGCATGAACGGCACGGTCAACACGCAAGCCCAAGGCAATCCTGTGCCGGTGCCCTACGGCGGGCACGACACCAAGGGCATGCTGGTGGGCTCTGCTGTGATCAGTGGTGGCATTCAGGCGGAGGACCAACTGTGACCCTTCCAACGGTAAACGTACCGCTGGCCCATGGCGTGGGACAGGCCGTCCGCCTGGCCGGCGCTGGCGGCAAGAGCGGATCCAATGCACGTACGCCCGTTGAGATGCCGGACAGCCTTCACTCGATGGCAGTGGCGCGCATCGTGGACCTGGTGGGCGAGGGCGAGATCCGTGGGCTGGTGGCTGGCAACCAGTCGATCTACCTCAACCAAGTGCCCGTCCAGAATTCCGACGGTACGCTTAACTTCTCCGGCGTTACCGTGGAGACCCGATCTGGCGCGCAGGACCAGTCGTACATCCCCGGCTTCCCTTCGGTCGAGAATGAGGTTGCCGTCAATGTCGAGCTTCGCGGCGGCGAGCCGGTAGTTCGCACTGTCAGCGGCCCGGACTTGTCCGCCGTCCGCATCCGGCTGGCCGTGCCCGCGTTGCAGGAGGTGGATGGCGAGAACGGGGACCGGAAAGGCTACTCGATCACCTACGCGGTGGACCTGTCCGTTGACGGCGGTGCCTTCACTACGGTGCTGACCGAGGCCATCACCGGCAAGACGACCTCCCAGTATGAGCGCAGCCGTCGAATTGACCTGCCAGCGGGGTCGCAGTGGCAGGTGCGCATCCGGCGCATCACGCCGAACCGGAACAACTCGCTGATCTCGGACACGGTGAACGTGCTTTCGATGACCGAGATCATCGACGTGAAACTTCGCTACCCGAACTGCGCCTTGGCAGCAGTGCAGGTTGATGCCAGCGCGTTTCAGAGCATCCCGTCGCGTTCCTACCGCATCTGGGGTCGCATAGTTCGCGTGCCGGCAAACTATGACCCAATCAGCCGAATCTACTCGACCAGCGGGCCAGGCACCACCAACGGCGCCTGGGACGGAACGTTCAAGTCGGCATGGACGAACAATCCGGCCTGGGCGTTCTTCGACATCGTGACCAACGATCGCTTCGGCTTGGGCAACCGCATCCCGCTGGACTGGGTGGACAAGTGGCGGCTGTATCAGATCGCCCAGTACTGCGATCAGCTGGTGAGCGATGGCCTCGGCGGGCAGGAGCCTCGATTCACCTGCAGTCTCTACTTGCAGAGCAGGGCGGATGCGTATCGCGTGCTGCAGGATATGGCCAGCATGTTCCGCGGCATCAGCTTCTATGCGGCGGGGCAGGTCATGGCCTCGGCCGACATGCCGAAGGATCCGAGCGCCACCTTCAGCCAGGCCAACGTCGTCGGTGGCCGGTTTCGCTATGAGGGGAGCGGCCGCAAAGCTCGGCATACGGTTGCACTGGTGTCGTGGACCGATCCTGACGACTTCGGTCGGCAGAAGGTCGAGCCGGTGCAGCACCGCGAAGGCGTCGCTCGCTACGGCGTCAACCAGACTGAAGTAACGGCGATCGGCTGCCATTCGCGTGCGCAGGCCCAGCGTGTCGGCAACCACATTCTCTACACCGAGAACCTGGAAACCGAGACGGTGAGCTTCTCGGTAGGTATGGATGCGTTGAACTGCATGCCGGGTGATGTGATCCAGGTTGCGGACCCGAATCGCTCTGGCCGGCGCAACGGTGGCCGCGTGCGCACCGCTGCTGCCGAAAGCCTGACGCTCGACCGCATCCCAGATGAAATGGCCCCTGGCGACGCGCTGTATGCGACCCTTCCGAGCGGAAAGATTGAAGGAAGGACCATCACCGGCGTGGACCGAGCCAGCGGTGTAGTGACCGTCGCGGTCCCGTGGTCGGCCATTCCCGTGGCACAGTCGATCTGGGCGACCGAGTCCAGCGAGCTGGCGCTGCAGCTGTTCCGCGTTGTCGGTGTAGCCGAAGGCGAGGATCTGACCTACAACATCACGGGCCTGAAGCACGTCTCCGGGAAGTATGCGGCGATCGATGACGGTACGCGCCTGGAGCTGCCACCCATCAGCATCATCCCGCCCAGCGTGCAGCCGCCGCCGACCAATGTAGCCCTGTCGTCGCACGTGATGATTGACCAGGGCATAGCCACGCCCAAGCTGACCATCCAGTGGGACGCGGCAGACAAGGCTATCGCCTACGACGTGGAATGGCAGCGTGACGACCTGAACTGGGTGCGGGCGGGGCGGGTGGGCACGACAAGCATCGATGTGCCGGGCATCTACGCCGGCCAGTATCTCGCGCGGGTGCGCGCGGTGAATGCCCTGAATGCGGTGTCGATCCCAGCGACGAGCATGCTTACCGACATCCGCGGCAAGACCGAGCCGCCGCCGGCAGTCACGTCGCTGACCACGACACCAATCGTGTTCGGAATCCAGCTGGCATGGGCGTTTCCGCCGGGCGCGACCGACACGCAGCGCACGGAGATCTGGCGCAGCACCGGGCCGGATCGTGAAACGGCGGTAAAGCTCGGCGACTACGCCTACCCGCAGAATCGACTGCAGCTGGACGGCCTGGCTGCAGGTGCGCGCTTCTACTTCTGGGCACGCCTGGTGGACAGGACGGGCAACATCGGTCCGTGGTATCCGACGGGTGCGGGCGTGAGGGGGGAGGCGAGTACTGATGCGACCCTCTATGACGTCTACTTCTCCGGGCTGATCAACAAGAGCGCGCTGGGGCAGGAGCTTCTGACGGAGATTGAAAGCATCGGCGGAATTGCGCCGTTGATCTGGACTGCTGATGCCACCTACGAGCCGGGCCAGACCGTCATTCACAACGCGAAGATCTGGAGCTGGCAGGGAACCGGGTCGGGCAATGAGGAACCACCAAGCTCAAAATGGCTGAACGTGGGTGATGCCGTCGCACAGGCCGGCGCGGTGGTGGGCCGAGTTGACTCGCTGGAACTGGCCGTCAACGATCCAGAGAACGGACTGCAGGCGGTCGGGCGCAAGACCGATGGCCTGTTTGCCCAGCTGGATACCCAAGGCGCGGGTGATGGCGATTGGGGAGCTGGCAACACGAACGTGTTTGCGGGCAGCACCTCAGTGCAGACGGTCATGGCTGAGGCAGATCGGTCGCTGGCCAAGCGCGTGGATACCGTCGAGGCAACGGTTGGTGATATCGACCTCGGCGGCGTCCAGGCATCGGTGCAGCAGACCAGCCAAGCCATTGTCGACCTCAATGGAAGGATCAGCGCGACCTATACGGTCAAGGCGCAGATCACCAGCGCTGGTCAGATCTACATGGCGGGCATGGGCCTTGGCGTCGAGCAGCAGCCAGATGGCAGCTACCAGAGCCAGATCCTGATGCAGGCCGACCGGTTTGGCGTCATCAACGTGGTGAACGGGAATGTCACCGCGCCGTTCGTCATCCAAGGCGGGCAGACCTTCATCAACCAGGCATTGATCGGAACGGCGTGGATCACCAGCGCCAATATCGCCGACGCCGCGATTACCAACGCGAAGATCAGCGGCGTGATTCAATCCGATGACTACGTGCAGGGGCAGACCGGCTGGCGGATCAACAAGAGCGCCGGTGGGGGTTTCGAGTTCAATGGAACAGTGGCCGGTGGCTACAGGCTCAACGTCACCAACCAGGGCGTCTACGTCTACTACCCCAACGGCGTCCCCGCCGTGGAGCTTGGAGTGTTGCTGTAATGGCTGATGTCGGACTGCGGGTGAGAAACGAAAACGGCTACGTGGAGTCCTCGGTCACCACCAAGTTGTCGAAGATGATCGGGTCGTACACGTTCCCGCTCTACAACCCGGTCAACTCCAACAACAAATGGGTCGCTCCGCCCGAGGCAAATGGGGGCCTGGTCGTCAACGACTTCTTGGGCGGGGAACCCTTCTACTACTTCACGTGCGAAGGGCAGAGATCGGCGTACGGAATGCTGGTCCCATCAGTGACGATATCGGGCAACAGCATCACCTGGAACTGGGAACCTGACGTGGTGAACTACCACGTCAGGATGGAGATGTTTCCAAGTCAGCCGACCACGAGCACTGTGGGCGGCATCACGCTGCACTATGGGGTATACAGCTAATGGCTGTAGGTCTGCGCGTACGCAATCAGGGCACCCGGCAGATCCAGATCGGCCTCGGGTATCGGAACCTCCAGCTGGCCATGTCGGGGACGCTCAACACTGGTACGTTCTCCGGCGGCTCGACCGGCGGCTCTCCACCGTTTGGGTCATGGTCTCCGAGTGGTGTGCTGGCATCAACGAACGGTACGACCAACCTCCACGTCTGCCGTTACATCAATGATGCTGTGTCGACCAACACAGGATTCACCCTGGTCCAGAGCAAGGTTACGTGTGGCGTGTACGCCTCGAGCGCGGCACCGAACAAGGTGCTCGAGTACTACACGTTCAGTGCCGCCGAGCGCGCAGCGGCCGGCCCGGTCGGACTGCGCATGCGCGGCGAGGACGGCACGGTGTTCTACGACTCAAGGCGAAAGGGACTTCGCGTCCTTCAGGTGGTGCCTGTGCCAACAGTGCCAGGTCCACCCGTTGAAATTGGGCAGTTCTTTCCGGGCACGAAGATCGGAATTGCAATCCCTTCACCGCGGTTCTACTACAACTCGGTATCGCAGGACCGATGCACCATGACGGCCGACTATTTCCACATGACCAGCGACAACCGGATCTTCGTTTCGAGATTGCAGGTTGCCCAACAAACGCTGATCACCAACACCTTCCCGGTTGGCGGCGTAACGATGGGGCCTCAGAATGCGTCGATCTTCATCGTGGACCTGACCGAGGTGCCGCTGGGGTTCGGCTGACAGCAGGCCAATCACGCCGCCGCAACGCTCGCTGCGGCCAGATTGCGGCCATGTGCTATTCCGCCCCCAAATCATCGGCGCCTGTCAGAAGCTGATCAGGATGACCGGCGCCATGCTGTCGCTCCACACGTGGAGAGGCGCCATGACGAACGACCCTGCAGAACGAAGCCAGTTCCTGGCCTCACTCGGGGCATCGGGCTGCTGGCCAGCGTGCCCCATGCCCAAGCCGAGTAAGGGAGGGAAGAAGAAGTCAGCGCCAATGAGGACCTGACGTGCGAGCATGGCCTCATCCGTCGGGCCTTGCTGGTGTATGGCGACGGGTTCGACGACGCGTTGGATAAGATTGCCCACATCGAGGCCGAGTTCGGCCTGGCCGACCTTCCACCATGACCGCACCATCGACGCCCACCAATCTCGCACGTTGATTCTATGACCGCTGCGCGTCCATCCGTTGCCATCGCCGAAGTCTTCCGCGCCTTCCTCAAGCTAGGGCTGACCTCGTTCGGCGGCCCGATCGCCCACCTGGGCTACCTGCGGGAGGAGTTCGTGCAGCGCCGTGATTGGCTGGATGAAGCCCGCTTCGCGCAGTTGCTGGCCGTCTGCCAATTTCTGCCCGGGCCGGCGAGCAGCCAAATGGGCTTTGCCATCGGCCTAATCCGCGCGGGCTGGCGTGGTGCGTTGGCGGCCTTCATCGGCTTCACGCTGCCATCGGCCTTGCTGATGTTTGGCTTCGCCGCGTTGGCGTCTTACCTTGGCCACGGGATCGGTGCGGCGGCCGTCCATGGCTTGAAACTGGTGGCGGTGGTCGTCGTCGCGCACGGCCTGCTCGGCATGGTGCGACAGCTGGCGCCGGACGTGCCACGTGCACTCATCGCAGTCGGCGCCGCCGCGCTGGTCGTGTTGACCGGCAACGCCTGGGTGCAGCTGATCGCGATTGCGCTGGGCGGCATACTAGGGCCTTGGCTGTGCCGCCACGTGAATGCCCCGGTTGTGGCGATGTTTCCCGTGCGCTATGGCCACCGCGGCGCCGCAGTCTTCCTGACCGTCTTTCTGATCGGGTTGGCAGGCGCATTGATGCTGCCGCCCTCCAGCACACCGACGACTGCAGGGATCGCGGGTGCCTTCTACCAGGCTGGTGCGCTGGTGTTCGGCGGCGGCCACGTCGTCTTGCCCTTGCTGCAGCAAACGGTGGTCGACACCGGCTGGGTGAGTTCCGATACGTTCCTCGCCGGGTACGGCGCCGCGCAGGCGGTGCCGGGACCGATGTTTTCCATGGCGGCCTTTCTCGGCGCCCAGGTGCCTCTGGGCCTGCCGGCAGCGGTGGGGGCATCGGTCGCGTTGCTTGCGGTGTTCCTGCCCGGTTTCCTGCTGTTGCTGGCGGTGTTGCCAGTTTGGACATCGTTCACTCGGCGTCCCGCGGCGGCTATGGTAATGGCGGGCATCAACGCCGCCGTGGTCGGCCTGCTGGGGGCAGCGTTCTACGATCCGGTCTGGACCGAAGGTGTTCGGACCCCGGTCGACTTCGCCATCGCCGTGGCCGGGTTTGCGTTGCTGGCCGCCGTGCGGGTGTCCGCGTTGTGGATCGTGCTTTGGTGCGTGACCGCGTCGGTCGCGGTCCACCTATTAGGATAGCGACAGGGAGGAGGCCGTCATTCGTCAAAACGTTTGATGGACTCTCTGGTAGCCAAGGGCGTCGCGGTGTACGTTCCAGGTAAGTTTAATCGCGATCCTAGGGCGGTATATAGATTGAAGTAGGCCACATGCACAATGCCGACCTATTGTCGGCACTCACTTGTTGCAGCCTTTGCGACCGCCAGTCGTATCCTTCCGGCCATGCTTCCCTCGCACGGCTAGGCTTCCGCTCAGCACCACGCAACTCTGGCTGGGTCCAGAGACCGGTGAGCGCTGAGCGCTCTGGTACAACGGCCGGGAGACAGCAAGCGTCGCTCCTGATGGCGGTGCCGGGGTGCGCCTCTGGATGGAAGGCCAGAAGTTCTGGCAACGTGAAGGAAGTGCGCGCGTCCAACGTCCGGCAGGCGAAGCGCTACGCCGAGCGCTGGTGCGCGGCCAGGCTGTATCGCGACCTGCCTCTGCGTGAGGCCGTCGCTCGGCTGACGGACAACACCCCCCCGATCCAGCTGCCGCCGGCACAACGCGGCCTGCGGCCAGATTGCGGCCATGTTCTATTTCACCCGCGCAAATCGAAGTTGTAACAGAAGCGCATCGGCGCGGCCGCAAATAATCACCTATTGCGAAGGAGCGACGCGACGCTCGCCACGCTCGCCGCCTTTGATTCTGACAGTGTTTGCAATGCCCGACGCTTCCTAGAGGGCTGTCCCGCGGTTGCCTCGCGTGCGACATTAACTTCATACTCACGGGCATTCGCGTCCAGTGCCGTAGCGAGTACGCATGAATCGGCAGACATGCCGCTTAGCCAGAGACGACGCACACCCAGCTTGGCCAACAAGATTGGTAATGGGGTCGCGAGGAACGCTGAGTGCTTTGGCTTTAGGACAAAGTAGTGATCAGGTTTTGGTGACAAGAGCTTGGCGATACGTGCTGAAGGGCCACCATTCCTCAGGCATTGAGCGACTTGTTGTTGGAAATCCAGCTTCCAGTCCGAGAAGTTGTCGTTTGCGTAGATGACCGGCCAATCTTTTGAATCGCAGTGTTCCCTTAGGCGAAGGATCTCCGTCGCAGCTTTCACTGCCAAGGGTGCTAGGCGCGCTGCGTCGGGGAAGTCAAAGCGGCTGAACATGTCGATGATCAGCAATGCTGTATTGCCTAGTGATCTCTCCAAGGTCAGTCTCCAGTTTGAGCGTGCGGCGCATGTACGGGCTTCGATTGCGGCGAATCCTTCTGGCGAAGGAATATCGTCAGCACCACCAAGGATAGGACGGCCAGAAATTCACTCTGCCAGTTCTGCATTGATTCGAACCAGAAGGTGCTGCTGCCAAGGTGCTCTAAGAAGCTGGGGGGCTGCTTTCCAATCAGCTGCTGTTCTACTTGCTCGGCACGCCAGCTTCCCACTGCGTGAAGGCTGAAGCTAATGAGGAATAGCGCACCAAAGGCTATTGCAAGAGAGTGGCCGTAAAGGGTCTTCCACAATCCTCCTCGTCGGACTGGCCAGGGCGTAGGCCCCGCTTCCACCCGTTCTTCCTCTTGTGCCGGATCCAATGGGCGCGACTCTGCCGACCCGTGCTGTCGCAGCGAGACCGTCAGGAGTACATACATTCCCATCTGAAGGAACTCGCTTTCCCAGTTCTCAAAGGTGGCACTAATGAAGTGCCCGCTGGCAACGTAGCTCCAGAGATCCAGTGGCGCCCGGCCGTGCTCAATGAGATCTTGATTGTGTACGTTGAGGCCAGCTGCTATCTGCCCTCCGATGAACAAGAGAGTTAAGCCGAGCAGAACCAGGGACAGCCCATTTCGTCGCCACATGTCACACCTTTAGCCCAGGTTTCGAACGCAATCGAAGATGAGCCTACGAGATCTCAATAGCCGTTGCGGTGAACTTCAAGCATGTAGCAGGTGATGAATTCTTAGCCCCGATGGCGGCCGGTAGGATCAGGGTCAGGACGTTCATAGTCTTCAGGCGTGGCCTTGGGCCCGCCGCCATCTTCGGGCATGTCGTGCTCTTTCCACTTGGCCTTGTCATTGCGACGCACGTCAGGTGTATGGGCTTTTGATGCATCGTCAACGTCGGTCGTCGGGTTGAACGGCAATTCGTCCTGCAGCCTTTTCTCGTTCATTGTCCGTGCTCCAGAAGAGGGGCGCCTGCATCTGCTGTGTCGCGGTGCTTTGCTTGCGCCAGTGGCGGAACGTGGCGGCGTAGCGACCGCTACGCCGCCACTCGGGCTCACGCTGCTTCGGCAGCCTTCTGGTTGCCGAAGCCCTTGGCGATCATGGTCAGCTTTTCGTCCGTAGCCTTTTCTTCTTCGAGCGTCTCGAGCAGGAGGGGTAGAGCATCTTTGTAGCCGAGCTGCTTGGCCAGTGCGGCAATGGTGCCGTAGGAAGCTATTTCGTAGTGCTCGACCTTCTGTGCGCCGCCGATCAGCGCGGCGTCCCGCACCGGGCCCTCTTCGACGGAGTCAATGATATCTTTCCCTTCCTCGATCAGACCTTCCATAGCTGCGCACTTGATGCGCTTCAGGCGGATTCCGAGAACTTCAACTACCTGATCGATACGTTCGATCTGGCCCTGCGTCTCGTCCAGGTGAAGTTCGAAAGCCGCGGCCAGGTCGGGGGCGCTAGATGCCCTGGCCAAGCGGGGGAGCGCCTTGGTGAGCTGCTTCTCCGCACTGTAGATGTCGGAAAGTTCGTGAATGAACAGATCTTCAGCAGTTTTGATTGCCATCGCTTTTCTCCAAGGAATGGAGGCGACAGGCTATTGGAGGAGGTGTTAGGACGGTTGCAAACCATGTGACCCTAATGTGAGTTCGCAGGCCCCCAAATGCTCTTCATCGGTTGAGCGCTTCATCAGCTTTTGGCCGGTTTGGGGAGATGAGATTTCGCCGCCGCTATCTCAACTTTTGGCATGTCCCAAGCTGTGATCGCATTCGACCAACCTGGCGTTGCTTACAGCCTGTCGCGCCCCGCATTTCCTGCAGGTCAGAACCGTCCCTCCCTCGATGCACTCGATTCTCTTGTTCAAACGAGTGACATGGTGGCATCGGTTGCATCGAATTGTGATCGAGTTCACGTGACCGATTCGAGCGTCGGCAACGCCGTAGTCCAAAGCAAGTATGTAGAAGAGTCCGGTGTCAGGCATTGGTAGGGCTCCTAGTGGCGCGTCCACGAATTCAGTTTCGCGCGTTCCTGAACTGTTTTGTTTTCGACCTGCACGTCACTGTATTCCTCGGCAAGTATTGATAGGGTATAGAGCCCCGCAAGGAGATGCCCCTATGCCTATCCGAGCCGTGGTGTACGCGAGTGAGGCAGTCGCAGAGATCGTTGCAGATGGATTGGGCCAGTCGGAAGGAAGGCTTTGCTCCATCATTGACGACGCCGCCCGCTTCAACCGAGACGCTGGCGTAACTGGCGTACTTCTCTTCGATGGCGAGCGCTTTCTGCAGTATCTGGAAGGACCGGAAGATGGCCTATCCGTTGCTTATTCCAGGGTGGTGGGTGCAAGCAGCCACTCCGGTCTCGTAGAGTTGCAGCGAGGAAGGGTAGGGCGTCGGCGATTGCCATTCTGGCCAATGCGGTGGCTACCGGTCGAATCGCAAGAGCTTGCTCGGATGGCGAGTGCTGACTGGACCAGCTTCTTCCAGCGAGGAGATGCGACCGCTCACAACGCCACGGGAATGGATCTGTTGCAGGTCGCGGTCCAGCAACAAGTCGCGGTGATCGGCTAGGGCGGTGCCTTGCTGGTTCGTTTGACCCGGTTGCGGCCGCGTCAATCAAGGAGCTCCAGCGCTAGTTGATTCCATTTGCGAAGGAGGCGTCGCATGATGCTTCAATCTGATCGGTGAGGACCGCCAGTGCCTGCTGCAGCGCGGCCTTGTAGACGGCTCCGCCCTCGGTTGCATGCTTCTCCTCAATTCCAGGAAGCAACTGCGTCCAGATCTTTGACAGGGCTCCGGGTTCGGGATGTGCTATGACGGTTGCCCGAAGGCCGTACTCGAATGCTTTCAGATAGCCGCGGTGCGCTTCTAGGTCTGCTTCGCAGGCTTCAAGGCGTTGGAGAATTTCTGCATCTGTTGCTCGCATGACGGACCTCTGGACAGGTGACTGAATAGCGGAGATAGTCAGCGCGAGCCCTTCGGCATGCGCTATGAGCATCCTCAACGTTCTTCTACGTCCTGACCAGCTGCTGGTAGCTGTGGACACTCTGGCAGAAGATGCCTTTACGGGAGTTCCATCTGCGGGCGCAAAGCTGCTTTTGATCCCGCAGCACAACCTGGTCTTGGCCACTCGCGGCTCTACCCAGTTCTTCCTTCGCATATACGAGTTGGCGCTGCAGGCGAGCTTCCGAGCGGACTTCACGATGGAGCAGCTGATGGCAGAGCTGGGGCTGGTGATCGACAAGCTTTGGCCCGCTTACGAGAAGGCGGCCGATGAAGCCGGCTTGCCTAGAGCTAGTCTAGGTACGGAGCTAGTCCTCGGTGGCTGGTCGCCGAAGAATGGGCGAATGGCGGCAACGGCCTATGCCAAACACGACAGTGCGGTCCCTGCAATTGTCCAACCTCTGGACGGCGGACTAGCTTCTCCTGGCGAGCCGTTGGAAAGCATCCCGGACAGCTTCGAGCTCGTAGACGTGCTGGCCGCGGGCCGGCTACAGGCGGCCTGGCTCAATCGGGCTGTTGGCCGCCAGGTCGCGGGTGGCAGGCTTCTGATTGCGTCGCTGAGTGAAAGCCAAGCGATAGTTCAGGACCTAGGGGCGCTTTAGATCGTCGGGCACGATGCCCGCAAGTGCTAGCGCGCGATCACGCCGCATCTGTTCTTGCCAGACGATCCGGGCATCCTCAAACGTCAGCACGTCGGTTGCGTTGCAGCCCAGGCACGTGAGCTTGACGCTACCGTCCATGTCTTCGAGGCCACAGCCTCTAGACATTCTTGACTCGTCTCCGCAGGCCGTGCATTTGGATTGGAGCGAGGCGATCCCTTCCATCGTTCCGTTGAGTTGGAGAACGGGCCTGATCCGCAGGATCCGGAAGACTTGTGGGTGGGTCATGTACGTAGATCACAAGGCGTCTGGTGCCCTGATGCTACATATAAATTGTTAAGAATGGTTCTCTTGACAGAGTGCGCGATGTAGAACTCAGAACTCAAGCATGGAGCTTGTCAGACAGTCGAGTGGCTCGCACGAGCGGTTCGCAGCATCTGCGACGGGTCTACGTATCCTTCGCCCATGCTTCCTTCTCACGGCTACCAAGGCTTCCGCTCAGCACCACCACCCTCTGGCTGGGTCCAGCTGAGGGATACTTGGGTGCTGTGGTGGAGCGGCCGGCAGATCGCCCAGGTTTCGCCGGCGAAGGAGCGCGGGGTGCGAGTGCACCTCGATGCCCGGAAGATGTGGCAGACCAAGGATGTATGGGCGGCGAGCGTTGACCAGGGCAAGCGCTACGCCGAGCGTTGGTGCGCGGCCAGGCTCTACCCAGAGATGCGGCTGCGAGCCGCTGTGGCTCGGATGGTGGACGGCTCCCCGGGGGAACCCCTACCGCCGCTGCCCGGCCTGCCGCCGACGCCCGAACAGCTGCAGCAGGCCCGGCGTCTGGCCGAGGCGGGGGCGAAGGAGCTGGAGCGCGTCAAAGAAGCGCTGGCGCCAATCCGTCCGCCGAAGGTGACGAAGCCCAGGGCGAAGGCCCCGCTGAAGGCTTGGGTGAGGGAGGCACGAGGAGAGGTGATTCCCCGCTATTGAGACTCGTTGTCTTCAGGCGAGTCAGGTACAAGGGAGGCGTGGTTGCTGTCGTAGATCTCGCGGCAGTGTCGGAACTCCTCGGCGTGCTGCACGACCCAAGTCCACATGGGGATCATCAGAACTAGAAGGTCTTTGCCCAGCGGGGTGATGCTGTATTCGACGCGAGGGGGAACTTCTCGGAAATCGTGTCGGTAGATCAAGCCATCCCTTTCCAGCTGGCGGAGGGTGCGTGTCAGCATGCGCTGGGTGATTCCCTTCATCCTCCGCGCAACATCGGCGTGACGCAGTGTTCCGTACACGCCCAAGGCATGAATGATGCCAAGCGACCAGCGGCTGCCAGCGTGCGCAAGAACCTCGCGCCGAAGGCCGTCGTCGTCCGCGCTCATGCCGTCGCATATCGATTGGGAATGCCGCAGGAGCTCGTCAGAACTCATGAACGGTACGGTCGGTATCATCGGTGTGCCTTCTTACGTCGCGATGAGGAGGGGGCCAGAATCGCCGCCATCGTATACACACATGGTGGTTTGAATGTCTACCCCGATCCAATCCCGCGCGATCCTGGTCCTGGGTGCCGGTGAGCTCGGAATGCCAGTTATTCGGAATCTCGCCCGTCTAGGGAAGGAGCATGGCGCAAGCATCAGCGTGATGCTCCGATCCGAATCCATTGCTTCGGACTTGCCTGAGAAGCGCGTTGTGGTTGATGAGATCCGCTCGCTGGGTGTGGCAATTGTTTCTGGCGACTTGGTGGCTGCGAGTGTGGACGAGCTGGCGGACATGTTCTCCAGGTACGACACGGTGATTGGCTGCACGGGCTACGCGGCTGGCCGCGACACGCCGATGAAGGTTGCGCGTGCTGCAGTGAAGTCTGGCATCTCGAGGTACTTCCCTTGGCAGTTCGGTGTGGACTTCGACGCAATCGGGCGCGGTGGTCCGCAGGATCTGTTCGACGCCCAGCTCGATGTGCGCAACTATCTGCGTTCGCAGTCCGCGATGGACTGGGTTGTCATTTCCACCGGGATGTTCACTAGCTACCTTTTCGAGCCCGAATTTGGTGTCATCGATCTTAAGGGGAAGAGGGTGAATGCCCTGGGTTCCCCGACTAACGCTGTGACGCTCACCACGCCGGATGACATTGGCGCAATGACCGCTCAGATCGTCTTCCATACGTCCGCGATTCGCAACGAGATCGTCTATCTGGCGGGTGACACGATTCGGTATGAAGCGCTGCCGGCCATGTTGGAAGAGCAATTTGGCAGCCCCTTCGACTTCGCTGTGTGGGACGTTCCGCGATTGATGCGGGAGCTGGTAGACGACCCGTCGAATATGATCAAGAAGTACCGCGCTGCCTTCGCTCAGGGCAGGGGCGTATCTTGGGGAATGGAAAAGACCTTCAACGCGAAGACCGGAGCGAAGCTGGAAAGCGTCAGGGACTGGATGAGGGCCAACCTCACTACTTAGTAGGCGTTGCTGGCTCCTAAGTTGCTGGCTTCTAACAAGGGCACCGGGATCCGGTGCCTTTTCTTTTGGTCATGCCCGTGGCCTCGCAGCTGCACCAGGCACGGCGCCTGGCCGAGGCGGGGACAAGAGAGCTGGAGCGGGTCAAGGAAGCGCTGGAGCCGCTCCGTCCGCCGGCGACGGCGAAGTCTAGGTCGATGGATCCTAGGGGGGGGCAGACAGGTGCGCGCGGCTCCTGGCGATCAGTGCCTGTCCCGTAGGGAGGGAATGTGCCGTGAAGTGTCCAAGTTGTGTCGCTACAGCCTGTCAGGTGCTCTAATTGTGATATTCGTCACGCTACTGATCACGATCCTTTTGAGGGTTGTCGCGCGGCAGTCCCCTAGGAAAATCTGTAAGTCATTGATTTTTTCCATTCAGGGGCTTGACGGACTGCTCTGACCACAATATCTTGTGGTTGTCATTTCATCCGACCGCTCGCGGGAACGCCCGCTTTTTTTTGGCAAGGAGTTTCAACCGCATGGTTGATTTTTTCTGGCGTACGTGATGGAATGCAATCGCTGGATTGTCCAGCGAAGTGGAAGGGTTCCCATGTACATGTTAGAGGCGCGTATCGGTTCGCAGGGAGGGGCAGGCCATGTTGACTGAATTTGGCAAGGCACTCCGGAAGCTGCGGATAGATTTCAGCCTCACGCTTGGTGGGCTCGGGGAGCTACTTGGGGTGAGTGCTGCGTTTCTGTCCGCGGTTGAGACGGGTAGGAAGCCTGTTCCATCCAATCTTTTGGCGAAATTGCAGAGCCAGCTGCCAGTTGGGCAGGAGACTCTGAGGTCCCTAGAGGTTGCGGCGGCGAAGCAAATGAATGAAGTGGTAGTTGGGCTTGGCAGTCAACGAAACGATAGAGCAAGGGAGCTAGCAGTAGCCTTTGCGAGGAGATTCGACACCATGGACGCGGAGGAGGTTGAGAAGATGTTCGCTCAGTTGGATAAGCTGAAATGAAAAGGATGAATGCGAATGAGTGGCTACTGCTTTCAGGTCCCCCCGCGAAGTTTGGACAGCATCACTGCTTCTGCTGATGTTTTCCGCCAAGCGCTAGGGGTTCAGGGTGACAAATTTCCCTTGGTAGACGTGATGGAGAAGATCATTCCTTCGCTCTGGGAGGGCTTTAGTCTGGTAGTCGGCGAGATGGGTGAGATGGGAAGTGCTCACGGTCTCGCCTTCCCGGAGAAGGGAGAGATCTGGCTCCGCGAGGATGTCTACGAGGGATATCTTGCGGGGCAGGGGCGCGATCGTTTCACGGCGGCGCATGAACTGGGCCACCTGCTGCTTCACAACAACATCGGCATGGCGCGCAGCATAAAAAGTCCCACCGAGCTCAAGCCTTATGAGAACTCGGAGTGGCAGGCAAACACCTTTGCTGGCGCTTTGCTGATTCCTGTCGAAACCGCCCGCAGGTTGGGGAACGAGGTCGACTTGGTGGATGCATGCGGTGTGAGCTTTGATGCGGCCCGGGTTCGGCTCGCTCAGCTTCGCAGGAACCGAAAGATCTAAAAAAAAACGCGAACCAATGGAAGGTCCGCGTCTGTATTCGGTGGGTATGGAGCCCCCGCCAATTTCTTGCTTGACTCAGCTAACCCGGGATCATAAACACATCGGGACCGTCTGGCAAGAACAAAAATCTGGCTCCAGAAGGAGGTGTTATGCCCGATGCAAAGTCATCCGGCACCTAAGGGGTTCCGTTGGGTGTACTGCCGCTATCGTCGAGTTCGTAACTCGGATCGCGTGCTGGACGCTCACGACTACGGTCACGAAGCCTGGCGCTTCCTCGTCCGTTGCTGAACCTCATGAATGAATCCCGGGAGGGGGGCAGCTAGCTGCCCCCCCATCGTCGATTCACAAGTCTTTGACGCAGTGCTTGGCCCAGACTTCCATCAGAGATCTCCGCTTTTCAAGCAGGGTTCCCCGCTTGTAGGCGGCCTTCGCCTTGTCTCGGATTCGGTGCGCCAATGCCGCTTCGGATACATCATCTGGGAAATCTGTGGTCTCGCTGGCCCAGTCTTTGAAGGTCGACCTGAAGCCGTGAACCGTGACGTGACCAAAGCCCATCCGCTTCAATAGCGCCAACATGGCGTTTTCGCTCAGCGGCTCGTTGCTGAGGTCGTTGGGGAATAGCAAATCCTGCTTCATCCGGGACTGCGCGAGCGCCAGGGCAGGCCGTGACAGTGGAACCGTATGCTCCACTTTGGCCTTCATCCGGTCGGCTGGCACGGTCCAAGTGCCGGCGGTCAGATCTATCTCTCCTGGCACGGCTCCCAGCGTCATTCCCGTCCGGGCTGCGGTGAGGATAGTGAACTCGAGGGCGCGGGCCGCTTCGCCGTGCCTGGACCGCAGGGCAGCCATGAAGGGCGGGAGCTGGGCATATGGCAGTGCGGCGAAGTTCTCCACCTTGGTCACTGCGGTGGGTTTCGGCAAGATGACGGCCAAGTGCCCGCGCCATCGCGCCGGGTTCTCTCCGCTGCGTTTCTTCTGCACGGTCACTGCGTCAAGCACAGCCTCGATGCGTTGCCGTACTCGGCTGGCAGTCTCCGTCTTAGTGGTCCAGATTGGCCGCAGCACGGTCAGGACATGCTCGGTCTCGATCCGATCCACCCGCAGATCCCCAAGCACCGGCCTGGCATACGTCTGTAGCGTGCTGGTCCACTGGCCGGCGTGCTTCGGGTTGGTCCATCCTGCTTCGCGTTCCGCAATATATGCCGTCGCGGCTTCCCAGAATGTTGGGATGCTGGCCGTGGCTGCCGCTGCCGCTCGCCTTCCTGCAAGTGGATCCTGGCCGGCCTGTATCAGTTTCCTCGCGGCTCCTGCCGCCTCCCGCGCCTCGGTCAAGCCGATCACATGCAGCGGACCTAGGCCCATTTCTGGGCGCTTCCTCTCAAATCGATACCTGAACACCCAGCTCTTGGCGCCGGACGCAGTCACCTGCAGGTAGAGGCCGCCACCGTCAGGGTGGTAGCCTGGCTCAGTGATCGTTGCCACCCGCCTCGCCGTCAGGCGATTGATCTTCAATCCCATTTCCTACCCATCCATGTACCCGCCCAGCAAGCGCGGCTTTCCGCGAAGGCGTACGAATAAGACCGGATGGTGAAACGTAGCTGGCGCAAGGGCTGAGACTGGTTTCACGAAGGCGTGCGGAAGCCAGGGAACGCCCTAAATTCAGACACTCTCTCCGCCAAGATTGCAAAAACGCGCCGAAAGGGGCGTTTGCATTTGTGCAGGACCGAGGCCTCTTGGTCAGAATGCAGGCTCGATCACCGGAGAAGAATCAACCGTCGGGTAGGAGAGCCGATACTTCCGCGTGGTGTCCACATCCACCAGGATCTCGATGGAGCGTCGCCTTGGCCACCGCAGCCTTGGTTACGCCCAACGCGCACAGGCCCGTGGCCTCCAGCACAGTCGCGGTCATCAGATGCCGCCCCGGCTTTAATGCAAACGTGACCGTTTCGGCAGTGTTGAGGTGCGCGGCCATCTTTTCGTCAACCATGACGCCCACGGCGCACATTCCGTTGATCGCACCTATATCGCGTGTTACTACGACATTGCCAGTGGAAGGCCCCTGATCGGCAAGTGGGAATATCCGCTCATCGGGAACTGGCCTTACGTCAGCGACCTCGGGTTGCCGAGTAGGCAAGGCGCAGCTCGTGGCCAGCAGTGGAACGGCGCACATCGCGGTACGAATCATGATCTTGGCGGTTCTGCGATACATGCTTCTCTCCCTGTAGAAAAGACCTGTCCCAGCGCGAAAGCTCGCTCTGTTGGCGCGACTTTACAGGAAGCCGAGGTACCCTCGTCCATGGCTCTACAGGAACGTCGGTTTTCGCCAGCAGGTCGCCTTAAGTACCTCTGAGTTTGACTATCAGATGGGCGTTTCGCTGATGAATTCTGCAGGTGGACTACCGATCCACATCGCCTCTGATTGACTGCGTTCAGCCCATGCGCATCGCTGCTCGCGTCTGCTCTTGGGCATGATCCTGCTGCGCGACCTGTTGCGCCTGTGAAACTTGTTCGACCTTGGCAAGCGAATGCTCTACGGGCGTGTTGACCGCCTCGCTGACCGCCACCGATGCGCGCAGGTGTGCCGGGTTGTTGAGTTCGCCCTGCACGACGAACATGCGCGGGCCAGACTCGTTATTGGGCGGGTTGCCCAGTACCACATGATCCACGCGCTCCAGGCCGCTGTTCTTGGCCGTTGCCAGCAAGCTGGCTGTTATCCGCTCACTGGTTTCATCGAAGTTGCGCCCGTGCTTGGCATCCACGGCGGATACGCCGTCGCGAATCTGCCGGTAGAGCGAATGGTCAGGATGGCCTTCCTTCCTGGGATCCAAGCCTGCCTTGTCCAAGGTGGATTCGATGCTTTGCTGCAACGGGCTCTTGGGAGAGAAGCCCGGATTGCTGAGAGAGGGAGAGCCCTTGTCAGTTGGGTCCTGGACCAGTCGCTCACCGGGTTTGAGCGCATTGCGGGGCTGTTGCTCCGCTTCGGCCTCGCGGCGAGCGTAGGCGCCAGCATCCTCGGTGCCACGCAGGTAATTGATCCCGTCGCGCAGGAGTCCGGGTCCACCGCCTGCAAGCACCGTGACTCCCGCGCGCAGTTGATGGATGTCACTGCGATAGTCGGCAATCCGGCGCAGGTCTTCAGGATCTGTAACCCGGGCATTGGGGTCATCCAACACGGACTGCACTGGCCCCTTGTCGGTCATGCGGTCAAGGAAATGAACCATTCGATGGGAGTCACCCAGCTGGACCGCCACGGCAGCGGAGATGGCGTGGCCGCTCCTCAATCCGGGTGCTATGAGGGACGCGACGCGTTGGCCCTGCTCGGCATTGCGAAGAACCTCGAGTTCCTTCGGGAGCGCGTACATCTCAACCTTGCCGTAGTGCGGGCCGCCAGCGCTGACCAGGTCGCCTGCCATCACATGGTTGGTGAAGGGCGCCGCATTGGCGGGTTGGCCTTCGGGCATGCGGTACGCCAACCCGGCAGCACCGTAAGGATTGAAGGCATCGCCAGGGAGGTTGTAATGGTGTGCAGCGATCTGTGCGAGCGCGCCACCCAGTGAATGGCCGGTGACGTACACTGGGCCATCTCCATTTTCTTCAGCCTGTTTGACCGCCTGTTTGGTCAATGCAAGGGCATCGCCGAGCTGTGCGTTGACTTTAGCGGTGACCATCGCAGCGTCGATGCCGCCGTCAATCAATGCCTGCCGATCGAACTCAGTGCCTCGATGGGCGACGATGATCTCCTTGGACTCAATGTTGCGATACACGGTCCCTTGATATCCGGTGCTGGAATTCCGTGTGGCCAGGACCTCGTACTCGATTCCCGCAATGGTGACAAAGTCGCCGTCTGAAGAAGGGGTTTCGTAGGCTGCGTTTGAGAGTGTAGCGTTCGTTATTGGATTCATGGAACGTCTCCTTCAATCCTTTGGGAGATCTCTACAGGAAAATATTTCTGGCGTTCATCCTGTGTGAGCTTCTGGAACAGAGTGTGGGACTTGCTGTTCGCTCGCTCAGGTGTCTGCCCTGGGAACACGGGTTTTAGTGCCTTCTCTACGTATGTAATGGCGCGTCCTTCAACTTCGATCTTTGGGAAGAACGCGGGAACAGAGGCTTTGATTGATCGGCCGTCGACGATGAGGGCGAACGAGGCCTGTACGAAGCTTGGCGTCCATCTGCATGGTCCGCGCCCGTAATAGTCAGCAACCTCCATTGCATCTTTGAACACTGTGCTGCGGAACTCGGTTGCACTGACGCGTTGCACCGGAAACTCAACTGACTGCCGTTGCGGGGCGTACTGCACGCCCTCGTAGTTGTTGATCGGCGGGAGGCAGAGCGGGTCTATCTCGTAGGAGACGAGGACCGTGGGAATTGGCATCTCCACGGGAGCATCGTCCACCCGGATCACAATCGGCAGCGCATCCTTGGGTGCGGGATTCTCGCGATAGACCGGGTATGAGCGTTCCTTGTTGCAGCCCGGAACGGCCAGGGTGATCAACGCGATCAATGCCACGTGTGGAAGGGCTGGAAGAAATTTCAGCATGAGCGGTCCATGTCGCTGATTGAAGTACTACGGGGGTAGGCTTGTACAGGGCGACTACGGAGCATGGTTCTCAAAGCGTGTAACCGCCGACAGGGCTGGCGTGATCGCCTGTGGGCCCGACACGGGGTTCGGTTGTGGGACACGGCGCCTTGCGCCAGACCTGGGGGCAGGCGCGACAGCCCTGGTCTCGCTGACTGTTCATTTCCATGGCCTTCATCCATGCGACCCGGTGATTCGGGGCTTTGCGAGACGATGTTCACCGGCGCTCCATTGCTCTGCGTCATCTGACTATACGACCCGCATCGGTTGGGCTCCAAGGTCTCGACCCTTCATGCCAAGGTATGAGCGCTGGATCACACATTCAGAATGCCTTGCCCCATGGCTATTTTCCGATGGCGGCGCAGATGATTGAGGCGTGAGAGCCTGCGGGGCCATTCGGATGTCTACGGCAATGCGTACCCGCAGAAGTTGGCCCATTCCGTCGTCATGCGGCGCCTCTTCACCAGCACTGAGCCTCGCTTGAAGGCGGCCTGGCCTTGTCGTAGATCTGGCGCGCTTGACGGTCTCGGACAGGACGTCCGGGGGCAAGGTAGAGCCCACCTGTCGCAGCGACCTACGAGCGGTCGCTGACGATTCAAGAGCGTTGGTTCAGGCGCGTTGAACCTTCCGCCCCTCGACGAGCCGCGCCGTGGCCAGGCCCAGCGCGACCAGTCCTGAGGCAATGGCCAGCCATAGCATCAGCAGTGAATTATCAGTATCTCCGGCGGCCACCGCCACGGACGGATCGTGGAGGTAATAGCGGATATCAATCTCCTCGGCCTCGTCGGAAGCGCGCATCTGATTGCCGAGCCTGTTGGATACCGCAATCTTCTCCACCCGCTCCTGGCCGTCTTCAGTTTCGAACTCGACATTCAGGACGAAATTGTTCTCTCGCCCCTTTCGCTCGTCCCAGGTGACTTCGGTGACCAGGCCCACGGCATCCCGCCCGTCGAGCCCGTCGGTAAGGGCATGGCGATGATGGTCTTTGTAGGCCACCACAGAGAGTGCGATAGCCACACCAGCGGCGACGAGAATGTTGCGCCAGGAAGTGAATTTCACGGTCAGCTCCAAATCGATTGAAGCAGGCGACCTTACTGACATGAGCGGTAGCGGACTTGATGGCCGTGGAGTAAGCGCGTCACTTGGTGGCCTTTGAGCCCTTGCGGTGGAAGCGTTTTCTGTAAGTATCCACGACACCTTGGCGGGTCGACACACCAAGCGCAGACGGGGCAGATTGCGACGTTCTGCGCATTGAGGATAGTTGTGCCCGTATCTCGCAGCGTTTCGCGCGGTACGTGTCGCTTTTGACAACACGCTGCGTATGGCCCGTCCAGATCCTCAGCGGTTTCTGGTATGCAAAGTGCGCCATTCAATGCGCAAGTCGGCATCTCATGACGCAACATCCGCAAGTACGCACTGATACAAGCTTTCCTTGCTTTTCATCGCCGTCGCAACGAGTCAACCATGGCCTCGCCAAGGCACCTGCCTAGGCCGGGATTGGCGTCCCGAACTTACGTACCGCTACCGGTCGTGCTTGCAGGCACAACTGCAATCACGACAATGCACCGTCTGCCAGTCCATGGCGGGCGGTGCGTGGGGATCTCTCGATCCGCCGGCTTTAGCGGTACGTATCCGGCACGCCAACCCGCACCGTCCGCCACCTTGCATCTGCAGGTGGCCACACCGTGAGGTTGCCGCCATGTCTGACCTGCTTCCCGACTATCCCCGTCTGCACGCGCTGCTCGGCGATGCCGTGCGCGATCTTCCCAATGCTCTCGCCGAAAAGATGGAAGACGCACTCAGCGATGTCGCCGAGTCCGCGTCTCCCTCTGCGTTCTTCACGTTCCTGCAAGGCCACGGCAAAGGCCATCGTGCGGACGGCACACCGTGGTCCGAAAACCGCCTCACGCCCGGTCGCGCTTTCGACTTGGCCTTGGCCACCCGCAGTGCCTCGGGCATCACCGCGCTCACCGCCATGTTGCACGCCGCACACGTAGCCCGGGAGAATGACGATCCGGGCTGCTATCCATCGGCGGAGCTGGTCGATGGTCTGTTCGACGCCTGTGAAGCATTGTCGTTGCAGGTAGAGCGCTGTCTTGTCCCTTGACTTGCCGGCGCATTGCCACGGACAGGATGAGGGCGGTGAACCCGTGCTCCCCGCCCTCTGATCCGCTGGACTCTCAGGTAAACTCCGGGAAAACGATCTGGGGAAATGGATGAGGAACGTCGTAGCGCTGACATTTGCAGCCGCTCTTTTCTCGCTGGCCGGATGCTCTACGGTGCCAGTGACGGAGGCCCAGGCCAAACCGATCCCTTCCGAGCGGGTCTACCTGCCGCAGTACTTGCAGAAGTCTGCTGAGCGCTCGGCGACGATCTATATCAGCCGTGACAAAGGTTACTTTGGCTCCGGTTGCTCGCATGACATCTCTCTCAACAACGAGAAGGTGATGGCAATCAGGCAGGGCGAGGCAGCCACGCTCCATGTTGTTCCGGGAGCCTACTTCCTCAAACTGGAAACGGGCGGTGGTCTCTGCCCGAACATTTCCACCTCGCAGAATCTGACGCTGGGCGCGGGCGAGCGTCAGGTGTACCGCGTGCTGCTTCCCTCCGACGGTAATCTTCGCCTGACCCGAGACCAGTAAGTTGCGGGGCATTTTCCCGGCAAAGCCGACGCGCTGCCTCTTGTAGCCCTTGCACGGATCGCAGAGGAACATTCCCCGATGGAATTCCAGCACCGGATAACCTGGTCAACTGGATGTTTCGAAGCCACTGCCCTCAGGGAGGGATGGCGTTTCGATGCCAGTCAAGGACTTTGGCGGATCGACATCAACCGGGTAGAAGCGCACCTGCAGAAGGATCTGGCCGCCCAGGAGTTCGGTACCGCCGTTACCCGTTTCATTTTCGGATTTGAGATGCATCGCATGGGCGGTGTGCTGGACGATGAAGCCGTTCTGCAATCCATGGCGGCGACACGCGATCTGACGCGCTATTACCGATCCAAACACGCGTTCCTGGCGGTTGGTCAGCTTGAATGGACGCAGGTCTGCCATCTCGATGCAGTCGCTCAATGGGTTGCCTATAGCTCCACTCTACTGTACGCGGTCGACAACTGGAGTCGCCAGTCACGCAAGCCGAAGGACTTTGACGTCTCCTCATTCCGTACAGCGATTCAGCAGAGCCTGCAGGCGCTGACAGAGGATCAATACGCTGTCGATCCGGAATCAATGGACCTTTCACCGCCCGAGTGGGATGAAGCTGGTCGATTCATTCATCGGAACCTGGATCCCGGGTCGCTCGATCGTTGAGCAGTCTGTGAACCGGAGGACCGAGGTCACGCCGACTTCGGAAGTGTTCGAAATGCCTGAAGGGATATTCCCGGGGCCTGTTCCACCGATCTCAATCTTTCTATAGTGGAGCCAAACTCTGCAATGGAATGGCCCGATGCACCCGATATCCTCCGGCCGGTGCCTGGCACTCGCAATCGCCGTCGCTGTGAGCGCCAGTGCCTGCGCACGACCGCCATCCACCGAACACGAAAGGAATCCCGCCATGCCTGGCGCAACGCAGACCGGTCGTACCCTCAACGGCCACACCTACACCGACGCGCCCGTGGATGTGAAGCTGGGGCCGAATACCTTCCGCATCCCTGCCAATTATCTGGACAGCCAGATTGCGCCTTGGCCCGGTGAAGGCGTTTCGCTGGTCATTGAATGGCCGGACATGACGCCGACGTTGCCGGGGGCGCGGGCTAATCCAAGGACCAATGACTTCCGCAAGGAAATTTCCGTTCGGATCAATTACGTTGATCGCGTTCCCATCGAGGGCTTGATGGAGCGCTACGCGTCCAACGAGGCTCTTACCGAGGCGGATTCGGTGGAACGCGGAGATCCCAGGGATAGGCTCGATCTCCGAATCCCGCTGTCTGAGACGATGGGGTTGACGCCGTACGCCATCGACGAGGCGGCAATGAAGGAGTTCGCAAAGCGCTACGAGGCGCGATATGGGAAGGCTCCCGTCCGGAATCCAGCTTACGAAAGGGACTGGTACGTCGCACGCCAGGCCGATGGCCGTATCAGCACGTTCATCAAGTGTGATGCCGAGGACTTTCGTCAGGACGACGTGCGGCTGGAGGGTGATCAGGTGATCGGCGTGCAAGGTGAGGTTGCCGCCGGCTGTGTTCACTACTTCGTGGATGGTGACAACAAGCTCTCCGTCACCCTGGACTACAAGAGAGCCTTCCTGAAGGACTGGAAGCGTATGGAAGACGCTATCAGAGATGTCATCACGCGCACCCGATCCAATTGATCCAAGGAAGGATTCAGGCATGAGTGGATTGACCGAACATGACCTCAGGATCCTTGGCAGCTATGCCAGGGATGGCAACCGCGAGCTCTATTGGAACTACCTGTCGCAGTTGCCGGGCGCCGACGGATACGGAACGCTGGCATTGGGTGTCGTCAGGAATGACAGCCTGCCAGGAAGGGTTGCGAACAGCTATGCGCAGAGCTTCGCCAGGACCCAGCAAGATGAAGGTTCCCGGTTCCCCAACGCCGAATTGACCGAGCGCCAGTGGGAATCGTTTGGGCAGACACTGCTTGATAGAGATCTGGAGCTACGGCAGAAGTGGATGGCCGAACGCCGCCCGGACCTGGCGCTGAACCTGCCTGGGGCTGACGTGATGCTGGCCCATGATCGCGCCTTCGATCAGCATCATCTGGATCCCAATTGCTGGACACCCCGCGTGCTGCTTCAGGCCGCAATGGAAAAGAGTGGCCCGCAGAAGCTCGAGCAGATCTGGAGCAACATGCTCGACAACGACGGGGCTGGCATCCCGCGCGTAAAGAACACCAGCGTGGATGCCATTACCCAGTTGGGCTGGAAGGCGGGAGGGGAGTATCTGACGAAGCTCGGTGGGCATGAGTTCCAAGCCGTTGGCGAGCTTTCCGCAGTCAGTCCCAATGCTATCGGCAGGCATGACGATTTTTCGCTGTACTTCGAACAGGACAACAAGTGGGTTCACTTTCGCTCACTGGATGGCCTGCTGATCAAACGCGATGTCACGGAACCGGCCCGCATCGCCGAACTCAACGACGCGCGCGAAGTCCGCCTTGAGCGCGAGCAGAAGGCCACCCACTTCCACCCGGAAGATCCCTACCGCTCCATCACCCGCAGCCCGCTCACTGCATCGGTCGATGGCATGCCAGGCCCCCAGCGTTCGCCAACGCGTTTGGCGGACATTGGCCCGGGCCACGCCGAGTACAGTCTGCTGCAGCAGGTCAGCGGGCATGTCGCCGGCATCGATGCCAGAGCAGGACGCACGCCGGATGAAAGCAGTGAACGTCTGACCGCCAGCGTGATGGTCCTGGCCCGGCAGAACAACCTGGACCGTGCCGACCATGTGCTGCTCAGCGCGCAGACGGCGGACAGCCCAGCTGGCCGCAACGTGTTCGTGGTGCAGGGCGAGATGAACGACCCGGCACACCTGAGGGCTTCCATGCCCACCGATGTGGCCGTGCAGACGCCGGTAGAGCAGTCGTTGCAGCGTCTGGAGCTGGCCAGTGCAGAACGGCAACAGGCCCAGTCCCAGCGTCAGCAGCAGGAACTGGACAACCAGGTGCGCGAGCATCCGGCAATGCGCCTGGCATAGTGCACAGCAAGGGGCAGTGGGGTATTCCCATTGCCCCGCACCCGTCACTTCCCCGGTGCGTCGGCTGTCTGCGCCGCCACCATCGCCTGCTGCATTTCCTTCAGCGACAGGTAGCCATCGCCGTCGGTATCCAGTCCCATGAAGTACTTCGCAATTTCCGGCACCACGGCTGCTTCTTCCTTGCTGATCTTTCCGTCCTTGTTCTTGTCCATCGCAGCGAACGCGGTATCGATCGAGTCAGCCTGCTTGCTGAAGCGTGCCTGCTGATACGTAGCAAACTCGCCCTTGTCGACGTGACCGTCCTTGTTGGTGTCCATCGCGGTGAAGGTGGAATCGATATAGGCCTGTTTCGGGTCGGCTGGCGCGGCCTGTGCAAGCAGCGGGGCGGCGCACAGGGCGATCAACAGGGCGGTCTTGTTCATATGCATTGCATGTAGTCCTTGAGCGAGGGAGTCAGCGGCAGGGGTAGGTGTAGCCATCGCGGTCGCGATAGCTGTCGGTACGGCGGTCGTAGTTGCCGTAGCGGTTCATGCAGTAATCGGCGCGCTCACGTGTTTCCCGCTCGCGCTTCGCTGCTGCCGCAATCACGCCCGCCACCACAGCCGCGCCCACGACGCCCACCACCACGCCCGCGGTCTTGGCGTCATGCCGGCGCTCACGTTCCCGGTCACGCTCCCGCTCGCGGCGCTGCCAGTCATCGCGCTCGCGGTCACGATAGTCCTGGTTCCACTGCGGGTTATGGCGGTCGCCACGCTGCGCATGGGCATCGCCCGAGTAGGGCAGCAGCACCAGCAGTTGTGCGGCCGCTACAAGCAGCAGCACAGTCCTTCCTGTTTTCAGAAACATCGTCCAGCTCCTGTGCGGACATCGTCGGTAGCTGCAGTACACACCGCAGACATTGCGCGAACCTGCCGTCACCGCAGGCAATTGCGGTGATTACCGGACCAGCGCTTCCACCGGGTCCAGCTGCGCCGCGCGACGTGCCGGCAGGAAGCCGAAGCCGATGCCGATCAGGCTGGAACACGCGAACGCCGCGATGATTGAATTCGCTGAAAACACCAGGCTGAAGCCCACGTCGGCCAGTGCCAGCACTGCGCCCAGCAGCAACGCCACACCAATGCCCAGCACACCACCAAGCAGGCACACCAGTACCGACTCGATCAGGAACTGCTGCAGGATGTCGCTGCGGCGCGCGCCCACGGCCATGCGTACGCCGATCTCACGGGTGCGCTCGGTCACTGATACCAGCATGATGTTCATCACTCCTATACCACCCACCACCAGCGCGATGGCGGCAATGGAGCTGATCATCATGGTGAGGATGCCGGTGGTCTGTTCAATCGAGTGGCGGATCTGCGCGTTGTTGCTCATGTAGAAGTCGGTACTGCCGTGGCGGCGGGTCAGCAATCGTGCAATGGCCTGCTCGGCCGCGTCCATGCTGATCGCATCGGATACGCGCACGGTGATGCTGGATACATGGCTCTGGCCCAACACCCGCGCCATGGCGGTGGTGTAGGGCATCCACACCCGTAGCAGCGAGGCGTCGCCGGCGGCGCCGGCATCTTTCTTCACCACACCCACCACGCGCACCGGCACGGTGCCCAGCAGCAGGGTCTGCCCGATGGGGTTCTCGGCTGCGGCGAAGAAGCGCGCGCGGGTGTTGGCGTCGATGATCGCCACCTGCTGGTAGCCAGCCACACCCTGCGCGCCGAAGAAGGCGCCTTCGCCCAGCTTCAATCCATGCACGCGGAAGTACTGTTCGCTGACGCCCTGCACCTGCACGCTGGCGGAGCGGTTGCCGCGCATCGCGGTACCCGTGGTGGCTACGCCAGGGGTGGCACTGTCCACGAACGGTTGCCCGGCCAGGGCCACGCTGTCACCCGGGGTAAGGGTCTCCACCCGCGCCGCGTGCAGGTCGCCAAAGCCGGAGCCTGGATAGATCTCGATGGTACTGGTACCCAGCGAAGAGATGTTGGACAGGATGGCCTGACGCGCACCCGTACCCAGCGCGACCACTGACACCACCGAGGCGATGCCGATGATGATGCCGAGCATGGTCAGGAAGGTACGCATGCGGTGTGCATTCATGGCGCGCAGGGCCATGCGGAAGGCCTCGGAGAAGCGATCACGCACGGCCTGCCAGCCGATGCCATCGTTGCGTTGCGGCATCGCGGTCGGCGCCATGCCCGCTGCCGAGCCAGCACCCGTGGCACGATCATCGACAATCCGACCATCGCGGATCTCGATGATGCGCTGGGCGTGTTCGGCCACCGCCATGTCATGGGTCACCAGCACCACGGTGTGGCCTTCGGCATGCAGCTCGCCGAGGATCTTCATCACTTCCTTGCCCGACTGTGTATCCAGGGCGCCGGTCGGTTCGTCGGCGAAAATCACCGCACCGCCATTCATCAGTGCGCGGGCAATCGACACGCGTTGCTGCTGGCCCCCCGACAGCTCGCCGGGCAGATGTTGCATGCGCTCCCCCAGGCCCAGCCGCGCCAGCAGTTCGGCGGCCCGCGCGTGGCGCGCGGGGGAGGGCATGCCGGCATAGATCGCCGGCACTTCCACGTTGCCCAGCGCGGTCAGGTCGGCCAGCAGGTGGTAACGCTGGAAGATGAAGCCGAAGTGTTCGCGGCGTAGTTCGGCCAGTTCATCGGGCGACATCTGCGCGGTCTGGCGTCCTGCAATCTGGTATTCGCCGGCAGAGGGCCGATCGAGGCAGCCGAGGATGTTCATCAGCGTCGACTTGCCCGAGCCGGACTGGCCGACAATGGCCACCAGTTCACCGGCATGGATGTCCAGGTCCACACCGTCCAGTACCACCAGCGTCTGCTCGCCGGCGGCGAATTCACGGCGCAGCCCACGTACGCTCAGCAGAGGCTCGCTCATGGGGGCGCTCATCCGCGCTGCGCGGGTGCGGCGGCGTCTTCGTCGCCGGCTTGAGCAAGAACGACCTGCTCGCCTTGCTTCAAGCCGCTGCGTACTTCCACCTGGATCTGGTCATCCAGTCCGATGGCGATGCGCCGCACCACGGCGCGCCCGTCTGCACCGCGAACCTGCACGCTGTAGCTGCCATCGCCGGCCCGCGCACCCAGCGCGGCGGAGGGGATGGTCAGGACGTTGTGGGCACGGCCGAGCACGATGCGTACCTGGGCGGTCATGTAGCTGCGCAGGCGCCCATCACTGTTGTCCACGTCGAACTGGCCGTTGTAGTACATGGCGGTACGGCTGCCGGCGGACAACGCCGGTGACGTGAGGCTGGATGCATCTTCGTTGGTGATCGATTCGGGCGCTGGCGCGATGTCGCGCAGCGTGCTGCTGTAGCGGCGGCCCGCATCGCCAAGGATGGTGAAGAAGGCTTCCTGGCCGACCGTGGTGTGCACAACGTCGGCCTCGGAGATTTCGGCATAGACGGTCATCACGTCCTGGTTGCCCAGCATGACGATGGTGGGTGCGCTCTGTACCGCGTTCACCGTCTGCCCCTGACGGGCGACCACCGCCAGCACCGTGCCATCGGTAGGCGCGGTGATGCGGGTGTATTCCAGATTGGTCTGCGCGATGTCCACCTCGGTCTGCCGCTGCACGATCTCTCCATCCAGCGCTTTGATCTGTTCGCGTGTCGCCTCCACCTTGGCGGTGGCTGCGTCGAAGTCGGCGCGGGCAACCAGCTGCGATGCGACCAGCCGTTGCTGCCGCCGCAGGGTCAGTTCGAGCTGGCGCAGATCGGTGGCCAGTGCATCGCGGTTGGCGCGTGCGGTGCGCTGCGCTGCCTGCGCACTCAGCAGTGCATTGCGCTGGGTACGGGAGTCGATGTCGGCAATCGGGTCACCTGCCTTCACCTTGTCGCCCAGCTTCACGTACAGGGTTTCGATGCGTCCGGAAACCTGCGCGCCCACGCTCACCAGTCGCGATGGCTTCAGGGTGCCGGTGGCTTCCACCACCTGTTCGATGTTTCCGCGCACCACGGGCGCGAACTGCAGCGGTGGTGGCGGTGCCGGTCGGAGCCAGAACCAGGCGGCAATGGCAGTGCACAGTACGGCACCGGCGGTCATCAGCAGTCGGCGGTGTTTACGCGGTGCCGTGCTCATTCGCACAGCATCCAGAAGGGGCAGGTCATCGGTGGTCCTCGCGGCAGGAGAGATGCACGCTCCGAGTACCGGGCGTGGTTGGCCGTCGAGTCTCAAGGTGATGGATTGCGTGAACCTTGCGGCGCTGTCGTAGTTGTCAGGTCACTTCCATGGCGATGACCAGCGCCACGGTGATGAACTGCAAGGCACTGCCCAGCACCAGCAATGCGCTGCGCAGACGGTCGGATGTCATGCGCAGGCTGCAGAGCTGGCACAGCGTGCCGATCACCAGCCCTGCGGCAGCGAGTGTGCTGGTCGGCTGCGCGTGCACGCGAGGTATCACCAGCGGGACCCACGCGCTGGCCAGCATCATCCACGCTGCATGCCTGTCCATGTTGCGCAGAGCAGCAGGGAGGGTTCGCGCTGTAGTTGATCGCCATGCGGACAGCGCGTGCAGCACGGCATGTGCGACGACGAAGAGCAGCACTGCGCTGGTCAGGGCTGCGTGTGCATGGTGGTGCGTCGAAACCACCAGTGCACTGCCGGGCAGCAACAGGAACAGCGCGGCAAAAAGGCGCATCAGCACGTTCGGACGCTTCACCGCAGGGATCGCGCGAAGCCACTGTGGCCAATGCGGCAGTCCGCGCGCGCGATCGGCATGCGAGCGTCTATTCCACGCAGCCGCGGTCAAACCAGATGTAGCTGGTGTCGCGCGGGATCGGCTAGAAGAGGAGGGTGGAGGAACTCCTTCGGTCACGTACAGGCTTCCTGTCAGGATGGAACGCGATGGCACCGCAGATGCCATCGATTCGATGCTGCGCAGCGAACATTGCCGCAACCTTGCGTGTCATCGCTGTCTGCAGCGCACGGACAGGCGGCAGTCACCGATGTGCGGACGTCCTCACTGCTCTAGCGATGGCGCAGAGGCAACGCCCGGGTGCTGTGGGAATTCGACGCGGATCAGCGCGCCGCCACCGGGGGCATCCAGAATCGTGACATGGCCACGGTGACGGTCGATCACCTGCCGCACCAGGTTCAGTCCCAGGCCCGCGCCGGTCTGGCGTGGGCGCAGTCGCTGGAACGGCTCGAACACACGTTCGCGCTGGTCCACCGGAATGCCGGGGCCATCGTCTTCCACTTCCAGGCAGCTGCCCTGCACCCGCACGATGATCTGGCGGCCACCGTGCTCGGCGGCATTCAACACCAGGTTGGAGATCACCCGTTCGACCGCGCCGGCCTCACCCAGCACCGGGAAGTGGGGTTCCACCGCCACCGCCACCGTCTTGTCCGACTGGATCAGCAGGGGCGCAAGATCGGCGGCCACCCGTTTGGCCACCCGGGCCAGGTTGAGGGTTTCCTTTGGACCGTCCTCTTCCATGCGGTGAAGGTCCAGCAGCTGCTCGGCCAGGGTCGCCAGACGCGCGACTTCCACGGCAAGGCTGCGCGAAGTCGAATCATCAGCGGCATCGATCTTTACCCGCAGGATCGCGATCGGCGTGCGCAACTCATGCGCCGCTGCGGCGATGAAACGGCGTTGCCGCTCGTGTCCTTCATCCAACCGGTCCAATGCATCGTTGACGGCGGTCACCAGCGGCGCGATCTCCACCGGCACCGCGGTCTCGGTCAGGCGGATGCCACGACGGCTGGCCGAGATGTTGCGGGCTTCCTGCGCGATGCGCTCGACACCGGCCAGTGCCCGCCGCACGATGATCGGCGTCAGGATGATGGTGGCCAGCGCCAGCAGCAGGAAGATCGGCAGGGTGATGATGTGCGCGGCCAACGCCATCTGCATGGTCAGCGAATCGGTTTCGCCATGGGCCATGATGGTCAGCTTGCCGGCCGGTCCGCTGTGCTGGCGCACTACCACCGCCAGGCCATCGCTGCGATAACGCCCGCGCAGGTCGCCATAGGGGATGCCATCGAGGGCGCCGACCAGCGAGGCATAGGCCGGTGGCACATGACCGAAGGTGACGTAGTGCCCATGCTCGTCCTCGGCGATGAACCAGGCACCGGGGACGAGCTTCAGCAGTTCCGCCAGCTCCGGCGTGTGCTGCACGTACAGTTCGCCGTTGCGGTCGCGGTGCACCGCCTCGGCCGCCACCGGTGCGAAGGTCTGGATGGTGTAGTAGCCACCGCTGTCGGCACGCACCAGCACCATCAGCAGGGCGAAGAAGGCCACCAGCAGGGCCAGCAACTGGTAGATCAGCGTCTTGACGATCAGCGGTCGCTTCAACGACGGGCGACGCGCCATCACTTGCTTTCCCGCATCAGATAGCCAACCCCGCGAATGGCGTGGATCTCCACGCCCGCATCGGCGTCAGCGAGTTTTCGGCGCAGGCGCGAGACGTGCGAATCCAGGGTGTTGGAATGGATGCCGTCGTCGAAGCCATACACCGCCATCTCGATGGATTCGCGCAGCACGGTGCGGCCCAGGCGCCGTGCGAGGGCGGCCAGCACCCGGATCTCGCGCCGCGGCAGCTCCAGCCGCTGGCCGCCCACACTGGCCTCGCCCGAGGCGGGGTCGAACACCAATCGGCCGATGCTGATGGACTCCACCTGCAATCCGCTTGGGCGACGGCCCGCAGCACGGATCCGCGCGAACAGCTCCTCCAGCGCGAAGGGCTTGGCCAGGTAGTCATCGGCGCCTTCATCCAGCCCGGCAATCCGGTCCGGCAACTGGCCCAGCGCGCTCAGCACGATGATCGGCACCCCGGGATTGCGCTCGCGCAGCAGGGAAATCAACGCCAGGCCATCGCCATCAGGCAGGGTGCGGTCCAGCAGCACCAGATCGTGCAGGCCGCACAGGGCCGCCTCCCGCGCCAGTGCCAGGGTATTGGCCACGTCCACCACATAGCGCTCGCGCTGCAGGGCGGACTTGAGGGTGGCGGCCAGTTCGGCTTCGTCTTCGATCAGCAGGATGTGCATCAGCAGGGCTTGGACAGGGAGAGGCCGCAGAAGGGCGGTTCGGCACGCGCCGGCACCGTATTACAGGAACATTGCGTGAACATGGCGTGCCTGCACAGCCGCCGGCAGGTCATGCAGGGATGCGATGACGCCGCGGGGACGGCGCAAGGTTCACGCAATCCAGGCGCGCCAGCCTTGGCGCCCATTCGCAGTTCCCATCCCTGGAGTCACCATGAAGTTGTTCGTTCCGCTGCTGTTGCTCGCCACGCTGACCGGCTGCACCACCGCCAAGATGACCGTCACCCCCGACGGCCGCCGTGGCGTTTCCATCGACTGCAGCGGCTCCAGTTCCTGGAGCGGTTGCTACGAGAAGGCCGGGCAGATGTGCCCGGGCGGCTACGTGGTTTTCAGCAAGGATGGCGATGAGGGCAATGCCATCGCGGTGGGCAACAAGAACGGCTTCACCTCCACCCAGATGGTCACCCGCTCGATGCTGGTGTCCTGCTCGGGCTGACGCCGGTCGGGGAAGTGGCCATGCCACTTCCCCGCCGCGTTGCTCTGCAGCGCTGGCCTAGAAGCTGTAACCGGCCTGCACATACACCCGGCGCGGCTCGCCCGGGAAATGGCCGTTGCGCTCGATGAATCCGCTGGCGGCATACACCTTGTCGAACAGGTTCTTGACGTTGGCCTGGAACTGCCACTGCTTCCACGTGGTTTTCCAGCTCATGTCGAACACGGTGTACGGCTTCACGCGCTGGCCATCCAGACTGATGCGCTCATCCACGTAGTCGGCACCGAAGCCAACGGCCGAGTTGATCGCCGGCAGGTCGTAGCGCGTCCACAGGCCCAGCTTGTTGCGCGGTGCATTGGCGAAGCGATCGCCAGAGGCATTGGTGATGCCATTGGGGCCCGCGTCCTTCACCCGCGCGTCGTTGTAGGCGTAGGTCAGGTTCAGCACCCAGCGCTCGGTCACGTCGGCCAGAAGATCCAGTTCCATGCCGGTGCTGCGCACCAGGCCCAACGCCGCCAGCTGGTTCACTCCATTGATGACCTCGCCAGTGGCCTGCACGATGTTGCTGCGGTCGATACGGTAGGCCGCCAGGTTCAGGCTCAGGCGCTCGGCCAGCAGCGATTTCATGCCCACTTCCCACTGCCTGCTGCGCTCGGCATCGAACGGGCCGCCTGCGGCGGAATTCTGGTTGGCCGCCGACTGCGGCACGAAGCCGCTGGCCACGTTGGCATACAGGTTCAGTCCATCGCGAACGGTGAACGTACTGCCCAGGCGCCAGCTGATGTCGTTGCCATCCACGCTGCTGCCGGCAAGGCGGTCGTCGTCCTTGAAACCGTCCCAGCGCAGGCCGGCCAGCACGTGCCAGCGCGGGGTCAGGGCCAGCTCGTCCTGCAGGTAACCGCCATAACGCCTGCTGCGCGTGCTGGTGCTGCGCCAGGGCAGGCTGGACAGGTTGTAAGCGTGCCAGGTGCTGGCGCCATACACCGGATTGAACAGGTCGATGCCACGCACCGGGCCGGCGCCGCGCGCGAGGTCGGCGCTGTTGGCGGTCTGCGCGGTGAAGTCCGCATCCAGCTGGTATACGTCCGCACCGAACAGCACCTTGTGTTCCACCGGACCGGTGCTTACCCGCCACACCGCATTGGCGTTGGCGGTGAACGCCTCGTTGTCGCGGATCTGGTTGCGCAGCTGCCGGGTCATCCATTCGGCCACGCCATCGCGGTCGCGGTCGATCAGGCCCATCGGCTCGTGGTACATCTGGTGTTCGTTGTTGCTGAACCAGCGCGCGGCAATATCCACGTCCAGGTTGTCGCGCGGCGCGAAACGGTACTGTGCCAGCGCCACCTTGGCCCGCATGTCCAGGAAGTCGCTGGCCTCGTTGTGGTTCCAGCGACGGTCGGTCAGGAAATTGCCCCTATCATCGACCGGAACACCGCGCAGGCGATTGCCGCCCAGGTTCTGGGCAATGTCGGTGAACTGCAGCACCAGCTCGCCGGTGTCGCCCACGTCGAAGGCCAGCGAGGCATCGCCGATCACGCTTTCACTGTCGGTGTTCCAGCGCACGCCCTGCTCGTTGTCGCCATACAGGCCGGCGCGGTAGCGCACCGTGCCGGCTGCATTCAACGGCCCGGTACCTTCGATCGAGCCGGCGCGGAAATCCCTGTTTCCCATCTGCAGTTCAACGCGGCGTTCGGCAGTGGCTTTCGGCTTGCGGGTCACATAGTTGATGACGCCACCAGCGTCGCCGCCCCCGTACAGCGCGCCGGCCGGTCCCTTCAGCACCTCCACCCGCTCGATGTTGAACAACTGCGGTACCGAGAATCCCGCATAGGGGTCGCCCCGCAGGCCGTCATACAGCACGTTCTCCTGGCGGAAACCACGCAGGGTCACCCCGGCATAGCTGAAGTAGCTGATGCCGCTGATGCTGCGATAGAGATCGGTCACCTGGCGTGCAGCCTGGTCGTCGATCAACTCGCGCGGCAGTACCTGGATGGACTGCGGCACCAGTTCCAGCGGTGTATCGGTGCGGGTGCCGACAGCCGCGTCATCCACCCGGTACAACGTCTGTGCGCGGCCACGCACCTCCACCTTGTCCAGCTCCTGCACGCGGCTGGGCGGGGCGTCGGCGGCGTATCCGGGGGTGGCAAAAGCCAGTGTCGTCGCCAGGCACAGAATGCTGCGGCGGGGCAGGAAGTGGGGCATGGGCGTATCAGGCTTGTCTGCAAATGAGAAAGATTAGCATTTGCAATGAGCGGGTGCCCATCCCCCGATTGCGTCATGGACGCGCGGACGGATCCGTATACGGCGTACCGGCCAATGCCACCAGCGTCCCCGTCGCGCCGCGCACGATCAGCGGCACCATCGCCTGCCGCGGATCGCCGCCGAACGACAGGGCGCGCAGCCCCTGTTCGTAGGCGGCCACCATCGACGCCATCACCATCGTCGCACCCAGTCGTGCGTCGGCGTCGCCGACGGGTCGCCCCGCTGACTCAGCCATCAACTGCGCCAGGTCATCGGTCAGCAGCGCCTGCAGCTGCCGCGCATGGGCCACCAGTACGGCGCTCTGGGCCACGGTTTTCCAGAACGACGCCGCACCGGCGCTGATCCGCAGCAGCGGATGGCCGGTGTCCAGCAGTTCCCGCACCAGCCCTTGGAAGGCGGCCAGCGGCGTCATCGACGTGCGCGCGGCCATGCCCTCGCGCAGCAACTGGCGCGCTTCCTCGTCACGGTCGAACACCAGCTGTTCCTTGCTGGCGAAGTAGTTGAACACCGTCTTGCGCGAAACCCCGGCGGCATCAGCGATCTCGCTCATCGACACCGCTTCGAAGCCGCGCTCGATGATCAACCGGGTGGCGACGTCGGAAATCGCCTGTCGGGTCTCGGCTTTGCGCTGCTCACGGCGGCCGGGTGGCGGGGGCATGGGCGGGTCACTTGTAGAAAAGTACACCGAGTGTAACATTGCAACCGCCAGAGTGCCGACCCGGTGCTCATGAGGATTTCCAATGCGGTACGACGTCGTCATTGCCGGGGCTGGCCCGGTGGGACTGCTGCTGGCCTGTGAACTGTGTCAGGCAGGAAGCGCGGTGCTGGTACTGGAGCAGGCGGCCTCGCCGGATTCGCCGCTGAAGCGCCTGCCGTTCGGGCTGCGCGGTTTGAATGCCCCGACGCTGGAGGCGCTCGACCGGCGCGGTCTGCTGGACGCGGTGGCAGCCGGCCAGGTGCTGAAGCCGGAGAAGGGCCCGCCGCCGCCGGGAACCGCGCACTGGCTCTCGCAGCCACGCAAGCTGGGTGGTCACTTTGCGGGTATTCCGTTTGCACTGGACAACGTCGACAGCGGTCGCTGGCCCTGGCGCCTGCCCAGCCCGGTCGGCACGCAGATGGCGGTGGAACTGCAGGCGCTGGAGGCCGTGCTGGCCGAGCGCGCGCAGGCGCTGGGCGCAGTGATCCTGCGTGGTGCAGGCGTGCAGAGCGTGCAGATGGGGGCCGACGAGGTCCAGGTCGAGGCGGGCGGACAGGCCTTCCGCGGGCGCTGGCTGGTCGGCTGCGATGGAGGCCGCAGCACCGTACGCAAGCAGTGTGGTTTCAGCTTTGCTGGTACCGATCCAGAGTTCACCGGCCACTCGCTCAGTGTTGAACTGGAAGATCCGACGGTACTCAGCCCGGGGCGTCACACCACCGCGCAGGGCATGTGCAACTTCAATCCGCCGGGTACGATCGCCTTGGCCAACTTCGACGGCGGCGCGGGCCACCGCCAGCCACTTGATCGCGAATCGGCACAGGCGCTGCTGCGCCGCATCTCCGGCCGCGAAGCAACGATCACCGCACTGCATCTGGCCACCACCTGGACCGACGGCGCACGGCAGGCCACCGCCTATCGTCGTGGCCGCGTGCTGCTGGCCGGCGATGCCGCACATGTGCATTCGCCGCTGGGTGGGCAGGGTCTGAATCTGGGCCTGGGCGATGCGATGAACCTTGGCTGGAAGCTCGCCGCCGTCGTACGCGGCGAGGCAGCTGATGCGCTGTTGGATACCTATCAGGCCGAACGCCATCCGATCGGCGCGCGCGTGCTGGAATGGTCGCGCGCGCAGGTCGCATTGATGCGCCCAAGCGCGGGCTCACGTGCACTGGCTGCCATCGTGGCCGATCTGGCAGAAACACGTGATGGCGCCACGTATCTCGCCGAGCGCGTGTGGGGTGTGGGCCAGCAGCTGGACCTCGGCCATACCCATCCGCTGGTGGGCCGCAGCACGCCGGATTTCCTGCTGGTCGATGGTCGCCGCATGGGTGAACTACTGCGGGCAGGGCAGGCGGTGCTGCTGGTGTTCGATGCTGCTGCCTCGTTGTGCGAGGAGGTTGATGTCGAACGGGCCGGCATCCTGTCCATCGCGCAGCCCGCTGTCGATTCGCTGGGCCTGTCGGCGCTGCTGGTTCGTCCGGACGGCATTGTCGCCTGGGCCAGTGATGGCGCCGATGCGGCAGGACTGGCCCTGGCGGTACAGGAATGGACGGGCTCAGCTGGCAGGGAAGCGATTGCCTGAGTTCCGGCGCAGCCCGCGCAGGGCTGCGCCGCCATCTTTCAGAGATCCTTCGTCTTGCCGCTCAGGTCCAGCGGCTGATCACTGCCCTTGCGCTCGCTCGACCAGACCTCAACGCTCTTGCTGCATCGGCTTTCGCGGGCGGCAACCTCAGGCGGCAGGTCCTTCACATGCGGCGACTCCTGGCAGGCTGCGTGCATGGCCGAATCGTCATAAGTGGCACAGGCGCTGATCGAAGCGAGAGCAAGGAAACAGAGAGCGGAGCGGAGCAGGGGCTGCGGCAGGCGCATGGGGGGATCTCAAGAGGGCCGGTCTGGCCATCGAATTCAATCCGTGACCTGGCTCACGCGCAATCCGACTGGCAGCACTTGTTATTAAGTAACAATTGTGGGAGTGCTCAGAGGCGGGCGATTGCCAATCAGGCGATGCAGATCAGGAACACCGTCGACAGCGCGAGCATCAGCACGAACACGCGCCGGCTCAAGGCCAGGCAGGTCAGGCAGGCCGCCAACGCCCAGGCCGCCAGCAGTGCACATCCCAGCAGCCACAGCCCGACCGTCATCATCGAGCCGGCCGCTGCGGCAGACAGCGCAAAGACCTTGAACAGCGCCACGCCCAGCACGCTGCCCAGCGCGCCGGCCCGCAGGGCAATCGCATCGTGGCAGGTGGGGGAAAGCTGGCGGTGCATGAGGACTGTGTCGCGCGTGGGGGCTGGCGTGTGCAACTCTGCAGCAAGGCGGATCTACGCCGCGTGTTCGTCGCACCGCCAACGCGCAAATGCCGTGATGAGCTCACCACGGCATGTGCTTGCTGCATGCCAGTGCTGCCCGGTCAGCGCACCGGTTGGGAGGCCAGCATGTCGCGCCCGTGTGGGGTCAGATCGATATCCGCATCTTCCGCCTGCACCGCCAGGCCTTCCTTCACGGCCCACGTCGCCGCATCGCTTCCCACAGGGCGCGCATCGGCAATGGCGCGCAGGATGGTGAGCTGGTCTTCAGTCAACGGCATGGTACGTCCTCATACGCCCAGCAGGGGCGGCAGTTGCCAGTCCGAAAGGCGCGCATTGCTGATGGCCTGATGGCAGCCACAGGCATCACAACGGAACAGCGTACCGCCCGGCAGGTGCAACAGGTTTGCATCCTGGGCGCAGGTGATTTCCGCACAATGACGGCATGACACGGTAAGCGAAATGATTCGCTCCACGTCGCCGGAAATATTGAACGCGGCCTCGAAGGCATGGATGGCGAAGTGGCCGGTGTCCGGCATGGTGTTCTCGGTTGCAGACAGGTGTCTCCATCCTCGTTTTCCCACCGTGATGAGGCTGTCAGGCCAGCGCGGTGGCGAAGTCAACGAGGTCCGCTGCTACGCTTCAGGACTGCGCATGCGGCTGGGATAGCATGCAGGTTGAATTTCCACTCGCCGCTGGCAACGGAGTAGCCCGCAATGGACATCGAACTGGACGGCAACCGCATCCGCAGCGAGCGGGCATTCCACGAGACGCTGGCGCTCGCACTGGGTGTCGAGCGCGGTTATGGGAACAATCTCGACGCCCTCTGGGATCTGCTGAGTGCCAGCGTCGAGCGCCCGCTGCAGCTGACCTGGAACGGCCATCAGGTTTCCAGAGAGGCGCTGGGGCCTCGCTTCCAGCAGATCGTCGACGTGCTTGAGCGGGTGCAGCGCCAGGATGAGGCCATGGCACTGGGCGAACGCTTCAGCTATTGCCTGCGGTAGGTTCGGTGTGCAGCCGCTGCCAGCGCGGTGCTACCTGTTGCCTCCAAGGCAACACCGTCGCCTGGGCGACGGCTGACGATCAGTGCGCAGTTCAGCGGCTGCCGGCGATGGCAACCCTGCGCTTCTCCAGCATCACCGACACGCACCACAGCAGCAGGCCGCCGACCGCCGTCGCCGCACCGACGTAACCGGTGGTGGCCGGGCTGAAGCCGGCGCTGATCGCCATGCCGCCCAGCCACGGGCCGAGCGCATTGGCGGTATTGAACGCCGCATGGTTGGAGGCGGCGGCCAGGGTCTGCGCCTCGCCCGCCACGTCCATCAGGCGCGTCTGCAGTACCGCAGCCAGGGCGCCCATCGTGCCCACGGTGATGATCATCGGGCCGATGGTCCACACCGATTCGGCGGCCAGCGGGTACAGCAGCAGCATCACGATCGACCACACCAGCACCACGGCGGCGGCCTTGAAGTGGAATTTGTCGACCAGCCAGCCGCCGGCGATGTTGCCGATGATCGCGCCGATGCCGAATACGCCCACCGCCAGCGGCATCCACGACTCGGCCACGCCGGTCACCTGCACCAGGGTCGGCGCCAGGTAGGTGAACACGCAGAACATGCCGGCAAAGCCCACCGCACCGATCGACAGCGCCAGCCAAACCTGGGTGGTGTTGAATGCGCGCAGCTCGCGCATCGGCGAGGTCCGCACCTCATCCGGATCGGGCAGCAGGAAGCGCGCGATCATCGCCACTGTGGCGATGGCCAGCACGCTGACCAGGGCGAAGGCGGTACGCCAGCTCAGCTGCTGGCCCAGCCAGGTTGTCAGCGGATTGCCGATCAGGATCGCCACCGACAGCCCCAACAGCACGCGCGACATCGCTTGCCCGCGCTGGCCGGCCGGGCTGATCGCTGCGGCCACCAGCATCGCCACGCCGAAGTAGGCACCATGCGGCAGGCCAGCGACGAAGCGCGCCACCAGCATCGTGCCGTAGTTCGGGGCCAATGCGCTGGCCAGATTGCCGACGGCATAGAACCCCATCAACGCCAGCAGCAGCTTGCGGCGCGGGAAGCTGGCGCCGACGAAGGCCAGGATCGGTGCGCCCACCACCACGCCGATGGCGTATGCGCTGATCAGGTGGCCGACCTGCGTCTCGCTGATGGACAGGCCGCGGCTGATCTCCAGCATCAGGCCCATGCTGGCGAATTCACTGGTGCCGATGGCGAAGCCGCCCAACGACAGGGCGAGGATGATCAGGGTACGCTGGCGCGGCGTCAGCCGAGCGGCCAGAGGGGAGTTGGGGCTCATTCGGGGGCGCAAAGGGGCGGGGGAAGCGCCCCATTGTACTGCTGCACCGCAACAGGCATCAGCCGGGCTGGGGGTAAATCAGTGTTCGATGGGTGGTGCTGCCGGCGTGGCCGGCTGGCCAAGCGCCGCCAAGGCCCGTCGGTATTTGTCACGCAGGCGCTCGGCGGTGGCGGCATCCAGCGATGCCAGCCGCGCTTCATCGGCATTGTCGGCGATGTCGGCCAGCTTGACCTTCAGTGCCAGCGGATCCGCCGAAATTCGTGCGTAGTACGTGTCGGCATCCGCCGCAGACGTCCGGCTCAGCAGCCGGACCGCGTCCTGCAACGGAGCGGGAAAGGCCTGCACCTGCCCAGCGAAGGCCGGGCAGTCCTCGATCACATCATGCAGCCAAGCCACCGCCTCGGCTTCATCATCGCCGCGCACGGCAGCGGCCACCCGGCCAACGTGGCCGATGTAGGGGTGCCCTGCCTTGTCGACCTGGCCGGCATGGGCCTCCAGCGCCAGCATGCGTGCACGTGCTACCCAGTCCATTGCGATCTCCCCGGTGCAAGCGTGTATTGTCGTACGGACTGTCTGCATGCCGCCACCACGGCCGTGCAGGCATCATCGGACGCTGCAGGAATGGCATCTGGATTCCATCAGGGAGATGAGACATGCAGGAATACACCCATCAGCTGGAACTACGCGGCCGCTTCCGTCTGGTAGCGGTGACCCACGAGCCGGTGTACGCTCCCGGCGATGTGGTCGGCCATGCGGTCATCGTCGACGGTGGGGAGCGTCTGACCGACCTGATGTCGTTGGCCGATGCGCGCCGGTACCTTGAGGAACTGGTGCGGGAAGAGGGCGTGGAGCCCGGGCTGGAGAATGAAGTCAACCTGCGGAGGAAGGCGTCGCAGCGACGCCGCCGCTAAGCCGTCGCGCCCTCGGGCGCATCATGGAGGATTCGGGTGTTGTCCAGTAAGAAGTATCTGCTCATCGCCATCATCACGCTGGCGACCCTGCTGCTTGGGTTCGTGCTTTCCGGTTACCTGACGCTGCTGCTGCTTGGTCTGGATACCAAGCTGCTCACCTGGAATACCTATTACCAGTATTTCCACGTCCTCGGCCAGCAGCAGGTTGCCCCGTTCGTGGGCAAGATCAAATGGGCCGGCTACCTCGGCTTCGGCCTGCCGCTGCTGGTGCTGGCCATCGTCGGCCTGGTCGTGCTGCTGAAGAAGGACAAGCGCTCGCTGCATGGTGATGCGCGCTTTGCCACCAGCGCCGATCTGGCCAAGCATGGCATGTTCAAGAAGAGCGGCCAGAGCATCGTGGTCGGCAGCCATGGCGGCAAGCTGGTGCGGCTGGACGGCCAGCAATTCGTGATCCTGGCGGCCCCGACCCGTTCGGGCAAGGGCGTCGGCGTGGTCATCCCGAACCTGCTGGAGTACGGCGAATCGCTGGTGGTGCTGGACATCAAGCAGGAAAACTTCGACCTGACCAGTGGTTGGCGCGCCAGCCAGGGGCAGGAGATCTACCTGTTCAACCCCTTCGCCGAAGATCGCCGCACCCATCGCTGGAACCCGCTCAGCTATGTCTCCGACGACCCGGCGTTCCGTGTCTCGGACCTGATGAGCATCGGCGCGATGCTGTATCCCGATGGCTCGGAAGACCAGAAGTTCTGGATCAGCCAGGCGCGTAATGCTTTCATCGCCTTCACCCTGTACCTGTTCGAGAACTGGGATGACGAGCGCAGCAGCGGCTTCCCGGGCGGGCAGGGCACGCCGACCCTGGGCGCGGTGTACCGCCTGTCCTCCGGCGATGGCAGCGACCTGAAGAAGTTCCTCAAGGGCCTGTCCGAGCGCCCATTCCTCAGCAGCAACGCGCGCTCGGCGTTCGCCAACATGCTGTCCCAGGCCGACGAGACCTTCGCCTCGATCCTGGGTACCTTCAAGGAACCGCTGAACCCCTGGATCAACCCGGTCCTGGACAAGGCCACCAGCACCAACGACTTCCTGCTCACCGACGTGCGCAAGAAGAAGATGACCATCTACATCGGCATCCAGCCCAACAAGCTGGCCGAAAGCCGATTGATCATCAACCTGTTCTTCAGCCAGTTGATCAACCTCAACACCAAGGAACTGCCCAAGTCCAATCCGGACCTGAAGTATCAGTGCCTGCTGTTGATGGACGAATTCACCTCGATCGGCAGGGTCGAAATCATCGCCTCGGCGGTGTCCTACATGGCCGGTTACAACGTGCGCCTGCTGCCGATCATCCAGAGCATGTCGCAGCTGGATGCCACCTACGGCCGCGAGGTCTCACGCACGATCATCACCAACCATGCGCTGCAGATCCTGTACGCCCCGCGCGAACAGCAGGATGCCAACGACTATTCGGACATGTTGGGTTACACCACCATCCGCAAGAAGAATGTCACCCACGCGCGTGAAAAGACCCATAGCTTCACCGAGGAGCGTCGCGCGCTGATGCTGCCGCAGGAGCTCAAGGCGATGGGACCGGACAAGGAAGTTTTCCTGTACGAAGGCATCCCGCATCCTGTCAAGTGCGACAAGATTCGCTATTACAAGGATCGCTATTTCACGTCACGTCTACTGCCAAAGGTTGACGTGCCTATGCTTGATGTCTAAGTTGAAGCCTTGAAAGTGTGACGCATGCACGCATTCATTGAGGTGAATTAGTGAAGCGCGTCAAAGAAACGCCATACGTTGGTCAAAATTCAGATTTGTCTGACATCGAATTGACGCGTAGTTGTGCGACTCTATGCATGGCTTGCGGATCTGTGTGATTCGTCATGCTTTCAGAGTGGCCAGGAGTTTCAGCCATGGGAACAGGGATGGTTCCGACGTTGGTGAGGGTGCGTGAGAGGGGCCTCGGATGAGGTTGCTTCACGCGACTTGGTTGGCAGCTTTCGAGCTGCAGGGGAACCGTGCCCATGTGCTGTTAAGCAGTGCATTCGTTACGTTTCCGGCGTGCATCGCGCAGTGCCGGACGACCAAGGGACCAACATCGGGACTGCTTTTTCGTACGTCAAAGTGAAGCCCGTATGAATCAGGCGTTTATTGCAAAAATGTCCATCGCCGCAGTGGCGGCGTTGATGGTGGCAGGTTGTGCTGCCAAGCCCGCACCCGACTTTGGAGGGCGTTGGAAGCCGGTCAACCGTTTCGCGACGGCTCCGACCGAGATTCCGCTGTACTCCAGCTACGTCTATCAGGCGTCGCCAATGGATCGCACGCTGAAGGCCATGCTCGAGCGCTGGGCCAAGGATTCCGGCCGCACGCTGGACTATCGCCTCAGTTCGGATTTCACCCTGTATGGCGCGGTGTCGGAGATCGACACCACCAACGCACAGCAGGCCGTGATCGATCTCACGGCGGCCTATGCGGCGCAGGGCGTTTCCGTCTCCATCGTCGGCAACCAGATCGTCGTGCAGAGCGCTGGATCGACGCCGACCGCGTCGGCCCAGGATCCCGAAGCCAGCAGCGGCAGCTGAGACCGCGTCGAAATCATCGAACGTGCCGCACCCCGCGCCTGGCGCAGGGGCGTCGCGCCCATTGATGTTTCAGCAGTACGGAAGAACCCATGTTCCGCAAGAAGGATGCAGGCAACAGCCCCAAGGTCGAGCAGTCGGTCGCCAAGGCGGTCAGCTACGAGATCACCGTGGCCGACATGGCCCGGCGCAGCGAGCGTCGTGCCTGGTGGGTCGCCACCGGTTCGTTGCTGATGTCGCTGGCGCTGGCCGGTGGCTACTACTACATGCTGCCGTTGAAGGAGAAGGTGCCGTTCCTGGTGATGGCTGATGCCTATACGGGCACGGCGACGGTTGCGCGCCTGCGCGGCACGTTCCAGGGTGAAACCATTACCACCAACGAAGCGGTCAATCGCAGCAACGTCGCCCAGTATGTGTTGGCGCGTGAGTCGTATGACTCGGCGGTGATGGGCCTGCGCGACTGGGAGCTGGTATTTGTGATGTCCAGTGATCCGGTGGCGCAGAGCATGAAGCTGCGTTATGCCGGCAACAATCCGCAAAACCCGTTCGTGATGTACGGGCGCGGCAAGGCGATCCGGGTCAAGATACTCAGCATCACCCCGCTCGGCGCGCAGGCGAATGGCAGCTTCCGTGGCGCCTCTGTGCGTATCCAGCGCAGTCTGCTCGACAAGCGCACGGGGGGCGCGACCTATCTGGACAACCAGCTGGTGACGATGCGCTTCGAGTACAACCAGAACCTCGCGCTATCCGAGCAGGATCGCGTGCTCAACCCGTTGGCCTTCCAGGTCACCGAGTATCGCGTCGACAACGATTACGCCCGTGGCGTGCCGGTGCCGGACGACAGCGCCATGCAGGACCAGGCACAGCAAGCCGCGCAGCAGGCGCAGTTGGCCGCGCAGCAGGCACAAGGGATCTATGACCCGAACAACCCGGCCGCGGCGACGATGATCGATCCGACTACCGGGCAGCCTGTGGCGGCACCGGTCGATGGCCAGATGCAGCAGATGCAGGGGCCGCCGATCCAAGGGCAACCTATACAGGGCCAGCCGGTCCAGGGACAACCCATGCAGGGGCAACCAGTGCCGGGGCAGGCAATGCCCGGTCAGTCGGCCGTGAGGCCGGTACAGAACAATTCCACCGGAAATGCTGATGGAGCAAGCAACCGATGAGTAGTCGAAAAGTCAGGGGGAGCGCATTGGCGCTGCTGTCGTTGCTGTCGCTGGTGTTTTCCACCGCGGCGATGGCACAGGCGGTAGACCATTACGAGTATGAGAAGGATCGCATCTATCCGGTTCGCACCGGCCTGGGCTTGACCACCCAGATCGAACTGAGCCCGAACGAAAAAATCCTCGACTACAGCACCGGTTTCAGCAACGGCTGGGAGCTGACACGTCGCGAGAACGTGTTCTACATCAAGCCGAAGAATGTCGACGTCGACACCAACATGATGGTGCGCACCGAGACTCATTCCTACATCTTCGAATTAAAGGTGGTGGCAACGGACTGGCGTCAGCTGGAACAGGCCCGTCGCGCCGGTGTGCAGTACAAGATCGCCTTCACCTACCCGAGCGACACCGAATTCGGGTTGGCACAGGAGGCGGTCGAGGAGGAGGCCAAGCCGCTCCTGAGCACCGAGCTGGCCAAGGATCGCCAGTACAACTTCAACTACTCCTATTCGACCAGCAAGGCGAAGAAGATGGGGTGGCTGATCCCGGTCAATGCCTACGACGACGGTAGCTTCACCTATCTGAAACTGCCGAATTCGCCCGAGTACAAGACGGGCATTTTCCCGGCCGTGTTTGGGCGCGAGAAAGAGTACGGTGAGGACTTCGTAGTTAACACCACCGTTGAAGGCAACACCTTGATCGTCCACGGGACCTACCCGTACCTGGTCATCCGCCACGGCGATTACGTCGTTGGTCTGCGAAGGAACGTGAAGAAATGAGCCAGCAGAACACTCCCGGAAACGATCCGAACAACGAGCGGGACCAGGCCAACAGCCCTTACGGCGGCGGCCCTGGTGCTGCTTCCGATGCATCGTCCAATCCCTACTTCGGAACCACCCAGGCCGGGCCGGCGCCTGATCTGGACGCGGGAGCACCGCAACTGCGTTCGGCTGAGGAGCAGCGCCTGAATCGCAAGGCGCTTCTGTTCCTTGGCGGCATTGTTGTTCTGCTGGTAGCCATGGGCTTCCTGCTCTTCCGCAAGGGCAAGGACGACGAAGGCTCTCAGAACAAGCCGCGCGAGATTGCACGTGCCACAACTCCGGAACTGCCAAACGTAGCGCCACCTCCGCAGGCGCCGCCTGCAGCAGCGGAGCCGATTCCGATGTTGCCTGCGTTGCCCCAGGATGATGGCCCGAAGCTGGTACCGGTAGCACCGAGACAAGAAGCCATGGTGCCGCGTGGCCCAACCCTGCTGGAGCGGCGAATCTCCGGCGCGGACGACGCGGCCGTGGGCGCAAGTAATCGTCCGGGTGGTCCGCAGTCCCAGCGAAGTGCGCTGGACGAGCAGACCCGTCAGGCGTTGTTGGCCAACATGATGCCGAACCAGCAGGGCACGCAGAAGGTTCGCCGGGGCCCGGACGTGGAGGATATCTCCACTGCTTCCTTCATTCGTAGTCCGGACGCACTGCTGGTGCGTGGTACCTATCTGCGCTGCGTGCTTGAGACGCGCATCATCACCGACCTGGCTGGTTATACCTCCTGCCTGCTCACCGAGCCGGTCTATTCCATCAATGGACGCACCCTGCTGTTGCCCAAGGGTTCCAAAATCTACGGTGCCTATGGTGGTGGTCCGGCTGGAAAGCGCGTGGAAGTCATTTGGGATCGGATCACGACTCCGAACGGTTTGGACGTCGCAATGTCCAGCCCGGGCGTTGACGGCCTGGGTGGCGCAGGTCACCCTGGCCAGTACAGCGCGCACTGGGGGGCACGTATCGCTTCGGCACTGATGATCAGCCTGATCGCGGATGCGTTCAAATACGCTGCTGCCGAACATGGTCCGGAAACCACCACCGTGGCCAACAACGGCATGACCATCCAGTCCCCATATGAAAGCGCTACCGCACGCACCATGGAGCGGCTGGCCAACGAGGCGCTTACCAGCGGCCGTCGTCCGCCGACCGTCACCATCAATCAAGGCACGATCGTGAACGTCTACGTCGCAAAGGACGTCGATTTCACCAGCGTGCTGAACGCTCGCAGGTAATCCAAGAACGACCATGGACGCCGAAGTGTCACCCCTCGCCCTCGTCTCCAGCGATTTCCTGCGCTATCAGTACGAAGTGCTGGGCATCGCCGAGTACATGACTTCGCCGGAAGTGACGGAAATCTGCATCAACCGTCCGGGTGAGCTGTACTTGGAGACGCGGGCAGGGTGGCAGCACGTGGATGTGCCAGGCCTGACGTTTGAACGTGCGCGGCAGTTCTGCACGGCGGTGGTCAATGAGAGCAACACCGGTCAGCGCATTACTGATGCCGATCCGGTGGTGTCGCTCACCTTCCCGACCGGGCAGCGTGCGCAGTTCGTGATCCCGCCGGCGTGTGACGCCGGCAAGGTATCGATCACCATCCGCCTGCCGTCCAAACACACCAAGTCGCTTACCCAGTATCACGAGGATGGGTTCTTCAACCAGATCCTCGAGCAGGATGGCAGCCTGAGTGAGCAGGATCGTGAGCTGATGGAGCTGCGGCAGCAGCGTGAGTACGCCGAATTTTTCCGGCGTGCGGTGATGTACCGCAAGAACATCGTCGTATCCGGCGCCACCGGTAGCGGCAAGACGACTTTCATGAAGGCGCTGGTCAACCATATTCCGGACAGTGAGCGGCTGGTCACCATTGAAGATGCGCGCGAGCTGTTCCTGACCCAACCCAACGTGGTGCACCTGCTGTACTCCAAGGGCGGGCAGAGCGCGAGCAACGTGACGGCCAAGAGCTGCATGGAAGCCTGCCTGCGCATGAAGCCTGAGCGCATCATTCTGGCCGAGCTGCGTGGCGATGAGGCGTTCTACTTCATCCGTAACTGCGCGTCTGGTCACCCTGGCTCGATCACCAGTTGCCATGCAGGCAGCCCGGAGCAGACGTGGGACCAGTTGGCGCTGATGGTGAAGGCATCGACCGAAGGATCGGGTCTGGAATTCAATGTCATCAAGCGGTTGCTGATGATGACCATCGATATCGTCGTGCATATCAAGGCGCATGCGGGTTCGCGCTATATCACCGGCATCGATTTCAATCCTGGGCGCGCCCAGGGGCAGGAGGGTTGAGTAATGTTGCCAGGACTGGAAATGATGGCGTGCCCGGAGATGGCCGTCTCGATGGATGTGATGCAACACGTCATCAACGTCGAATCCTCCCGTAATCCGTACGCCATCGGCGTGGTCGGCGGCGCACTGGTGCGTCAGCCCAAGGCCTTGGATGAGGCGTTGGCAACAGTCCGCATGCTCGAAGAGAAGGGCTACAACTTCTCCATCGGACTGGCTCAGGTCAATCGCTACAACCTGGCCAAGTACGGTCTGGATTCATACGAAAAAGCGTTTCAGCAGTGCCCGAACCTGCAGGCGGGCTCGCGTATTCTTGCCGAGTGCTACAAGCGCTCAGGAAAGGATTGGGGAAAATCTTTCAGCTGCTATTACTCGGGCAACTTCGAAACCGGGTTCCGCCACGGTTATGTGCAGAAGGTCTATGACTCGATCCGTCGTGGGCAGCAGGTTGCTTCCAATGGCGTTGTACCCATCGACGTCGTAGCCCGCGGCGAGCGGCGCACCGTCAAGATCGAGCATCATCCGCAGCTCGCCTCCCCGGCACAGGCGCGGATAGTGGCCCAGGCAAATGGCCCGATTTATGTGCCGTCCAATGATCCAGCTCGAGCCTACACCGTCTATCCCTCCACGGGAGCGATGGCGCGCGGGAGCCTGGTCAACCTCGCTGACCAGGCATTGTCGCGGGTCGTGCTGGGCTCAGTCGATCGCATGATGCAGCCGCAGGCGCAGCCGGAGAGTGGCTATCCGCCGCAGCAGGGCTATCCGCAGCAGGCTGCTGCAGGGCAGGTGGGTCAGCCGCCGATGATGCCGCAGCAGCTGCCTGGCGCGACGGCCGGCGGCGGCGAAAGCCCGGTCATGCTGCAGCCGTGGGGTGGGCAGAGCACGCCCGCCGCTGCGACCAACAACATGTACAACGCGCCGGCACAGCCCATGCCTGCGCAGCAGATTCCCGCAGGGGATGCGGCCTTCGTATTCTGACGAAGTCGTGGTGCGGCCAGTCCCCCGGCTGGTCGATTCAGTTGTGTTAGTCCATCAACAAGGAAATCAATCCATGAAGCGATTCAATCTCGACCTCGTCCAGGCCCAGCGCACGCTGAAGACCATGCTGATGGCCGTTGTGTTCGTGGGTGCGGTGTTTGCTCCGCAAGCCTTTGCCACCAGTGGAGGTACCAACTATGGCGGCACTGACGGCAAGGTCTGCGGCTTCTTCTCCAGCGTCAATGGCCTGCTGAACATGGCCTCGATCGCGGTGGTCACCATCGCCGTTATTTTCGCTGGCTATCAGATCGCATTCGCGCACAAGCGCATCGGCGACGTTGCTCCGATCATCATCGGTGGCGTGCTGATTGGCGCCGCTGGCCAGATCGCGCGCATGCTGCTGGGTGACGAGTTCGGCAACTGCGACAGCGCGGGCTCCGGTGGCGGTGCTGGTGGCATGGCGTATCACATCCAGAACGCCATTCAGTACTACCGTGCATAAGAACGTCCTGTTCCGGGGTTGCACACGCCCAGCAATGTTTCTGGGCGTTCCCTACCTGCCATTCTTCATGGTGGCGGGTGGATTGTTGCTCCTGAGCATGTACACCAACTTCTGGTTCCTGCTGACTATTCCGGTGGCTATTTTCATCATGCGCCAGATGGCCAAGCGTGACGAGATGATCTTCCGTTTGCTGGGTCTGCGACTACTGTTCAAGCTGCGGGTCCGCAACGTGCAGGAACACGAAGGCATGTGGGTGTTCAACCCGAATCACTATCGCAACAAACCAGCCCGAATGGATTGAGGGCTGGGTCGGGCCAGGTGGGTGTCAGACGCCCACCTGGTCTACTCCGAATTTTCGTCGGCAGTACCCTTTGGAAGCAGTCGTATGTTCAGCCCAGATACGTCCATCAGCGAATTCATTCCTTTGTCGTCGCATGTAGCTCCGAACGTGGTTAAGACCACGGGCGGCGACTATATGCTGACCTGGCACCTGGAGGGGTTACCGTTCGTGGGGCGCGAGGAGTGGGAGCTGGAGCACCGGCACAACACGTTCAATCGGTTGCTGCAGACGCTGCGCGCGCCGGATTTCGTCAACGTCGCCTTCTGGGTGCATGACATCCGTCGTCGCCGCACGCTGAAGGGCAAGAGTAGCTACAGGCAGCGATTCAACCAGGACGTGTCCGACCAGTATATGGGTATGCTGTCCTCGCAGCGCATCATGCAGAACGAGTTGTACCTGACGATGATCTATCGTCCTGTCGTGGCCGGTAAGCGTTTCGTCGAAAAGTCGGCCAACGTCGACAAGCTCCGTGCCGAGCAGGAACAGGCTGTCGAAAAGCTGATGGAACTGGCAGGCAATGTTGAGGCGGTCATTCGTGACTATGCACCGTATCGCCTCGGTATGTATGAGGCCAAGAACGGCGTGGTGTTCTCCGAAACGTTGGAGCTGTTTGGCTACCTGATCAACCGTATCGACGAGCCGGTCCCGGTGCTGTCGGCGCCGGTCAAGGACTATCTGCCGGTCAGTCGGCACATGTTCTCGGCCAAAACTGGCGACTTCGTCATCAATACACCAAACGGTGTAAATCACTTCGGCGCCATTCTGAACATCAAGGAGTATGCCGAAGGCACGTATCCGGGCATTCTTAATGGTCTGAAGTATCTCGACTTCGAGTACGTCATCACCCATTCGTTCAGCCCTATGGGACGTCAAGACGCGCTCAAAGTGCTTGACCGTACCAAGGGCATGATGATTTCCTCTGGCGACAAGGCGGTCAGTCAGATCGTTGAGCTCGACCAGGCGATGGACCAGCTGTCCTCAGGCAACTTCGTACTTGGCGAGTACCACTTCATCATGGCGGTGTATGGCGACAGCCAGGCCAAACTCTCGCAGAATGTGGCTACGACTCGTGCCGAGTTGTCCAACGCCGGCTTCGTATCCACCAAGGAAGATCTGGCGGTCACCTCGTCGTTCTATTCTCAGCTGCCGGCAAATTGGCGCTTCCGTACTCGCCTGGCCAATGTCAGCTCGCTGAATTTCCTCGGCCTGTCGCCGCTGCACAACTTTGCCACCGGCAAGCAGCACAACAACCCGTGGGGCGACTGCGTCACCACGTTGCAGACGACCAATGGCCAGCCGTACTACTTCAACTTCCATGCCACACACCCCTCGGAGAATTCGCTGGGTGAAAAGGCGATTGCCAACACCATGGTGATCGGTAAGTCGGGTACCGGTAAGACCGCGCTGATCAACTTCCTGCTCAGCCAGGTGCAGAAGTACGAGCCGTCGCCGACCATCTTCTTCTTCGACAAAGACCGCGGCGCGGAGATCTTCGTGCGTGCCTGTGGCGGCAACTACTTGGCCCTCGAGAACGGTGCGCCGACCGGCTTCAATCCGTTCCAGTGCGAGAACAACGAAAGCAATGTGCAGTTCCTGGCCGACCTGATCAAGGTGCTGGCAGGCAAGCGCGAGTACAGCTCCCGCGAAGAAGAGGATATCTACCGCGCGGTCGAGAGCATGCTCGATACGCCGATGCATCTGCGCAGCATGACCAATTTCCAGAAGAGCCTGCCCAACATGGGCGATGACGGCCTGTACGCGCGCATGCGGCGCTGGACTTCAGGGAATTCGCTGGGGTGGGTGTTCGACAACCCGGTCGATACCGTGGATTTGAGCAAGGCCAACATCATCGGTTTCGACTACACCGACATCATCGACAACCCCGAAGTGCGTGTGCCGGTCATCAATTACCTGCTGCACCGTCTGGAGTCGCTGATCGATGGTCGCCCGCTTATCTACGTGATGGACGAGTTCTGGAAGATCCTTGACGGTGAGGGGGGTCTGAAGGAATTCGCCAAGAACAAGCAGAAGACCATCCGTAAGCAGAACGGTATGGGCATCTTTGCGACGCAGAGTCCAGAGGACGCGCTGAAGAGCGATATCTCCGCGGCGCTTATCGAGCAGACCGCCACGCTGATCCTGCTGCCGAACCCCAATGCCAGCAAGAGCGACTACATGGACGGGCTGAAGCTGACCGAGGCCGAGTTCAAGGTGGTCACCGCCTTGGATGAGCGCTCGCGCTGCTTCCTGGTCAAGCAGGGGCACGCGTCAAGCGTGTGCCAGCTGAATCTGCGCGGGATGGACGACATTCTGTCGGTGATCTCGGCCTCGACCGACAACATCGACATCATGCACCGCGTGCTGCAGACCGCAGCGGTGCGCGCGCGGGTAACGGTGGATGAACTGACGCCGGAACAGTGGCTGGAAGATTTCTACAAGAACCGCAAGGGCTCCGGAAAGCCCGCATCCAACAATAAGGAGGTTGCAGCATGACTGTCGCAACGGACGTGAACGCAGCAAGCCCCTTGAATTCGATGGAGAAGAACATGGAAACCGCAACGCGCGCCACAAAAAATAGTATGAATTCCCGAGTCCGTGCTGGCGTGCTGGCCATGAGTCTCATGGCGATGCTCGCTGCACCCGTTCAGGCGTACACGCTGCCGGTCGTGGAAATCGGCATGAATCTTTTCAATGGCACGATGACCGAGGTCAATACGCTGGCCTCTCAGGCCGAGGCGTTGATCGAGTATGGCGAACAATATCAGCGCTTCCATGAGACCACCCAGAACTGGCTTCAAAAGCTCGCGCAGTTCCAGCAGATCATTGCAGCTCCGAATATGCCCTCTGGCATCAAGCTGACGCCGGTTGAAGATGACTGGAACGTTTCTGAACGCTGTGGGCTTGGGGTCATTGGCGGTATTGGTGATTTGTTGTCGGCGCTCAAGTTGAATCCGAAGGGCGACATCGCCGCGCAGCAGAAGCAGGTGTGTGCTGCGATGCAGATGATTGAAAACAAGAAATACAACGAAACTATCGAGGTTGTTCAGAGCAGTCTGCCAAAAATGCGGTCCGTGCTCGACAAGATCAAGAATATTCGCATGTTGACTGACACCGAGGGTGGTATGACCGAGACCATGGCGAATACCCAGGTGTCGGATGCCTACATGAAGGCTGATTTTGCGGCGTGGGAAACTCGGATCAAAATGTATGATCGCCAGATTTCCGCCCTCGAGAGACAGCAGCAGTTCCTGACCGAGCGCGCCCTGAAGGGTACTCGCTCTCCGCTGGGTACGGTGGTTAAGGCGGCAGCTCTCAAGGGTGCGCTGTCGCTGTAACAGCTATTCCGGTTTTGGCGGGATGTACTCAATTATCAGGTGAAGTTATGAGTCTAGGGATGGTAGGCAGCGTGTTTGGTTCAGGCACGCTAGATATGCTGCAAAACCTGCACGTGACATCGTCAATTGGCGATTTCATGTTCTTCCGCTTGATCCTGGATTATCTGCATAAGGAGATCGCAGAGTTCGGTGTTGATTTGCTCGGGAGAATGATGAAGTGGGTTGGCGCCATTGCCCTGACTCTGATGACATTGTGGGTGCTGGTCCAGGGCTTCCGAATCGCGACGGGCCGGAGTCGTGATTCCATGATGGTGCTGGTCACCAATATGGCAAAGGCCGCGCTGATCGTCTCGATCGCCACGACGATGGCCATGTTCGGCAACAATCTCCACACGTTCCTGAACAAGGATGTGAAGAACGAGATCACGCAGGTAATCACCGGGGAAGACGACTCCCCTGAGGACCTGATCGACAAGAATCTCGGCTACATGCAGTTGGCCCTTTCGTCTGTGGACACCCTTGATGTCGTAGGTGATGTCACTCTCGACAACGCCAAGACGCGAACGATGTGGTTCATTGGCATGGGGACCGGCGGCCCTGCGGTGACCGCAGGCTCGATGCTGTTGTTGTATGAGGTCGCATTGGCGTTGTTCATTGGCCTTGGGCCGCTGTTCATCCTCTGCCTGCTATTTGATCAAACAAAGCAGCTGTTCCAGAAATGGCTTCTGTACGGCATAGGCACCATGTTCTCCATGGCCGTACTGGCGGCCATGACGGCAATTGCTATGAAGATGGTTGCGAAGGTGGCGTTCGCGTTTTGGGGTAGCACGTTGGCTGGCGCGTTGATGGGCGAGAATTTCACGGAGGGCATGTCCAGCATGGCGCTGCAGCAGGGCGGCATGGGCTTGATCCTGACAACTCTGATCCTTACCGCACCGCCAATGGCCGCGATGTTCTTCCAGGGTACCTTGGGGAGCTTCATGGCATATTCGCAGATCGGTGGGTCCGGAGCAGGAGCTCAGCCGGGACCGCAGGGGCAGCCGCCTGGTTCAACGGGTTCGGGTGCCGGTATGTACACTCCGCCTGCTCCTTCTTCGAGTGTGGGGGGAGGGAATGTTGAAACTTCCCATAATGTGGGGCGAATCTCTGGTGCAAGCCCTGTTGTAGATAACACCTCCCAATCAGGAAGGCGTGGCGCCGCTTCGACGGACTAAGGAATTCGAGTATGCATTTCAGGTCACAGCTTTGGATTTCAGGGCGGTTGGTCATGATGATCGCCTGTGTAATTTTTATGGGTTTAGCGTCATCGTCCGCCTTGGCTGAAGGGAATTGTCCTCCCGGTTTTTACCCCATCGGTGGACAGGGGGCCCAAGGGTGTGCGCCGATTCCCGGGGCGGCAGGAAGAGCATCATCACAACAGTTGCCAATGCCTCCTCCACGACCCAGTGGTCAGTGGCACAAGACTTGGGGCGCGGTAGCCATGGGGGAGCAAGGTGACACAGGAGTTTCAAAGCAGAAGTCGAGCAGGCGCGAGGCGGAGAGCGAGGCACTCGCACAATGTGCGACATGGGGGGCCAAGAGATGCGTTGTCAAAATTTCCTATGAAAATCAGTGTGTAGCTGTTGCTTCTCCACAGGCTTCGCAGACAGGTGCCCACATCGCGCGCGCTGTCGACACTGACACTGCGGCCCAGGTTGCTATGCGGGGCTGCAAGGATCAGGGCGGAATTCAATGCAAAGTCGTGTACTCCGCTTGCAGCGAACCAATCTTCGAACGCTTCTAGTTCAGTGTTTGTGCCGCGAAAGCATGCCGTGATAATGGGGCCCAGGGAGGAGGGGGCGCTCCGACTCCCGGCATAGCGACGAAGGCTCAAGCTTCCGCCAACCAGCAGCGACGGACGGGAGGCCGGGTAAGCACGTTTACCACCGGTTCGAACAAGTGCGTCGCATGGGTGGCCTTGAGTGGCTAGTCCGGTAGAGACGCTCAGGCATCGGAATAGGTTCCACGCCGACGGTCACGGAGAAGGCAGCGCAGAACAGCTGTGCGAAGGATTGGCAGTGGTCGTGAGCATGGCCTACTCCGACTGCGCCAAGCCGCTTTCAAATCTGCGGCAACGCTCTTTGGGAGGCCCCATTGATGTCAGCTGCGGAACGATTCAAAGTCACTGACCTCCAGCCGTTGCAGAGCATGTGCAGCATTGCATCAGCGTCATTCTGTGACTGAAGGCGCTCTTTCTGACATCAAGCGTTCGACGTAATAAACCTTCTCACGGTAAGCTCACCGCGCGTCAAAAAAATGACGCATTGGCGCTGCCGATTGCAGGAGTTTTCCCGTCCATGAGGACCCTGTCCCCCCGCTCAACGGGTGACGCTTGCCACCATCGCTGCCACGGTGCTCCCGGAGCTATCATCCGCATCTGCAGGGTGACTGGTGCGACCGGGCAACGCCACCATGTCCGCCTACGACGCGGGCATCGGCAAGACGACATTGAAGGAGTGGGAGGGGATGGACGACAGGTTTGGCGCACACATGGACGATGCCCTGGCATTCGTTCCGTCCGGTGCGAACCTGCTGGAAGCCGTCAGGGGCGAGCTCAACGGCGATGGCATCGAGTACCAGCTGCT
>Ga0307412_10000090_pt1 | contig 81466 bp, 69 predicted proteins | sample DK1Cmetagenome_3_FD_203823 | JGI IMG/M metagenome (GOLD analysis project Ga0307412, IMG submission 203823) | Maize rhizosphere microbial communities from greenhouse at UC Davis, California, United States - DK15-C-1 | ecosystem: Host-associated > Plants > Roots > Rhizosphere > Soil | place: USA...
AAATAAGCAGAATAGGACAGAGTGGTAATTCGGCGTGTTGCGGTGCTGCTAAAGGAGCATTGGGAAAACTCTCGGCAGGACAAATTATTGAAGGAAACATCACTTCACTGGACTTTCAGATGAATACGATTGAGCAGATATTCCTTCATCAGAAAGACCGTATTCTAAATGCTGAAAATAAGATATTTGAAGCTACGGAAGTCATGTATGAAGCCATTAATGACCGAATAGAGGTATTGGTAAAAAAAACCAATTATCCTTGCAAATATGTAATATTGGCAGGGGCTGTTTTTATCAATGGAGATAAGGATATGGGTTCTTTCTGTGAGTACAGAAAATTTGAATATATCGATCTGGAAACGCAAGAAAGGAAAAGCCTGATGGCAGAGTATTACAAATAATATCCCATGATTAAAAGAGAGAGAGTTTCTTACCTGTTCTTGTCTTCTCTGGACTATTAGTCGGCCAGAATTAATTTCAAAGCAAACTGTTTTTATTTTTTAGATATAATTTAACGAGTCATTCTGATTTCATCAGCCTATGATTGGTCGTTTAGAGCTGATTTTAGTCAACCTAATAGCAAAGTTTAACGTTGTTGCTATTGATAATTATTATAGCACAACTGATAAGCATTTGTTTCGCTCTATCTATAATCTTTTGGTCATAAAAATGACATGGATGATTTACTAACTCTAATTCTTACACATTCTTTAGTGATTGTCAAAAGTGAATTATAAAATTACTTCGACGCTGCGCTTTACTATAGTAGAAAATGTGGTATATACCAAGATACTTTGTTAAGCCACAAGCTGCTTGTCAAAGCACTATGAGGGATCAAGGGTAAAGACACAGCGCCGGAAGTAATAAGAATAAATGTTAAAGATGTACACTTAAAAATAAAAATAAGTTTCTACATATATGCAACCAATTGCTGTCATCTGCATCTATTGAGGAAATTCAAATTATATATTAAACATTTTTGTGTAGAATTATTGCTCGACAATTGTAAGCGCATTGTATATTCCGCCTGAAGAGGTGTCAAATTGGCTTATAGTCCCGTCAAATGCAACAGTAATCCATGTAAATGGTCTTAATTTATCACCCTTGTTCATATATACGCTTACTGTACAAGCTGATCCCACAGATACAGCGTTAGGGCTACCTCCAGTATCAGAAGAATATCCATTATTCGTTTTTACCCTCTGCGTTATGGTCCCTGCTGGATTCCTCACTTCCCAAATAGCCTCAGTCTGGTTATTAGCACCAGTATTCACCTGACTGGACTGTAGTGCAAAAGTGAATGTTGCAAAATATACCCCCGTCCGCGGTGCGATGAACTCCCCTGTAGTTGGATCAAAGTTATTGGTAGGAACACCTGAATCTGTATCGAGCTTTTCAGTCCAGTTGGTCAGATAAGATGATCTTCTTTGGACAATTCCAGATTTAGTTCCTATCTCTGATGGGGTCGAGCTTTCAAAGACATAAGTGTCTTGGCTTGTTTTACTTGCCATCACAATAATTCTTGGCTTTCCCTTTGGAAAAAAACTCACCCATTGGGTTCCATCTGAAAATTCTAAATAGCCTTTAACTCCAATAGCGGGACTTGGAACATAGCGTAAAGCACCGGCTCCGGCCTCTGCAGCAGTTTTATCAGTATTGCCGATGGCAATAGAACCATTTGCCCCACTACGTAAATCGATAGCCACTTTTGGGCTCGCGACAAGTACTCCTATTCTTCCTGTATTGTCTATAATAATCTTTCCCGCGCTAGTATTAACTTCTACAGGATTAACCGGGTTCGCTACTCCTATTCCTATTTGTGCCTTAGCTACAATACCTCCAAAAAGCAATGGAAAAAATATACGTGCAACATACTGAGTTTTAATTTGTTTTTTCATCATAGTTCTTTTTATAACTCACTGATACTTAAATTATTTAACTTCCCGTCATTAAGCGTATTTCTCGATGTACCCAAGTTGTGCCTAACACTAAACTTAATGGTATTTCCTGCTTTAAGATTGAAAATTGCATTACAAGTTCCACTTATAAAGTTGGAAACGGTTCCTGCCTGAAAGGCCGGATACGAATTGATCGTTTTATATATCGGAATATTTGCGGTATTTTGATCACTTTCAATTGCAGTCTCTATAAAAGTATTTTTGGGGATTTGGCCACTTGCTAAAGTAATACCGAAAGATACGAGATAGAATCCGTCACGGGGAGCGGTAAAGATCCCGGTGCCTGGGTTAAAATCACCAATGACTCCACTTCCGAGATCTACTGTTTCATTCCATCCCGATATGTAAACAGTAGAATTATTTCCGATACTCTGAACGGAACTTTTGTTCGCATTTACCAGAGCTTTGGTCGGAGGAGCGAGAGGGAGAGCAATCCATTGTTCCCCATCAGAATATTCTAAAAACCCGGACACATTATATCGAATAGTCCCGATTCCCGCTTCCAGTGGAGTTTGCGTACTCGTTCCTAATCCGATCAGTCCTTTATTATCAGCAGAACGTAGGTCTACTTTCGTTATCGGATTTAAAACGCCGATTCCTAAGTTTCCATTTGTAATAACAACCACATCATTTGTTAATTTAGAAACATCAGTGCTCGTACCGTTGTCTTTTGCTGCATCAACGTGAAACGGCTGTAATGGCCTTTCAGTTAAGAATCCAACTTGAGCTTTAATTGGACTCAAGGAAAACAATAAAACAACAGCAAATAATTTTAAACTAAAATTGATTTTCATTTTCATTACTATTTATTTAATGTTCTATAATGGTCAAGTTATTAAACCCGTCATCGGGATTAGCTGGATCTGATAAGTTACTGCTCACTCGCAAGGATACCGAGCCACTCGATACAAGATTATGCCAGAGCCTTGGTACGATTTTAGTGCCTGCAGTCAGGGTCAGAGTTACCGTACTAGCGCCACCAGCCTGCGTAGCTCTCGTTGCATTAGCATCGTCATTGCTACCGGTCATAGACTGCCCGAAAGTTTTGTAAACGGAGGCTAGAACAGTGTTAGTAGTTGTATTAAAAAATTGTGATTCAACCCTGGAGCCATCATTTATAACGACTCCATTAAAGTTAAAAGTGAGAAGAAATGTATAAGTCCCTTCCCTGGGTGCAGTGAAAATACCAGATGTAGCATCAAAGCTATTGCTCATATCTCTCACAACTGACCATGTACCAATATTGGTTGCAGTAGCTGGCGGTATTGACTGATTTGTAACCTTACGTGCGACTACAACAGCCTTTTGTGGTGCAATATAAGCTTTGTGCCATACTGTCCCGTCCGACACCTCAATCTTCGGCCCAACTGGCGCGTTTACCACATCATATCGTACCGCACCTGCACCTGCAACCGAAGCCGCAATATTAGTTGTACTTAGACCTATCGAATTCTCTGATGCTACAGATCTTAAATCCAGTTTAACCTGAGGATTAAGAACTCCTACTCCTATAAAGCCTGATGTTTTGTTAATTATAACATCATTGGCAACCTGGAGGACTGAAGGTGTACCATTTATAGGATTGTCTTTGGCACCATCGATATGTAATATCCCTAATGGAGTTGATGTGCCTATTCCAACCTGAGCATTACTCCAGAAAATGCAACAATAAGTGATAATAACCATTAAAATAAATTGTCTTTTTCGTTTCATTTGTTAGATGATTTAGTATTAAAAAAAAATTAATGTAATTGACTTAATATCGGTTTTTCTATATGGATACAGTATTTCTACTCATGCCAAGATGTTTGGCTATTATTTACTTTTGATCATTATTGTACTTATGAAACCATTTATATAATGTTGTTTTTGGGATCCGATATTCATCGATAACCTGAGCTTTTGTTTTTGTTCCACTATTTATCTGTTCAAGAATAAATTCAACAACTTCTTTACTGTATATATTCTTCCGGTATTTTGGCAGGCTACTTTTTATCTGATTGACACTTTCCTTATTAAGTCTTGCAGGCGGGGCATAAAGAATTAGATATTGCGAATAAATTCTGAAAAAATCATATTCTAAAAGAATGCTTAACCTTAGTATTATATCGGAATTCAAGGAGCTATCTGAAAGTATCGATTTCAATTCCTTTTCAGAGCATGATAAGATTTTGCAGACTCGACGGCTGTCTATATCTAACTCTTTAATTCGTTGTTGTATCAGTATACCCAAATGAATGTTTTTTAGGTCAAGAATCATAAGTTTTACTTGTTGTGTTATTTTTTTTACTCATCTGTAAAGTGTTTTTTATATAGAGTGTCCATTTTAAGTTTATAATGTAAACATATAAATATCTGTGTTGGATAAGGAAAGCGGATCAAAGATATTTTTTTAAATAATATCAATTGTAGACATGTTGTGAAGAATTCGGTTTTTGTCGCAGTAAAAACAAGAAAAAGGGGGAAAAATTGAGAATATAAATGAAGGTTAAAAGGAGTATTTTATTAATAGTAAATTATGCATTTATTTCTCTGTAAATCAATAAATTTACACTATATAATTACGAGATATATACGGAATTTATAACATTTATCATGTGTCGATTCTCAAAAATTATGGTAGAATTGCAAACAAATAACTTTTCATATGCTTTTAAGAAAATTATTAATTGTTTTCATATATATTATTTATAGTTTTAGTAAAGCCCAAAGTAACAATACAGACCCTACAAAAGAGGCTATTGATCAGCGGATTTCAATCACTGATAAAAAACCGTATACATTAAGTGAAAAACTAACTCTTTATCTTGATATTAACAAGGATGCAAAGCAAATAAATTATACTAAAGGTCTTTTGGAAAGTGGTGAAAAGCTAATGATCATTTACCACAGTATAGGTGAGCACGATAAATCTATTCAACAGTCCTATCAGATTGAGAAGTTAGCTACCGAAACTAACAATTACGAATCACTTGCTAAAATTTATATTCAAAGAGGAACGGCACTTTCTGCCTTGGGCTTTTATGAAGAAAATTACTCCACACTTCTGAAAGCAAAACGATTTGTCTACAAAATAAAGAGCGTAAATAAAAGACATTATAATATGGCTCTGCTTTATCAGGGATTAGCTGCAGGCTATTTTTCGCAAAAGCAGTCACACCAGGATACAATTCTAAAGTATTTTAACAAAAGCCTACACGAAGCTGAACTGATTAATGATAATGACGACAATATCCGTCAAATTGAGGAGAAATATGATCTTCTTTCATATTTATATATGAATATTGGTATGGTTTACTCGCTTTATGAACCAAAAAAATTGGGTCTTGCGGAAACAAATCTACAAAAGTCTCTAAGCATCCTCAATGAAAGAAAATTTACTCAAATAAGAGTAGATAAAGTACCCATCCTTAATTATCTTGCAAACTTTTCTTTTGAACAGAATAGAAATGCCGAGGCAGTAAAATATGCACAAGAGGTACTCAATCTTGAACTTAAGAATAAGAATCCCTCAGCCAGAGTAATCGCATTTGCAACGTTATCAAATATTTATGAAGGACTTAAAGTCAAAGATTCTACTATAAAATATATGTCACTTTATTCCAATCTTACGGATAGTTTGGCTTATATCAATAAAAAATCCATAGACCGGACCGTTAAAACAATAGGTGTGGAAAAGGATCGGTTGCACCAGAAGAATTTGAAAGAATATTTAATTGCTGCCTCTATATTAGTTGCCTTTATTGTATTGATGACCTGGTACTGGTGGCGACGATATAATATAAAACTTCACGGAAGATATGAACTAATCATAGAGGGCTTGATAAGGAATGAGCCGAAGTACGGGATAACGGATGATCGGGATAATAACGAAATAAAAAGCCAAGAAAGAAATATATACATACCGGAAGAAACTACAACTCTGATTCTTAATAAGCTCACAAAATTCGAAAAATCAGAAAAGTTTTTAAAGAAAGAAGTAAGTCTTTCATCACTATCAAATATTTTTAATACAAACCCGCGTTACCTTTCGGAAATTATTAAGCAGTACAAGAGCAAGAACTTTAACAATTATATTAATGGCTTGCGCATTACTTACATTACTGGTAGATTATTTAATGACCCCATTTTTCGTGAATATAAAATCAGCTATTTAGCTGAAGTTTGCGGTTTTTCATCAAGAGAAGTTTTTGCTGTAACTTTTAAAAAAGAAACTGGAGTCAGTCCATCCTATTTTATTAGTCAACTTAAAATTAATTTAGCAGAAAAATCTACAAAACAATAATTTTTTTACCCTACATAGTTTTTTTACTTATTCGAACTATATTACTACTGATTGAAATGAACTTACCTTGTCAATCTTAAATATGAAAGGGAAACCTTAAATTCTTGTATTATTTGATCAAACAGATGAAATGATATGATGCTAAGAGATATTTTGCAAATATTTATTGATAATAAGAAAACAAATGTTAATCTATTCTACCGTCTCTTTATAGAAAGTTTTGCAGATAGGTTCGCGATTCAAGAATGAAATTATTTATAACCTTGAGCACGCAAAGTTTTTAATATTTCATTTTTTCCACATCTTCTTCAAAGTGTAACTGTTTGATGTAGCTTCTCCTTTGTGAGGAAAAGCAATTTTTGATGGGCACAGCAATCTCGAAATCCAAGAGGGGCCTATCAAAAGATCTGATAAGTATAGGTTTTATACATCACTCGACATATGGAAAATGCATAGATAATATCATTCCAATTGCAGCTGTAAATGTTGCTGACTATAATTAATTTTAAGGGTAATGTAAAGTTAGATCAGCTAATTGCTGGCTTTTATGAAGTCGGAAAAATTGCTTGTTTAATTTGTAATGACACATCCTTACTTTTATGGACAAAATTAAGTGGTGTGGCAATTTTGACTGACGTCAGAACCTGCACTGGATTCGCAGACAATGAAGAAGCATTGTCACTTAATTTTTAGTGTTCTGATGTAAGTAGGAAGTCTTAAAGGTAATGAACTGTTAATCCGAACCGGTATTTTTCAAAACAATATAATCTTTAATTTAGGAACAGTTAGGGCAGGAATATGTGAAGCCGTAATAACTTAAGGTCTTGAGGAGTTTACAATTATTTTTGTGATCAGATTTACTGAAATTTTTTATTAATTTTTAATCGTAGATAATTTAGATTAAATTTGGAATCTCTAATAACCACAAATGATTTTAATAAAAAAGATACTTATTATTCTCTTTTTTGTATCACTAAAAGTATTCTCTCAAAACTCATATAGTCAAAATGAATCACTAAAAATAGATAGCCTAATCAAAAAAGATCGATGGGATTTAGTTCATTTAAAATTGTTGAACGAAAATTTGAAATTCAAAAGAATTTCAAAGTATAAATTACAATATCACTTGCTAATTAAGTTAGATTCAGCTACAGTACTTTACAAACAGGGAAAATATTCAGCGGCAAAAAAAGCTGTATTATCTTCTATAAATCAAGTTGAGATTAACAAAAGTAATTTGGGTCTGTCGCATTATAATGGACTTAAACATATTGCTATAACGAGATTGTTTTACATTGAAAAAAGATTAGGTAATATATCACAAGGGTTGAAATATCTAAATTTTTTTTCACGTGGAATGCACCCAATTTATAGTAAAAAACAACTTATTTTTTATGCTGTTGCTTATACAGAATTGGGAAATTATAATAAAAGTATTGAACTCTTGAATAGCCATTTAAAAGATATTTTATCTGATGAGCCGAGAATCTTATACAGTGGCGTCCCCAGAATAGAAGAAATAGCTGCAACCCATAATACAAAGGGAGATACTTTTGTAAAGTGGTATAAAGATTCAGGCAATAAAACAGGGTTGGATTCAGCGCAGTTTAGTTATGAGAAGGCAGCTGAAATAATGAAAAGTAATTCAGATTTAGCATCATATTCGAGAGCTTTGTTAATCGGTAGGCTAGCCAATATCTGCTTACTTAAAAAACAGTACAAAAATTCATTAGATCTTTATAATAGATGTGAACAAGATTCAGTTTTAATGGGCAAAAATTTCTCGCGGGAAACGGTTTGGCTGGGAAAAGCTGAAACACATACGTTTCTTAATAAGCCAGATTCAGCTTTTTATTATATTCATAAACTTTACAATGAGAAGGAGCCTATTAAATGTAGTTATGAGAACATAGTGAAAATCTATTACTTATTGAGTTTAAATTATGAAAACAGGGGAGATAATACAAATGCCTATAAATTTGCCAAATTAAGCCTCTCTGAAATAGGTAAAAAAAAGATTCAGGATACTTCAGGAAATAACTTTCTAGGCAAACATGAGCAGATGGAAATAAAATCCATTTCTGATGAGACTATAAGAAAAAATAAAAAAAACACTTTTTTGTTTATTGCTTTTATCACAATGATAACTATCGGGATCATCTTTTATAATTATAATAAAAGAAAAAAAAGAACTCTTGGAGGATTTCAGGAAAAGATCGAAGAAAGAGAAAAGCTTCCGATGGATACTTTCACAATTGAAAAAAATAAAAATTCAAGAGGAGTCGAAGATAAGATCGTTAATCGGATTTTAAAGAATTTAGATTTGCTGGAATCAAGGAAAGTATTTTTATCTAATAATTTCAAATTGACGACTATGGCTAAGCAACTTAATACCAATACTGCCTATTTATCCAAAATACTAAATGAACATAAGGGAATATCTTTTTCTGAATATGTAAATGATCTTCGAATAAACTATTTATTAAAGGAACTGGAACAAAATCCAATATTCCGGAAATACACCATTCAAACAATTTCTGAAGAAATTGGGTATAAAAGCTCGACAACTTTTATTAAAGCATTTAAAGATAGAACTAAAATGACACCATCACAATATATTAAGGGGTTAAATAATTTGTAATTATTAAAAATGAATCTCATCTAAGGACTCTACATTATAGTACATAAAAGGGCCATGGATTTTATAATTCATGGCCCTTCATTGAGTTTACCGTTTTATAAATTAATTTGAGGTTCAGCCTCAACTTGTACGGGTTCAGATTGACAACATCCGTTATATGGATTATAAATCGGATACTGACTATCTATGCATTTTTTAGGGAGTTGGGGTTGTGGGCACATATCACCAATACCTCCTGATCCGGCTTTAATTTCCCTTAGACTTTTTCTTGATAATTTTTTCATTGTTTTAAAATTTTAATTAATTAGGTTTATTCTATTCATTAATAGTTTGTTATTTTTTTATAATTTTCACAACAGCTTCAGAATCATTAATTCTTATCAAATAAGCTCCGGAAATTAGAGTGGAGACATTTGTCTGTTTATTTGTGAACTTACCCTTCCTCACAAATTGTCCAGACATATTGTAAATCTGGTAAAAGTAATCTTTATCATCTCTGGCGTCTATATACAATATAGTCTGTACCGGTATGGGATAAAGCACCAATTTATCTGTATTTACTTTTTGTTCAAGTTCTTTTTTCATAAAAGTATTAACAGCCTCTTTTCCTGAATTTATTGTCACAGGAAGTGCCTGGATAGCGCCTTGTTCTTCATTACCTTCATATCTTACTTTGACACAACGGCAATTCATTCCAAAATAGGGGTCTGCCCAATCGTTATGAGGGATTAAAACATTATCGCCTCTGCTGATCAGCATGTTATTAGCCCTGCCATAGTAGTTTGAATTTAAAGAAGCCGTCCAAATACCGGCTAACGCTGATTGGAGCTTGGTGTAGTCCGGAGTCCCTCCTTCATTTGCATTTTTAAGTATATTTCTATACCCTCTGATTCCGATAAAAGGATAGTTTCCAATTTTGTAAGAGCTATCATTAAACTGGTAGCCCAGCCCGTTTCCAACACGGACTCCTCCGTATACACTAGCGTTTTGAATATCGAGTTCATTTACATCTTTTTTGCCCCATGGAAAATTACTGAATTGGGCACTAGATGAGACAGAAGCTACATCAGGTATTCTCCATCCAGCCGGACATGGATCAAACGGTGACTTTTTATCAGCTCTTCCCCATCGGTCCGCTCCTATATTGGTTTCGTTGGATAACCAGTCTGACCCGTTAGTATAGTTTTTATTATTATAAAATATCGGGGCAAAATTACTTGGGACCATAAATACCAAAGGATTTTTAACTGAGTAAGAAAGCACCTTACTTACTTTTGTACTGATCTTGTCTGTTGCTGCTACATTAGCATTGGATGTATTCGTATAAATATTATAAGGAATGATGTAATTTCCACTCGCATTGTTATAAGTACCGCTGTTAAGAACAGAATAACTTATACTGTTGTCTGTGTTCACGTTTCCTAAATAGATATTATATTCCGTTCCATCAGGGTTTACAAACGGAGGAATAGGATCTTTTCTTCCCCACTGATACTGCATTCCTCCTGATAATTTAATTTTCTTTAATTCTTCCGTATCTGGTGAAGAAGGAGTTGTAACAGTAGGGAAAGCCTCTTCTGCTCCCAGGTTGCGGTCCATAAACTCTGTCTGTAATACAGTCCCTTTTTTGACATAATTAACATAATTAACAGCTGCTGCTATAGGCTGTTCAGTGGAATAGGGATCAATAGCAGCTATAGGCGACTTGGTCACCCAAATATGCCAGCTCCAATATATGGGATTGGTAATACTTCCATTATGTAAGGTGACCACTGCATTTCCAGATTCGTTTGGCTTAATTTTTACGATAAGATTTGTACCGGAAATATCTGCTAAAGAAGCTGCGTTGCCACTCATTGCAACACTTTGGATCAGATTTGTATTAGTCGTCCATAAAACATTCGCTTTTAAATTATTGAAGTTTTCAGTTTTCAAAACATCAGGATTGCCTAATAGCTGACTTTGAACAGAAAAAGCTTTACTTATAGGTATCATCTGTTCCTGTTCTCCGCTGCCCATGACAAGATTATACGTATTGGGATTATATAATCCTTCGCTGTATTTTGGAGTGTCCTCAATAAAATAATCTGATGGTGTTATTGGAAAATCATATTCATTTTTTACAAACAAAGGGTCTTTGATACATCTGCATGCCAATCCTTCTGAAGTTGTACTGTCCCATAATGGATAATATTCATACCTCCCCCATACATTTGGGAAGTTAGTGGCATCCGGACGGTAATTATTGACATACTGTCCTGCATCTGGTAATAACCTTAAACTTCTTGCTCCTACAGCGGGCGAAGCATCCGGCCACCTCGGCATAGTCGCTGTCCACAGGTAAGTTTCATGTCCATCTGTATATTCTGAATTATAGGTATATAAATTACCTGTACCTGGAAAAATACCCATATTATTACCTGAAATATTCCTCATATCAAAACCTGTTTCAGGATATATTTTAAATCCTTTTGCATAAGAAGGCATATTAGCATCTGTAGGTAAAACCGTATAATTATTGGCTAAAAATGGATTAATCGGTAATGAATAATTTGGTGAAAACAAATGATTATTAATTCCTTGATTTGGTGCAATACCAAATGGAGAATAGTCAATTCTTACATCATCAATGGCAACAGTTTGACCATTAACTGACACATACCGTCCTTGTGCTGCTGTTAACATTGACGGAATCCTCCAGCCATTAGGACAAGGATCATAAGAAGATTTATTATTATAAGCCTTACGCTGAGAATTGAAATTATAACTTGGTACCGTTTGTGGAAGTCCTTGGTTTAAAGCAGCCTGAGGATATACCCCTTTTGAATTATCCGACCATAAGTTCAGTTCCCCCAACCTTTCTGCTGTAAGTGATGAAGAAGTTCCAAACCAATTATACGGAAGGTTTAGGTTATCAACCCATTTTTGTAAATTAGTATCATACTTCAAATAGAAGGCCTGATCATTATTTTCATTTTTCTGGACATAAATTAAACTCAACGGATTTCTTATAGACAGCTGAATATTATTTTTTACGTTTGCATCCTGCAGTTTTACACGTTTTTCTAACTCATCAAGTGAAGTACCTACCCATTGATTGGTTTCATGAGCATCAAAGTGTCTTACTCTTTTCCCGATAGAGCCAGTAACTTCATAAAAATCATCGCCTTTGGCCACTAGTGCAGGAAATGGGTCTTTCCGTCCCCATTGATACAGAAGACCTCCGTTCTTATTCCAGTTAGTTCCTGTCATAGAATTACCCACCGCACCTAGATTTCTGTCCATCCATCCCCATTCAGAAATAGGAATAGCTTCTACAGTACCATTACTTAATTGCCTTTTTAAATCATCATGACTCTTATATTTTGATCCATTAGAAGGATCATCCGTCACCCAGATATGCCACGACCAATACGTTTCGCCATTTATTTTATAGGTAACTACTGCATTTCCTTTCTTGGTTTTATTAACAGGTACTTTTATTTTGGCCTCTTTTCCTGTTCCTATTACCTCTAAAGTATAATTCTCTTGGGTCTTTATTAAACCATGAACATCTTCCCAAAGTACGTCTGCTGTTATCATTCCTCCATTCGGGACAGGATTTCCGGCAATAAGATTGGTTGTGCTGTCCCACATCATGTACGCTTTTTTCACGGGGATATAAAGACCGTCTACCTCATTATTATTCTGGTCTTTTCCTGTAAAAATATAAGAGTTAGGAGCTAAGGTCCAATCTCTGCAGTCTACTGAATTGATAACCGCTGATGCAGAAGCTGTACAACCATTTGTGCTTTTTACCATAATGATATAAGTTCCTGGTGCAAGACCCGGTTTCACATTAGAAGTCTGATAAGTTACTCCTCCATCAAAACTGTATTCTACTCCTGAAGCAGGAGAAGTTATGGTAATACTGCCTGTATTCACAGGACACGAAGGTTGTACAATCGTAAATGCCGGTATATTGGGAACGACAGGAGCCGGATTTATAGTAATACTTGTTGCCTCTGAAACAGCGCCTTGTGCATTTTTCACTTTCACAAGATAAGTTCCTGAAGCTAAACCGGAAATCGTATTTAAAGATTGAAAACTATTACCATTATCAAAACTATAAGTTCCCCCCGTATTGGGAGAGGTAACCGTAATAGATCCGCTTGGAATACCGCATGAAGGCTGTGTAGCAGCAGCTATTGGAGCATCCATTTGGATGGTTTGAATATAATTGTTGATTTTCAGTGAAGAAATTAAATTGTTACCATAATCTGCATTCAATTCCGCATAATGAGTACCGATGGTAGAAAAAGCTATAGCCGGATTATTTAGGGCGGAGGTAAGTATATTTGTACCATCTTCAAACTTCCATAGTAATGATGAAGGTACCCCTTGTGAAAGATTTGTAAATTGTACGTCACTGCCTGCAAAAGTAGAAGTAGGCGAAGCAGAGAACTCAGTCGTTGGCGAGATTGTAATAGAATTCCCGAAATTTATATGGGCATTTACATCTATTGCCTGTCTTTGTGAACCGTTATTTGTGTACGCTTTTACCCTTATATAGTATTTTCCGGGAGATAAAGGATAATTGATTACTTCAGGGCTTCTGGAGTTAAGCCATCCTTTTGCACCATCACTCATGTATGTTGTTAGTGTAATTTGTGTCTCTGTTTCAGTTCCGTCAGCATTCTTTTTTACCAAATAGGTCCAGTTCCTTACGAAAGATAAGGATCTTAAATTTAAAACCGCTGTAGTAACTCCTGTAGGAATTTCAAATTCTTTACTCCTATACTCATGATAACCTGTGATTGAATTATTTCCTGTTATCCATCTTGAAATTCCTACTACGTTGCCTGTAGATGCAGAAGACCATCCTGTAAATGTATAACGTGTAACAGGTGTACTTACTGCTCCATTAGTGTCGGTATATGACCAATCAGGATCCGGCTCTGTGTCAACCATCAAAGAGCCGTCATTATTTCGGGCAGTGCATAAATCAATAATGCTTCCCGTAGTCACTTTAATTGTTCTTACTGAGACAGAGCTTCCTGAAGCATTACTAACAGTGAGTTTTGCTATATACATTCCCGCTGCTAAATAAGAAACAGAGGGATTAGGATCAGCAGATGTGGAAGGATTTCCTCCTGTAAATTCCCATAAAATAGAATTTGGATTTCCGCTACTTGTATTAGAAAAGTTCACAGCATTTGTGCCAGTAGCTGTTGCATTAAATTTGGATAATGGGCTTTGTGCATACATATGCGCCACCAAAATTAATCCAAAAAAAAGAATAATTTTTTTCATAGATTTTTTATCATTAAAACACAAATCTATATAAATACCATGCTGTTCAAAAAGGAAGTGTTCGTCAGATTTATAAATTTGAATAATAAAAAAATCAATACTTATATCCATTATCCTTAAAGATGTTTTGCTTTAAATAGGTTTATTCTTTGGGTAGTTTTTATTCATACCTGATAAATAAACATGTAAAAGAAAGTGCTGAAAAATTATATCCATAAATAGTTTCACTCAGTGAAGAATCCATAATGTATTTAGAATCCACAAAAAATGATTTTTATGAGATTGCAGTTATGGTTAATCAAACAGGAAAGTAGGGCAAATCAATGTATTGAATATGACGATAGCTGAGCGGAAATAAAAATGTGTGTTATATTGTATGCTTTCATAGTTAATAACGGGTTAATCCGGAACATTGTTTAAGCTTATCCCGATGTTGCGAATGTTCTGGATCAGCATTATCACTCTATTAAGGTGCCGAATAAATAGATTGAAGCAATGTTGCTTCAATCTCGCTTTAGATGTAATTAAATCGGAATTAAATACTGGTAATTACCGAATTACATACATTATGTTGTGTAGGAAGGATATACTTGTATTAATTTTAGGTTGGAAGTGAAATTGGTAGTTGTGTTGTAAATATAAGTAGTTAAGAGGTGTTGTAAAAAGATTAGGCCAGGATATGTTTTTTACTACTCATTTAAGTCCGGGTTCAATAAATTCTGTGAGTGAAAATATTTTTCAGGTATATACAATTTAATTCTTTTTTTAAATGAATAATACAATTCAATAGATAGTATAGTATTGCTACTGATCATTTATCAAAACCCTGACCGATTCCAAAAATAAGTCAAGAAAGGATACTTTTCAACACCTTGTTTCCCCCTAAGCCGCCACCATTATAATTTATTCATTATGATTTATATAAGATATTTTCTTTAAAAAAATGAAAAAAATGAAAAAAATCTATGTTGTATCGCTTTGCATTTTAGGAATTGAAATGCATACACAGATAGGGATTTCCAGAAATCCCAATGATCATCAGCCGCATTCTAATGCTATGTTGGATGTTAAATCTACATCCCCGCCATCAGCAGTATTACTACCTAGAGTATCCCAGATAAGTAATGCTGCTGATCCGGATAACGATGAAGCATTTAAAGGTGCTGTAGTTTACAGTAAAAACAATGCTTCAATATACGAACATGACGGAAGCAATTGGAAAAGTGTGTATGATTATGTAGTAGTGACCAAACCGGAATATTTAGCGCATTTTTCCAGATCAGTATCTTTTGCTCTTCCAGACTGCAATTCCGCTTTGGGATGTTCAGATAATAAGGCTGTTATCCCTCTAGTTTCCAATGGTAACTCCGATTTTATGGGAAGTTTGATTAATCTTAGTCTTGCTTCGAATGTAGTGATGATAAATTCTGCTGGTTTATACAGAATTACTTACAGATCAAACGCTGTTTTTGGAGGTTTCAATACACAAGTAATAAGATTGAGGTTACAAAGGGCAATCAGTACCTCACCTGCGGTTTTTACGACATTAGATGAGCAGTCGTTTACGAATGACAATGAAAACCTTGGGTATAGCACTGTTTTTAACGGGGCTATTGTAACACAACTAAATATGGGAGATAAAATACGACTAGAAGGCTCTATGCAGGCCGGAATTTCTTTTCCCTTTTCTTCTTCCGCTACTTTTCAAAATTCGAGCAGCTCTAATGGGATCACTGAGCTTATTTTTGAAAAAATAGTATTATAACCTATAAAAGTATAAGAAATGAAAACTAAAAAACACTTTTATGCTATAATAATTTTCTTATTATTAGAAGCTTCCGCTTCAGCGCAAGTTTTAATATCCACAGCTGGAGGTTCCCCTCATACCAATGCATTAGTGGATATTAAGAATCCGTTAAAAGGGGTAATATTTACCAAGGCTAATACTATAAGTACTTTTCCATTATTTAATGCAGCTACAGATGATCTTTTCGATGATTCTGTTCTCCTAGAGGGAGCCCTTTTATATAATAAAGAAGATAGGCAGTATTATAAATATGATGGAACGGTATGGCTTCCTGCATTACAGTTAGGAGGTTTTCATAATCCTTTTGAAACCCGCAGGAAAGCAGGGGGGGCAGAAAGTTGGACATGCGTCTCGGTTCTTGGTGTCAACACCTGTGATTTGAGCCAATTATTCGGGAATAATAATACAAAGGTCATTCTGATGTCAAATACTGATAGCCGCCCTCAGCTGCTTGTAAATAATCTCAATCTTACAACGGGTACAGACTATATAACAATACCAATTGCTGGTTTATATCATATTTCTGGTGTTGTGGGGTTTAGCGGAACTAGTATCTTGGGATTAGGACAAGATGTATCCTATTGGGTAAATCTGGATGTCAGCTACAATAATGGGATTGATTGGACTACTTTAGCATTTAAGGAAACGTTGCAGTATGGTGGTATTTTTATTGACATTGGACAGGCAGGAAATAAAAGTGCTAGTGTCTCTGCTACGGTTACTCTGCCTGCTGCTGCAAGAGTAAGATTAGCTGCTTCGGTTTCAACAGGCTCACTTATTTCCAATTATTCTAATTCTACAGATCATAAAGATACATTTATCAACGTACAGAAATTAAAATAACCTTTTACTCTAAAACAATGGGAAAAAATATATTATTAAGTGTATTAGCATGTAACATCCTGAGTGCACAAGTCATTATTGGGGGCGGTAATCTTACCAGTCCGCATACACAATTGGAGCTCCAAAATACAGACGGACAAAAAGTGTTGATATTATCAGCTGCTGCAAATAATACAACCCTTCCAAAATATAACGTATCACAACCTGACAGCTATGATGATGATCCCACAATGGAGGCCATGCTTATGTATGACAAAAATACGGCATTTACAAAAGTATATGACGGTTCTAAATGGAACCATGCTTTTATACCTGATGGAAAAGCGACTACATGGAGCCGGGCAAGAATTGAATCTACATCAATAGGCTGTATTTCATTGCTGTGCAGTTCAAATAATTTGACTGTATCTTTTCCTGCAGATAGTTCTCAATTCTCAGATTATTTATCTATCCGTCATTCCGGAAATACTTTTCGAATAAGGCAGAAAGGTCTTTACAGAATTAATTTTAATGTACTGTTTAACGGAATTAATGTTGGTTTTACCGGTACAAGAATTAATGTTGCTATTGTAGTTAATGGTGAAGAGAAAGCATATATGTCTGCTAATGCAGCCTTTTTTAGTATAAATAATTTTCTGGCTTCTGCGGATACAGTTTTATTTCTGGATATTAATAATGATGTAAATTTTAGAATTACGATTGATAATGAAGGTTTCTCACTTTCAGGCTATACATTTGGAGGAACACCGGAAAGCAATGTTAGTTTTGAAAGGATACTTTAAAAATAACATTAATAATTTATGAATATTTACAGATTATACACATTACCATATTAAAAGATGTGTAGAATTTATTATTAAAAGGAAAGATTTAATGAAAATTAGTCCGTTCTCTATTCATTGGTGCTTTATCCACTTTATTCGGCTATCGAGACAAACAGATCTTCTCACTCGGTAAATGAAAAGTATATTAACAGACTGACGTACTTTGTATTCGAAATTTCACTGGTTACAAGTATATTAACCGCTGAATATCAGGCAAATGTTTTATAGAAAGATAAAGCTCCTGAACGGAGCTTTATTTAAGTTTACCTGGTAAAATCCCCATTTCCACCTCCGGTGCAATCTCTTTTTACTTCAGTTCTTTTTTCACAAATAAGAAAGCACAAAAAGTAAGTTTTTGTTACTTTATAAGTAACAGTGCATTTTCCTTCTTTCACTGTAATCACACATGTTGTCTCTCTATAGCATTGTGTAATTTCGGGTTCTGCAACTTTCAAAGTTTTTGCACTGATATTTGCTGTTCCTAATGTTGCAAGTAGTAACCCTGCGAATAATGTTTTTTTCATTTTAATGATTTTAAAAAAGTTAATAATTAATGTTTTATTTTTAATTTCAGTAGTTTATTATGAAAATATTGTGTGTTTTTTATTGATTTAACGTGGGTTATTGTATTGCTGTTGCTAGTATATCTAATTGATCTGTTGGAGTGGCTCCGAATGTCGCTCTTATTCCTACTGTATCTCCTTGATAGGCAAATACGTTTCCAACAAGGTTTACAGTATATGTTCCCTCGTTTAATACAATACTCCTGTTTCCATTCAGATAAAAAACACCAAAGGCATATTTTTGTCCACTGTTTGTAAAGGGGATTCCGGAATTGATGAGGTCTGTAGAATTTAAAATAAGCTTTGCACCTACTCTTTTTGAAGTACCATCATAAAGGTCCCCTCCATTATATCTGAGAATATTAGATGCAGATATATTATAAGAAAAAGTAACGATAGATTTTTTTGATAGCGTAAAGGTTTTTGTCGCTAAAACAGGTGTTGTCGTACTTTCTCCATTCACAGCAGATATTGTGCTTGCTGTTGTTACCACATCAATGCCATCTACTCCTCCAAGAATTATAGGAGTTTGAGCAGGGATCCAGTTTATAGAACCTACCACACCATTATCGTCTGCCACTAGAGTTTTAACAGCTCTAAAAGGTTGATCTTTATTTAAAGATTTTGTTCCATCAGATTTAGTATAAATAGCATTTAAACTTCCATCCGCCGGAAGAACCCTTATCCTTTCGATCCCATTAATATCTAATGTTTCTGTTGGATTTGAAGTATTGACGCCTACCTGAGAGTGAAGTGACATGAAGAGCGGGACTGCAAAAGCAGTGAATAATTTTTTGTTCATTTTTTATGTTTTGAGGTTAAAGTAAATCTGCGTTTTAATAATTGGAGGTCAGCAAACCTACACCTTTACTCCTGTTAGAAAAAATTTAACAAGTAATGATTTATGAATATGCGTTTGCTTTTTTGAAATTTCTCTTAGTGAAAAATTAGTAATTAATTACTTGGTTTTATTATATGTAATATTTTTATTTACAGCGCGTTATATTGATTTGAGTATGAGCTTAATTCAGAATAAATTACATTATGAATTGTTATAAATCATTTTGTTATGATTTATTTTGTTATCACAAACGATGATAAATGATTAAAAAAAGTACTTTAATTCTTTTTGGTTTTATGTTTTCATTTACCGACATAAGATCATTAAATGAATCACAAATTGATGATGAATTTAAAAAAATCCAAAAACTTTCGCCCAATAAGTCAGAAGAAATAATTGCGCTTTCAACAGATATTTATCGCATTGCCAAAAGTATAAATTATAAAAAAGGAATGCTTAATATTAATAGCTTACTTATTACCAACTATTTTAAGAAGAGGGACTTTAAAAAAGTAATACAATTAAGTAAAGAGACGGAAAAACTGGCTGTAGAAAAGAAATATGATACGATATTAGCAAATACTTACCGACTTAAAGCTGCGGCTTATATTGAATTAAACTATAGTACTCAGGGTCTTGAAGAACTTAATAAAGCTATAAACATTGCAGAAAAAATTGAGTCTATAAATGATAGAAATTATTTAAAAGCTCTTACATATCGGGAATTTGCTGTTTATTACTCCCAGATTAATGCTCCAATAGATTCTGTGATAAATTATCAAAATAAATGTTTACAAAGTGCGCTGAGTATACAAAGTGATAAAGCCTTTATAAGAAAAAAATATTCTATACTTGGTATATCCTATATGAATATAGGAATGATGAATGTGGCTTTAGGTCGTATTGATGACGCTTTAATATATTTATCAAAGGCGTTGGGAATTTGTCAAAATGAAAAGTATTATATTCATGGAGATCTGGAAGTTAGTATACTTAATGAACTTGCATGGATTTATTATGAGCAAAAAAAATATAATGACGCTATACTGTATGCTGAAAAAGCGGAAAAAAAGGAGAAAAGGGCAGGATTGCCTTATATTCGTAGGGATATTTACGAGGTGTCTTTTAAATCATATTCAGCATTAAAAATAAATGAATCTTCAAAAAAATACACAAATCTTTATATTAAGTTAAATGATAGTCTTGTTAATGTCGAGAAGAATGATCTGAATCTCAACATTAAAAAAACAATAACAGATGAAGAGCAAACGGGTACAAGATTAAGATTTAAAACGGTATTAATTATTTTAATTATTGTTATTGTAATGATTATAATGTTCTGGTTAGTTCTAAAATTGCTCTATCCAATTAATATTATAGCTGTTAAAAATCTAAATGCATCAGAAACAAATGAATTAGTAGCTGATGAACCGTCTATAAATGAATCCTCTCCAGAAATTTCCAATGAAAAAAATATAAACATTCCACACCATATTTCAAAATCAATATTGTTAAAGCTCAATAAATTTGAAAAGTCTCAGAAATTTATAAAAAAGGATATTAGTCTTAGTTCTCTGGCAAATGATCTTAATACCAATACGAGATATCTTTCTGAAATCATAAAACAATACAAAAAGAAAAGCTATAATAATTATATCAATGGTTTAAGGATAGATTATATAAAAAATAAACTTATTGAAAATCCTATTTACCGGGAATATAAAATAAGCTACCTAGCAGAAGAATGTGGATTTTCTTCCAGGGAAGTTTTTGCTGTTACTTTTAAAAAGGAAAATGGTGTTACTCCGTCTTTTTTTATAAATAATCTCAATAATAATTTAATAGAAGATTATTCATCGATAGATTAACTCTAATGATAATGAGGCTTTTGTTTTTACCTTTGATATTTTCTTTAATAAATAAAAAATAGGATTATCCTTAAACATAATCCAGATCCATTCAGCCGGATAAATTTTTGTCAGTATCATGAAGCTTAACATCATATTATACATTCAATAAAAAAGGAGTAATCGATTAAGATTACTCCTTTTTATTAACAGTAAGTTTGAAATGTATTATTGATTAATAAAAGGATTTGACCATTTTTTATCTGTGTATACATTTTTACCGGAAAGGGTTTTAAGAAATGCGACCAGTGCTTTTTTTTCTTTCTCTGTGATCCTCAGGTTATTAGATAGTGCTAAGCGTAGATCTAGTTTAGGGTTTTGACTGCTTTTTGGAACTTTATTATAGTGATCCACAACACCTTCTAAAGTGGTAATAAGCCCTGAATGCATCATTGGTCCGTTAGATGCTCCCGTGCTGTTTACAAGATCCCGTAATGAAGGAGATTTTGTAACGTTAATATCAATCCCATTACTGTTGATTATATTAATTATTCCATTATTACTGGAAATAGGAGCCATACTGAATTCAGGAGCTCCATGACATCCTGCGCATCCAAGTCCACCAGCTATACGATCACCTGCCACTAGCAAATTTAATATTGGTATCTCCATGAAAAGTTTTTTGCCTAAGTTTTCTTCTGCTGTAAAATTAGAGAACGAAGAAAAATCTGATAAGACCTTAGCTCTGCCCTGATCATATTTAGAATCAAAGGATGTAATACTTCTTATAAATTGAGCTAAAGCATTCTGCATTTTACGTTCAGTAATATTAGAACTGCCATATGCTTTAGTAAATAGTTCCTGGTAATAGGGCAGACCTTTAAGTCTTGTGATTAGATCATTAACCGAAAGATCGCCATTGATGCCACTAAATCCCATTTCTATATGGTCCTTAACGGGCATTGTGGTCTGAGCTTCCAAAGAGGCTGCTCTTTCATCCCAAAAGAAACGAGATTCAAGAGAAAATCTTGCGTTGACCAATCTCATTGAATGTCTTCCTGTCTGCCCGTTAACGCCTTGACTTGCAGTGTTATTGTCTCCAAATGCCAGCTCCTGCTTATGACAGCTGGCACATGAAACAGTATTATTTGAGGAAAGATTCTTATCATAAAACAAAACCCTTCCCAATGTGGCACCTGCATCTGTTACAGGATTTAGAAGGGGAGTGTTGTCCTGAATTATATACGAAGGAACCTCCTGATCTGAATAGTTTTCCAGATTGTTCAGGTCAATATTATTCCCAAAAGCAGCTGTTAAGGCATTGGACATTTTGTAGCTGGATAAGGCCGAAAGTCCAGGATTTGCTTGGGAGATTGGTTCATACAGAGCATCATTTTGACATGATACTATACCCAGAGCTATTAAGGGCGTAAGGAATAACTTTTTGTTTTTCATATTAATGTATTTTAATGAGTAATAATGTTAAAAGCTTATAATAATGGATTGTAGATCAGTATATTTCTTTGGGCAAAATGTTTTTTTATATTTTTTTTAAACCGATATATCTAAAATCTCCTGTTCCTCTTATAAAAAATAGGAGAGGTTAATCATAAAATAGGTAATGAAAATCTGTTAGGAAAGGTAATTGCTGATACCGGAAGCAAAAGTGACCAATCTATAATGAGATAAATAAAAGTACCTTGTTCAAAAAGCGGAATCTCTTTTCTGTTGTAGAACTGCCAAATTTTATCCCATATCCCTCCCAATACCCAATAGATTTGCAGGAAGGAAATTGATGGGAATTAATAAAACATCTCCAATTATAATCATAAGGTTTTTCTGAATTTTTAGTATTTAAGCCAGTTTTGTATAATATCTTTTCCTTTTGGAGTAAGAAAGCTTTCAGGGTGGTATTGCAATCCCGTAATATCATATTTTTCATGCCTCAGAGACATGATAGTATTTTTATCATCAGTAGATGTTACGATCAGGTTTTGAGGTAAATTATAATTTTCTACCACCCAGCTGTGGTATCTTGCGACTTCTATCTGATCAGGTAATTCAGTATAAATTCTTTCATTTTTGTTAATTGAAATTAGAGAACTTACTCCGTGATAAACTTGAGAAGTATTGATAAGATGAGCTCCAAAAGCCACTCCAATAGCCTGATGCCCTAAACAAATACCTAATATCTTTTTTGAATATTTATAAGTCTCAATCAAAGGAATGCATAGTCCTGCATCCTGCGGTATTCCGGGGCCTGGAGAGAGGATGATAGCATCATAATCCTGTGCGAGCTCTAGCTGAAATGTATCATTCCTGTAGACGTCAATCTTATATTCACCGCATTCAGAAATGAGTTGTTTGAGGTTGTAGGTAAATGAATCATAATTATCTACAAGTAATATTTTCTTCATGATTTGTATTATGTGAATTCTTTCAGAGTGTTTAGAATTAAGGTAATTTTATTGTTTACTTCTTCCAGCTCTTTTGAAGGATCAGAGGATATGACAACGCCTGCTCCGGCGCGGTAAGTCATTACTCCATATTCGAATAAAGCACTTCTTATAAGAATGCAGGTATTGATATCATTATTAAATCCTATCCAGCCGAGTAATCCTCCATAATATGAACGACAGCTGCTTTCTATATCATCAATAAGCTGCACTGCCTTGTATTTAGGAGCTCCACTTAATGTTCCTGCGGGTAAAAACTCTTTGACTAAGCGGATCGTACTAAAATCTGTATTTAGTTTCCCTTCTACCTGGCTTACAATATGTATAACGTTATTATAATGCTCTATAGTCTTCAGTTTACTGACCTGTACGTCTTTTGCATATTTGCTGAGGTCATTCCTTGCCAAATCAATCAGCATATTGTGTTCTGCATTTTCTTTAGGGTCTGCTAACAGCTCTTCTTCCAGTAATGCATCTTCTTTTTCATTCATTGTTTTCTTGTATGTTCCTGCGATTGGTTTTACTATTGCTAAACCATCTGACGAACTAAAGTGGGTTTCCGGTGATGCTCCTGCTATTGTATAGTTTTCTTCTTCCAGAAAGAAATAATATTGGGCATTGCTTTTTTTCAAATGAACAAAAAATGTCCATGGATCACCTACATAGTTTCTGGAAAATCTTCGGGAAATGACCAGCTGGAATACATTTCCTATCTGGCAGTGATGTTTTGCTTTATTCACTTTTTCCAAGAATTCTTCCTCAGTACAGTCTGTTTCTTCGGTGTCAGATACTGAAAATCCTCTTAGCCTGGTATACGAGGTGTCTTTCAGTTGTTCTTCCATTCCATCGATCTCATTGCTTTCTCCATTGTAATAATTATTGATATAAACAACCTTTGATAAAGTGATATTGAAAACATATATATATCGAAACAAGGAGAATTTAAAAAGAGGCAGCTCGCTGTTTACTTTTTCTTCGGCATATTTTTTCAAGGAGATATTTTCTACAAGCTGTATGGAATCATAGCTACTGAAGCCTAAAAGACCGTTATACGGGTGAGAAGTGTTGTCTGGGGTGTTTTGTTTCTGCCATTCGGCTGTTTTATCCCAGAAATTGCTTTCATCAGTTTTTATTGTTTCCGTTTTTTTTCCTGATCTGTACTGAAGTTCATTTACATTATTTGACTGTAATGAGGCCAGCGGTTCTGTTGCAATAAAAACCAATCTGTGATTTTTATTGTTTACAGCTTCAGAAACCTCAAACCAAATAGAATTTGCAGCTTTCTGTCTCAGAGAATTATAAAAACTCTTAAGATCAAAGTTTTCGGGATAATCTGAACTTATGTGGGAAGAAGAGATCTTGTTTTTTTTCATGGATTTAGTGTATTAAATCATTTATTATTTTATTTAGCAGGGCAGCGGTCTGCTTCGGATGCTGAAACATAAAAAAATGTCCACCTTCTACAAGAAAATAACTTGTAGTATTGGATGTGTGACGGCTCCAGTCTTTATAGCACTTCTTATTATTATAAAGCTCATCATTTTCTGCCATGATTACTGCCAAAGGGGTTTTAAGGATAATGGACGACCAGTGTTCAAGAGGATTTTCTTCTAAAAGTGCTGTGTCTTTTTCCATAATCTCTATCCGTTTCTGCTGCACTCTCTTAAAAATGGGAGCATTCTTGCTTCTTTCATATTTCGTGGGAAGAATATCAGATAATAAGGCATTTCGTTTTTCTCTCGTCAGCGGCTGTTCTGTTGATTGAAACAAAGGGGCCCGCATACCTGAAACTATTAACCCTTTTGAGGTATAATCTTCTTGTAAATTAAATAGTACAAGAAGGGCCAAAACAGCTCCCATACTATGTCCCCACAATATAAAAGGCTGGTCTGTGCTTAGCAGCGTGCTTCTGATTTTCTCCGAAATATCTTCTATTGTTTCTTCTAATGTTGAATGAAATGGTTCTTTACTTCTCATTCCCCTTCCCGGCAGTTCTATGTGGTGTATCTGAATGTTTTCTGTATTCATAACATGGGTAACATTTGACAGAGAAGTAGAAGAACCTCCTGCATATGGAAGACAGAATAATAGTGTTTTGCCTTCCATCTAAATAGACAGTTTACTTTTGTCTATAGACATTACGGTTACTTTCCCTTTTGCACAGACAGAACCTTCTGCCGATGCTTTTACATGAATAGAACACGCAGGTCCTTTTCTCCAGTCTATGCTTACCTCGAGCAGCAGCAGGCATCCCGGTAATACCGACTTCAGAAAATTAACCTGAACATTTCCTAAAACTCCTATTATTGGTCTTTCTGTTGGAGGAAAAGACCCTCCTTTTTCCCATTCCAGATCATCTAAAGCCAGCATGAGCGATGAAGCCTGTGCTAGTGCTTCTGTAATAAGAACTCCAGGCATAATGGGAAAATCGGGAAAATGACCAGCGAAATAAGGCTCACCCATAGATACTGCTTTTACGGCGGTCAGTTCTTTTCCGGGAATATACTCCGTCACTTTATCTATTAGAAGAAACGGATATCTATATTTTAAAATTTGAGTAATCTGATAGGATTCTAACAATGCTTCCATTTATTTTTCTATTAAGGTGAGAATTACGGTTCCTGTCTTGTCTGCTGAAAGAATCAGAATGTTTTTCTGATCTGTTTTGTAAATGCTTTTTCCCTCGAATACTGAAACAGCATAAGCTATTCCCAGCATTCCGCCGGCATTGTCATTATCTCCAAACAGGGTTTCAGGGTAAATGAGAGACTTATTCAGCCCATTTTTTCTTAAAATGTTTTCAAAAATAGCTATATCAATAACGGAAGTACCTCCAGAAAAAACAATGATATCAAAACTGAATAGCGCTGCCATATCTGAAATATTGTGATACAGGAGTACTTCTATTGGCAGATCCTCAGTATGGGTTTCAGAATGTATCTTTTTTATTACGGCTAAAGGTTTTCTACCTGCTTCAGATAAGGTTTCCCTGCGCTCTAAAACCATAGCAATTCCTAGTTCGGTGGATGCAGGTCTGTGCAGCCTTTCACTTCCCCTGCGGATGGACTCCTGATATTCATTTCGTATTTCTGTAGAGGCAATAACTCCATAATCTGTGATTCCCTGCTTTAAATGGAGGGAAGCAATATCCAAAGCCTGAAGGCTTCCTGCCATCCCTGCGCAAACACTGAAATTTGGGCCTTTTATTCCTGCCTGAATAGCCATCTGGCTGGCTGCTGCATTGGCAATAGTGCTCGGAGCTCTCATAGGGCTTACGCGGTCTGGGCCTTGATTTTTTGCAGTTAAATCAAATATAAAACAGTCTTCAAGGTTGGAAAGTTCAGTGCCATCATAAAGCCCGATTCTTTCAGGAGCTTGATTGATCTTCGAATTTAAACCTCTGTTATGTATGGCATGAAATGCAGCATTACAGTACAGTAGTGTTGCTTTGTTAAGAAATCTCTGTCCTTTTGGTTTTAAAAACTTCTGGGGATCATGATCTTGTATGATTAAAGCTTTCGCTTCTGATTCTTTTCGGAAGAAATAATTGTCAATCTGCGTTCCGTATGGACTATTGAAGCCTATTACGGAAATTACTATATCGTTATTTGAAGTGTTATTTACTATCATATTTACTGAATATTACGCTGCATATATTTCCGCCAAAAGCGAAAGAATTACTAAGAACATGATCTACTTTATTTTCAATTTCAGATGATGGCTGAATATGAAAACGAGTATTGAAGGCTTCATCAATTTTTTCTGTATTGCGGTTTCTAGGAACTTTTTGATGATGTAAAGAAAGAGTAGCAGTTACTGCTTCCAATGCACTGGCTGCTCCCATACAGTGTCCTAACATGGATTTGATCCCATTAACATATAAAGAATCTATTTCTTTCCCGAAAACATTGCGCATCGCATTTACCTCATGGGAATCATTGGCTTTTGTTCCTGTTCCGTGGGCGCTTACATAAGTGATGCTCTCTTTATCAATATTGCTTGATTTTATCGCATTGTTCATAGACAGGGTAGCACCGGAACCTTCCGGATCAGGGGCTGTAGGATCATAGGCATCACAGGCTAAGCCGTATCCTTTAATTTCGCCATATATTTTAGCTCCTCTTGTTAGTGCATGTTCTAGTTCTTCCAATACTAAAACAGCTGCACCTTCACCTACAATCATTCCGTTCCTGTTCTGATCAAAAGGTTTACAATTGTCTTTTGACATGGCTCCTAATCTGTAAAAAACGGTGTAACAAGACCGTGTAAAAGGGTCAGCGCCTCCCGCAATAATCAGTGAAGATCTGCCTTCACGGATCATCGAGTAGGCTGTACCGATAGCATAATTTCCTGCTGCACATGCTGTAGGGATTACCATATTGGTTCCGCCAAGACTGTAATATTTTGCTATACTGGCACTCAGTTCAACCGGCCTGAAATAAGTAAGTGTTTTTGCTGCTTCAGAGGAAAGATCTTCATGCTCCATTTCCAAATCCCATTGATCTACAATTCTTTCTACAATGTCCTGGTTGCTGTTTGTAGTACCTAGAATAAGGCCATAATTATTTTTTTTAGTGAATTTTTCAAAACCGGCATCTTTCAGCCCCATATCTACCGCAGCAGCTGCGTAAGTAACGGCCTTTCCATAAGGTTTAAAATGGTCAAGCAGTTTAGTATTCTTATAGTCTTTTTCCAAATCTACTTCGGCGGCACGGGTAACCCCTTTATAATGGGAGGGATCCAGTTTTGTGAGGTCTCCAACTCCTGATTCTCCACTTAGGATTTTTTCCCAAAAGGCTTCTTTTTCACAAGCTAAGGGGCTTACTACCCCCATTCCTGTAATTACAATTCTTTTCATTTATATTCTGTTTTTATAAAGTTAATCCTCCATCGATAATGAATGTCTGCCCGGTGATATAACTGCTTTTGTCCGAACACAGAAAGGTTACGAGCTCAGCAACTTCTTCCGTTTTTCCCATCCTTTTCATGGGGATCATCTGATCAATTTTCTTTTTGTCTTGTTCATTCATTTTTGCTACCATTTCGGTATCAATAAATCCTGGCGCAACAGCATTTACCTGTAAGTTGAATTTAGCAAATTCCAATGCCAGTGTTTTGGTTAAAGAGATAACAGCTGCTTTAGTTACTCCGTAATTGGCCTGTCCCACTGCTCCTCTTACTCCTGAAACAGATGATATATTGATGATTTTTGAATTTTTCTTTCGGATGAAAGATCTTATCACTGCTTTTGTGAGGTAATAGGTCCCATTCAGGTTGGTTTCCAGTACGTTGGTCCACATATCGGTGGTCATGCTGAAAAAAGGTGCGTCCATTGTGATTCCTGCATTGTTTACCAAGCCGTATAGCGGACCTAACGCAGATTTTTCAATTTCGGCGATTAAAGATTTTGATTGTTCTTCATCTTTTATGTCAGCCTGATAAAGCATAGCCTTACCCGGAAATTCAGCTGAAAGTTTGTCCAAAAAAGCTTCTGCTGTTTCTTTCCCATGATTATAGGTAAATGATACGGATGCTCCCGATGAAAGCAGCTGCTGAACAATAGCTCTGCCGATTCCTCTTCCGCCTCCTGTCACTAAAAAATGTTTGTCTGATAAATCTATTTGCATAATTATTTTTAAATCTTATTGAGTATGGAAAGGTCTCTGCTGCTGGTCTGTATTTTGGAATTAAGGCTGTTCATAAAGTCTTCTGCGCTTCCGAAACTGCCTGCCAGACGATGACCATAAGCAAGAACTTTAAGGTTAAGTTCAAAACGCCGCTCCTCATAGCCTGCCAGTGCTTCTTCCAAAGAAATTTCACCGTCAAAATATTTTGAAAGCCAGATGAACAGTTCTCCTGTATCTTCAATAGCCAGGTTCATTCCCTGTCCTGTAATGGGATGGATGGAATGTGCCGCATTTCCCAAAAGGAGTATCCTTCCTTTAAAGTATTGTTCAGAATGCATTCTGCATAAGGGAAAAGTGAGGAAATTGTCCAGTGAATTGATCTGGTTTAACATGTCATTACTTTGGGTAACAAATGTTTTCAGTCGGTTGATCAAAGTTTCTTTGTTTCCGGATTCTTTCAGGTTTTTCCCTTCTTCCATATTAAACCCTAAAACACATCGGGCTTCTGTATTGTTGATCGGGTAGAAATAGGCGAGCCCTCCGTTTTTGTCTACATACAATCGGTTGAGCTCTTCTACACTTGATGTAATAGGGTATTTGTTGAAATACATCACATGATCGTAATAGTCGAAATGGGCTTCTATTCCTGCATATTCTCTTACAATGGATTTGGTTCCGTCCGCTCCGATAAGGATATTGCTGAAAATCTCCTCTCCTGAATTAAGGGCTACATAGACCCCGTTTTCCACCTCATTAATTTTTGAAACGGATTGATTGACCAACAGTTCTACGGTTTCGATGGCCTGAATTTTATCATAAATCGTTTCCAGTAAAACACTGTATGGACAAACCATGAAATATCCTCTTTCGTTTTCTGCCTTATAATTGATGTGATCGACCTGAATGCCATTATGAAAAACGCTGAGCTGATCTCTCACTCTGCATTCCCTATTCATAAGTTCCTGTAGCAGTCCGTGTTTTTCAAGGACATTGATTCCGGAAGGCTTCAAAATATCGGCACCATTCATATTGACTTTAGCATTTTTTTCTAAAATCAGGATTTTTTTGCCTTGTGAACCAAGCAGCCACGCCAGAAAAATACCGGCAATTCCTGCTCCTACAATGCAAGCGTCATATTCTTTATATTTTGGATTTTGATTCATACGAATGATTCTGTTTTTAAATGAGAGATTAATAGTTCTATACTTTTTCTGTATACTTTATCCGGAATGAAGGAATGATCCATCACTTTATATTTTTTGCATACGTGATCCACCAATTCTTCTTCTGATAAATAATCTTTACGAACGGCCACAAACTCTATTAAGTCGTTACACCCAAGAAGACTGCTGGCTGGGGCAGATAGGGCTTCCACACTTGTAAGGATACCATTGTGCCCTAAAGCAACGGTCTCGGCACACAGATCTCCCAATCTATTGATGCTGTCTATAAATTGTCTTACATGATCAAAAGCCAACGGAAACCATTTTTTGGTATTGATAATTTCCCCTAAAGCATCCGATACAAACAAAATGTCTTTTTCTTTATAATGAAGGCTCACAGAGCATGGACTATGGCCCGGAGTATAGATCACTTCCCAGATTCCAGATTCCGTTTCTATTTGTTCTTTATCTTTCAGAATGATAAAAGGAATCTGTTGTAAGTCCGCCGGAAATTTTTTAATCTCTTTATCCGAGATAAGTGCATTCAGCTGACGAATCCTTTTTACATATTTTTCATTACGGAAGTTTTTCACCGCATGTTCCGAGGCATATAGTTTTACATGCTTCAGATAAGGATAAAGAGATTCTATAGCTCCGCAATGATCATAATGAGAGTGTGTAATAAACCAGTGTCTGACTAATGACAGATCAGAAACATGTTCTTTCAATTGTGCCAGCAGAGTTTTGGCATCCCGGGTTAATCCTCCTTCTACCAATATGTATTCCTGATCTTTTTTTACCAGATAAACTGGGTTGGATATTGTTCCCAAGATGGCTAAAGAGTTGTTTATATTTCCTGTTTTATTGATCCACATGGTGTTATGGATTAGAATTTATATAAAACACTTCCCCATGTTGCTCCGGAGCCGTATCCCACTATAAGTCCCAGCTTTCCTTCTCTTTCTTCCGGAGGAGTATTCTCCATATATTCACTCAAAGTGATGGGCAAAGAACCGGAAGCAATATTTCCATATTTATGTACATTGATCTGTACTTTATTTCTTGGAATTTCCAGATTATTTATTACTGCGTCCAAAATTCTCATATTGGGCTGGTGGGGAATAATAACATCTATATCTTCCATGGAAAGATTGTGCTTTTTCAATGTCTGTACCGTTACTTCTGTGAATTTCTCTACTGCATGTTTAAACATGGCTTTGCCGTTCATCCGGAAATGGGAACATTTGCTTTTATCTCCGCTGAAGGTTTTGCCTGATGTACCCGGACTTTCTGTCCAAAGCAGTTCAAAATAACTTCCATCAGCGTGTATTGCAGCATCCAGAATTCCTTTGTTCTGATCCTCTGAAACACTTAGCACAACAGCTCCGGCGCCGTCACCAAGTAATATGGAGAGGTTTCTGCCGTCATCAGAATAGTCCATTCTTTTTGATAAAGCTTCTCCGCAGCAAACTAATATATTCCGATGAGTTCCGGTTGCTATAAATTGCTTTGCGATGTCCATTCCATAAATAAGCCCGCTACACTGTGCCCGGATATCAAATACGGGAATTGTATTTTTCAGGGAAAGCATAGGCTGAATAAGGCAGGCCTGAGACGGATCATGGTAATCAGGACTCAATGTATTTACAATCAGCATATCGATATCTTCCGGTAAGAGATTGGCTTTTTCAATTGCTTTTTTGCAGGCTTCTACCATTAATACGCCTGTGCTTTCATTTTCAGAAATATGTTGTCTGGTGAGCACGCCTGTACGGGTTTCTATGAATTCTTCCGTGGTATTCATCCATTCAACAATTGTTTTGTTGTTTATGGTTGCAGAGGGCAGAGCATGACCAAATCCGGATATGACAGTATTCATTAGTCGTAATTTTTGTTCATCACATTATCTATATCCTCTGCTTCGGCAGATTTTTTTCTGAAATATTCTACAGCATCTTCCACATCTTTTTTAAATCTGTTGTCTCTCCATACTTTCATGTTTTCATCATCATTAGGATCGCAGATTCCAAGTTCCAGGAAATATCTCATCAGGGGAGCCATAATTCTGGAATTGATTTTTTGACGGTTGTCACTTTCCAACACAGCAGGAATCAGTTTTTTATAATCTCTGAATGCGGGATTCTGAAAGCTGACACGGGAATACACTACAATACTGCATACCGACATATCAAGCATGCTTCTGAGCATTGGAGCTGTACTTTCCTGTGCTTCTTTCAAAAATTCAGGAACCATATCTATAAACTCACGGATCATATTTTTGCCCCATTCTATATGTCTTGCTTCTTCTTTATGATGTTCTACGGCTACTGCTCTTGATAAGGGGGAAATTTCCTTGCTGTTGCAGTCTTCCATTGCATTGTTTTCTGCCAGCCATTCAATAAGAATGGTAAGGTAGATAGCCTTTAGGGGAAATTCGGACATTGCGGCATTGTGGCTGTATATTTCTCTGAGGTTTAAAGGGCTGGGAAAGGGGGTAATCTGAAAATGAGCCATTGCCTTTTTGAAGACCATTGCATGCACTATTTCTTCTTTGCAGAAATGATGTATGTATTTTACGACTTCGGGAAATTTTTTAAGGGAGCCATGATTGACGATTTTCATATAGTATTCTGACACGAGGTTTTCGAATACAATGAAAGTGTACCACCATGAACCTGTTTCATAGACGGATAAAAGTCTTCTTTCTTCTTCTGTAGCAAGATCATAATAAGGTGTTCCGTAGATCGCTATATTTTCTCTTTTTTTCAGCCAGGCGCTTTCTACAGGTTCGTCCCAAGGGTGATCCAGAAGGAGGCTCATCTGTTTTTTTTCCGAAGCTTTATTCAGTTTTTCTAATAAGAGGGTAAACTTCGGGCTTAGTGTTTTTTTCTTTAGATTGCTCATGTATTCTGTGTTTTTTTCATATTTAATAGTTTTCCTTGTGTAAATCCGAAACACATTGCGGTTTCATAGCCGGGACCTCCGGACCATGTGCTTACCAGTTTTACTTTGTCATTTGGGAAGTTGCTCAATAATCCTAAATTGGTTTTTGGAAGCATTTTGTAGGCGAAAGCCGATCCTTTGGTAGCGAGTGTAAATTTGTAATTGGTCTTCGGAGTTGAAGATTCTGTATAAATCAGCTTGTCTTCTATCTGAGGGAAGGTTTTAAGGACTCTTTTGATCAGTTTTTCCTGAATTTTATCTTTTCTCTGATTATATTCTTCTTCGGACAGGTCGAACCAGCGGTCTCCATGATCCAGAACTATAAACTGGAGAATATAACCGCCTTCCGGGTCTACCCTGTGATAGTTGCTGACACTCAGGGTAAAAAGATCATAATACCGGTCGTTCTCAAAATCTTCTTCTGTAAAGTCATCACCCGTGTCGGATACCAAAAGGTATTCTGGTGAGCTAATTCCCAGTTCATCGGGTGGAACAGAAAGTACAGCAAATACACAAAAATGTCCCCATCCGACGGTGAAGTTTTCGAGAACTTCTTTAAATTCCTGAGACTTTTCATCTTTTTTCAGCATTCTTACTACATCTTCGGGAGGGCAGGTCGCGATGACTCTTTTGGTCTTGACTATATTTTTCCGGGTGGTTACCAGCATATGGTCGCCCATATCTTCCATCTCATGCACCTGGTTTTTCTTCAGAAGAATTCCGCCGCGGTCTACAAATTCTTTTAACAGCAGATCCGAAATACGCTGTCCGGTTCCTTTCATAAATGCAGGCCCACCATAGAACATGGCATAAAGGCAATGAAGAAAATAAAAAGCATTGACTTCATTGGAAATAGAACCTGAATAAATAGCAATGGGACTGAGTACTTCGACAATGTCTGGCCCTTTAAAAATGGTTTTAAAATAATCACGGGCCGTAATTTTTGATAAACTCCTGCTTTCTCTCAAAATATCTCTGTTTATGGTATATTCATTCATCAGTTTTCTAAAAAACATATAATGCTGATATCCGTGAGATTCTATATCCTGAAATAGTTTTTCTATTCCTGCCGATTCATCTGGGAAATGGGTAATGAGTGTTTTTTTTATGTCTTCCGGCTCAGAGGGAAGTTTGATAAATTGGTTTTTATACACTACTGTTCCAATTTCTTCGTGTAATTCGAATTCGTCCAGTAATGACTGTAGTTCGAGCCTTTTAAGGGTATTCCATAGGTTTCCAACATTTTCTTTGAGTCCGCTTACTTTATGTTGGCTGCAGTCAAAAACAAATTTTCTTTTGTTCCGATAAAAATTGGTGGCATAACCTCCTACTTTATGATGGGCTTCGCTGATGGCAATCGAACCTCCTTCGGTAACCGCAGCAACGCCATACATAAGACCACAAAGTCCTGCACCTATTACTAATTCATCGACTTCTAAATTTTCAATCATTATTAGATTATTTTTTTTTATTTTTTCCAAAAGAAATAACCCTCACTTTTTTTAAGTGAGTATTTTTAATTACGGATGTCTGTTATGAACCAACATTAATAGGCTTTATTAATATTGGTGAAAAGTCAAAATCTATTAAAATCTTTGGGCCCAACACGCTGGTAAAAGCCCAAAGACTGTGTTTTGTATTCTTAAACGGCTAATTCTTCTTCCAGAACGTCTACGATATCTTTCGGCGTTTTCATTTTGATCAGAATTCCTTCATCTAAGCTGATGTCGAATTCTCTTTCCAGCTCGACCAAAACTTCCAATCCCATAAGAGAAGTTACTCCTATTTCATTTAGTAGGTCAGTATTAGGTTTAATGATATTAATATCGCATTCTGCAATATCTGCTAAAATAGCACACACTTTGTTAAATAATTGTTGGTTTTCCATTCTATTGTAATTTTTAATAGTTAATATTTTCTATATCCCACACCTGTGCTCCAAAACCCCATCCGATTCCTGCACCGGCAAGTACAATTTTATTATTGGGCTTTATTTTTTCATTTTTTAATGCAAAGTATAAGGTCATAGGTATTGAGGCAGAGCTCAAGCAACTGTATTTTTCTACGGTGGTTGTATATTTCTCTTTCTTTATTCCTATTCCCATTGCCCACATTCTGATGAGCATTTTCGACGGCTGATGAAATACAAAATGATGTATATCCTCAAGGGATGAATTAGCTTTTTCTAAAGCTTTAAAGATAACTTCAGGAACATTTTGTGGCACGAATGTCTGCATTTGAGTGGGGGCATCTTCTCCTAATGTAAAGTAAGGACGGGTAAATTCTTTCCCTGACTTATCTGCAGGAGTTTTCCATTGTAATGTTGCAATATCATTATAGGTGGGAATGCTTTTATAATAGGAAGAAACTAATTTTCCTTCTTTTTCTGATCTTCCTATGACTATCGCCGCAGCACCATCTCCAAAAAGAGTAGAAGAGGGTAGGGAAAAGTCTGCAATTTGAGTAAATGTTTCTGCGGAACAAATCAGAACGTTTTTGTACATTCCTGTTTTTATGTAGTCAGAAGCTATTTGTAGTGCCACTAGAAATGAGATGCATGCCTGGTTGACTTCCATAGTCATCACTGAGTGTTTACATTCCAACTCTGTTTTTAAATATTCTGAAATTCCCGGAAAGATTCTATCGTCTTCTTTATCAGACCAACCTGTAATGGTACATGTAGTTCCTATGATAAGATCTATGTCCTGTGTGGAAAGACGTGCCTTTTCTATGGCACCCAAAGAGGCTTTTTTAGCAAGTTGAGAACAGGATTCTCCTTTTTCTTTGTTTACCATATATCTTCCTTCCATTCCCCAGCTTCTCCACCAGTTTTTTGGAAGATTGGGAATCTCGGAAAACGGGGGCATATCATTGGTGTAATAAGTCTCTGGAAGTCCTATGGCTACACTTTTTATTGAAGAGTTATATTTTATCATTTGTAATTTTTAGAACCGAATATTGGGCAAGAAACGGATTATATGACACCATGGTGAGTGATTGTTCTTTCAATTGTTTGTTTTCCTGCAAATGCCAGGGAATAGTATTCATGGCTAATGTATTTTCAGTTTCGTGTGATGAGAGGTGTTCTGGAAACCATTTTTCAGTGATAACAGGGGTTTGTTGTTCTTTTAATTTTGAGAATATACTTTTCAATTCAAAGTTGATAGCTTTTACAAAAGATGGGCTGTAATTCCAATTCAATCTGAAAATATTCTCTTTTTTCAGAGCTTCTTCATTTCCTGTATTGAAGCTTAAACTAGCTTTTGATATTTCAGAAGAAAGGATATGTATATTTTCTAGTTCTATTTTGTTATTGCTTGATTTAAGCAGTAATGCATTTACCCCGTCAGGAATACAAAATCCGTTCTTATCATCCTTAAGAAAATCCGAAAATTTATTTGACTGAATAATCAATGCATACTTATTCTTGGAGTTTAATAAAAAATCAGATGCGATTTTGATCATATTTCCTAAGTCATTATGAAACATTTCGAAAACGAATGCATTTTTTGCATTCAAATATTTTTGTACTGCATGCCCTAAGCCAGGCGCTGAAGTATTTCTCAGAGAAGTAGTATCATATAGTGAAATAGAAGCATTGATAATGATACCCAATTCATCTTGTGAAACATCATTTTTATCCAAGAGTTGCATGCTTACTTCTGCAGCCCAAGCGGATAAGGATTTTTCTTTTTCAGTTTCATAAATCTGGCATTGAAAGCCGTTCTGCATTTTACCACGGATACCAATGATATTCACTCCGGGAACTTCACTAATTGCATCTATTATCTGCATATTTTAATATTAATAATTTGAGTTATGTTAAATTGTTTTCTAATCTTTTTCTATTTACTTTTCCATTGCTATTTCTTATTAATTCTTTTATGAAATAAATTGTGGAAGGACGTTTATAGGAGGGAAAATTTTCTGACAGTTTTTTTTGAATTTCATCAGAAAGAACACGAGTGGCGCTTCCACTTTTTCCTACCAGATATAATACTGACCTGGCAAGATTATCATCATCTAAATGATGGATAATTGCACATTCATTTATCTGCTTGAAATTCTGCAATACATAATTTTCTATTTCAAGAGGATTTACCCAGCGTCCATTTATTTTAAAGAGATCATCTTTTCTGCCGTGATAGAGATAGGAGCCATCTTCATTTTGAGAACATAGATCTCCTGAAAAATACCAACCTTCTTTATATTTTATCTTATTAGTTTCTTCTTTTTCCCAATATGAACTGAGTGTACTTTTTGGGGGATGAATGCATAGTTCGCCTATTTCTCCATAGTTTTCTATTGTTTCATCGGGGGTGTTAATTTTGCTTATTTTTATATTGTAACCAGGAACGGGAACACCTAGTGATGAGTTTTCACTCTGTTCTTTTAATTGATAGTTGCACATGAAAATATGTCCTATTTCTGTAGATCCAATTCCATTGATGATAGTTTTACCAAATACTATTTCCCATTCTCTGGTGATAGATTCCGGAAGCGAAGAACCTGCAGAAATAAATAACCTTATGCTATTGAACTCGTTTTTTGAAAAGCTTTCTTGCTGATGAAGAATTTCCGAATATACTTTTGGGGTTCCAAATAAGATAGTGGGTTTATAAAGCCTTATGTTTTTTTTCAGATTATCGACGGTGAACCATTTTTCATCAATTATGACAGAAGCTCCTGTAATCAAAGGAAAGAACAGGCTATTTCCTAGTCCATAGCCAAAGAACATCTTGGAAACAGACATTATGATGTCTTCTTTAAAAATTCCCAATGTCTTTTGTGCAAATAGCTCTGTATTTGTTAGCATAGTAGGATGTCTGTGCTGTACCGCCTTTGGATTACCAGTAGTCCCGGAAGTATATTGCCAAAAGGCAATCAGATTATTTTCTTCGTACACAAATTCCAAACCTGAAGAACCATTACAGAAGTTTTGTGGGAATAAAAATTTTTGCAAATAATTTATCGATCCATATTCTTTTACTAAAGGATTATTTACTACAATACATTCATTTATAATATAGTATGAGCTATTATGTATGACATTATATAGCCGTAGATATTGTTGATAATCTATAATAGCACCTATTGCTTTAGAGTCTAATAAGATATACTCTAATTCCGAATCTTGAATTAATGGATTAAGCGGAACCGGAATACAGCCAATTGATATTAAAGAAAGGAATGAATAGATAAATTCCGGTGAATCATTCATAATCAATATTACTCTATCTCCACACCTAAATTTCCCTGTAGATCTTAAGCAGGTGGCAAGGGTAACTATTTTTTCAGCTATTTCTTTTCCCGGTATGCTATTAAGTTCATAGAGGATATGGTTTGCATTATTATATAATAATAAATTTTCAATGATTTTCTTTGATATGTTCATAGGTATATGATCACTCTTGCCATTAATCTTATAGCCAGAGCCTGTAAATTATTAGTCTAATTTTTGATTTTATCTATCTAGAAAAGATTAGTATATATCTTGATGTATCTACTAAGAAGTCCTGAGAATAGTTGATTTATGTTTTTGTCATTTGTTTGTGTTTTTGAGAGGAATAGTTATTTGAATTATATTCATTTTACTGCCAGTCATCTGATATTGATAGTCGCAGTAGGATTCAGTGCGAAATTATAAATTTACTGCTATAAAGATTTTGGTATTATGTTATAATTCCTGAAAAAAAGTAATATTTCTTTGGTACTTACTTAATGGTTTTCGAATCATTAAATAATGTGGTTTTTGGATGCTTCAAAAACACAAATGAGTTATTAAAAATGTGTTAATTGTTTGTGTTGCAAATATGTTGATATCTTTATTTATAAAATGACAGTGTGTTGTGATATTATTTTTCGGAATCGTTGTGAATGAGGTTTGTTGAATATATATATTCAAATATGTTCTGCACCTTTTTTATATTATCTTTTTTCAGAATATTTAACATTCATTTTTTAATAAATGCTAGCAATTTATTATTTCTATATTCATCTAATTTAGATATCAAAAATTACGTGCATAGAGATACTAACAAAAACAATAATTCTTCAAGTTGGTCGATCAATACTTTTTATTATAAAAAGAAATACAGTTTTATGAAAATATTTATACCAATAAGTTGTATAATGCTAAGTCTAATGTTAATCTTTTGGAGAAATCTTCAATGCGAGTAAATCACAAGATATTAAAACATATGTGAACAGACCAGGAAGATCATGCTTTTTAACGGCTAAACCTGAAATATTCGGAGAATACCTTAGTTAATAAAAAGATAACAGGAAGTTTTTGTCACCAGCACCATTCAGAAAAGATAAGTAGGATAGGAGCGAGCCTCAAATTTAGAAGCAAGATCTCTTCTTCTCCCTTTTCCATATCAAATCTTGCATTGTTAAAGTTGGTATTATAGTAGTCTCTGACCGTTTTTGAGGAAAAACATTTTTTTCCATCATTTTGCATGGACCACAACTATGAAGCATAATCATCAATAAAAACCAGTTTTTTTCATTGGCTATAATATCTTTGAATGGGAGTTCCTAAAATTCTATGGTTTCCTGAGCTGAAATAATGACAGTGCAAAAATAGATATTCCGGAGATGATCTTCTTCATTTTCAAATAAGATTTGTAGGCGGAGATAACTAATTTTAAGACTTAAAACGTTTTGTATCTCCGTCTATCAATGTTGTATGAGGGAATTTATACAAGTAGATATAAGTACTTTAAAATCCCGCTTTTATTGTAGACTGCTTTTTTTTATAGTCTCTTTCTCTATCTGTTAATAATGATAAAATATGCTGTAATGTTTTGATTATTAGTGTGTTTTTTTTGTAAAAGTTTTTTTTGGCTAGCCTTATCATATCAGTTTTTTTCCTTTAAAGATATATGAGAATTTCGTATTTCTTAACACTTACTGTTATTTTTTTTATTATACTCTTCCTAATATTGCAAAAAATTTAGCTGGCATTAAAGACATCCTCATAACCAGCTTTTTAATCATAATTTAAAAACAAAAACATAATGAAAAAAGGATTACTTCTAATGGCCACTTTGGTCTCTGTTTCACTTTTGTCACAAGTGGGTATTAATACTCCCGCTCCTACAGAAATGCTTGACGTTAACGGTATTGAACGGGTAAGAGAGCTTCCTAAGCATAATACCAGCAATGCCATTTTTACAAAACCTGACGGTACAAAGTCTGAAACTAAAGACCAGGCTTTTACAGCAACAAAAACTTTAGTCGCAGATGCAAACGGTGTTTTAGGATACCTTGAAGGACTTCCTAAAATAAGTGATGGTGGAGGCCTGCCTGTAGGAGAAGCAATTACAAGGATATATTCTGTGCCTGTGGCTACGGCACAGGCGAATACTTTTAATTTAAAAACCTATGTCACAGCAAATAACCTTCCTGCTTTACCTTCTATTGATGGTTTAGAAATGAACTTGCAGGGAGTGAATTTAACATGGTACGATCCGCGGATTTATAACATATCGGATAGTCCCAAACTTGTAAGCTATCAATCATTTGCAACCCAGGTAAATGAGAACGAAACCTCACTTAATAATAATCTGCTGGCCGGAAATTATTTGCAGATTGATGCCAATAATATTGTATATTGGACTACTACTGCAGCGGAAGTTGAAACGACGAATCTACAGGTGCAGATTGACACTAATACCTACAGATGGTATGAATTCAAATGGTGGTGCATGGAAGTAAGTGGAGAAAAGAAAATATTTCTTTCTGTAACCCGTAAAGCTTAGCTTTCCTCTATAGACTTGTTTTTTTAACCTTGTCTAGACCGGATTGGCAGTTCCCACGCAATACCATAAATCATCTACTTTGATGATGAAATGGTCGCGCATGTTACCAAATCAATTTAAAAAGCTTTTCAATGCGATTTATGAGTCGACCAACTTTTATCTCATCCATATTGAAAAAAAAGCAAACCGGGAATTGAACAGGAGGTGAGAGGTTTCCTGAAGTTATATCCAAATGTTCATATCCTTGACAGCTTGTAATCATTTAAAGTAGGGATAAATTTACTTAAAAAACTTACAGGATTATCGTAAGCAGCATCAAATATTCACAATGAAAGTTGATGCTGCTTACGATGATTTTTATATTTACTATTTATTAGCGTTTATTTTAGGGTTTAAAAAAGTCAGGCTGACGCTCTATCATTCTGACAGCATTTTCGTTCTTTATCCTCGATACGTTCAATAAAAAATGTATTTAGAAGTTCGAATACCAGGCTCCTTGCCTAAATGTAATTGATACTCTTCAGAATTTTTGATTACTAATATATCTGTAGACTTATCTATAAAGACTTTATATAATTTTTGCCACATCTACTATAAAAACTATATTATTGGGCTCAAAGCATCAATCAAAAGCTCGAAAATCAAAATTAGGTTTAGAAAATTTATGTGTAAAACCAAACTGTTCTTAAAAATTGAGGCCCGATAAGTAATTATGTCTTTAATATTTCAAATGATTTGTTTTTACTATGGCATATTTTCATTTTATTCAACTTTATAAAATCATAACAGTTGGATGATCCGCTTTGACTATAGTCATAAACAGAAATTTATTTATAACGTAAATTTGCTTTTACCTGCTCTGATCAGTCAAATCAATGACCGATATATGTTTTATAAGGGTACGGAATTCAGTTGTTTTTTTAATTAAAAAGATTATGGTTATAGAAGAGAATCTACTAATTAATTTTGGAGCTGATATTATCAAACTCGGGAAAAATGAACTGCTTTTTAAAGAAAACAGTGCTCCTGTCTATTATTACCAGATCCGAAAAGGGAAGATAAAACTCACAAATTTCCAAGCAGGAAACGGGGAGTTTATCCAGAGCATCCATCGACAAGGGGAATGTATAGAGGTGTTTTTTTTGTTTTCTGCACATAACTACCCTGTAAATGCGATAGCCATAGAAAACTGTACAATCCTGAGGTTGGAGCGTCCTATACTTTTTAAGCTGCTGAAAGCTAATTTTGAAATTCGGTTAAAGTTTTTTCACCATGTGGCAGAACGGATACACTTCAACTATATTCTGCTAAACAGCCTTATCCTAGGTGATGCTGCCAGTCGCCTGCTGAACCTGCTTGATTATGTAAAGGATAACTCTCATCGATCGGAACATTACAGGTATCAGATCCCGTTTACCCGGAACGAAATCTCGTACTCACAGGTCTGCGCATTGAAACCGTAATAAGGACGTTCAAAAGAATGGAAAAAGAAGGCATAATTAAAATCATAAAAGGAAAGATTTTTTATTAATCAATCTGTATTAAAATAGATTTGAGCATACCTAACTGCATTTGCTGTTTTCTTAAGTTATTATGATTTTTTTGAAGTTCTGGGTGAAAAAATAAATTCTTAACAGGTTCTAGAAACTCAACACCATTTGTCCCTGGCATAATAAATCAATGATGAATGATTCTGGTTAATTTGCGGACTTATACTTTTCCAATTATTTTCTTTTATAAACTCAATCAAATCTTTCTAGTTAAATAAATGCTGTTTTATTAAAAAGTTATAGTTGTTAAATGGCTCTGTTAATTAGAAGTTAGTAAGTTTAAGGAATAATATCACTTGGATTATATTTGCTCATCATTAATCTCATTCTATTTGCATAATCATCATATAATTCAATTGGTCTAAATAACTTTGCTATAATTTCCAAATTAAAAGCTTAAATTTTATTAAGCCCATACACTATATTATGAGTGAACAGGTCGTACTCGATAAAGCCAACTATGTTTATGCAAGACAAATCATTGCCTGTGAGCATGAACAATATCTACAAAAATTTGTTAAAAAATTACATGCTGATTGATTTGTTAAAAATTATATTCTAATAATTAAAATCTCTTACAGCATCTTCTGCCTTGGCAATCCTATTTCATGTTCCTGCGGATAAGGCTTCCGCCAGGTCATACTGATATCTTCATGCAGATTGCGCTGAGCTTCCAATGATTTTTCTTTATCCATGGAATATCTTGGATCCGGAATAAAAGGCATTTTGGCCATTTTATGGATGGTAAGAGTAGGGAAATGAAAATCGACCTCTACCGTTCCCAATATGAGATAGCAGCCACCTCCCTGAAAAGGATATTCTTCAAGACAGTTTGGAAAATGAGCCGTATCAAAATATTCTCCTTCAGCATCTATCCAGGTTCCGAAGTACATCGTTCCTGTTTTGGTGGGAACATGCTTTCTTGAAATAAGATAAGCGAGCATTTTAACCTGTTTTTTGTGATACTTGATAAGGTTTTTGGCCATTACACTGCCCCTGTATCGGGTTTGTAACAGATCGAACGGACTGAATGAAACAGGAAAACCTAGTATCTCTATCTCATCAAACGCATCCTCAAATGGGTTTCTTTCTATGGTGGGAAGCTGATAATCTTTCTGAGGTTCTTCAAGTAAAGTCAGATGCCTGAAGACAGCCTTATGAGTTCCTAAAAGAAATCTTGATTCAATCAGCAGTTCATGTTTCTGTTTTCCGGTAAAGCGGAATGCGCCGATAAAGATTAAAATCTGTAGTGTTTCGATACCAATAGGAATTCTCTTAACAAAGTTTTCCAAAGAGGTATAATCTCCGTTTTGATTTCTTTCTTCCGAAATCAGCTGTGCTAATCTTGTTTCCAGCCTTTCAATATGCATCAATCCTAAATAAACATCCGAGCCATAAACAGTGGTCTGATACTGGCTTAAATTGACACAGGGATTATGGATAAGAGCTCCTGACATTCTGGCTTCATGAATATATACTTCAGTTCTGTAGAATCCTCCGCCGTTATTGATGGCAGAAACCATAAATTCAATAGGGTAGTAGACCTTGAGATACAAGCTCTGATAACTTTCCACGGCATAGGAGGCAGAATGGGCCTTACAAAATGAATAGCCGGCAAATGATTCGATCTGCCGGTATACTTCCATGGATAATTGTTCAGGATGTCCCAGCTTTTTACAGGATTCAAAAAAATTATCTTTTACTTTCTGTAAAGCGGATAAAGCCCGGCCTTTACCGCTCATGGCCCTTCTCAGCACGTCACCATCAGGGGCCGATAATCCTCCGAAGTGAAGCGCAATTTTGATAACATCTTCCTGGTACACCATAATGCCGTAGGTTTCTCCCAGCTCTTTTTCAAAAACCTCATGGAAGTACTCAAATTTTGTGGGATTATTGTGCCTGAAAATATATTCCCGCATCATTCCGCTTTGGGCCACTCCGGGCCGGATAATAGAAGAGGCGGCTACCAATACTTTGTAATTGCCGCATTTCAGCCTTCGGAGTAGCCCCCGCATGGCAGGGGATTCAATATAAAAGCAGCCGATGGTTCTTCCTGAACTTAAGAATTCATTGCATCGGACTTCATCTTTTGATAGAGAAGTATCCCGGATGTCTATATCGATTCCTCTTTTTTCCTTCACCAGCTTTACCGTGTCATTGATGGTCCCTAAACCTCTCTGTGAGAGAATGTCAAATTTTTCAAGTCCAATCTCTTCAGCGGTATACATATCGAACTGTACAATCGGAAAACCCTTGGGAGGCATTTCGAGTGCGGAATAATTAATGATAGGTTCTTCTGAGATCAGAATACCGCAGGAATGCATGCTTCTCTGGTTGGGAAACTTTTCTAAGAGTTTCCCGTAGTGATGAACCTGTCTGGATACTGAATTGTTATCATGCTCTTGGATAGGTTTTGTTGCCAGCGTATCCAATTCCTCTTTCGGAAGTCCGAATACTTTTCCTATCTCCCTGAAAATAGACCGGTATTTAAATTCGACATTGGTTCCGCAGAAGGCAACGTGGTCTTTACCATACTTATCGAAAATATATTCAAGGATGATATCCCTGGTCTGCCAGCTCCAGTCAATGTCAAAATCAGGAGGAGTCTTACGGTTGAGGTTTAAAAACCTCTCAAAATAGAGATCCAGTTCCAGAGGGCATATATCAGTAATGCCGATGCAGTAACTGACAATAGAATTGGCACCGCTGCCTCTTCCTATGTGCATAAAACCCATGCGGTTGCTGTATTGGATAATATCCCAGGTGATCAGGAAGTAGGAACAGAAATTAAGCTGCTTAATAACCCTTAACTCTTTATCCACTCTTGCTTTTGCCTGTAGGTTATCCTTAGAATACCTTTTTGAAAGCCCCTGATACGCTAACTTTTTTAAAAGCTCAAAATCATTTTCTTTGCTGTCAGTGAAATGTTTTTTGTTTTTAGGAGTTGAAAAATCAAAATCAAAATGGCAGCTATTGACCATGTATTTTGTATTCTCAATAATTTGGCTCTCATTTTTAAATTCTTCAAGAAGCTTTTTTTTGCAGGTGAACATCTCGTTGTCTTTACAGTAATCAGCTTCTGTAAGCTTACTGATCAATGTATTGTGATCAATGGCCCTTAATATTTTATGAAGTTCATATTCTTCAGGGGTGGTAAAGGTAACCGGATGCAGGATAACCATTTTATGGATCAACGGTTTGAGTTCCGGCTTAATTAAAAAGTTTAACTGATTCTGCCTGATGCCTATAAATTCATGATCTGATAAACTTTCAGGAATATGTTCCAGTGGATAAATAACAAAAGTATCTGTAAAATCAGGATTTGCTTTAGGAATTTCAATGCCTTCACAGTTATAAGCTGTTAAAAGCCTGTTGATCTCTCCGATACTTTTTTGGTTTTTGGCCAGGCATATATAATACAGCTCATCCTGAACCCGTATTTCAACCCCGACTATCGGTTTGATATTGTGATCCTGGCAGAGCTTGTAGAAATCATAGATCCCGGTAATGGTATTGATATCCGTAAGAGCCAGGGTTTTTATATTAAAACGTACAGCCTGCTGAACCAATTCCTTAATGGAAATAGTTCCATACCGAAGGCTGTGATAGGAATGACAATTCAGAAACATATTGTAATTACTTTAATAAACCGGAGGCTCTTCCTACACTTGAAGTGCCAAACCTGTTCTTGATTTTATCCATCGTTTGGTATAAAGAGATCAGTTCTTCCGTATCTTCAAAGAGATCCATTTGATGGCATCCGTGAACCAGTCCGGTAAATTTTACGCCGACCAGTCTTATCCTCATACGTCTGGTATATACTTTTTTAAATAACTCCAAAACATACCTGAGCAGGGTGTGATCGGCTGAGGTATAGGGAATCCTGCATTGTTTGGTTTCCGTATCAAAGTTGGAATACCGGAGTTTTACCACTACTACCGATACCAGCCATTTCTCTGCCCTGAGCTGATAGCAGAGCTTTTCAACCATTCCGGAAAGAATGCTTCTGATTCCCTGAATATCTATGGTGTCCTGAGTAAAAGTATCTTCTGTAGAGATGGATTTTCTTTCCGAATAGGGAACCACAGGAGTCTCATCAATTCCGTGTGCTTTTTTCCAAAGCTCATGGCCATTTTTGCCGATCAGCTGCCCGAGTACCTCAACAGGCATTTCAGAAAGAGTCTGTATGGTTCTTATGCCCAGTCTTGAAAGCAGCTGAAAGGTGACATCTCCCACCATGGGAATCTTCTTTACCGAAAGCGGGTTCAAAAATGGCTGGATATCAGATTGTTTTACCTCGAATCTTCCGGTTGGCTTTGATTCTCCGGTCCCGATTTTGGATACGGTTTTATTGGCGGATAAAGCAAAACTTATCGGTAATCCGGTATTTTTCTGTACGCCTTCTGCTATTTCATGAGTCCACCTGTAACATCCAAAAAACTGATCCATTCCGGAAAGGTCAAGATAAAACTCATCAATACTGGCCTTTTCAAGAACAGGCACTTTTTCCTGAATAATCTCCGTTACCATATGGGACATATTGGAATACATTTCCATGTCTCCTTTAATCACTTTAGCTTCGGGACACAGCCGCAAAGCCATTTTGATCGGCATCGCACTCCTGACTCCGAAAAAGCGGGTTTCATAAGAGCAGGACGCCACTACACCACGGTCTCCACCTCCGATGATCACAGGCTTTTTCTCCAGTTCGGAGTTTTTCAGCCTTTCACAGGAAACAAAGAACGTATCCAGATCCATATGTACAATTGCTCTTTCCATATGACAAAAATAGTCACGTTTTGAAACAAATTTTGTACTTTTGTTGTCTAAAATTGTAACAATGTCAAAATTCTCTGATAACATCGTGTTCCTGAGGGGTAAGAAAAATATGACCCAGCAAGAACTGGCGGATCTATTAATTCTTACCCGATCCAGATATGTCGCCTATGAATATGGTAGAACAGAACCTCCTATTGAAATATTGCTTAGAATTTCAAAATTCTATAACATCAGCATAGACCTATTGTTGACTGTAGATGTCAGAAAATTTTCTATTGATGAAATAATGGAGCTTCCTGCCAATAGAATCGTTCTGCCTATAAGGGTTGATCAAGATGGAAACAATCAGATTGAGATTATTTCCCAAAAAGCTTCTATGGGCTACTTGAATGGCTATGGAGATCCGGAATACATAGAAAATCTGGAGACCATATCATTACCTTTTTTAAAAGGTGGTAAGTTTAGGGCATTTCCAGCTGATGGAGATTCAATGCCCCCCTATAAGAACGGAACCTATATTGTGGGAAAATATGTAGAAAATCTTTCGGACTTAAAAACCGACAGAACTTATGTTTTTATTACAACCAATGATGGTATCAGTTATAAAAGGTTTCAGTTTCACGAGGCTGATGGCATCTGGGTAAAAGCTGACAATCAATTTTATGAGCCTTATAAGATACCATTGACTGAAATTAAAGAGATCTGGGAATTTGCCTGTAGTATTAATACAAAAGAATATGAGCCTGATGAATTTGCAGAACACCATATTCAAAATTTTATCACAGAGATTAAAACTGATATAAAACAGATCAAAGAGAGATTCGGAGATAAGAGTTGAATTTGTTTTGATTAAAAGGTATATGGTTAAATAAGAACCACTTCATTAATTGAAAACTTCCCCGAAGGGAAGTAAAAACACAAATGATGAAAAAAATTATTCCGTAGAAACGGAATGGACAAAGATAAATATTTTAAAGAAATTACAATGAGCCAGCTGAGTTTATTTAATGCAGAAGAATTTTATGAGTTTCCAAAAGATCTCTTAGAATATAAAGAAAACTTTCTGAGCAGGGAAGAAGCCGACCTTTTGAAAGATCAACTGCTTCAAACTGCCTCATGGGAACAGCGTACTCTGAAAATGTATGACAAAACAGTTTTGACACCACGATTAACAGCCTGGTATGGTGATACAAAATCCTACGATTCAGCCGACAATAATACGACCAGAAGAAATGAATGGACTCGTGAACTTTATGCTTTGAAAGCAAGAATAGAAAAAGAGTTCGGTTATCAATTCAATGGTGTATTACTCAACCTTTACCGGAATAACAATGATTCGGTAGCATGGCATCGGGATAAAGAAAGCCGATATGGAAAACGACCTGTTATTGCCTCCATCAGCCTTGGACAAACCAGAAACTTTGATTTCAGAAAAAAAGACCATCACCAAAGCAAATACAGTTTGCCACTGCCTCACGGATCACTACTCATTATGAAAGGAGATCTTCAAGAACATTGGGAGCATCGCATTGCGAAATCAACTATACGAATGAAGGAACGCATTAATCTGACTTTTCGTCTGATAAAAGCAGGATAATTAATGATGAATGTAAAAATGTGAATTTATGGGCTCATATACAAGTTAGGTTAATTTTAACTCAATTTTACTTTTCCTGATCCTGTTCTTCAAATCTATTATAAATTTTATCAACATCAACATAATATATTTCTTCATAAGGAGTGCCTTGATATGAAAACTTACAAAAAATATGTGGTTGCAGATCAATGTTATTACCATCAATATCATAGCTGACAATATCAGAATAATTAATTCTTCCAATCTTATAGACTTTATATTTAAAATCTGATATTTCATCCTGTTTTGCAAATCTCCATTTACCATTGGGAAGGCTAACAATTTCAAGTATTTGGTCAATAAATTCTAATCCTTTATGATATTCTTGGTACATGCCTGCATTATACCAATCGTAATTTCCAAACTCATTAGGATTATTAGATAGAGGATATCCTTTATCATTAAACTTTCTGATTAACATTTTTGACTTTCTTTTCCTTTTATCCATGGGATAGTTTAGCCAATCTTTAAAGTCATTCTTTATTTTTTTCTTCAGATTCTGATTTCGTAAAAAATCCTCCTCCTCATGGTCAATTTTGATTATAAACTCAGGATAATATTGATGAAGTATGGTCTCATGTTTTAATATAAGATCCTGAATTGTATTCCAGCCCCAAAATATGATTTCGAAATGGCAGCTATAATCTTGCTTTATATCCTCACATAATTCATCAAAATCAGGATGATTTTCGAAAGTACTTACAATGAAGAGCTTATTAAACTTGATCTTCAAATCACTGCTCATTATTTTTTTTACATCCTTCTCGATATCATTGAACAATTCTTTTTTCAAAAGAGAATGTTTTCTCGACAAATCTTTCTTTTTACATTGAATAGCAATATCATGTTCAACAGAAAAAATATCAATGCCTTTTTGATTATGACCTTGTTTGCCAAATTTTTTGAAAGTATCCGTACTGTTTTGTACATTGAATAGATCACAAATCAAATCTTCAAAGTCTGTAGCATTTTCCACGGGTGGGATTTGAAATTTCATATTTTAATTAAATTTTGAATCACTACAGAAGTAGTGTATTGTTTGATTAGTATTTTTATCTATAAAATAAGGATTTAATTCTTACTCATCGTTCTACAGCAATATAGTCTCGATCTTCTCCAAATTTTCCACCTTTCATAACTCCTTGATTGTATAGTAAAGAAATCGGATCACGAAAAGCATACAATATTACAGAATGATAATCCATATTGACAAGATCATTGTTTTGAGGAAAGGAGTGATAAAGAATCTTATTGTACTGAGGTTGTAGATGTCTTATTAATGCTTTTTCTGCATCTAATGAAACCGTTTTATCACTAGGAAGTTGATAATTTAAGATGAAGTCAGCCATTTCTTCCGGCGTGGCTTCTTTAGCCCAGCTAACAATACTATTATTATCACATATCCTCATAAGAAGAACCATAATCTCATTAGACGGAATATTACCAAAACTGAAGGGAGTTTCATTGATCAATATTTCCTGAAAAGTTGAATGATTTGATAATCTTTTGCAAATATTTTGTTCTGTAGATTTGCCTACATAATGTATCTTGAAATGAAGCATATCACTATAATCATCAGAAAATTTAGCGATCAGATCACCTTTCCAGTGATGGTAAAACAGTTTATCAGGTGAAAACCAAGCGGCTAATTCAATCTTTTGGGTGGACAGATCTTTTTCGTATATAGAAAACGCTTGCATTCCATCAAAAGGATATTTTATTTTATTTTCTAAGGTGTTTCTTCTGTCATGTATTCGAAATTGTATCTCTTTTTTAAAATCTAGCCTAAAACCATCTTGATCTAACGGAAGCTCACAGTTTATAATCTTGTTATTATCTTCCTGACGAATTTCAAATTTTATACTATTTTTTGAGAAAGACAATCGGTAGAATGTTATCTCTTTTCTTTGTGCAATAATATATAAATGGCTATCTATAACATTCTTATAGAAATTTTTGTTCCGTGTTAATAACCCTAAATGATAAGAGCTAATTGGAGAATATCCCAATTCGATATCGTTGTATAAAATTCCGGTGTGCATATTTAATTTTAGAAGTTTTCATTGGATAGTTTAATAATACCAATTGATAAAACCTTAATGCCAAAAAAAGGAAGATCATATTAATTTTATCCATAAGTATTCGCTTAAAATTACGTAAAATCTTTTGATTAAGTCTCTTTCTTTAATCCTCATTTTTTACAATCATTCCAAGTTTAATATTATAAAAATCGGCCAATTTTTGTGTGTCAGAAGTATAACCACTTTTTAATTATTGCTTTTAAGTTACTATCCCAATATAAGAACTTGCAGAACAACCAATTTTCAATATGTGAACTATTCATACAAGAAATTAATACTTAACGGCTCTAAGGGAGTGTGAGTGAAAATATATCACAATGTAATCTCAAGCTTTGCTAAAAATTATGAAAAAATTTCGTTACTACGAAAAAGTAGTGATTTTATGTGATTTCTGTTGGTCAATTTTACACCAACAATCATAAAAAATTACTGCTATGAATATTGAAAGAACAGAATTTATAGCCTGGATGGAGAGAATCATGGAAAGATTTGATCTACTGAAAGAGCAAATGATTAAGAACCAGTCCAGATTTATAGAAATAGACGGCGAACAGCTTCTGGATAACCAGGATGTTTTACAGCTTTTAAAAATAAGTTCCAGATCATTACAACGCTACCGGACTGATAAAAAGCTGCCTTATTACACCATCAGCGGAAAGCTGTATTATAAGCTTTCGGATGTCCATCAATTGATCAGGGAGTGTTTAAGCTCTTAATGGTTAGAGACATCAAGAGCCAAATGAATCAACATCAATCCAATCTCTCTGGGTTTCCGACTGAGCCTATACCTTGGTTCCATTAAATGAAATACAATGGAAGATGAATGGATAAACTCTCAGAAAACTAATGAAATCAAACCGTCAGCAGACACACTACCTGTCTTGAACATTCATGCCAAACAAGTTGAAATAGCTAAAGGAGCTGATAAAAATGGGAATCTTCAAAAAGTTCCTCCGGGGGAAAAAAAGGAAAATGACCAGCTCATCCGAGTTGATAAGCACGGCGATATTTTCTCCAACTTCTTTTCCAATTTCTACCGGCAGCTTAAAAACCCTACACATTTTAATTTTTTCAAAGTTTCCGAATATAATGCCGTTGGTACCGCTAATAATCTTCAAAAGTATGTAAATCAGGCATCACCCGAAGACAAAGAAAAGCTGAAAGGCTACGAAGTTTTACCTAAAAATAACAACAATCCAAAAAATCAAAATACTATGGACAATAACACAGACAATCAGGAATATCGTTTTCAGCCTGAACAGATTGACTGGAAAACGATGGAAAAGTTCGGACTTAATCAGGAGAAGCTTGAAAAAATGAATGCCATGGATTCATTACTCAGAGGTTTTAAAACCAGTACACTGATTCCCATTACCATTAATCTTGGAACGGCGGTCAGTAAGATGGATGTCCGATTATCTCTTCAGACTGGGGATACCGGAGAGGTTGCCGTTCATCTGCACGGTATCCGAAAAGAACCCAACCTCAATGATAAATTCTTAGGCCATCAGTTCAGTGATGAGGATAAAAAGAACCTGAGAGAAACCGGGAATATGGGCAGAGTAGTGGATCTTGTCCATCCTAAGACAGATGAAATCATTCCATCAGTGATCAGCCGTGACCGGCTCACCAATGAGCTGGTTGCTTATAGGGCCGAATACATGAAAGTTCCTGATGAAATCAAAGGAGTCAAGCTCGATGATCATCAGAAACAAACCTTACTGGAAGGAAAACCGCTGTATCTTGAAGGAATGACTTCTAAAAAAGGCGAACCTTTCGATGCCACGGTACAATTCAATGCGGATAAACGTTATGTAGAATTTCTGTTCAATACTAATCTGTCTCACCAGCAAAGTCAGCAACCATCCGGTCAACAGCCAACTCAACATACGGATCAAGAAGCCCCAAGAGTATTCAGAGGAAAAGAGCTGGACGATTCACAGTATGAAAAGTTCAAAGCCGGACAGACCATTTACGTTGATGGTCTGGAAGATTCGAAAGGTAAAGCTTATCAGGGCTATATCACCTTCAATAAAGAAACCTCTAAAACCGATTTCTCCTTCACTAATCCTAATAAACTTAAAGAGCAGGCAAAACCTGCGCAGGAACATAAAACCCAAACAGCGGTTAATTCTCAGGGTAAAACCAATGAAGCCACTAAATACATCAAAGCGCCTTTGGAATCAAAACAGCAGCAGCCTGCCAACAAACAGCAGGAAGATCAGCAAAAAAAGGTAAGAAAACCAAGAGGACCCAAACTATAAAAACATCTAAATCCATCATATGAAAGCAATCATCGCAGAAAAACCCAGTGTTGCAAGAGAAATCGCAAAGTTGTTAGGTGCCCACGAAAAGAAAGAAGGTTACCTGTCCGGTAACGGATATGGTGTCACCTGGGCATTAGGACATTTAATAGCATTAGGGATGCCGGAAGATTATGGTATAAGAGGCTTTAACAAAGCCTCTTTGCCTATCTTTCCCAAACCCTTTATCCTGACTCCCAAGAAACTAAAGAAAGCAAACGGCTACGAGCCTGACCCTTCAAGTTTAAAACAGCTTAATATCATAAAGCAACTTTTCAATCAATGCAGCAGTATCATTGTGGCAACAGATGCAGGAAGGGAAGGAGAGTTGATCTTCCGCTATATCTATCACTACATAAAATGCAACAAACCCTTTGAAAGACTGTGGATCAGCTCCCTTACCGAAAAGGCAATACAGGAAGGCTTTAAAAACCTTCAGCCAGGCGATACCTTTGACGGCTTATATCAAGCAGCAAAAACCAGAAGCGAAGCGGATTGGCTGGTAGGCATCAATGCTACCCAGGCATTAACCATAGCCGGAAACCAAGATGTTTATTCTTTAGGCAGAGTGCAGACGCCAACCCTTGCTCTCATCTGTCAAAGGTTTCTCCAGCATCAAAACTTCACCAAGCACAAATACTTTCAGATTCAGCTGAGCCACAGAAAAGAATATCTCGATTTCAACAGCCTCTCACTATTACAGTGGGAAGAAAAAAAGCAGGCAGAACAAGTCCGGAAATCCATAGAGCGGGAGGGAAGGGCTATTGTAGAAGATGTAGCTGTTAAAACAGTACAGGAACAACCGCCGTTACTTTTTGATCTTACAGAATTACAGAAAGAAGCCAACAGAAAGCTTGGTCTTTCTGCCGATGAGGTACTGCAAACGGCCCAGAGCCTTTACGAAAAGAAATTCATCACCTATCCCAGAACCGGCAGCAAGTATATTCCTGAAGACTTATGGGCCGAGATTCCTGAACTGATCAGAGTCCTCAATACAACCGACCAATTTAAGCCTGCCGTATCTCATTTAAAATTCGGAAACTTCAACAAGAGAATCGTTAATGATGTAAAAGTAACGGATCATCACGGTTTACTCATCACCACAAAAATTCCTTCTGCGCCGACTGCCACAGAAAAAGCCATATACGATATGATTGCCTACCGTTTATTGGAATCCCTCTCACATACCTGTACAAAACAAGTCAGCCATATCACCATCAAAGTCCATCATTATGAATTCCGGATCAAAGGCTCAAAAATAATAGAGCAAGGCTGGCGAGCTATAAAAGGAATTCTCACTGATAGTGATAACACCATTAATAAAACTGATGAACCCCTTACTGAGCTTCCGGAACTCAAAATCGGAGATGAATTAAAGATCGCAAACCCCCAATTACTGGAGAAAACAACCCAGCCACCCCAACTTTTTACAGAAGCTGATCTCTTATCAGCGATGGAAAATGCAGGGAGATCTATTGAGAACAAAGAAGAGCAGCAGGCACTATCCAATATCGGTATCGGAACACCAGCCACCAGAGCTTCCATTATTGAAACCCTGCTCAGCAGAAACTATATCATCAGAAAAAGTAAAACGCTGCATCCCACCGATAAAGGCTTACAGGTTTACAACCTTGTCAAAGACAAAAAAATAGCCAATGTCCAAATGACCGCAGAATGGGAAATAGCATTGGACAACATTGAAAAAGGCGAACTCAACGCTAACCAATTCATCGATGACATCCGACACTACACAACTGAAATCACCAAAGAACTTTTATCACTACACATTCCTCAGAAAAATCTCCCGGAATTAAAATGTCCAAAATGCCAGCAGCATAATCTTATTATCAAAGAAAAGACTGTCAAATGTTCAGATGAGCAATGCAGTTGGATTCTATTCAGAACCATATGCGGAGTACAACTCACCATACAAGATCTTACCTTACTATTAACTCAAAACAAAACTTCACTTATCAAAAATATGAAAAGTAAAAACGGTAAAAAGTTTGATGCTTACGTAGTATTGAAGGGTGATTTCAGTACTACGTTTGAATTTCCAAGGAATAATTGAATTGTAAAAAAGTTAATATCTAATACAGTGCTATCCAATTTTGTTCATCTTCAAAATGATAAAAGGTGCCCAAATTATCGATGAAATACATCAGGTGGGAACTGAAATTGTTGTTGGTTTTTATTACTGAAAGCTGAAGCCTTGAACATGCTGCAGAAATATCAGCTTCATGTCCGATTGATGGTTATGCGGAAGTACGCTCAATGCAGAATTAGAAGGTAGTTGTGTCACTCCGGTAACGACATGTGTGTCTGGAATAAGAGTCTGAATGTTACATTTATACTTATATTTGTTTACTAAATAGACTAAAATAATGAAACCAAAAGAAGTCGTAGAACAGTGGATCAAACTTTTCAATGCGGGAAACGCTGAAGAAATTGCTGAATTATATCATCTGGACGCAATTAACCATCAAGTGGCCAATCAGCAAATTGAGGGTAAAGCTGCGATACAAGAAATGTTTGCTGCTGAATTCAGCAATGCGGAGATGACCTGCATTCCTGAAAACATCTTTGAGGATGGAGATTGGGCAATATTGGAATGGAAAGATCCTCTAGGTTTAAGAGGGTGTGGATTTTTCAATATCACAGATGGCAAAATCAAGTTTCAACGTGGTTATTGGGACAAGCTATCATTTTTGAAAATGCATAATCTTCCAATCCCAACAGAATAATGAACATCAATCCGGCTGGGATGAGACGCTTGTTATGCAACACCTCTTGTATTCGTTATCTCCGGTAATTTCTGGTGTACCAGTTTAGCATTGTAAACCCTCAGTTTAAATAATGTATCTTAACTTAGAAAACAATGGAGTGTTTGCAAATCAAGGGCGATATTTTCAAACCTGTACTCGGAAAGGGATTGATATGATGAAGGTTTTATCAAAATTATCAGAGGACTAGTCCACCGGTTATTTTAAATTCTTTTAGCAGTAAATAGTAATTACCTTTTATGATGAGCAATTCAGAAATACTGGACAGGATTATAGAATTTACGGACCATGCCCACGGTGAACAGACCAGGAAGTACAGCCCTGACCGGTACATTGTACATCCTGTGAGGGTCATGAAAATATGCAGCCGATATACAGACAGTCTTCCGGTTCTGGCAGCGGCGTTGCTTCATGATGTTATTGAAGATACTCCCTATACCCGGGATGATTTGTCGGAATTTTTGCAAAATCACATGACTGACGAAGAACAGGCCCTTACGCTAGAGCTGGTCATGGAACTTACCGATGTATATGTTAAAAAGAAATTCCCAGCACTGAACCGCTTTACAAGGAAGAAAAAAGAGCTTAACCGCCTCAAAAAGATCAGCCCGCAGGCCCAGACTATTAAATATGCAGATATTATCGATAATGCGATGGAGATCTCGCAAAGCGATCCGGATTTTGCCAAACGTTATTTGCAGGAATGCCATGATATTGTATCGGCCTTAAAGGATGGAAATCTTGAGCTCCGCAGCATTGCTCTTGAGGTGATCAGGACAGAGCAAAAGAAGCAATCCCATTGAGGATCAACAGCCATCAGCTCAACTTGTCTTTGCACTTTAACTGCACTATTTGAGGATTCAGAAAGAAGCCCATCAGAAACCAAAAAGTCTTTCATCTTGTATTTGATCATAAGATTTGTCATTGACAGTAGACCATTGCAGAACCGGTAGTAATATAAATTCTAAATTTTGATTCTATATTAAAGTTAATATTTTTTCTATCGTTTGTGATTTATTTTTATATTTGAATATGACTTAATCAATAGCGTCATGGGATATTATTTAATCAATACAGACGAAATTACGCAACCATTTTCTGTATATGTTGATCGAATGGAAGATTTGATATATCATATTGAAGGTGATATAAAGAATGCTCTTATTGTAGCAGGTTCTAAAGACTCAGAGCCATTTTTCCTGAAAGATTCAAAAGAATATAAAAATTTATGTGAGGAGAAATTTAGAAATGGATATTTGGCACAGGAAATATTTGAAAAGGCTGCAAAAAATCAGAAGTTCATGATCGAAGCAATTCCTCAGGATATAGAAAGCTTTTCAAATTATAACATTATTGATTCCTTTACTGTAAAACGAGCGGATTTTATAGTGAAAAATTGTAAAGACATTGAAGTCGATGTAAAATGCTTATCATTGTATACAATCAATAAAACAGAATACTTTTATATAAGATATCATGAACTGATGAAGTTTCAGAGAATGAATAGCTTAATTGATAAAAATACGGTTCTGGCTATATTTGATCAGAAGAAGATCAGATCTGAAAAAGATGATTGTTTAAAAATGATTGAGTTAAGTACGATCTTTAAAGAGAATAAGAAATCTGTGGTATATGATGAAAGCACTAAATGTTTTAGAGTTCCAATAGAATTAGCCACTTCAGGATTTGAAATTTTAGAGAATTATAGAATAAACGGCGGTTTATATTTAAGCAAATAATTGACTAGTAGGAGTACAGGTAGATAGATTTATATGTAATAGCCACAACTTGATCTAACAGTTTGGTTCTAAAAATATTTGTCAGTTATTCCATATTGTCCTTACTTCCAAAAGTAAGGATTTTTTGTTCTTCAGCAAGTGTTTCCAACAATCTCTCTTTTGCCATGGGTTTACTATCTAAAAACGCCTGCATTGGTGTTTTACCATAACAATGTTTTCCTGTATGGGTTCTTTCGTTGTTGTAATACGACAGCCAGCTGTTTAGATCTAATTACAGTTCCTCAATGCTTCTGCTAATTTTCTTTCTGAAAGCTATGGCATAAAACTCTTCCTGTATCGTTCTATGAAAACGTTCACAGATACCGTTGGTTTGAGGGCTTTTTGCCTTAGTTTTCGTGAGATCAATGTCTTCAATTGCTAAATAAAACTGATATTCATGCTGTTCTCTTATTCCACAATATTCAGTTCCTCTGTCTGTTAAAATTCTGAGTAAACGAAGTTCCTGTTGTTCAAAGAAAGGAAGTACCAGATCATTGAGCATATCAGCAGCAAAAAGAGCATTCTTACGATCATAAAGCTTCGCAAAAACAACTTTGGAATAAGTATCTATAAAATTTTGTTGGTAAATATGCCCAACACCTTTTATATTACCCACATAATAAGTGTCTTGTGCTCCTAAATATCCAGGATGATGAGTTTCAATCTCTCCATGAGCTTTTTTCTCTTCCTTGGCTCTTTCTAATACTGAAAGTTGAGATTCAGTAAGAACAATACCGTCCTGAGCAGATTTTACTTCCAACGCCCTTAATCTCAATTTAAAAGTATGCAGATCATGTCTGAGCCAAATACTTCTAACTCATCCTGGTGACACTATTAAACCTTTCTTTTTAAGCTCGTTGCTTACTCTAAGCTGTCCCAAAGCAGGGTTATCAATGGCTATATCAACAACAGTCTTTTCTATAGCTTCATCCACACGATTCTTTAATACAGGCTTTCTTCTGGATATTTCCTGTAAAGCAAGTTCCCCGCCTTGTTCATACAATTCTTTAAATCGATAGAAACTGTCTCGGGAATACCCCATTACTTTACATGCTTTAGATACATTTCCTAAATGTTGTGCTAATTCAAGTACACCTAATTTGTTTTTTAAAGATCTTCTAAATTCTTTAACCGTTTTTGCTTTAGCTGTTTGTAAAATGAGGGTGCAAGTCCGGTTATTTTTTTGAACTGGTGGGAAAGATGAGCGACGCTGCTGTAATTAAGTTTATATGAGATCTCCGTGAGGTTGAGCTCATCATATAAAAGCAACTCTTTTACTTTTTCCACTTTGTTAATGATGATAAATTGTTGCAGAGTCATTCCTTTTACTTCGGAAAAAGTGTTGGCAAGATAAGTGTAGTCATAGCCGAGCTTTTCACTAATATAATCCGAAAAATTTTCTTTTGGAAGAGATTCGCTGTAATGAATCATTTCTGTGACGGTATTCTTTATTTTTTCTATCAGAATACTTTTCTTATCGTCTAATAATTCGAGTCCGGTTTTGAGTAAGTTTTCCTTCAAAATTCTTCTCTGCTCAGTGGTGATGTTGTCTAATATTTCTACCAAACCAAGGTCCACCACAGCATTTCTGATATTTAGTTTTTTTAGCTCCTGATGAACAACCATTTTGCAACGCAAACTTACCATGTATTTAATATACAACTTCAAAACCTTTCTTATTTTAGTCTGTTAATCAATATGCTAACATCCATTTCCTCAAAGTTAACCCTTTAAATTTTAAATATCTATGATTTATGTAACAAATTGAAAGGTTGTTACAACGTTTTTCTTTTTTAATAGGGGATCTTTACGTACAATAAATTATGTACATGTCAAAAGAAAAAGAAACGAAAAAGAAAACTGACAAAACCCCTCCCTCAAAATCAGCAAAAGAAAAGCGGGAAATTAAACAAGGCAAAAGAAAAGATAAAGAAAATGAAAGCCGAAACGCCAGTACCTAAATGATACCGATAAAAAAAGAAGGGATCATACTTCAGAAAACCGAATTAAGCTTTGAGAACGAAGGAATTCTAAATCCTGCAGTAATTTATGAGGATGGAAAAATACATTTATTCTACCGAGCTGTAGCAAAGGGTAATTTTTCGAGTATAGGGTATAGTTTATTATCAGATCCCCTTACCATAGAAAAACGATCAACTACACCTGTCATCATTCCAGAATCTGAATGTGAAAAGCACGGCGTGGAAGATCCCCGGATCGTAAAAATAGATGATCTATTTTATCTTACTTATACCAGTTACGATGGTATTAATGCATTAGGAACATTAGCTGTTTCCAAGGACCTGAAATTATGGAAAAAGAAAGGAATTATTGTTCCAAAGATTTCTTATGATACATTTAAGCTTTTGTCAGAATCAGAAAATGCAGTACCTGAAAAATATCAACGATATAACCAATTTCAAATTAATCATAACGGTGAAGCTGTATTTCTATGGGACAAGAATCTGATCTTTTTCCCAAGAAGAATCAACGAAAAATTATATTTCCTCCACCGGATAAGACCTGACATTCAAATAGTAAGTGTCCAAAGTATTGAAGGCCTTAATGATGATTTCTGGAAAAACTATTTTTCGCATTTTAAGGATCATATTCTTTTATCACCAAAATATGATCACGAAACCAGCTATATTGGTGGTGGCTGCCCTCCCATAGAAACAGAATATGGCTGGCTGATGATCTATCACGGAGTTCATGATACGATTGATGGATACGTTTATTGTGCTTGTGCGGCTTTACTGGACCTTAACAATCCTGAAAAAGAAATAACAAGGCTTCCTTATCCCCTTTTCAAGCCTGAAGAAAAATGGGAGCTAAAGGGAGAAGTAAACAACGTCTGCTTTCCCACCGGTACGGTTGTGAAAAATGATACGCTGTATATCTATTACGGAGCGGCAGATGAAAGAATTGCCGTAGCATCTTTAAGTATTTCCAAGCTATTGAAAGAGCTGATGAGCTATGCGGTATAAGTGACGGTCCGTGAGAATATTGGATCTAAAAATGAGAATAAAATGAATAAAGATATTAATTCAGTAGTGGAGGATAAAGTAAAAAGACAAAATACCAACAGCAAAAAACACATTGCCAATAATAAACCTGAAATCGTCTTTATCAGTACTTTTCCTCCTAAGGTGTGCGGAATCGCCACCTACACCCAGGATCTTATAAAATCCCTCCGGTCAAAATTCGGGGAATCTTTTATAACCGTTATCTGCCCAATGGAAACGGAAGAAGAAAACTATAAGTATGAAGAAAACATTAAATATCGTTTAAATACATCAGACGCAGTTTCTTATTTGGAAATTGCCGATCAAATTAATAAAAATGACAATATCCGGCTTGTAATGCTTCAGCATGAATTTGGCTTTTTTAATGAAACTCAAAACGGCTTATATCTTTTTCTCAGAAACTTAGAGAAAGAGATTATCATCACTTTTCACACCGTTTTACCAAAGCCGGATCATGATCTGAAAGAAAATGTAAAAGAAATTGCCGGGTTCTCAAGATCAATCATCGTGATGACCGGTATTTCCGCACAGATTTTATCAAACGACTACGGTATTCCTATTGATAAAATAACCGTAATTCCGCACGGAACCCATCTTCTCCCCTATACCAACAAGGATTCTTTAAAGGTAAAATATGGACTTAAAGATAAAAAGGTTCTTTCAACATTCGGGTTATTAGGTTCGGGAAAAAATCTCGAAACAACTTTGGAAGCCTTACCTGAGATCATACTCAAAAATCCTGATGTTATTTTTTTAATCCTCGGAAAAACACATCCCGTCATCGTAAAAAATGATGGAGAAGAATATCGTGAATTTTTGTATCAAACTATAAAAAAGCACCATCTGGAAAAGCATACCCGTTTTATTAACGAGTATTTACCCTTGGATGAGCTCTTGGAATATCTCCAGCTTACCGATGTTTATCTTTTTACCTCAAAAGACAGGAATCAGGCAGTAAGCGGTACATTTTCTTATGCCATCAGTTGTGGCTGCCCTATTGTTTCCACTCCCATTCCGCATGCTTTGGAAGTATTAAAGGATGACATAGGGATTATCATCGATTTCGAAGCTCCCAAACAATTGGCCGCTGCCGTAAATACGCTATTGGAAAATGAAGATAAACGGGAAAAACTGCGTTCAAAGTCCCTAGAGAAAATGGCTCCCACAGCTTGGGAAAACTCTTCTATTCTACATGCAATGCTGTTCCATACCTATGGGAAAGACAGGATAAAACTCAATTATACTTTGCCTGATATCAATCTCGGCCATATCAAAAATATGACGACAGATTTCGGAATGATCCAGTTTTCCAAAATCAGCAAGCCGGATATCGGCTCAGGATATACCCTGGATGATAATGCGCGTGCAATGATCGCTATCTGCAGAGATTATGAAGTGAGAAAAGAAGAATTCAACCTGGAACTTATATCAATTTATCTTAATTTTATTGAATTTTGCCAGAAGGCCGACGGAAGCTTTCTGAACTATGTGAATGAACAAAGAAAATTCACACAGCAGAATAACGAGGTCAACCTCGAAGATTCAAATGGCAGAGCAATTTGGTCCTTGGGTTATTTAATTTCATTAAAGGAAATTTTACCTGAGGAATTTTCTGATAGGGCGCAGGAAATAATTCAGAAAAATCTCGTCTTCGCTCAAAAAACACATTCACCCAGGGCTATGGCCTTTACAATAAAAGGATTGTATTATCAGAATTCGGGAAATAATATTCCATTATTAAAAGAATTAGCAAGCCGTCTTGTAAAAATATATCAGCACGAAAAAAAAGAAGACTGGCATTGGTTTGAAACCTATATGACCTACGGAAACAGCGTGCTGCCGGAAGCTTTATTGTGCGCCTGGCTCGTCACCGGAAATGTTATTTATAAACAAATTGCTGAGGAATCTTTTCAGTTTTTACTTTCAAAAATCATGGTGAAAGATCATATCAAAGTGATCTCTAATAAGGGCTGGCTCCACAATGGGAATACGGAAAATAATAAAGCAGCGGGCGGAGAGCAGCCTATTGATGTTGCTTATACTATTCTGGCTTTATTTGCATTTTATAAAGTTTTTAATGATACAAAATACTTAGAAATGATACAAAATTCTTTCAATTGGTTTCTGGGGAAAAATCACCTGCACCAGATCATTTACAATCCCATAACAGGCGGCTGTTATGACGGGCTGGAAGAAAAAAACGTAAATCTTAACCAGGGAGCAGAATCAACATTGAGCTATCTGCTGGCCAGGCTTTGTTTCTAATCAGTGTAATTTAAACATTACAAGATCATCAATTACTCTCTTTTTATATCAGAAGAAAAACAATGTGTCTTTATCTCTTAACAAAAGTAGGCTGAAGGATGTAAAGATTATAAAGGACAGCATTATTTTCAAATTGATAAACATATTGTTTCTTTAATTAAAAAATTAAAGAATGAAATTGAACAGTTGATAAAAGCTGGTTTCCATTTGTAAAATCTTTTTAATAGTCCCACTTGAATAAGTAATAGTAGTCACTCAGTTCAATGGCATTTATAAATACTTTGAAATAGGGTTCTCTAATACCTTCTTGCTTATTAATGTATAAATAATCTTGCTCTTCATATTTATAATGTTGAACGGTTATAGAATCAAATGAATTATTATTAATTGAATCTAAAAAAACTTTGACATCGGTAAGCGGTATTTGCCTGCTTTTGATAATTGGCTCATCAATTGTTCTTGTCATTGAGGTCTCAAAAAGAATTCTTCCCATGGATATAATTATTTTCATAAGGTACAACTATTACACGGGTTTACTACAATATAGGTCTATATCTAAAAAGCATTAAAAAAGATATACCAAGAGGCTACAAGGTTGTTTGGGTTAATTGACAGTCGCCTCTTTGCCAAATTTTTTCAGCATTATAAAATGTGAGCGTAACGCGGATAAAAAGCTCTTATTTTCAATATAAGGCAAATTAAACTCCATCGCTGTCTTCTTCACAATAACGGAAATCTTCCCATAATGGATATGGCAGACTTTAGGAAACAGGTGATGCTCGATCTGCCTGTTCAGTCCACCAAGGAAAAATGCTGCAAGCTTATTATGCGTTGCAAAATTCGCTGTTGTACGCATCTGATGCTCTGCCCAAGCCTCTTCTATCTGTCCGGTTTCGTTAGGTACCGGGAAATTAGTTCCTTCAACAACGTGCGCCAGCTGAAACACCAATCCCATCGTCAAGCCTTCGGTAATATGTAAAAGCAGAAAGCCAATCAGAAACTGCCACCAACTTACATCCAGCAGCAGTAGTGGCAACACAATAAACAGGAAATAATAGAGCGCTTTATAGAAAAATAGGTTGAAATATTCTATCTTAGGATGTTTGCTCTGGTGTGCGCCAATTTTTTTCTGGAAAAACTTCATATAATCCTTACGGAACACCCACGACAGGGAAGCCAGGCTGTAAAGTGGAAAAGCATACCAGTGCTGATATCGTTGAATCCGATTCACTTCATCTTCTTCAGCAATCCGGATCAATCCCGGCGCTACCTCAATGTCTTCATCATGCCCGGGGATATTCGTATAGGTATGATGAACCACATTGTGGGTGATGCTCCATACGTATGGATTAGCACCTATCAGGTTGAAAATAAACCCGAACAGCTTATTCACTTTTTTATTACCGGAGAGTGCACCGTGTATAGCATCATGGCATACATTGAAGCCTACAAAGGCACTAAACATACCCAAAACCCCTGCAAGTGGCAAGAGCATCCAGGTAGCCAGCAGACCCGAAATGATGATAAGGTAAATTCCTGTAAACCCTACAAGGAAAAACGCAGTCTTGCCCCACATGTAGGTATTGGCATGCTGACTTAATTGATGCTGACTGAAAAATTGATCTACTCTATACCTAATGGTTGCATAAAAATGAGAACCAGAAGCTGATGAGAATTTTACTTTTTGTGACATAAATATCTTGTTGATCTACCGAACGCGAACAAACAGATGTTTAAATCAGGTGTTGGAATAAGGAGCGAATGAGTTTTCCGGCACATTACCGGATTGTATATATATAACGCACTAATTGTTAATTTATTATTTTTTCATGAAATTAACATGTGTCAGAATAACGATCTTATTATAGACTTGTCGTAAGGAAAGCCGCGCATCACCTTTTAATGCCAGCCCTTCAAAATTTCCGTCAATCTTAAATATTATATCTGATTTGTAACCTTTCAACAATTTGTTCAATTTTCCATTTTTCTCTAACAGCTTCCTGTTCAAACCAAACTTATGCGCTGTGCTCCAGTCAATGTCATCTACATTATAACGATACGCTGGCTTGGTATCTTCATTTGCTTTTCCTTGCTTTACTTCTGGTTTGTTTCCATATCTTGCTTTTTTTTGTTTGTTGTCATGTTTCACCTCCAATGCATCCAGAAGCTTATTTCCTTCCGGTATGGGGTTATCAAGTGCGGACTGTAGCTTCTTCGCCACAGCTTCCATATCGATATCTGAAATTTTAAAAAACTTGTATCCTGTAGCATCATTCAGTTTGCACCAGAAATTGGAGAAGAAATTGCTGAAAATGCTACCTTTTCGTCCGTTATTGTTTGTTCATTCATAATAAAATAGTTTTAAGATTATCCGAAAGTAAATTGGAGACAGGTGTAGCCTCATATTTCTTCTGTAGGAGCCTATTTTTGCGGTTAAAGCAAGGTTATACCAAGAGAATTGAACTTTTTTTAGTATTTTTTTAAATTGGTATCCGATGATTAGTATATTAGTACATGTTAAAAGATAGGTCAACAGATGCAAGCGTGTAATTCGGAGAAGTAGATATGCCTATGAATAAATTTAACTTCAAGTATGAGTTAGCATAAATTTTGAGCAAAAAAACAGGTTATCGATCTGATTACCTGTCTTGTGAACGTGCAGTCTATATAGCTTAAAGTTCTCTATCCATATATTGTTCCAAGGAGTTTTTTAGAAAAAGTAGATAACTTGTTTTTTTTCTTGCACTTTGGAGCAATGGTCTTAAGTTTTCAAACTGCACCATCAAAAGAAGAAAGCAGCAAAATAAGTCGTACGGCCGTTGAAAATGACGCCTTTTTTGACACGGCAAAAGGATATGGTGAAAACGAACTGTTGATGGGACAAGCATATTCTTGCTGATTTTTTCTAATTTTGGAAATTGCTGAAACCGCATTACATTATTATGGATAAATCTTCAATTAATACCTATTTTCATTCCTTATTCGAGATTAAAAATGAGACTGTAGAAAATATTACCGAGACCTTTAACTCGTTTGAGTTAAAAGCAAATGAAGTTTTATTGAATAGAGGCGCAATCAGTAAAAAAACATTTTTCCTGGAAAAGGGGTATGTCCGTTCTTTTATCCTGAATGAGGACAATGAAGAAATTACAACAAATATTTATGCAGCACCATGCTTTGTCAATGATTTTGAGTCTTTTTTCAGACAGCAGCCTGCAAAAGAAACCTACCAGACTATTACGGCCTGCTCATTTTGGGAAACAGGTCTGGAGAATGTACAGCATAATTTTCACAATATTCCGGAATTCAGGGAGTTCAGCCGGCTTCTTTTCGTTCTTAATTATTACAGCATCCATGACCGGCTGATTGAAATGGCCAGCCAGAAAGCTTCTACACGATATTTTAAACTGATGAAAAAACATCCCGATATTTTCCAGTTCGTCCCTCTGAAGATCATTGCTTCCTATCTGGGAATTAAAGACAGTTCATTGAGCCGGATCAGAAGAGAGATCAATAAAATATAATTTCTTTTCATTTGTCAAGTGATAGTTTAAAATTTGGGACTCATCTTTGTTAAAAATAAATTTATGAGCAAGAAACATATTGCAGTGCTTGGATTGGGTGGCGTAGGCGGGTATTTCGGTTTTAAAATAAGCCAGGAAAATGAAACCTCCAAAAAGTATGAAGTGAGCTTTGTAGCAAGAGGGGAAACTTACCAGCGAGTACAAGAAAACGGTCTGGTTCTTTTTTCCCTTGAACATCCTGTGGATCGTACTTATCCCGATGCAGTTGAGCAGCATATCAGCAATGTGGCAGATCCGGATCTTGTCCTGATCTGTGTAAAAGAATATGATCTTGAAAATGTTTGCCAGCAGCTGAAAGATGTCATTAGTCAGGACACCGTATTGCTGCCAATGATGAACGGAGCAGATATCTATGAAAGAATAAGAAAAATAATTCCCGGTAATATTATTCTTCCGACCTGTATTTATGTTGCTTCCCATATCAAAGAAAAAGGAATAGTAGAGCATAAAGGGAAAGCAGGGAAAATGATTGTAGGAAGAGATCCTGAGCATTTTTCTGCGGATGTGGATTGGATCGTGGACGTATTGAAAGAAAGTAAAATCGATTTTGATTTTAAAGATAATTCTCTGGCAGATATCTGGACGAAATATATTTTCATCGCCAGTTTCGGATTGGTGACAGCTAAACATAATTCTTCCATTGGTATGGTATGCACAGATGAAAATCAGAGGGCTGAAGCTTCTGAAATCATGAAAGAAATAAAAATGATCGCTGACGGAAAAAGGATTGCCCTGGATGAAGATATTACTCAGAAAACATTTGAAAAAGCAGCTACATTTCCTTTCGAAACTCCAACTTCTTTACAGCTGGATGTGAATTCCGGAAAAGAAAATAATGAACTTGAATTGTTGGGAGGCGCCGTTTTGAATTTTGGAAAAGAATTAGGTATAGATACTTCTTTCACAAACAAAATTTATAATGAAATTAAAGTCTTATAAAATCGCTGAGATTTCTTGGAAGGTAAATTATAGTCCGGAAGACCACTTGTCTCGAAAGTTTTTCGCCATCCTGCCATCACCAATCGATAGTGCGTTTATAGGTCACTGAATTAGGGCAGGCAGGTGGCGTATCAATGAACCAAGGATCAAATTTGTAAATTTGACAGTTAATGACAATTGAAACGACAAGATAATGAAAATAGCAGTTGCTCAGACAAGACCATTTATTGGAGAAATATCTGCAAACATCGAAACGCATAAAAAATTGATAAACTCTGCTATTTTTCATAAAGCAGACATCATATTTTTTCCAGAACTCTCTCTAACAGGTTACGAACCTAAGCTTGCTAAAACGTTAGCAACCAATCAAGATGATAAAATATTTAATGTCTTCCAAGAAATTAGCAATAAAAACCAAATCAGTATTGGGCTTGGTATGCCAACATCAGCTGCTGGAGGAGTGAAAATTAGCATGATAATTTTTCAACCAGAAAAACTCAGACAAACTTATTCAAAACAAAAACTGCATTCTGACGAATTCCCATTTTTTATCAAGGGAGAAAAGCAAATTATTTTAACTGTTAACAATCAAAAAATAGCACCTGCAATATGCTATGAAAGCTTACAGAACGACCATTCAGAAAATGCAAATAAACTTGGTGCTGAAATTTATTTTGCAAGTGTTGCGAAATCACAAAATGGTATTGACAAAGCAATGGTACATTACGCAGCAATTGCAAAGAAATTTGCAATGCCGGTTTTAATGTCTAACTGCATCGGATTTTGTGATAATTTTGAAAGTGCCGGACAGAGTTCGGTATGGACAAAGCAAGGACATTTAGCAGGTCAACTTGAGGAAAAAAATGAAGGAATTCTCATATTTGATACAGAAACAGAAAGAATAATAAAGTGCATAAAATAAGCTTTCAATTAATCAGTAATACAAAATCCAAAAAGCGATCATATGTGTAAAGTATCAATAGATCCGCTACAAAAATGACTTAAATTTATGGTATAAAGTTTAAAACCTTTATCCATGAATAAACAGCAACAGCAAGTCAAGGCTCGCAAAGATTGGCTTAAAATCTATTTAGAATTGGGGTCTGTAACAAAAACAGCTTTACGCTGTGGAATTGCAAGATCAACACTTTATCGTTGGATAAAAAGATATAAAGAAGAAGGAGAACAAGGACTGTCAGACAAGTCAAGACGCCCTAGAACCCTTACCAATACTAAGGTTACAAAAGAAACTGAATCTATTATCTTGGATTTAAGAGAGAAAAAGAGATGGGGAGCTGCAAGAATCTCAACCCATCTGCTCCGAAAAGGAATCATCCTTTCTGCAATGACTGTTTGGCGGGTACTCTTTAAACACAAAGTTAATCCTGTAGTCAAAAGGCGTAAAAAATCTGATTACAAAAGATACAGCAAAGAAGTTCCAGGGGATAGAGTTCAGCTGGATGTTACTAAAATCAGAAATAAAGCCTATCAATTTACAGCTATTGATGACTGTACAAGAATGAAAGTTATTAGGATCTACTCTAATAAAAAAGCAGAAAGTACAATACATTTTTTAGGTGAAATTTTGGATACATTCTATTTTCCTATACAGCATATTCAAACTGATTGGGGAACGGAGTTTTTTAATTATTCCTTTCAATATGAGCTACATGAACATTTTATCAAATACAGACCCATCAAGCCCAGATCCCCTCATTTAAATGGTAAAGTAGAAAGAACCCAACAGACTGACAAATCCGAATTCTGGTCGCTAGTGGATTTATCTGATTCAGATCTTGATTTAAATGCTTTAGCTTTTGAATGGCAGGAGTTTTACAATAAGAAAAGACCGCACTCTTCTTTGAATGGAAAAACGCCTTGGGAAAAATTACAGTCGTTGGAACATCTTATCCCTATTCAGCCTGATGTACAGCAAAATTTTGGGACTCGAATGAAGTAATATTGCCCAGAAATTATACTTACTTAAGTTATATAAAACAAAAAAATATTAATTTAGTTTCAAAGCTCAAGAGGAAGTAGGCTCTGCTGGGGAGCAACCTACCAGCAATAGGCTTTTAGATATACGGAAAGGGAGACCCAAAAGGCCTCCTCTTTTATTTCCGGTATCTTTTATGGCTAATAAAAACCTCTCTTAGTTTGTAGCGAATCTATTGTTATAGCACAAAATATACAGTTGCTATTTTGTAAGACTAAAATCAGAATGATTGGCTTTACCTGTTTGCGGTAGAACCAATCATTTTTTAGTTTCAATGGGTTAATTATTACTTTGACATTTCTTTTGATCCTTAGTAAAAGTCTTCTGAGTTCTTTTCATTGTTCCTCCTGGATACTCATAATCATATGTATAGCTTTTTCCTTGCAAAGGGTTGTAAATATTTTTATAATTCTTATTATCTGTATTATAAATGTAAAGAATGACATAAGGCTGCTCCAACCAGCTTAATTTAAAATCCTCTATTTCATACATCTTTGAGACTAGGTCATCTTTACATTGTGAGTTACTACTCAAAACTAACTTTAAAGAAGATGAATTATCCTTACTCAACAAATCCAGATAATCTGATTCTTTTATTACAAACTTTCCAGGAAAATAACTTATGTAATATTTTTTTTCCCCTTTCAAAATATACATATTACTAAGAGAGGGATGAACGTTTTGATCTATTGTTATGATTATATTTCCTTCTTTATTCTGAGATAAAATTTTAGATGATAAAAGGAATATTATTATTAATATAAAGTTTCTCATTGTTCTAATATTTTTTCAACGGCTTTTTTAGTAAGATTTATAGATGGTGTTGTATTAGCTCCACTATAAATTGAGATTCCATTTGGATTAGCATTAGTTGTTGTTTCCATTCTTCCCGTAGAAGTATTGACACCAGTTTGCCCTGTAGAATAACCTAAGGGCCCAACAATGATATTAGTATCATATTGAGCAAAGGTTGTTGTATCTGTAGCTGAAGGCTCTTGAGCGTTACCACTATAAACTTTTTCTCCTACAACTTCTGTTTTTGTAGGATGAGAGTGTATCGAAGCTTCAGCATCTGCTGTTGTTTTTCCTTGTGGCAAATCAGGTAATGTTGCACTTGCATAAGCATCTTTTCCGTATTGTACTTCCGGGCCTTGTCCCCCCCCTTAAAACAGAACCGTCTCTCATTACAATAGAACTTTCTTCTTTCTTACCACCATTGCTTACGGTTCTATCCAGAACACTTAAGCTTTCTTTTAATACGGCAGTGCTTGGAAGCGTAACACCAGCTCTTATAGAAGCTGCATCGACATTTCCCTTTATTTTAGAAATTGTCCTGGCTTCTTTACTATCTGTAACTACAACTCTTACTCCATTATTCACTCCATCTGTTCCAATTTTCTTTCCACTTAAATTGTAAAAATCAGTAAGAGGTGATCTACCATCAGGGTCAATAAAACGTATTGGGTTATCAAATGCATAATTGTATGGAGACCATCGGCGCATTAGTTCTGCTTTAGGATCCACCACTCCCCATCTTCCAATATCCGCCATATAAAACCTTGCACCATAATCATACATTCCGGTTTCCTGCAGCTCCTTTCCGTTGTACTTGTAATTTTTATAAGAACCTGCCCCGAAGAATGCGTTTCCAGATTTCAAATGATTCATCCCGAAAGGATAATAATTGTTGCTGTCTACAATTTCAAGAGCACCTGCGCTGGTTCTTCCAAAGCTTAGCCTTGCATTCTAAATAATTTTTTATTGTAAACCACTGTAATTGCAGTGGTTTATTTTATCTGCTCAAAGTCACAGACTTTGCGCAGCGGGGAGCGAGAAAAATCCCTTATTCGCTTTTACTACAGTCGCTCTCCATAAAAATATGAGCTTTATTAAAATCTGGAATGAATTTTTTATCTACGAAGTAGAGTATTCTTTCATCAATTGTTGATTGCCTACCTTTCTTTAGATTAGAGATATCTTGATTTGTCTTTTCAAAAAAAGAATCGAAAAAGTTAATAATTTGCTTATCTTTTTCTTCACCCAAATCATAGATTATTAAAGAACCTTTATAATGATAAGTCTTAATTCTGTTAGAGAGATTATCATTGTAATTCATTTTTGCAAGACCGAACAGGTATTGATTGTTACATTTTTTAATTAAGCTTATTTCAAAAAAAGCGAACTCTTTTTCAGCAATTATTTTTTCTACATAATTATAAAATTCCTTCTTTTGGTGGGTCTGAGCAGAACATCCAAAATTCAATAAAAGAATATATAATAAGATAACTAATTTAATCTTTTTTAAATTTTCCTTCATAAGCTTTAATTATTTTTGTGCTATTATATATAATGGTTGTATTGTGTGCTGGCGCATAAATAAAGTTAACTGCATTAGGCATAGTTTCTGCAGAAACTCTATCTCCACTATTCTTTTTACTTAAAACCTTAGAAGTATAACCATTCGCCTTAAACGGAAACTGTGACATCCGAAATCCACTAGGGTTTAAAGGACCTGAAATTTGGTCAGGACTCCATGTCCCAGGATGCAAATGTCCTTGTAATTTAACATTACTTCCCTCATAAACGGGACTTGTAGACGTTTGCTGATTAGATGTATATACAACAGTATTATCTTTACCATTTACTTCAGCTGTCTGTATCCCAAATTCCACATTTACTTCTCCCGACTTCATCCAATCGCCTACTTGATTAAGATAATCCATACCTTTTGCTTCATCTCCTTTAAAGTCCAAATATGTCTCTCCAGTTGTTGAATATTGATGAGTATTCTCTTTGATAAAGCCTTTTTCACCAACTTCAAATCCACCATCATTTTCAGTCTTTAGATTTCCACTACTATCAAAATTCTTTTCAGTATAAATCACATCCGTTTTAGATTCAGCCATCCATGTAAGATTGCCACTTTTATCCATTTTGTATATATCCGTTGCTTGTCTTCCATCAGGGTCAATAAACCTTATTGGATTATTGTATGCATAGGTATAAGTACTCCAACGACGAGAAGTTTCCGCCAATGGATCTACAACACCCCATCTACCGATATCGGGCATATAGAACCTTGCCCCATAATCATACATCCCAGTCTCCTGAAGCTCTTTCCCGTTGTACTTATACTGATAAGCATTCTTCGTTGTAGCAGTATAATTATGCATTAATCCAAAAGGATAATAATTGTTCACTTCTACAATTTCTCCAGGTTTCCATCCATCAATACAATTAACGGGTACCCATGGGCCTGATGGTTCATCACATTGTTTCCAATAATATTGTCTTGGCTGTATAATTCCATCTTTATTAGTGTCGGTATAACTCAGCCTTATATTTCCTAAATGATCTGTAAAATTATAGATATACTGATTGCCAAGGGCATCATAGTATCCCTCTGATGTAGGAATAATTCTCAGCTTTACTTCTGGAATTTCATTAGGGTCTGAATGATAAATTCCTTCACCATTCCAGGATTCTACTTGAAATGTTGACTTGTATTGGAATCCGTCCAGATAATTGGTTTCTATATCTCCAAAGAGCTTCTTCACTTTTACACCGTCTGCTCTGTAGACGTAATTTGTTACCTGAGCATTCTGGGTAATCTGTTTAGGTAAATTTAAATAATTATATTGGATTGATGAAATCCCTTTATCTTTATGATTCAGCATGTTTCCGTTCAGATCATACCCTATGGCTGTGGGAGTTGCTACATAGGGGTAACCTTTACTGTTTCCCATCTGTTCTTCAGTAACTTTTGTAAGCTGGTTTCCAACATAGTCATATTTAAGATTGTCTATCATCAGCGCTGTAGTACTGCCTGGCAGTAATCCCTCTGATCTTTTTAATCGGGTGATGTTTCCATTAAGATCATATTCCAGCTTTTCAAAATATTCCCTTCCTGTCTCATTTCCTGAGCTCTGATAAAAACCTGCTGTCAGCCTGTTTATAGCATCATATACATAACCATATCTTTTCAAAGGCTCATTTTCCTGAGTCAGAGTTTTCCAAGATACTTCAGCTATATTTCCGTTATACTTTGCATTTACTTTCAGTCCACTGTCAGAAGCATCAGGAACTTCCAATCCTTCAACCTGGTTGTAATTAATTTTATATCCAAACAAATCGGTTCCTAAGTTTGCCGGATCATTGATACTGGTCATCCATCCACGGATATTATACTTGTAATCAATAATCTGTAAAGGGGACGCTAATGATACTCCGCCAACTTTTTTGGATTCCAGCTGGGAGAGTTCATTATACTTATTCTGAGCCAGATATTCAACAGGATTGCTGCCTATCTGATGGGTTTGGGTCAGAAGTCTGTTCTGATGATCATAGGTGAACTTTTCTGCGATGCCCTTTTCAGCATCTATGCTAAGTCTTTTGTGATAGGTATTGGTCTGAAGGACCATTCCCGCAAAATCAAGCTTATGATTAACGACAGTATATCCTCCCAGATGGTTGTTACTTCTTGAGCCTATATTTCTTCCTTTTGTATCATACCATATAAAGTTCTTTGTCCATTGGTCATCTTCTATATTCTTGACATAGGAAGCCGTAAGCATCCCTTTGGTGGTCTGTGAATTAGCAGGATTATCAGTCAAAAGCTCCTGTGCAAATACATTGGTGACTGTTGGGGAGCCTGTGGGGTAGGTATCGTAATAGTTGACACTTAACAGCTTAGTGACAGAACTTGGATAACTGAGCGAACCATTATCATAATAGACATCCAGTCCACTGTTGGTGAAGCCTGCAGCAGAAGCCCTGCTTACATTGTTACTGCCCTTGGCGTCTGCCAAGGCCTGTTCTGCCGCTCTTCCTGCTACACCATAAGCCTGGGCACTGGTGTATATCCCTGTGTAAGCTACTCTTCCAAACTGGTCATATTTGGTAAACAGCCACTGTTTTTGAGCTCCCATTACAGCATCCTGTGTCATGATCAGCCTGTCCTGTTTATCATAGACCATATATTCCCAGCCTTTTCCGGGGAGCTTTTTAAGCACCAGCCTGTTTCTTCCGTCATACCGGTACATATAGCACAAGCTCCCGAGTACCGTGCTGAGATCTGCAACAGCAGAGGCCTTAGGTGGAATTACAAAAGCCAGTTGGTTGTATTCATTATATACATAGTAAGTGTCAGCATTTTCTGTGCTGCTTACCACTTTCCTAACCAATAATAGCTGGCCTTCTCCGTTTTTAAATTCTATGGTTTTATTGCCGTCTTCATCGGTTAGAGTATTTTTATAGAGCTGGCTGGCTCCGTAAGTTCCTGATAATGTTACACCGGAAGAAGTGGCAAATGCGGAAGTAGCAATGTATTTCCTTACTTCGCCATCTATATTGGTATCATAGTCAAACTTTACGGGCTTTTCCGTCCAGTCGTTTCCTACCTGAATCTGCTGCTGGATTCTGTCCAGCGGGGAGTTTTCCAGTATTTTTTCTGCATAGATCTTTTCAGAACCATAAATCCCGGGCTGGGTAGCATTGGCCAGAGGGGTAGGAACAATGGCACCATTTAAAGTTTGAGATTGTGGAACGGGTAAGTAATCTTTTACCTGTCTTCCGAACTGATCATATTCGATATGGGTAACAACATCTCTTCCAAGAGGTGATGCTTTTACGTTGACTATTTGTTTTGGTCTTCCCAGTCCATCAAAATACTGAACGGTTTCTGAGGTCCTAATATTAGGAAGTGTAGGATCTGACAGGTAGGTTTTTGAATAAACATAGTTTTCTCCCTGGGTAAGCTGGGCATCGACTGAATGAGTGATCAATAGCAGTCCAATGGGGATAATTATTTTTTTCATCGTATGTTAGTTTTTGTAATTGTATTTGAATTCCTTCAATACCTTTCCTTTTATATCAATTATTTTTTCAAGCCTGCCTACTGAATCATAGATATAATTTTCTCTGATACCAGAAGCAGGAGTGATACTTCTTACCCCTATCAACGGATCATAACTATAGGTAGTAATCTGATAATTAGGTAAGCTAGCCCTAAATGTTTCAAATGCAGTTAATAAAGCTGTTTCATCATTATTAACTTCTGCTGATGCATCTGTATTAGATGCGCTTACAATAGCATCAATAAATGATTGTTGAATATCTGAAAGTTTTGCTCCTTCTATTTTGGCAATAGGCTGGGTTTCATTATACCCCCAGATGATAGTTACTGGAACTCCAACTCCAGCAGTATCAGGATTTATAGTGTATTGAATAAGGTTACCGACTCCATCGTATTTATTATAGATAACCTTTTTTTCCATAACACCGGATTGTAGATCTTTGCCAAGTACTTCATAGGGGAGAGGAAGGCCTGCTGTTTTTGAATCTGCATCAGCCTGAGATAATGGATATTTAGTTTCAACTTTGGAAATAGTCTGACCATTCTTTTGTAGTTCAGTCTCCAATGGAATTCCAGTAATTCCTTTATCAAATAAATAAGGATTATTGCCACCTTCTGAATACTTATAATTTGTAATAGTAGTCTGGTCAGGGTTTATTAATTCATGCTTCTGAACTGACCCAAGATTATTATAAGAGAAGTGTTCTTTGGTCTCAATTATTTTATTGCCAAAATATCGTTTAGATATTGTAGAATCAATTTTATGAGACTCCGCCATCATAGGAGTCAAATAAAAATGATATTTTGAAATACCATCATATTCACCTGTTGAAGCGATCAAAGGATCTTTCCCACTTGTTAAAAATTTCTTTTCAGCTCTAACGCTATAAAACTGATTAAATGGTAATAGATTCTTATATTTATATGTAACAGATTCAATAAGATTGTTACCTGCATCTTTGATTGCTTTTTGTTCTAAAAGTCCATTGAGTTGATTTTTAATTACAGGAAAATAATCTGCTACAGTATTCTCTAAATTATTATAATAATATTCTGTTTTTCCTTTTATTTGTGATACATTATTAACATCCACTGTACTCTCTATAACTTTACTATACCCCACCGCATCATACTCACTAGAGGAAATCTGATCGGTTATCGACCAAAAACTGCTATAGGAATAAGAGCCAGAACAGTTTGTTGCTTGTTCACAACTAAAGCAATAATAATCCTTTTGCCTTAAAGGACTTATTCTATTTTGAAGAACACCCCTTCCATATTCATATTGTTTCCATTCAGATAAAATTCCATGGCTGGAATAGTTTTTTAAGGATTTTATTCTAGGTCCATGCCCATAAGAAGTAAAATCACTACCTATATTTGGTTTTTTAACGATGGTAAAAGATGTCTGTATTCCTGCGGAATGGTAAATATCCGCTGCTTGATACATGCTGTTATCAATATTTAATACCACTCTGTTCTTAATTGTAGGATCATTAGAACCGACGAGTTCAAATACTCCGTCAATTTGAAAGTTATATGTCTGGCTGAAAGCTGTAGCATTGGTAAGTTCTCCAAACTTCCATTCTTTAATAACTTCTAATACAGTTTCTCCACCATCTGCATTCTTTTTTATTTTTAGTAATTTAATATTGGCATTTGCATTAGCCATCTGATAGTAGTCATATCTCTTAGACTGAGGGCCGGAAGGTCCGCCATCAAACCCACCTGAAAATTCAGCATGGAAATTTAAAGAACCTCCAATATCGTTTGAAAAATCATATATATTGTTTAAAGGACTATATCCTCCTATACCATTATTATTAAGATGTACTGTTTCGGTGAGGTTGAATATCTGGTCATGACTGGGAATAAACTGATTGTTAAAGGAATTAATCTCATATTCATAATCAGTATAACCCTTAGTAGGATATTCAATTCGCTTAAGCATATAAGAGCTGACATAGTCTTTATTAGAATATCTGTTATTTCCCTCATAATACACTGGCACTCCCATAGCAGGAGTAAGATAAAAGCCTAAATCAGGTAATAAATTATTATTATAATGTCCGTTGTAATATCCCCAGAAATCTTTAGCAAAAGACACTTTTGGAGGTAAGGTATTAGAAAGATAATAGTCAAATTTAAATTCGTTATTGCTATTTATCTTGTTACCGTTATTATCATAAGTAAAAAAGGAAACCTTATCCAACTTTAACCTTTTACCCAATGCATCTTTCATCTGATTAAAGTTTTGCAGCTCGGTAATGGCAGATGGAAAATCATCCTGATAAGGAAAATAAGTATAAATAAAATCTAAAGATTTGAATTTTTTATTATTTCTTATACTTATAAAGTCAATAGATTCAAGTCTTTTAAGATTGTTCCAACTGTATAGATTTATATCCTGTCTATCTCCAAGGTTAAAAATTATTTCTAGTTCATCTGTTTTAATTTTCTTTAAAATTTTAACATTACTATTATGTAATGTAGCTTGTGCGGGCTCAAACTGATAATTTATTTTTCCATAACACATATTAGAGCCTAAACTACTATAAGCTGAAGTTCTAATATTTCTCTGTTGGGAAAAAGAATAAAAATTATAATTCGCATCCTGATACTCAAATGAGATCTGCTTGGTATTTGGAAATACTATTTTACTGATTTTATAGCTTCTACTTGAAAATTCTTCTGATAAAGATGTTCCATTGTAGCTGGAAAATATTTCCTTTTGTCCAAAATAATATTTTACTCCATTATTATCAGTAGCTATAATCTGATCATTAGACACTTCAAATTTTATATTTTCACTTTTCTCCAACTGAACAATCTCACGGGTTTGAAGATTAATGAAAAAACTTCCATTGTGTCCAAAAAAATTAAATCTGAAAGTATCAACATCAGCATTTTTTCTGTACACTATATCATTTACAACTGTATTTCCGTCAGAACCGCTTGGAGATGAGGGAGGGAAACATCCCGGATTTTGTTGATTTCCGATAGTACACCAGTCATAGTCGACAAATCCTCTTTGCTTTACAACTTTGAATCTTCCTATTCCTCCCGGATATACTTCAAGCCTGTTATAAAATGGTATATATTCAATTGGTGTTGCATAACTTATATCATTCTGATCTGCTTTCCCTTTAACATCTTGATAGATTACGCCTTCAGGCATCAGATCCCAGCCTAACCCCACCCATGTAGCCTGATCATCTACCTTAATACCTGAAGCATTATAATTCATCGTAATAGGTAGTTCAAAACCTGATTCCTGAATTGTATAGATAGGAATATTAGTGTGTGCTACTCCTGTATATGTACCGACAGGAATATCTCCAAAACGTTTAAACATTGCCACTTCAGGTGAAGTAGGAAAGCTAACATTAATTTGATTTTGCGCGTTTAAGATAACTAAATTTAAAAGGCACAGTATGACAAATATCTTTTTCATTATTTGTAATTTTTATTTCTTAATTAGTTTAGCACTAGCAGTTTTATTATTATCCGTTTTTATCGTCACCAGATAAGCCCCCTGAATCAAATTTTGTGTGTTAATCTTAGTCACCTTATTCTTAGTCTTCAAACTCTGAAGCTGCCTTCCTCCCATATCATACAACAAAATATTCGCTTCTTTAAATTCAAAGCCTATTTCCACATAAGCATAGTCTGATACTGGATTAGGATAAATCTTAATATCCTGTTTTTCTATTAATTGATCCAGCTGTTTATCTCCCAGCTTCACAATCTTCCAGTTTTCTTTTCCTAGTTCCTCTGCGCTGGTTCCTGCCAGTATAATGGAACCATCCCTGTTTAATTTTATATCAGAAAGCCTTTCTTCTCTTTTTCTGGATTCTCCTTTTACATGTTTTCTCCACTGCTCATTTCCTTCAGCATTGAGATAGAGCATCCAGAAGGTTTCATCATCGGTTTCAATTTTTCCTTCTGCCTGTGTATAACCACCCAATAAAATTCCTTTTGAAGATTTATCATCTGCTGAATGAAGCACGCTTGTTCCCATCAGAATATCCCGGTTTCCAAAACTGTAAGACTTCTGCCAGATCTCTTCACCTCTTTCGTTTAAAGAAATCAACCATAAATCGGTTCCCTCTTCTATGCCTGCGATTTTATTTCCTGATCTTTCGGATCTGGATTCGCCACCAATTAAATAGCCTGAGGATGTTAAGGCCAGTGTTCTTAAATGGTCATCTCCTTTTCCTCCAAAATTCTTTTCCCATTCTGTCTTTCCGGTTTTATCGAGCTTGATCACCGAGTAATCTCCTTCACCAAAGTTTTCGGTTTTCTTTGAACCGCCTGTAGTACTTCTGGAATAGATGCCTAACAAGGCACCACCGTCTTTGGTAGGAATCATTTTCTCTACTTCATCCAATCCTTTTCCTCCAAATATAGATTGTGACAGTTCTTTTCCATCCTTATCGAGTTTTACAATCAACACATCTTTTGAACCATAACCTTTAGCTGAGTTTTGAATATTTCCAGCTACAAAGAATCCTAAGTCTGTTGTTTGAATGACTGATCTGGCTTCTTCATCGGAAGAAGTTCCTAAAGTTTTCTGCCAGAGTTCATCTCCAAATTCATTAAGTCTAATGAGCCAAATATCAGATCCGCCTTTGGAATCTTCTTTCTTGTCCAGACCTTTCCCTGAATAAGAGGTTCCGGCCAGAAGAAATCCTCCTTCCTGGGTGGCTATGGAAGCGGAAAGATAGTCATGGTTATTTCCGGAGATATATTTTTCCCAGACTTCTTCGCCTTGTTGGTTGAGTTTTACCACATGGAAGTCATAGCCATTATTCTGTTTATTTCCTTCCTGAATCTTAGAAGACTGAATAGAGCTTCCGGTAATTAAATATTGCTGATCAATTGTTGTGGTAATCTGACTAAGAAAATCCTGCGTAGAGGATTTGATGTCTTTCTGCCATACTACTTCCTGGGCAGACAGCCCTAGAACCGTGCATAGAATATATGCACCGGAGTAGAATTTCTTCATATGTTAATGTATTGAGTTTACGGGTAGTTTAAATAAGGCTGCAAATTTAACATTTTTTAACGGACTTCAAATCTCATTATGGAGATTTAATACATAATTTATCTCTTGCCGGTGTTTTAATGTTTACTATTGATACAACAAAGATATTCAGTCAAAGCGACAGAACGTGTCGTATTATAATTTCTTTAATTTAACATTTTATTGGTTCAACCATGAGTGCTTTTCCTGGACTTAAAGAAGGTATTGCGCTGCCCGACATATAACGGACAGTCAATGCCAAGCGCTGCTGCGACCTGTCAGTTATCCGTAGAAAGGTTACAGCCTGATAACTTAATCCTAATATGGGATTGAATATGGAAAAGGAAAAAAACAACGAATCAGATACTGTAGAAAAGCTAGGGGATACACTGCTTGTCCTTCATCATAGCAGCAGTACCATAGGGCTAGTACAGGGTATTGACAAGAAAGGCAATCTTAAAGAGACTAAGCCTGAAGAAAAGCATGACGGGAATTTTGTCAGAATAGAACCAAAAGAAGATTCCTTTACCCGTTTCTTTGCTGACTTTTACCGGCAGCTCAAAAATCCCTCTGAGTTTTCATTTTTTAAGGTCACCGAATATGAAGCTGTTCAAACGGCTAAAGAACTACAGCAGTATGTTACGAATGCTTCGGAACAGGAAAAGGAAAAGCTCACGGAATATGAAGTGTCCATAGATAGGGTAGAAGTCCATCAAAATCAATTTCTAACGAATAGGGTAGCTGGTAAAGAAAAAACAGTCCCCTACCGCTACCAAGCTGAGCAGATTGATTGGAATGTTATGAGAAAGATCGGGCTTACCAAGGAAATGCTTAAGGAGATGAACGCTTTAGATCCCCTACTCAGAGGCTTTAAAACTCCTACACTTATTCCGGTACGGATGGATCTGGGAACCGGAATTACGACCATCCAGGTCAGACTTTCACTTAAAGAAACTTATACAGGAGGCGTTGGCGTCTACCTCCACGGTGTCCGCAAAGAGCCGGACCTG
>Ga0307412_10000091_pt1 | contig 78460 bp, 65 predicted proteins | sample DK1Cmetagenome_3_FD_203823 | JGI IMG/M metagenome (GOLD analysis project Ga0307412, IMG submission 203823) | Maize rhizosphere microbial communities from greenhouse at UC Davis, California, United States - DK15-C-1 | ecosystem: Host-associated > Plants > Roots > Rhizosphere > Soil | place: USA...
GTGGTTGCAGTGGTAAGTCATCAGAAACCTTATGTCAGTAATCAATTAATTGCGGCATAAATTATATTAAAAAATACTTGCATGAGTCATAACAATCATCTCGAGCATCGTGAGAGATCCCTTGGTTATGCCAGTTCAAGAGATCTCTCCTATCGTCGAGAGGACGACTGCTTAAAGCAATCGTCATTCCTATATCCCCTCATTTTTAAAAGATTACAATTTTGTTTAGTTTAGTAATATGAACAGGATTAAATTAACGGCTTTTATGGTCTTGCTATTAGGATTAAATGGTATGGCCCAGGACTTCAAGAAATATGATTCAGGGAATTTCATTGAAGGAAAAGACAGCATTTATTACAGGGTTCTGTTTCCCGAAAACTTTGATCCAAATCAAAAATATCCAATACTGTTCTTCTTACATGGAAGTGGAGAAAGAGGAAACGATAATGAGAAACAGCTTACCCATGGAGGCAAGTTGTTTTTAAAAGACAGTGTTCGTAAAAAATTTCCGGCAATAATCGTATTCCCACAATGTAGCAATGATAGTTTCTGGGCAAATGTCGAATTCAAAAATAATGAAGATGGCAAGCGGGAATTTAATTTCCAAACAGGAGGTAAACCCACAAAAGCCATGCATGCACTACTGGGTATGATAGATAATTTTTTGGATAAGCCCTTTGTGGATAAGAAAAAAGTTTACATAGGTGGCTTATCTATGGGAGGAATGGGTACTTATGAATTATTACGACGTAAGCGCAAAACATTTGCAGCTGCTTTTGCTATCTGCGGTGGCGATAACATTGCAAATGTTCAGAAGTATAAAAAGGTTCCACTATGGATTTTTCATGGAGAAAAAGATGATGTAGTGCCTGTAGTGCTTTCTACATCCATTGCTGATCAGCTTCAAGTATTGGGAAAAACTCCGAAAATAACGCTTTATCCCGAAGCCAATCACAACAGCTGGGACTCTGCCTTTGCAGAGCCGGAACTGTTGCCATGGCTATTTTCCAATCAGAAATAATGGGTTTTTATATGGCAGAACTTATTCTGCCATATTGTGATAAACCGCCTGAACGTCGTCGTCCTCTTCAAGCTTATCTATTAGTTTAAATACATCTGCAGCCTGCTCTTCTGTAACTGCGGTAGTTGAAAGAGAAATGCGCTCAAGCTTAGCACTTTTCATTTCAACAGCCAGATCTTCAAGTGCTTTCTGCATTTTACCGAAATCTTCGAAAGCGGTTTGAACTACAGCAATATCGTTCCCTTCTTCATCAGCCTCAAGATATAGTTCTTCCAGTCCTGAATCAATTAATTCAAATTCCAGTTCTTCCAGGTCTTTTTCTCCAGGTAAGAATCTGAATATTGATTTACGATTAAAAATAAAATCAAGAGATCCCGTTTTGCCTAAAGTACCACCTGTTTTATTAAAATAACTACGTACGTTAGCAACAGTTCTGTTTGTATTGTCTGTTGCAGTTTCAATTAAAACAGCAACACCATGCTGTGCATAGCCTTCGTAAACATACTCTTCATACCCATTCTCATCTTTATTTGAAGCACGTTTAATTGCCGCATCAACTCTATCTTTAGGCATGTTTACTGCCTTGGCATTTTGTATAGCTGTACGCAAACGAGAGTTGGTATCAGGACTTGGTCCGCCATCTTTAACGGCCATTACTATCTCTTTACCTATCCTGGTAAATTGTACGGCCATTTTGGCCCAACGTTTAAATTTTCTTTCTTTTCTGAACTCAAATGCTCTTCCCATTTTATTCTCTTTGGTGGTTATTTAGTAGTTAGTAAATACTATTTCTTTAAATTCTTAATCATGTCAAGCGTAAGTTTTGAAAGGTCAAACTCTGGCTTCCATCCCCATTCTTTCACAGCGAAACTGTCGTCAATGGACCTTGGCCAACTATCTGCGATGTTTTGGCGGGGGTCATTTTCGGTGTAAGTTAATGTAAATTCCGGAATATGCTTTCTGATCTCCGCTGCTAAAATCTCCGGAGTAAAGCTTACCCCCGCAAAATTATAACTGGAACGGATAGTAATTTTTGATGCCTCAGCATCCATCAATTCTATAGTACCACGGATGGCATCATCCATATACATCATTGGTAATTCTGTTGCGGCATTTAAAAACGATGCATACGTTCCTTTTTTTAACGCATCATGAAAAATATGGATGGCATAATCTGTAGTTCCTCCACCCGGTGCAGCTTTCCAGCTTATTAGGCCTGGGTAACGGATACTTCGTACATCTAAATTGTACTTTTGGTTATAATATTCACACCAACGTTCACCTGCCAGTTTACTAATTCCATAAACGGTATTGGGATCCATCACACAAAACTGAGGGGTATGATCTTTAGGCGAATTTGGACCAAAAACAGCTATGGAACTTGGCCAGTATACTTTTGCTGTTTTATAAGTAATTGCCAAATCTAAGATATTAAGTAAGCCATTCATGTTAAGGTCCCAGGCAAGCTTAGGATTTTGCTCGCCTGTTGCAGATAATAAGGCAGCCAGTAAATAAACCTGTGTTGGCTGATATTTCTGAAAAATACTGTTTAAAGTATCTTTTTCCAGAACATTTACAAATTCAAAAGGCCCCGAATTCTTGATGTCATAATCGGGCCGGCGAATGTCACACGCAATAACATTTGACTCTCCATACACTTTACGTAAAGCCGTTACCAGCTCTGTGCCTATCTGGCCGTTAGAGCCTAAAACTACTATATTCTCAATCATGACTGATTTGGATTTCCACAAAAATAAATAAATGAACGAACCTATTCAAAAATCTTTAGTGCAACCAACATTTTACCTGGATAAAACCGATAATAAGGATACTCAATTGGATGGATTTTCGTTAAATTCCAAAGTAGCTTTATAAAGTAACAAAAACATTATATATTTACTTTAATTGTGTATTTAGAACACTAACTATTTATTTTTTCTTAATATTACAAAACAAAACACACTTAGAATACACCAAAACACCTAAAACACCAAATATGGACAGACGAGAAGCAGTGAGGAATATGGCCTTCCTAATGGGAGGAGCTTTATCTGCAACTACGATAGGAGTATTTCTTGATAGTTGTAACTCACCATCTACTAAAACCAATGGCAAATTATTTGATGATAACCAGCTTAAACTGATTACCGAAGTTGCCGACATCATTATCCCTACAACGAGCTCGCCGGGTGCAAAGGCTGCAGGAGTAGGCCCGTTTATAGCCTTAATGGTAAAAGATTGTTATCCCGAGGATGCTCAAAAGGCATTTGTGAAAGGACTTGATGCTCTTGAAGAGCAATCTAAAGACCAGTTTAAAAAATCTTTCCTGGAAATTTCTCCGGCCGAGCGCACACAATTGCTTAGTAAACTCAGAGAAGAGACTATTGCTGCTACCAAAGCTGAACAGGATAAACAAAAAGAGGCAGACGCTCAAAAAACTGACCCTGATAAGGCAAAGTCTCAAACCGAAAATGCCGGCTTCGCATCAATACTACCAAAGGACAAGCCGAAAACAGAACCACGTTTCTTTTCTATCATTAGAGATCTAACCTTACTAGGTTATTTCACCTCTGAGATTGGAGCAACAAAAGCAATGGCTTATGTTGATATCCCTGGCCGCTATGATGGCTGTGTGGATTTGAAACCTGGTCAAAAAGTTTGGGCATAAACCTTTTATAGCATTAAAATGAGCAATTTAAATACGAAAGCGACAGCTAACAATACATATGACGCCATTGTTGTAGGATCTGGAATTAGTGGTGGCTGGGCAGCAAAGGAACTAACAGAAAAGGGCTTAAAAGTTCTATTACTTGAAAGAGGAAGAAACATTGAGCACATAAAAGACTATACTACCGCTACAAAGAAACCATGGGAGTTTGAACACCGTGGAAGAATAACCGAAGCACAAAAAGAAGCGCATCCGGTGCAAAAGAGAGATTATCCATACTCGGAATTCAACGAGAGTTATTGGGTAAATGACCACGATTGCCCGTATACAGAAATTAAACGTTTTGACTGGTACCGCGGATTTCATGTTGGTGGAAAATCACTGATGTGGGGCAGACAGAGTTACCGTTTTAGCGATCTTAACTTTGAAGACAACCTTAAAGATGGGCATGGTGTTGACTGGCCAATCAGATATAAAGATATTGCTCCATGGTATGACTATGTAGAGAAATTTGCAGGTATCAGCGGACAAGTAGAAGGCTGGCCGGCATTACCTGATGGTCAATTCCTACCCCCAATGGAGATGAACTGCGTTGAAAAAGATGTAAAGAAACGTATTGAAGATAAGTGGAAAAAATCGAGAATCATGACAATTGGCCGTACAGCCAATTTAACTGTCCCTCATGGAGGAAGAGGATCTTGCCAATACCGTAATCTTTGCAGCAGAGGTTGTCCGTTTGGAGCTTATTTTAGCACTCAGTCATCTACCCTACCTGCAGCTGTAGCTACAGGAAACCTTACTTTACGTCCTTTTTCATTAGTAAACACCATTATCTATGATAAAGAAACCAAAAAAGCAAAAGGTGTTGTAGTAATAGACTCAGAAACAAAAGAAACTATAGAATATTTTGCAAAGATCGTTTTTGTAAACGGATCAACTTTAGGCTCAACTTTCCTATTGCTTAACTCTACATCTGCTGAGTTCCCTGATGGATTAGGTAATGGCAGTGGACAATTGGGACATAACTTAATGGATCACCACTTCCGTTGTGGTGCATCTGGAAGAGCTGAAGGTTTTGACGACAAATATACTTATGGCCGCAGAGCAAACGGAATCTATATACCTAGATATAGAAACATGGGCAATGATAAACGCGACTACGTAAGAGGTTTCGGCTATCAGGGTGGTGCAAGCAGAGGTAACTGGCATGCTGATGTTGCTGAAATGGCATTTGGTGCTGAATTTAAAGATCAAATGACTACACCAGGTGCATGGAACATGGGATTAGGAGGTTTCGGTGAGTCTCTCCCATATTTCGAAAACCGTGTTTATATAGACAAAAGCAAAAAAGACAAATGGGGTCAACCTGTATTGGCTATTGATTGTGAGTTTAAAGATAATGAACAAAAAATGCGCGTTGACATGATGAATGATGCTGCAGAAATGCTTGAAGCATCAGGAATTAAAGACGTAAAAACTTATGACAACGGATCTGCTCCAGGTATGGCAATACACGAAATGGGAACTGCCCGCATGGGACATGACCCTAAAACTTCGGTATTAAATAAATGGAATCAGATGCATGAAGTAAAAAATGTATTTGTAACAGATGGTTCTTGCATGACTTCAGCTGCATGCCAGAATCCATCATTAACATATATGGCTTTAACAGCAAGAGCTTGTGATTTTGCAGTTAGTGAATTAAAAAAAGGTAACATTTAATGAAGACAAGAAAAATTAGAATGGGCATGGTAGGCGGCGGTAAAGACGCGTTTATCGGTGCAGTTCATCGTATTGCCGCTAACATTGACGGCCAGGTAGAGTTTTGCTGCGGAGCATTGAGTATACACCCCGAAATTGCCAGAGAATCTGGTGAAATGTTATTCCTTCCGGAAGACAGGGTTTATATGAACTTTGAGGAAATGATTGAGAAAGAAAGCAAATTACCTGCTGACAAACGTATCGACTTTGTAACTATTGTTACCCCAAATTTTGCCCACTTTGCTCCTGCAATGATGGCCTTGGATCATGGGTTTAACGTGGTAATTGAAAAACCAATTGCTTTATCTCTTGAAGAAGCTAAGTTATTACAGCAAAAAGTACAGGAAACTGGCTTAATTCTATGCTTAACTCATACCTACTCTGGTTATCCAATGGTAAAACAAGCCAGACAAATGGTAAAAGAAGGAAAACTTGGTGCCATTAGAAAAATCATGGTTGAGTATCCTCAGGGATGGCTAAGCACCCTTACCGAAAGAGAAGGAAATGCCCAGGCCGCATGGCGCACTGACCCAACCAAAAGTGGAAAAAGCGGTTGTATGGGAGATATAGGAACACACGCTGCGCAATTAGCAGAGTATATTTCAGGCTTAAAAATCACTAAGCTATGTGCCGATCTGAACGTTGTAGTTCAGGGAAGGGCACTTGATGACGACGGTAACGTACTTTTGAAATTTGACAATGGCGCAAGCGGTGTATTATCAGCATCTCAGGTAGCTGCAGGTGAAGAAAATGCTTTAAAAATTAGAGTATATGGAGAAAAAGGCGGATTAGAGTGGAACCAGCAAGAGCCAAATACGCTTACTTTAAAATGGCTTAATGAACCAGCTCAGATTTACCGCGCAGGACAAGCTTATCTTTCAGATATTGCAAAACACAACTTACGTGTTCCAGGCGGACATCCGGAAGGCTACCTGGAAGCTTTTGCAAACATTTATAGAAATTTTGCACTTACGGTTTCGGCTAAAATCCATGGAACAACTCCTACAGAAGCCATGCTGGATTTCCCAAGGGTTGAAGATGGTGTAAGAGGTATGGCATTTATTGATACAGTAGTAGCTTCAAGTCAGTCTGATCAAAAATGGACAGATTTTAAAATATAAAAAATATCATGACAACACTTAAAGGTCCCGGAGTTTTCCTTGCTCAATTTATTGGTGATGAGGCTCCTTTTAATTCTTTAGATGCTATTTGTGAATGGGCGGCAAGCTTAGGCTTTAAGGGTATCCAGGTACCCACGCTTGACGCAAGGTTTATTGACCTTCAAAAAGCAGCAGAAAGCAAAACTTATGCTGATGAATTAACCGGTAAGGTTAGATCATACGGTTTGGAAATCACGGAATTGTCGACACATTTACAAGGTCAGCTGGTTGCTGTACATCCGGCATATGACCTTGCATTTGATGCCTTTGCTCCTGATCAGTATAAAAACAATCCAAAAGCAAGAACAGAATGGGCAGTACAGCAATTAAAATATGCTGCAAAAGCTTCTCAAAATCTTGGTTTAAATGCACATGCTACATTTAGTGGTTCATTGTTATGGCATATGTTCCATCCGTGGCCTCAACGTCCGGAAGGACTTGTTGATGCAGCTTTTACCGAGCTTGCAAAAAGATGGACTCCAATATTAAATGAGTTTGATACCTGTGGTGTAGATGTATGTTACGAGATACACCCAGGCGAAGACCTCTTTGATGGCATCACTTATGAGATGTTCCTTGAAAAAGTAAACAATCACCCTCGTGCGTGCTTGCTTTACGATCCTTCACACTTTGTTTTACAACAGCTTGATTATATTCAGTATATTGATTTTTATCATGAGCGCATAAAGGCATTCCATGTTAAAGATTCTGAATTTAATGCAACAGGTAAACAAGGAACATTTGGTGGTTACCAAAGCTGGGCGAATCGTGCCGGAAGATATCGTTCTCCTGGTGATGGACAAGTAGATTTCAAAACCATATTCAGTAAGCTTGCGCAATATGATTACAAAGGATGGGCGGTAATGGAATGGGAATGCTGCATTAAGGATGCTGAAGTTGGCGCCAGAGAAGGCGCGGAATTCATTAAAAAGAATATCATTAAAGTAACCACTAAAGCATTCGATGATTTTGCTGCTTCTGGTGGTGACGATGATTTCAATAACAGAATTTTAGGTTTAGATAAATAATACAACACAACAATGAAAAGAACATTATTAGTTTTAGGCTGTTTAGCAATCTTTATGGCCTCATGTGCAAGTCCGGAAGAAAGAGCCGCAGCAAATAAAGCTGCAGATTCAGCTAACACATCAGCATCGACTCCTGCAACTGAAGCTACAACCCCTGCCGCTACTGATACGGCTGCAAAGGAAGCAGCAGCACCTGCACCAGCTGCAACTACACCGGCAGCTCCAGCTGCCACTGCAGAAAAGGGAAAAGGCGAAGCACTTATTTCTAAGTCTGACTGCCTTGCATGTCATAGCAAAACTCAAAAACTTGTTGGACCTGCTTATGTAAATGTGGCTGGTAAATATCCTGCAACTGAAGAGAACATTGACCATCTGGCTGATAAGATCATTGCAGGTGGACAAGGTGTTTGGGGTGCAATTCCAATGACTCCGCACCCAACATTAAGTAAAGACGATGCAAAAGAAATGGTAAAATATATTTTATCACTTAAAAAATAATTCAACCTACCTAACCAAATAGAACCATGGAAGAAACAAAAAAAGATCAGAATGCTACCAACAGACGTAGTTTTCTAAAAACATCAGCTATTGCTGCATCTGCATTTATGATAGTTCCGCGTCACGTTTTGGGCGGAAAAGGATTTTTAGCTCCTAGCGACAGATTAATTGTAGCGGGAATTGGTGCAGGCGGAAAAGGTCAATCTGATATTGCTGAATTTGCAAAAAGTGGAAAAGCCGATATTGGTTTTTTATGCGATGTGCATGATTCAAGAGCTGCGAATAGTGTAAAAGCTTTCCCTAAAGCTAAATATTATAGGGATTGGCGCGAATTGATGGATAAAGAAGCTAAAAATTTTGATGCTGTTTCTGTTTCTACTCCAGATCATAACCATGCCATTATTGCCCTTGCAGCAATGCAATTGGGTAAGCATGTGTATGTGCAAAAACCTTTAACTCATGATATTTATGAGGCAAGAGCTTTAACAGCTGCTGCTAAAAAATATAAAGTGGTTACCCAAATGGGAAATCAGGGTGCTTCAAATGATGGCCCAAGACAAATGAAAGAATGGTATGACGCAGGATTGATTGGAGATGTACACACGGTTTATGCATGGACAGATCGTCCGGTATGGCCTCAAGGTATTCCATGGTCGGCTAACAAAGCTCAGGTGCCATCAGATCTTGATTGGGATCTTTGGTTAGGTACTGCCCCATACAAAGACTATGTAGATAAATTGGTTCCGTTTAACTGGCGTGGCTGGTGGGATTATGGTACTGGTGCTCTTGGAGATATGGGCTGTCACCTACTAGAAGCTCCGTTTAGCGTATTGAATTTAAAATATGCAAGCGAAGTTCAGGCGAGTGTTGGTTCTGTATATGTTGATGAATTCAAAAGAGGATATTTCCCTGATAGTTGTCCTCCATCAAGTCACGTTACATTAAAATTCCCTAAAACAACTAAGACCAAGGGCGATGTTACTGTACACTGGATGGATGGTGGTATCCAACCTGAAAGACCAGAAGAATTACAAGCAAACGAAACCTTTGGAGACGGTGGTAATGGTACCTTATTTATTGGTACAAAAGGTAAAATGATGAGCGAAACTTATAGCGCAAATCCGAAATTACTTCCTTTAACTAAAAACAAAGACATCAAGGTAGCGCAAAAATTTGCCCGCGTACAAGGTGGCGCAGGTGGCCACTACAAACAATGGGTTGAAGCTTCTATTGCCGGTTATGGCAAGCAGGAAGTAAGTTCTCCTTTTGAAATTGCAGGCCCGCTTACAGAAGCCTTGTTAATGGCAAACCTTGCTATACGTGGTGTAGATGTTCAACGTAAAAACAGTGAAGGAAAAATCTCTTATCCTGGCCGTAATATTAAATTACTTTGGGATAACGACCTGATGAAGGTTACTAACCTTGATGATGTGAACCAATATGTGAAACGTGAGTATCGCAAAGGCTGGACTTTGGGCGCATAAAAAATAAAGAACAATTTTAAACCACATAATGAAAAAATACATTTTCTCTGCGCTGATCTTAACAACAATAATGAGCTGCAGTAGTACAAAAAGTCAAAAAGGCACCAAAGGATTCACCAAACTATTTAATGGTGAATCCACTGCCGGATGGCATACATATGGAAAAACAACCGCCGGCAGTAAATGGAAAGTAGAAGATGGAACACTCCACTTTGATCCAAACGGCCAAAATGATGGTGGAGGTGATTTAGTGACAGATAAGGAATACAGCAATTTCCATTTAAAACTGGAATGGAAAGTAGCTCCTAAAGCGAATAGCGGTATAATTTTCTATGTACACGAAGACCCGAAATATGGTGCTACATACAGTACAGGTTTAGAAATGCAGGTGCTGGACAACGATGGTCATCCGGACGGAAAGATAACCAAGCACAGAGCGGGAGATTTGTATGATCTTGTTAAAAGTAACTCTGAACCGGTAAAACCTGTTGGAGAATGGAATACAGCTGAAGTAATCAGTAACAATGGAGCCCTTGAATTAAGATTAAATGGCGTTAAAGTGGTAACTACTACACTCTGGGATGAAAACTGGAAAAATCTTGTTTCAAAAAGCAAGTTTGCTGGCTGGGAAGGATTTGGAACTTTTAAATCAGGCAAAATAGCTCTTCAGGATCATGGAGATGCTGTTTGGTACCGTAACATTATGATTAAAGAACTATAATTTAACTTTTAAAGAATAACGAAAACCCGAATATGAATACGACTAACCGTGTTAAATTATCAATCATGATGTTCCTGGAATTTTTTATCTGGGGATCATGGTTTGTTACCTTAGGTACTTTTCTGGACAAGAACCTTTCTGCTTCTGGCTCAGAAACTGCCGCTGTTTTTTCAACCCAATCATGGGGAGCAATAGTTGCCCCTTTTATTATCGGCTTAATTGCCGATAGATTTTTCAATGCAGAAAAAATCCTTGGTGTTTTACACCTTCTTGGTGCTGCTCTAATGTACCAAATGTATACTGCTGCAGATATATCTGTTTTTTATCCATACGTATTAGGCTATATGATCCTTTATATGCCAACACTTGCATTGGTGAATTCAGTATCCTTTAACCAGATGAAAGATCCGGAGAAAGAGTTCTCTCCTATCAGGATTTGGGGAACTATCGGTTGGATTACAGCTGGACTAATTATCAGTTATGTATTCATTTGGGATTCACCTGAGGCCTTGTCTGCAGGTTTATTGAAAAATACTTTCCTTATGGCTGGTATTGCCTCATTAGGCTTAGGCTTATTTAGTTTCACATTACCTAAAACGCCACCAAAAGTAGCTGCAGGTGAAAAAGTAAAGATCGGTGATATTTTAGGTCTTGACGCTTTGAAACTATTAAAGGATAAAAACTTTGCTATATTCTTTGTTTCTGCTATCCTAATCTGTATCCCTCTGGCATTCTATTACCAAAATGCCCACCCTTTCTTATCTAATATCGGTGTTGAAGGGCCTACCGGTAAAATGGCAATAGGACAAATTTCAGAGGCGCTATTTTTACTATTGATTCCATTCTTTTTCAAAAAATATGGATTCAAAAAAACCATTCTTGTGGGTATGCTGGCATGGTCTGTTAGGTATTTATTATTTGCCTATGGAAATGCAGGAGAGCTTAGCTTTATGATTCTGATTGGCATTGCATTACATGGTATTTGCTATGATTTCTTTTTTGTATCAGGACAGATCTACACCAATTCAAAAGCTGGTGAAAGATATAAAAGTGCTGCTCAGGGATTAATCACGTTAGCAACATATGGTGTTGGTATGCTTATTGGATTTGAAGTTGCAGGATGGATTACAGATACTTACAAAGGTGCCAACGGAGCTGCCGACTGGAAAATGGTGTGGCTAATCCCATCTGGTATTGCATTTGTAGTTTTCTTATTGTTTGCACTAACTTTCAATGACAAGAAGAAAATTGAAGAAGAAGCTATTGCCCATTAATCTATTTGAACCAAATCAAAATTTAGATATTTAAAAAAATGGAATCAGAATTAAGCAGGAGAACTGCACTGAAAAATATCGTTGCCGGAACCGCCGCATTAGGTGTTTCGGCAGCTTTGCCCGCTTTTGCTCTTGACCCATATAAGTCAACTATGTTAAAAGGAAATGTAAATCATTCTGTTTGCCGTTGGTGCTTTGGAAGCGTAGATCTTGATACTTTATGTATTGAGGCAAAAAAAATCGGCATTAAAGCGATAGACCTTGTTGGCCCTAATGATTGGGCTACGTTAAAGAAACATGGCTTATACTCTTCAATGTGTAATGGTGCAGAAATCAGTATCCCGGACGGGTGGAATGATCCTAAATTTCATGCAACACTGATTAAAAACTATTCAGAAATGATTCCGAAGGTTGCCGAAGCGGGCTACAAGCAATTGATCTGCTTCAGCGGAAACCGTAGGGGTAAAGACGATGAGACAGGATTAAAAAACTGTGTTGAAGGCTTAAAACAAATACTTCCAATTGCTGAAAAGCATAATGTAGTAGTGGTTATGGAGCTACTTAACAGTAAAGTTAACCATGGAGATTATCAGTGCGATAATACCCCTTGGGGTGTCGAACTATGTAAAAGGTTAGGCTCTGAAAACTTTAAATTGCTTTATGACATTTACCATATGCAAATTGACGAGGGGAATGTTATCAGTACAATAACAAATAACCACCAATACATTTCTCATTATCACACGGCCGGAGTACCCGGAAGAAATGAGATTGATGATACTCAGGAACTATTTTATCCTGCTATTATTAAAGCTATTGTAGCAACTGGTTTCAAAGGCTATCTTGCCCAGGAATTTATTCCAAAGAGTAAAGACGGTATGAAGTCATTAAGAGAAGCAGTAAATATTTGTGATGTATAATTCAAAAACTATGAATTCTAGAAGAAATTTTATTAAGCAGGCAGGTATTGCCGTTGCAGGTGCAGCGTTATTACCATCTTTTGCCTGCAGCAGCACGCCTGCTGCAGGTGGTGCGCATCCAATTGGGCTACAACTTTATACCTTAAGAGAATTACTACCTAAAGATGTTAAAGGTGTAATAGAAAAGGTAGCAAAAGCCGGTTACAAAGAAGTTGAAACCTATGGTTATACTGCTGATGCAGGATTTTGGGGTTTAGATGCCAAAACATTTAAAGGTTTGCTTGATGCGAATGGATTAAAAGCTCCTAGTGGCCACTTTGGCTTAGATGGCTTTATTAAAAGCGGCAATCTGGACGAAGTTAAACCTTTAATTGAAGGTGCTTTAACTTTAAATATGGAATATCTAACCTGTCCATATCTTGATGAATCATTAAGACCCGATCTTGATGCTTTTAAAAAGGTAGCGGCAAGATTAAATGAAGCAGCAGAACTGTGTGCTAAATCTGGATTACAGCTAGCATACCATAATCACGATTTTGAATTTAAAAAATACGGAGATACTACCGGATACGACATATTGCTTCAGGAAACCGACAAGAAAAATGTTCAGTTTGAGATGGATTTATACTGGGTTGTAAGATCCGGGAACGATCCACTTGCATTATTTGCGAAACATCCTGGTCGTTTTGTGATGTGGCATGTAAAGGATATGGATAAAGCGAACAATACGATTAATACAGAAGTAGGAAGTGGAAAAATCGACTTTAAGAGCATTTATAAGCACGCCAAGGAATCAGGCCTTAAACACTTAATTGTTGAGCAGGAGAATTTCTCAAAGGATCCTTTTGTAAGCATTAAGCAAAGCTTTGATTACGTAAATCGCGAACTGGTTTAAGAAGATATATCTTAACAACAAAAGGGAAGTGGTTTACAAAAATCACTTCCCTTTTTTGTTTATAAGTACCCTGGTTTGCAGAAACATTTACTTAATGCTGAAATATTTCACATCTTTGGGGACTTATTAAACATAAAACCTTTATAATTAATTAAAAACAAGTAAAAAACAATTAGAAAAAAATGAAAATTGCAGTAGTTGGCGCCACCGGTCTGGTAGGCACCGTAATGTTAAAAGTATTAGAAGAGCGTAACTTCCCGTTAACTGAATTGATCCCTGTAGCATCTGAGAAGAGTGTTGGTAAGGAAATCTCATTCAAGGGTAAGAAGTATGCTGTTGTAAATATGGAAACTGCAATTGCAATGAGGCCCGACATCGCATTGTTCTCTGCAGGTGGTGGTACCTCATTAACATATGCTCCTCTTTTTGCAGAGGCTGGTACAACAGTAATCGATAATTCGTCGGCATGGCGTATGGATCCTTCAAAAAAACTGATCGTTCCTGAAGTTAATGCAAATGAATTATCTATCGATGATAAGATCATTGCAAACCCTAACTGTTCAACCATACAAATGGTAGTGGCTTTAAAACCACTTCACGATAAATATAGAATCAAACGCGTTGTGGTTTCTACCTACCAGTCTGTTACCGGTACTGGTGTAAAAGCTGTAGAACAACTAATGAATGAGCGTAAAGGTATTACAGACGGCCCTATGGCTTACGCATATCCTATTGATTTAAATGTTATTCCTCAAATTGATGTATTCACTGAAAACGGATATACTAAAGAGGAAATGAAAATGATACTTGAAACACGCAAGATCATGGGCGATGACAGCATCAGGGTTACTGCTACTACAGTACGTATCCCGGTTATGGGGGGGCACTCTGAATCAGTGAATATAGAGTTTGAGAATGATTTTGACCTTGCTGATGTAAGAGATTTGCTTACTAAAACTGAAGGAATCATTGTTGTTGATGATACAGCGAACCTTAAATACCCGATGCCTAAAGATGCTCATGAAAAAGATGAAGTATTTGTAGGAAGGATCAGACGTGATGAATCGTTGCCAAACACATTAAACATGTGGATTGTTGCCGATAACCTGCGTAAAGGTGCTGCTACCAACGCTGTACAGATTGCAGAGTTCCTGGTAAGAAATGAGCTGATATAAAATATCTGTAAAAAACGTTAGTGATGTAGAAATAGCTCGATTGCTATTTTTACATCACTTTTTTTTTAAAATGCCTATGTTAAAGAAATTTTTCCTTTTACTGTTCTTATTGTCTCAAAGTCTTGTTTACGCACAGGCGCCTGTGCAGAAACTGGAACAGGCCTTTAATAATTTACTTGCCGACCCGCAGGCAAAATATGCACTAACCTCTTTATGTGTACTGGATGCAAAAACTGGACAAACGATCTTCGCCAGAAATGAGAATATAGGCGTGGCTACTGCGTCGACATTGAAAACCATCACCTCAGCAACTGCATTTGGATTACTAGGTAAAGATTTTCAATACCAGACAACATTAGCCTACAGCGGCACCATCAATTCAGAAGGGACATTAAAAGGAAACCTGATTATTGTTGGCGGCGGAGACCCTACATTGGGTTCATGGCGATATGAAACAACTAAAGAAGGGGTGATCTTAAATCAATGGGTAAATGCCATAAAAGGTGCCGGGATTAAAAAGATTGAAGGAAAAGTTATAGGCGATGATGGTTTATGGGGAAGCCAAACGACTCCTGATGGTTGGATTTGGCAAGATATAGGTAATTACTATGGTGCAGGGGCTTCGGCACTGAGTTGGAGAGAGAACCAATTTGATCTTCATTTAAAGGCAAATAAAGCTGAGCGGACTGTAACAGTATTAAAAACCGTCCCTGAAATGCCTTACATTAAGTTTGTAAATGAATTGAAGGCGGGCGCTGAGGGCACGGGAGACAGGGTTTATGCCTATTTACCTCCACTTGGCACTACTGCGTATTTAAGAGGAAGCTGGGCTATTGGCATTTCAAAATCGGGAGTTTCGGCAGCACTGCCTGATCCGGCTTTTGATGCGGCATTTAGATTACAAGACACTTTACATCGTATAGGCATAAGCGCAACAGAAACACCTACTACAGCCAGACAGTTGACGGCAGAACAAAAACCAATGCCGGTAGTAACCCAAAAATTAACAACAATAAGCTCCCCTGCTCTTAGCGAAATTGTATACTGGTTCAATAAAAAAAGTGTGAACCTATATGGAGAACACTTATTAAAAACCATTGCCTGGAAATCGGGAAAAGAAGCTACCACACAAAACGGAGCTGCTACTGTAATTAATTACTGGTCCGCAAAAGGCATAGATAGTCGCGCGTTAAACATTTTGGATGGCAGTGGCTTATCGCCTGGCACCCGAGTAACAACCGCAGCAATGGCAAGCGTTCTTTTTCAAAGTCAAAAGGAAAGCTGGTTCCCTGCTTATTACGAATCCCTGCCGGAAAACAATGGCATGAGACTTAAAAGCGGAAGTATTAATGACGTATCAGCCTATGCCGGCTATTACACCGACAAGAACGGCAATAAATATATCATAGTAATTAACATAAACAACTATTCTGGTTCCGGGATCAGCAAAAAACTGTTCCGGGTTTTGGATGCCCTTAAGTAAAATTGATAAATTGCGGCAATTATGAAAAACACCTTTTACCTGCTCTGTTTAAGTCTTTTAAGTATTCCTGCCTTCGGTCAGTATGCTATTCCCAATACCGAAGCTACAACAGAAACTGTTGCTATAGTAAACAATGCACCGGATATTGCAATTATACCAGAACCGGTATCAGTTATAAAAAGTGAGGGGTATTTTTTGCTTCCTTCAAATGTCGTTATACAAGCCCCGGCAGTGGCAGAAATTAAGCAGGTGGTGGCTTTTTTACAAGAAAGACTTTCTATTCCAACAGGAAGTTACGTTGCTGAGGTGAGCACTCCGTCTGCAAAATCAACCATTAACCTCATCCTAAATGAAAAAGCAAATTCGGCGTTAGGTAAAGAGGGGTATCAATTGTCGGTAACACCTAATCATATTACCATTAAAGCAAACAAACCAGCAGGCTTATTTTATGGTGTTCAGAGTCTTATCCAGTTGTTTCCTAAAGAAATTGAAAGTAAAGAAGCTGTTGAAAATATAGAATGGAAAGCTCCTTGTGTAGAAATAATAGATTATCCACGAGTGGGGTGGAGAGGATTAATGTTTGATGTCGCACGTCATTTTTTCACCAAAGCAGAAGTGAAACAATACATAGATGCAATGGTAAGATACAAATACAATATCCTGCATCTACATCTAACTGATGATGAGGGATGGAGAATAGAAATAAAAGGTTTGCCAAAATTAACTGAAGTAGGTGCATGGAATGTTAAAAAGATAGGTGAATTCGGAAACTTCTTCCCTCCTGCCGCTGATGAGCCCCGAAACTATGGAGGTTTTTACACCCAGGATGATATAAGAGAACTGGTGCAATATGCTAAAGAAAGATTTGTAGATATAATGCCAGAAATAGATGTTCCCGGTCATAGTTTAGCTGCGATTGCTTCGTATCCCGAATTATCATGTACCCCTGGTGCCGAGAACTACCGTGTACGTTCTGGTGAACGAATTATGGATTGGTCGAGAGGCGCCCCTCCTATTGCTCTAGTAGACAACACGCTTTGTCCTGCCAATGAAAAAGTGTACACTTTTTTAGATACTGTAATTACACAGGTAGCCCAATTATTCCCATTCGAATACATTCATATGGGTGGTGATGAGGCTCCGTTTAACTTTTGGGAAAAGAGTGATAGCATTAAAGCCCTAATGAAAAAGGAAGGCTTAAAAAATATGCATCAGGTTCAGGGCTATTTTGAAAAGCGGGTACAAAAGATCGTTGAATCAAAAGGTAAGAAATTTATGGGTTGGGATGAGATTCTGGATGGAGATATGCCACCAAACACTAGCGTGATGAGCTGGCGGGGTATGAAATACGGGATTGAAGCAGCCAAAAGAAAACACGAAGTAGTGATGAGTCCAACTACTTATGCTTACCTAGATTATATGCAGGCTGACCCCATTACAGAACCCAAGGTATATGCCTCATTAAGACTAAGTAAATCATATGAGTTCGATCCTATCCCGGCTGGTGTTGACAAAAAATACATTAAAGGCGGACAGGCCAACTTATGGACTGAACAAGTTTACAATATCCGCCAGGCAGAATATATGACCTGGCCAAGAGGGCTGGCCATAGCGGAGTCCGTATGGTCGCCTATTGAAAAGAAAAACTGGAACAATTTCTTTAATCGGGTTGAGCAGCATTTTAAAAGGCTCGACGTAGCTGAAACAAAATATGCTCCAAGTGTTTATGACCCTATATTTAGTGTAAGCAGATCGGCAGATAAGCAGCTTATGATCGAATTGAGTACAGAGGTACCTGGGCTTGATATTTATTACAGTTTCGATAATTCATTTCCCGATCGTTTTTACCCTAAGTACACAGAAAAGTTAGCACCACCAAAAGATGCTACTACACTTAAAGTGATTACTTACAAAGGAAAACAACCAGTAGGCAGAATGTTGTCTATGTCTGTAGACGAGTTAAGCAGAAGATCTAGAAAATAAGACATTGAGATACTTTGTTCACATTGGCTACAACGGCTTACACTATAACGGCTGGCAAAAACAACCCGGAGTACTAAACGTACAAGGTGTGCTTGAGAAAGCACTTACTCAGGTATTAAAGACCCCTGTATTTATTATCGGTTGCGGGCGTACTGATGCACATGTACACGCCAGTCAGTTCTTTTTTCACATGGATATAGAACAAACATGGGATTTTGATCTCTTGTTCAGATTAAATAAGCTCTTGCCTGCAAACATTGCCATATTTGATATCATTGCAATGGATGGCTTGCAACATGCCCGATTTGACGCCGTACAAAGGTCCTATGACTACTTTATCCACACTTATAAAGATCCTTTTCTAAGTGGCCTCAGTTCCTTTTATTTGCTTGAAGACCTTCATTTTGATAGAATGAAACAGGCGGTTGAAATACTTCCGAATTATAAAGATTACAGACCCTTTTGTACCAGCCCTGATAAATACGAACACACCATCTGTAATGTCATGTCTGCAAATCTGGCGGTAGACTCCACCGGCGACAAGTTACGCTTCCAAATCGCTTCAAATCGCTTCCTAAGCAAGATGATCAGGATTATCATGGGTCAGGTTTTAAAAATCGGGAAAGGAGTTTTAAGTGTAGACGAATTTGAGAGTTACCTGGTCAACAAACAGACCCCGGCATTAATTACACCTGCGCACCCTCAAGGATTATACCTGTCAAAAGTGACTTATCCATATTTAAATTTACCTCCCAGAACCGCTTTTTCATCTATACTTCAGAAGCAAACAGACCTTTCCTGGAAAACATTATAATATATTGATTGTTAATATCTTGCTATTGGTTATTTAATCAAAATTAGTTAGCTTTAATAGACCATTATAAAATAGGAGGCATTATCATGACTGTTATTCAAAAAATCGAGCGTTGGGGCGATCTACATCATGCCAAATGGCTAGACATCATCCGTATTGCTTTAGGTATTCTCATTTTTAGCAAGGGTATTGCAATAGTTAGCAACACGGCAGTGCTTCAAGATCTATTATTACAGAATAATGTATTTGGTTTTTCTGGAATGATGGCAAGCGTAGCCGTTCACATTGTCGGATTTGTACATCTGGTAGGAGGTCTTTTAATTGCTATAGGCTTGCTTACACGGTTTGCATCTGTGATACAGATTCCAATATTATTGTGTGCTGTTTTTTTCGTCAACCTGTCACATGGCTTTTCAGCTTTGAATTCTGAATTGTGGCTTTCAATTATTGTACTGCTGTTATTAGTCTTATTTTGGGTTATTGGATCTGGACCATACTCGGTAGATTACTCTATGAAAAAAAGGCAAGATATTAACAGGTAGATAGCCTATAACGATTCTGCGATTCTTAGTATCTTTCGGCATATTTTATATGCATGAAAAAACTGTTGCTTGCCGGATTGCTATTATATGCTTCGCATAGTTTTGCGCAAGACCCTACGTTATCCTATTTCGACATTACCCGCAATGGGTTCAATGAAAAAAACGCCTTTGAAACTACATCTTTTGTGGAACAGCACTGGCGTTTGCCTGGCAACAAGGGTTTTAATGAGAGCATTTATTATGTAGAAGGTCTATTAAAAAAAGCAGGGTTCGTAGCGGAACAGAAAGATGAATCGGAAGGCTTATTAACCTACCGCATCGAAAAACGTCCGATGAAACAAAATACATGGGAGCCGGTTAATGCCACAGTAGGCATTGAAGGTGAGCATGAGCCTCTATTAGAGTTTAAAACAAATCGCAATATGATTACGATAAACTCTTCTTCAACCCCTATAGGAGGTATTACGGCCGAGATGATCTACATAAATCCAGCAGATATCAGCACCATAGATGATAAGGACATCAAAGGCAAAATTGTATTTTCAGAAATTGGAACAGGGAGGCTTTTCAATGTTGCCATCAATGCGGGGGCTCTGGGAGTTTTAGGATATGCAATGCCTGATTATACCCAACCCGAGAAGTATCAAACATCTATTCAATTTTCTGGAATTAATAATCCAGATGGTAAGGGCTGGGCAATCAATCTTTCATACAAGGCCAAAGAGCGCCTAAAGAAAGCAATAGCAAAAGGTCCTGTTAAACTAAATGTTACTGTAGCAACAAACACCTATCCTTCAGAAGAATTAACTATAATTGCCAACATAAAAGGGAACATTAAGCCTAATGAGCGTTTTGTATATAGTGCTCATGTACAGGAACCTGGTGCAAACGACAATGCATCTGGGGTAGGTACCTTAGCTGAAATGGCAAGACTTACTGCATCGCTGGTAAAATCAGGGAAACTTATACCTCAAAGAACACTAACCTTTCTATGGGGTGATGAAATTGTTTCTACCCAGCGGTACATCAAAGAGAATAACGAAAGGGCAAAGGGAATTATGTGGGGAATGAGCCTGGATATGGTTGGAGAAAACACAGAGAAAACCGGAGGATCTTTCCTCATAGAAAAAATGCCCGATCCTTCGGCCATATGGACAAGAGGTACAGATAAACATTCAGAATGGGGATCCGGAGATGTAAAGGAGGAGGATCTTTTCCCTCATTACTATAACGATCTGGTCATGAAAATTTGTAATGACCAGGGCAAACATGCAAACTGGAAGGTTAACTATAACCCCTTTGAAGGAGGTAGCGATCATACACCTTTCCTGAAAAACAAAATCCCGGGTTTATTAATGTGGCATTTTACAGATGTTTTTTACCATACCGATAATGACCGGCTAGACAAAGTATCAGCAACAACTATGAAAAACGTTGGTATCAGCGCCCTAACCACTGCCTACACACTGGTAACGGCAGATGAAAACACCGCATTATTTACCGTTAATGAAGTAAAAGCGGCTGCTTTAATTCGATTAAAAACAGAATTTAGCTTGAGCAAACAAGCCATTATGAGCGGAAAGTCTACTATCGAGCAGGAAAAGCACATCCTATCAACCTGGGGAAAATACTATGCCGATGCCCTTGCAACCATTTCTTCAATCCCGGTAAAGACAGAAACAAAACGAGTAAGTTCAGCAATTAAATTTGCAGTTCTGGAAGTAGAAAAACAAACCAACCAGTATTTAGATGAACTGAGATAAATGCTCCAATGCCTTATCTGGTGTAAGGTTTATTCCATCAACACTTAAAATAGCACGTTTATAGAAACGGTTCCTTTCAACCAACCTGGTTTCAATAAAATCAATCAGCTGCTCATGATTCATATCTTTAATTAAGGGGCGTTTTTCTTTACCTTTTTCCAGTCTCTTAGCCAGGGCAATTGGAGACATTTCGACATACATGGTAACCCCGTTGTCGTTCATCCATTCCATATTATCAAAATAACATGGAGCGCCTCCACCGGTTGCTACTACACAGTTTGCAGGGTAATTATGTTCTTTCAGTAATTTGCTTTCCAATCTTCTAAAAGCATCTTCTCCATTAGCCGCAAAATAGTCTCCGATATTGGAACCCACCTTGTCTTCCAGTACATGGTCCAGATCTATAAAATCGTAACCTAATTTAGTGGCTAATTTTTTACCTAAAGTACTTTTGCCGCAACCCATAAATCCAATCAGGAATATCATCATTTTAAGCCAACTTTACCCTTGGATCAACAAAGGCATATAAAATATCTACAAAAATATTAATTACTACAAAAACAAAGGCAATAAAAAGTATAGACCCCATAACTACCGGAAAATCTGACATCTCCAGTGCAGTTACAGTAGTGCGCCCTAAACCATTATAACCAAAAATATACTCTACAAAAAACGAACCAGCCAGCAGTGAAGCAAACCATCCCGAAATAGCGGTGATAACGGGATTTAGGGCATTTCTAAGTGCATGCTTGTAAATTATTGCATTTCTCCCTAATCCTTTTGCCCGTGCAGTTCTAATGTAATCCTGTGCAAGAACATCTAACATCGCACTGCGCGTTAACTGTACAATAATAGCCAGTGGCCTTAAGCCCAGGGTTACCATTGGTAACCACAGATTTTTCCAGGTGGTTACCTCACCCTCAAAAGGATCATAGCTATACAAACTGCCAGACATATTTAACCCGGTGTAATCGCTAAGTACAAAGCCAAAAAACCATGCTATAATGATCCCGGCGAAAAAAGAAGGTGCAGATATACCCAAAATAGCAAAAGCATTTGCAGTCTTATCAATCCAGCTATCTTTATGAACAGCCGACAGTACCCCTAAAAAAACACCTATTATAGTAGCAAATATCATAGCTGTAAGTGCCAGAATGAAAGTATTGGGAACCGTTTCAGTAAGAATTGTGGTTACATCACGTTTAGTTTGATAAGAACGGCGTAAATAAGGCCATTTAAGCGCTATAACATCTTTGCCAACAGAAAACAGTTTTACATAATGGTACTTGTCCTTCGTCTCCTTATTATTATCGTGGAGCCCTATTGGCGAAAGGTCATTTAAATAAAGGAAGAATTGTACAGGTCTTGATCTATCTAACCCAAACTCTTTGCGTACAGCCTCTAAAGATTGTACATCAGAACGTTGTCCTAAAGTCATCCTTGCGGGATCTCCGGGCAATACATTAAATAATACAAACACGACTACAATTACGCCTGCCATTACGGCAAATCCATAGATGAATTTTTTAAAAGCGTATTGTAACATGATTATTTAGCAAAATACATTTTAGTAAGTTCGTCAAAAGAAGGAACATTATTATAATGCCATTTATTAATAACAACACCGTTCTTAAGTAAAAGCACACCTGGATTTGCCCTCACCATACTTTTTAAAGGCACAGCATCAGCATAAAAGACTTCACTAAACAGTTTCATTTTTTTGCTATAGGCATCTGCATCTTGTGCTGAACTGGAGGTTAACATTATGGACCTGATATTAAATTGTTCCGTTGCATTTAATGCCAGCGCATTTAACTTAGCTATACCTTCCTCATTGGAGTCTTTTAAATTGTATGCTACAATTACCAGATTGTAATATGGATTTTCTATTAGTTCTTTTGTATAATCGGTGCCCGAAGCATCGGTTATTTGTAAATCTTTAATTTTAGGCTCATAGCCTTTTTTAATCAGCTTGCTCTCCGGATCACCTATAATTTCCCAGTTGTCATCTTTCCAGATCTCAGTTTTCAGATAATCTTTATCACTCATCACCTTGGTTTCACCTGTTTCCTTATTCTTCATGTTGTACATGATTAAATACTCATCAGGCGGTGCCCCGGCAGGTATCTTCATCAAATCGGGCAAGCTAGCCCCAACTTTATAAGGCAGAAAATCTAGCACAGGCAATCTGCTATAGGTGAACTGACTAAACATTAATGAAAAAGTAAGTACAATAGCAAACAAAGCGCTTTGCCATCTGGCATTTTCAGTAACCGGGTGTATCCTATCCCTGTTTTTGAACAGGTAAACGATCATTGCCAATAAAACCAGATCTTTAGAAAAAGATTGCCAAGGGGTTAAAGGAATGGCATCTCCAAAACATCCGCATGAGGTTACTACTTTAAACGCTGCCGAAACAAAGGTTAGAAATGTAAAGAAAATAATAACCACCAGTAAACCAGTTGTTACCTGTTTGCGCCAAAAACCAAAAAGCAGTAAAGCACCCAATACAATTTCAAATACACAAAGCAATATGGCAATTCCTGTAGCCATGCCACTAAGAAACGGCATATGGAACACTTCAAAGTACTCCTGCAATTTATAACCAAATCCAAGCGGATCATTGGCTTTTATTAATCCTGAAAATATAAAGAGGATACCAACAAATATCCTGGAAAAGTTTAATGCGGCTTTCTTCATTGTTTACCAGCTATTTTACGCCCAACTTAATTAAAGCAAAAACAGCATAGTTTAGCATATCCTGATAATTTGCATTTACACCTTCGGAGGCCAGGGTGTGCCCCGAATTGTCTTCTATTTGTTTTACTCTTAAAATTTTCATTAAAATCAGATCTGTTAAAGAGCTAATGCGCATGTCTCTCCAGGCCTCACCATAATCGTGATTTTTGGCAAACATAAGTTCTTTAGTCCCATTTACCTTCTCGTCAAAAAGCTTCTCTACTCTTTCCACACCCAGCTCATACGGATCATCTTCTCCAAGCTCAAGCTGCATCATGGCAATTGCACAATAATTAATAATTCCTATATACTCAGAAACAATGTCTTCTCCTACTTTAGATACTTTCTTTTCCTCAAGCGTGCGGATCCGCTGTGCTTTAATGAAGATCTGGTCTGTTATAGAAGCCGGCCTTAATATTCGCCACGCTGTTCCATAGTCGTTTGTTTTCTTTAAAAAAAGCGATTTGCAAACCGCTATTACTGAGTCAAATTCTTGTGAAGTGTTTGTTGCCAAAACGATTAAAATAATAAGTTTACATCCGTTTTAATACTGTATCCTAATTGAGTAAAATCATTTAAAGATTTTATCTAAGTTTGTATTCAAACAATGGCTAAAGATACATTTTTAAACCGAAAGACTACACTAAACGTCAAAGGCAAACTGACAGATATCAGTGCCCCATGTGTAATGGGCATCCTAAATCTGACCCCAGACTCCTTTTACAGTAACAGCCGGGCCGGCTCTTTAGACGATGCATTGCAAAGAACGGAAGCCTTTCTGAAAGATGGGGCTAAGTTTATAGATATAGGAGCATACTCCTCTCGTCCGGGTGCAGCAGAAGTGAGTCCGGATGAAGAATTAAAAAGGATAGTTCCGATTGTAGAGGCTATCACAAAAAAGTTACCTGAAGTAATCATTTCTATAGACACTTTTAGAGCAAGAGTAGCAAAAGAAAGCATAGAAGCCGGCGCTCATATCATAAATGATATCGCTTCGGGCGACATGGATGAAGCCATGTTTGAAACAGTTGCGGCCCTTCAGGTTCCCTACATTACGATGCATATGAAGGGAACGCCACAAACCATGCAACAACAAACAGAATATAAAGATCTTGCATTGGACATAACGGACTACTTCTCCCTTAAAGTTGCCGAACTACAGAAACTGGGGGTAAAAGATATTATTTTAGATCCCGGCTTCGGTTTTGCAAAAACTTTAGACCAGAATTATCAGCTGCTAAATCAACTTCAGGACTTTAACATTTTTGAGCTTCCCCTACTTGTCGGCTTTTCCAGAAAATCTATGATCTATAAATTTCTGGGTTTAACTCCGCAGGAAGCCCTTAACGGAACATCGGTATTGAATACTATAGCGCTATTAAAAGGAGCAAGCATATTGCGTGTTCACGATGTAAAAGCTGCAGTAGAGTGTATAGCTTTAGTTCAAAAGACGCAGCAACAATAAAAATCCATAACTTGGCAGTGATGAAAGGCTTAGAATTTGATTTCTTAAAGGTAACAGTAACAGATGCGGTAGATATTATTCTTGTCGCTTTAATTATCTATTACATCTACAACCTGATTAAGAACACCCTCGCAGTAAACCTGTTGTTAGGTATGGTAATCATATTGGTAATACATTGGGTTGTAGATGCATTAAAAATGAATTTACTATCCACTATCATTAACCAATTTATGAGTGTGGGGATAATAGCCCTAATTGTTATTTTCCAGCCAGAGATCAGGCGCTTCTTATTACTCATCGGGAAAAATACTTTTCTACAGCAAAACAAAGCCTGGTGGGGCTATTTATTTGGAAGTAAAAATATTGAGCGCGACAATTTAGTAAGGATAAAACCTATCATTGATGCTTGCAAGAGCATGAAAAAATCAAGAACCGGAGCACTAATTGTATTTGTAAAGTTTTACGACGATCAGCTTTTTGCAAACAGTTGTGAGCTAATAGATTCAAAAATATCAAAACGATTGCTGGAGAGCATCTTTCAAAAATACAGCCCATTACATGATGGAGCAGTTGTTATTGCCGAAAACAAAATCAAAAGTGCAAGTTGTATCCTCCCTTTAACTGATAATGATAAATTACCACCTCAGTTTGGTCTTCGTCATAGAGCCGGGATTGGCGTGTCTGAAACTACGGATGCCGTTGCAGTAATTGTTTCAGAAGAAACCGGAGAGATTGCCTATGCTAAACAAGGCCGTGTAAGAATGAATGTATCTTTTGGAGAGTTGGAGAAACTTCTAAATAAAGATTTTTAATTCAGTGTCTGAGATGGAGCCTAGGAACCATCTCTGACACTGAATTTAAGGAAAATAGCATGGCAAACCACCTTCTTATGTTAATATAAATTGATGATAATTAATACTGTCTGTTCAACTGGCAATACTAGATAGCCCCCTACTTTCCTTAAAAATCACCTTCTTCGATGAGGCCTAGCCGCTGTTGCTTTTCGCAACAGATGCCAGACTTAGCGAAGAACGGTTATTTTTCTCCCCTTTATTTTGAACCGTACAAAACCTGTATTCTCTAAAGATTTTAAAGTAGAAGAGATGTTATCAAACCTTGAAACAGATAAACTAAATAATTCCTTAGGTGCGTTTTCGTTAGCATAAATTATTTCAACGTTGTACCATCTGGAAATACTTTTCATTATAGTTTCCAGGCTTTCATCTTCAAATAAGAAGAGCCCGTTTTTCCATGCAACTGCTTCCTTGGTATTTGCAGGAATGATTTCCAAATTGCCTTTTTTATTTATAGCCTGCTGGCCCGACTTTATGATATTATCGGAATTAATTCTGCCCATCCCCTCCAACAGCGTAGTTTTTATGGCCTCATCATTAACATAGCTACTAATGTTAAGTCGCGCAGCCTCAACCTCAATGCGCTGCTTTCCAGAAAATACCACAAATGGCGTATTGGCAATCTGAGCGATCTCAAAATAAGCTTCACCCTTTAGCTCTACTTTACGCTCAGCACCTGGATCAAATGATGCCGGATAAGTTAATTTAGAGGCCGCATTTAACCACACTTTAGTGCCGTCTGGTAAACGAACCTGATATTGGCCACCCAAGGGAGTCTCAAGACTATTAATCCCTACATTTTTGACCGTATCAGAATTAAGCGCTTTTTCATGAACAGCATAGGTAATTTGTCCGCTTCCTGTCCTCACAATACTTGCTCCAGACTCCTCAGCCAGAACTCCATTAGGCGCTTCATCAAGACTAATCTTTTTACCGCTTGCCAAAGTTAATATAGCCCTGCTGCTGCCTGCATGAATGTCTCTCTTAGCAAACCTGTTTTCTTTTAAGGGTTTTGGATGATGGTTATAAAAAATTGCCCCAATCGCACACGCTATTAACGCCAAACAGGCTATTGCTAAATATCTGAATGCCCACCTGTCGTAAAATATTGGCTTCTTTTCTGGTTCTTCACTCATTTTTACACTTCCTTTTCAGTTTTAGTTAAATTTTATCTTAATGAACCGGGGCCTGTACAACTGAGGATCCGTTTCAAGATCTTTAAAGAAATCAAAAGAATTAACATTATAACTAATTAAAAGTTCTCCTTTTTCAGATAAACCTGGATGAGCCTTAGCATTATAAGAAAAATAACTTTTCTTTTTTAACGCATCAGAGCTGTCCCACAATTTTATTATTGGCCCAAAAGGCCCGATAGGGCTTTTCCCTAAACGCATCCCTACTGCTCTTCCCATGCCACCCTGCTGAAAAATTAACGCATATCTCCCATCTGGCAATACCGATAAACTAAGCTCATTTGAAACCTGATCTGTTATTGCTTCAGCCTTCTTAATATCTGCATTCCACGTTGCCCCATCCCAGAAGTTCCACTTAGCGTAATCATCAAATTCTTTAGGTTTTACCCTTGCTACCAGCAATTTTTTAGCCATCCCTTTTACCCCATAAACGTAAACATATCCATCAGGCCCAGGCGCTCCGGCCTTGGCTGTGTTTACGAATATACCTGCACCAAACGATGCCATTTCCTTTTCGGTTTCATTACTGCTTAAATAAAATGGAGTATCTTTCTGTTCAAAGGTTTTATAAGGAGGCTCTTCTTTTTCGGCGATTTTGATTAGCGTATTACCTACCTCCGAAAAGCCAAAAGCGCCATCACTTACCTGTTTAACCCTGTAACCAAAAATATAGATGGCATTATTCTGTTCCTGATTTACAAAACCATCGCCAAGCCAATAATAATCTGTAGGGCCTGTTAGGGGAGTTTTCGGCACAAATACAGTTTCCGGGTTATCCTTCTGGTCGTTTTTCCAAAAAAAAGTTATGTTGTCCTTTCCAGGCTTTGTACCTTTTAATATCGCTATACTATTATGGATCATTTTAGCTCCGGCCTCCATTTTATCATCTTTAATGTTCCCGATCATACTATCACTAAAAATGAAGAGGGTTTTCTTAGCTTCTGGTTTACCTGATTCTACCCCATTTAATGGAATAGTATAGATACCATCACCGCCAAACCATCCATTATTTCTTACAAATAAATTTGTCCACTCTGTAGCCTCCGTAGCCGTAAATTTTATATTCGTCAAATCCTGAGCGTGGGAATTGCTAAAAAAGCCGGCCAAACAGCATAACAAAACGATTTTTTTTATGCCTGGGGTAAATTTAAGTCTATTCATCAGGCATAAATATATTAAAAGTAGAGTTATATGTATATTAAGCTGGCAATTATTAATATTGTATCTATGAAAATTAAGCTACTCCTTTCCAGTGTCTTTATTAGGAAAATTACCCTTTGCACTTTTCTTTTAGCCAGTGCCCTAAGTTCATTTTCGCAAGATCAGAAACCAATTAAGTTTACCCTTCTGCTCAACAAAACCGTACAGCAAATACACAACATCGGCGGGTCTGGTTGCTGGTATACCGAGGAAATTGGCAAGCAATGGCCATTGGCCGAAAAACAACACATTGCAGAATTGTTATTTAGCAGGGGATTTGAAAGAGATGGCAGGCCAAAGGGGATCGGCTTATCTGCTTGGAGGTTTAATATTGGCGGGGGCACTGCTGAACAAGGCGATAGCAGTGGAATTGCAGATCCTTCGCGCAGAGTAGAGTGTTTTTTATCTCCGGATGGAACTTACGACTGGAGCAAACAGCAAGGATACACCTGGATGTTACGGCAGGCAAAAAATTATGGAGTAAAAGACCTGATTGCATTTGTAAATAGCCCTCCGGTACAGTTTAACAAAAATGGTCGTGGGTACAAGTCGCAAAAAGATGGCTCTACAAATTTAAGGCCCGATAAATATGATGCTTATGCAAACTTCCTTACCGAAGTAATAAAGCATTATGATAAAGAGGGCCTTCGTTTTAACTACATAAGTCCAATAAATGAACCCCAATGGGATTGGTTAAAGCAATCTAATCAGGAAGGCAGTCCATGGACAAATGAGGAAATGTATCAAACCATTAAATCTTTAAATATCAGTTTACAGAAGCAAAAGCTTAGTACAAAAATCCTGACCACCGAAGCCGGTCAGCTTGATTTTTTGTATGCTGACAAGGGACGGACATCACGCCAGATAGACAGCTTCTGGAATCCAAAAAGCCCTTTATACATAGGCGGTTTTAGCAATAGTACAAAGTTTGTTGAAGGCCATGGGTATTTTACAGAAAACGGCGACAGTACGCTAATAAACACAAGAAGATCTTTAAGATATACTTTAAAGAAATATAATGGTCTGGAATATTGGCAATCAGAATACTCTATGCTTGGTAATGGTTATAAAGATAAAATCGAAGGCAAGCCAAGCGAGATGGATCATGCATTATTCCTTGCAAAGGTAATTAATCATGATTTTACTGTAGGGGATGCATCTGCCTGGCATTTCTGGAATGCATACGAGCCCGGGAATCCGTTAAATCCACGTTATTTTCTTATCGCATTAAATCCGCAAAGAGCAAGCAAACCTGAAAACAAGTACGCCATCACTAAAAATCTGTGGGCCTTAGGACATTACAGTCTTTTTATCCGCCCTGGTATGGTTCGTATAGAAACACAAAGAAGCGACAGCTTAAATGACATGGAGGTTGCCCAGCAGGTAATGGTTTCTGCATTTAAAGACCCGAATGGAAAAAGTCTTGTAATAAATGTAATTAACTACACAAGTGAAACTAAAAAAACTGATTTTGTATTGAAAGGGCTACTTAAAGGACAGGCTTTAAAGCTTAAAAAGCATTATATAACCTCTGAAAAGCAGGATGACAATATTCGTCCTTATCCAATTGGAGATACTGCCCTACCACCGCGTTCTATAAGCACCTTTATATTTTCTACTCTTTAAATAATATTAAGCGCAAAAAGAGGGAGCCTGATATTTTCAGGCTCCCTCTTTTATATTTCTTTATTTCTAGCAGTACTGCTCAAAAGCACCAATAAGGCTATCGGCAATCATTTGCGCCGGACGGCCTTCTATTTGATGACGCTCGATCATATGAACTAATTTACCATCTTTAAATAAAGCCATTGAAGGTGATGATGGAGGAAAAGGCAACATATAACCTCTAGCTCTGTCAACCGCTTCTTTTTCCATACCAGCAAAAACCGTTACCAATTTTGTAGGGTGTTTTTCATTTGCTGCAGCTAATTTTGCTGCCGGACGCGCGTTTGCAGCTGCACAACCACATACCGAGTTCACTACTACAAACACAGTTCCTTCGCTTGTAATGGCGCTATCAACTGCTTCAGCAGTTTTTAATTCTTCAAAACCTACGGTTGTAAGTTCAGCACGCATTGGTTCAACTAAATATTCTGGATACATATGCTTAATATTTTTATAAATTTTCTTTTTGAGTATACAAAGGTACTGTACCTGTAACTAGCATCAAAGCATTGGCGATAAGACCAATATAGTTTTGACCTTTAAATTACTTTGTATAAATCAAAAACAAGCGCTCTCCTCTGTTATATCATCATTTCTTAGCCTTGGCCTTCTTTCCAAACTGTCTTGGATAGTAGGAAATTGTGGTCATAAAATATTGTGTCAATACGTTTTGCCTACCTATGGTAAAACTATTGGCATCACCATAGTTAATTACGCTGGTGTTCTGCCTTAATAAATCGAGGGCCGCGAATTTGACCTCAGCATTATTACCTTTAAGGAAGCGACAAACCAGGTTCGCATTCCAGATGGTGTAAACAATGTTTTTAGAATTCGATGAAGAACTGTTGTTGTTACTGATATTGCTATTCAACGTCAACTTCTTGGTGATGTTATAGCTGGCCGTCAATGTGGTGCCAACGTTCTTTCCGCTATATTGGGTGTTAAAGGCCTCTTGTTTGGATTTGTAGGTAGACCACGATTGGCTAAGCGCCACCGCCAAATAACTCTTATACGTATAATTAACACTACCGCTATAATACGTATTTAAATTACTCGAATAAGTAAATACACTATTGGTATACCCAGGGTTTATAGCTGTATTGAAGTTTCCATATAAATTAAACTGAAATTCCGATGTTTTAAGCTTTAAAGCCTTCCTGATACCCGCTTCGCCATTTAAATATTTATTCCCATCTGCATTGACCAAATAGACCGTCCGCCTGTTCTGCTCGTCAATCAAAAGACTGTCTACAATATTGTTAGCAATCAACCCTGCCCTTAGTGTGAAGTTGTAATTAAGCGTATTTTTACTATGTTGATCATCGCTGTAAAAGCTGAATGACAATTCACGCTGTACCGATTCTTTCAGGTTAATATTGCCTCTTCTAAGATTGTATACGTCGGTGCTGTCGGTTAGTGGAGCAAGCTGATTGATATTAGGTATTTTCAAAGTTGTTCTGTACTCAAGAGAGTAGTTCCTCGAGGTTTCCCCATATTGATTATTGTAAAAACTAATCTCTACGTCAGGGGCAAACTGGCTGTAGTTGCGTTTTAAGTTTTGGAAAGACCTGTCAGATTTATTATCCTGACTAATTAATAGCTCTTTAGGGTGAAACGTGAGGGACAAGGACTTGTAATAACGGTTAGACATACTTTTCGAGAAAGATCTTCTTATTCTCAACCCAGGTGTTTCCTCAATAACATTCGTAGTTATTTGATTATTTAAATAGGCGTTAGTCCGGTATACGTTATTTATGGTATCCAAATCCTGCACCCTGTTATTATTTTTATCAGAGTTCAGCAGTAACCTGTTCGTTAAATCAAAGCTCATACGTGAGTATTTTTTGTTTCCAAAAATCAGCCCCTTTAGATCCTGTATAGTTAAATTGAGTTCCTGTCTGAACCCTTCCGCAAGGGTGTTGTACTTTCTGTTAAATTTCTGATTAGCTGCAGTACCAGTAAATGATTTAAACTCAGTAAGGTTCAGGCGGTCGCTTTCATTATTGTAGGTGTTCAAATTATAGTTGGCCTCGAAACCCCTAAACCGCGTTGTTTGTGTAATGATATATGGAGAATACCTGTACTGACCACCAAACCTAAAACTCTTATTGTTGTAATTTCCGGTATTCATTGAATTATTTGTACTGGTTAGCACATCCTGCAAATTAGTAGCCGTACGAAAAGTCTGATCTACATTATCACCCTGATTAAAGTTTACTTCCTGGGAGAAATTCAAATTATGCCCCTTTTTAGTATACTCGTAATTCGAATCAAATCGCTGCGTGGTATTAGAAGATTGATTGTTGGTAATGCTGTTGTCAATCACCTTATCCGTACTGTTAACAGAGGTAGTTGTCTTAGCATCAGCTAGGTAATTGGTATTCTTATCTTGTAAAAAGTAATTAGATTTTAAGGTGTTTTTTAACTCCCACGTGGGCTTTTCTATAAAATTGTAGGTAAAGTTTGCCCCGAGTGCACTGGGGCGTGTTATCCCTTCAGCCCTAAAGTCAGGCTGATATTCTACATTGGTACCAACCCCCTTAAACGTACTGTTAGATTGGAGATCGCGCGTATTATCCGCAATCTTGTTAATATTGTTTATGGCGCCAACAACGGCAAGTTGCATTTTGGGCGTAAACATATTGATACTGGCATCCGTTTCAAAACGCTTATCTGTTCCATAACCTGCGCCAATCTTACCAAAAAAACCAACATCCTTGCCTTTTTTTAGTTTAATGTTCATCTCCAGCGTAGAATCTGCAGGATTGGTACTTTGCTGACTCCTTGATTTGTTGTACACCTGTATTTTTTGGACCGCATTTTTAGCCAGATTTTGTGTAGCCTGCTTCATATCACCACCAAAAAAGGACTTTCCATTTACCAATAAGCTTTTAACCTCTTTACCGTTTACCGTAATCTGTCCGTCTCCCCACAAGGTGATGTTGGGTATCTGCCTAAGCAAATCCTCAACCACAGCATTACTATCTAATTTAAAAGCCGCAGCATTAAACTCTAACGTATCACCATTCATACTAATCGGTGGCACGGTGATCACTACATCGTCAAGCGTGATGTCCCTGCGGTTGGCAACAATGGTCTGGAGGTCAATGGTATTCTTACCCGCAGGTATCGTAAATGTCTTTCTGGAAGTATAGTAACCTACATTGTTAATATCCAGTCTTAGAAGAACATTTACAGGCAGGTTTTTAAAGCTAAATTCCCCATAATTATTGGTTACCTGGTAGCTTAACAAGGTGCTATCGGCCGATTTATAGATAGATACGGTAGCAGATTTTAGCACATAGTTCTGTGCCGTATCTCTCACAATACCCTTTGCAGTTCCTGGATTTACAGTGGTAGCTTGCTGTGCATTAAGCGTAAAGCAGGCAATACTGAGCAGAAATGCCAGCGTTATGGTATTTAATTTGAACATGGAGCGTTAGAATTTTTTTGGTTTAAGCTGAATAATTATGGGATTACTTTTCTTGTTTTGTGTTTTAAAGTACTCTGTTAAAGCAGCATTATACTTCCTGTTTTTATCTTCATTCTGTTCTTTAGCGGTAAAGAGCGTTAGAGAAGAATAGCTGGTGTAAAAACATTCAGGAGTAACGATATGAAAGCCTTTGTTTGTAAAATCATATTGAGATGCCAAATCCGTAATCGGCAAAAACTGAGAGGTAGAATCAGGCTCTATATCTGCAATAGATGTCAATTCAGTTGTTTTTAAGTTATATATAAAAGCTTTTTTCTCATCCCGGCTCCAATTCCAGTTCCTAACCTGGAAATACAGGTTATTAAAATGCAGGTAACTGTTAGCCAAATCATAAAAAACATCCCTGTTTTTCTCATAATAATCATAACCCTTCCCTTTATAGATTGGGTTGGTATCATAATCCATAGGAAGAGAGTTTGAGGCCGGAAACAAGATCCTATAAGCCAAAGAAAGCTTTTTAGCCGTTAATTTGTAAATGTTATAATAGAAGTTCTTTACAAAAAGATACTCATCCGGATTACCATAATCATATACACGGCCACCATGCCAGCGCTCATCGCCCTTGTGGTCAGCCGTTCGGTAAGGGAAATAACTTTCTACCCTCTTGCCATCCTTCAAAATGCTTACGTTATAGTAGATGCTGTCTTTACCACTTTCCTCCAGAAAAGCCTGGTCTATAATCGTACCATCACTAAATTTCTTATAATTGGTATAGTCTTTCTGTTTATCCTTAACAATAGGTACTTTCTTTACCAGCTTGGCAGTTAAATCAAAATAGTAAATTTGTTTACCTGACGAAATCTCAATCAGCACTTGACCATCTTCCTTTTTAATATTAAAGCCATAGAAACTCTGATCTTTAACTTTAGGATCTTTCTCTATTTTATTGGCATTGATCTTCGCAACATATTTTCCCGCTTTAGTAAAAATCAATACTGCTTTGGTTTCCCAATCGTAAATAACATAATTGTCGCCGGCGATTTTCAGTGAATTTATAGAACCAAACAGACTTTCCTTAGTGGTTTCTAACGGGGTAAAGATAACTTCATCGAAGAACTGAGATACAGCCGCACCGCGTGCGCTGTTGGGGTCAATCCTGAGCGTCACCATTCCTGTGCTATCAATTTTGCTTGCTTGAGCCACAGCATGGCCATAGGAGAAAATGCAGATTATTAAACTGCTGAGAGCGAATTTTAACATAAAGGCGTCATTTGGTTCCTTAAATATATTAATTTTCAGGAGACAAATGATTCTATGTGAAGCTCAGCCTTTATTTTTAACAATAATTAACTTTTAGACAAAACACGTCTTACTCTATAAAGGAATGCTGTTTGCCCGGTGTTTTTGTTCGATGATACTTCGTCCCTTACTTAGAAAAAAGGTGCTTTTACCGAACAATCGGCGTTTTAATGCCGATTTATCTAATACTCGACTGTCCTATCATCGCAAGGCCTCATCAATTTCTTAACCTCATCCTTGGATAAAGACGGATCAAGCCACATTCGATCTGATTGCTATCGATCATCAAATGCAGTGGCTTAGCGCTATTGTGTATGCTTGCCATTAGTTCATTTGCCGGGCCGATAATTATTGTGAATGCATCTATCCATTCTCTATTTATAGGCTCTTCCCATTTATGATGGATACCAAGCAGATTAAAGAATTTGTGTTCTTTAGGGTGGATGTAATCAGGAACCTTTTTTACCAACATGTTTGGACTCAAAGAAACCACTCACAGGATAATGCATCTGCCAGTAAATATTGAGTCTTTATAATTATACCAAACACCTTCTGCACGCGCCTTGAGCCTCGCGTTTTTAGCTTTCAAAGCCTGTTCCAAACTTTCAATGTCATCTGGAATATATCCCCACCATATCAACCCGAGTTTTCTTCCAGTTGGATCATTTACCAATATGGGGAGTTTGGGGCAAGTCAAACCCATTCGCATGATAAAACTCTTGCATTTGGTTTGTCACTGGAAGCGGCGCCTTAAATGTCTCAATAAGATCGTGAGCCTTTGCCTTAAATGAAGCGTGGTAACTCATGATATCAAGTTTGGAAGTTAAACATACTATGATATCGTGATTGTTTTTCAATCATTCAATCCAGCCGCCTAATCGCTGCAAACTACCACTTAATCCTACGCTTCGTTAGATTGATTAGTTTACTATCCTTGTTATAGGTCAAAGAAAAATCTGTGTTATTGACAGTTACGGATGACATAGCCTTGTCAGAACTTACTAACAATGAAAGATCATACCAGGATATATTCTTGTTAGTGACAGTAGAATAATCTAAGGTTATTGTTAATGTATTACCATCAATAACTTGATTCTTTGTAACGTGATCTTTGATGTATTGGTATTCTAGGAATTCTCTTAAACTACAAAAGATCAAGTTATCCTTAGATTTCAAAGCAATGTGGTCGATCCACTCATTAAAGTTTTTGATTGCATCATCATCTTTAAGGCCGTGGGTGCCGATTTCAAAAAAATCAAATGAGTTATCAGCTAATAGAGAATTTGACAATTCCCAATGAGCGCCTTCATTCGACCAATCATCCGTGAACCCCCTCCTAATGGCCAGGTATTCAAAAGGTTTAATGTCGCTCAATTTAAGTTTTGGTGTGAACTTCCCAATTTGCTCGAATTTATCAAATGTCCCTTGTGAAGCACCTCCGATATAACCAAATTCAGCCGAAGCAGTATGAAAGCCGGATAAGTTAGTAGGAACAATAAGAGTATTCATTTTGTATCCCTGATTCAACAATATCATGGCGTCTAAATCCTTTATATTCTTTTCACGGTCTTTCCCATTGTTGAAATTTCCTTTCTCTTCATGGTAAAAAGAGTGGTTCATAATATCCATGCCTTTAAGTATCAAAGGAAGCCTTTGTGCATAGGTAGCTGCGTAATTGGTATAGAAACCTATCTCTTTATCGCTGTATTGGTTTTTGCCATTCACGGCTAAACCTACGTTGTATTGTTTCTTGTTTCCCGCTCCATCCGTATAGAAGGTATTAGAAAGCTTTTCATAAGCCTTAACAACTGTTAAGGCAGCATCATCAAACTCCATAAGAATTGCTTTTCCTTTGTTGTATTTCAATATTGGAAAGCTAGTGGTTGCTGATGTAAGTTTATCGCTAAATGTAACTTTAATTTCGATTTTACCGGTAAACGATGGCATTGCTGGCCCATCTGGGATTGATGGTAGGTTCGTTTCTTCTTTCGTCGGATCTTCTTTTTCAGGTTTAATAGATCCTTGTTTTGTACAGCTAAAAATTAAAACTGAGCACAGTATGATGAGATTGAGAGCGAATATTCTTTTCATTAAAATTCTTTTTTTTGCAAAAATAGGATTTTTATTTAGTTTATCTGCCCTTTTCTCCATTGTACCTAAATGTTAGATAAGAATACAGCCTCAAATATTTCAAATAAGATAACAAGTGATATGACTATTTTCAATCAATCCACCCGACATCTTCCAATCTATCCAACATTGCATCGCTATCGTCTGGTCAATATACTTCCTGGGATACACTTCGTTCTGTAGAAACTACTCAGTATACCACCCATTTACCCATAATGCAATGTATTCTACAGCTATAATACCTATCTATGTAAATATGAATCCCGTTCAGGCTACCTGACACCTGACCAATATCTACTTCTCTTTCCTCATCACCATAAGCGGCATTAAAATAATCTCTTTCATCTCCTGAATCTTGATTAATTATGATTTTTGTTCTGTTTCCAAAGAGAATACATCAATAACAGTCGTCATAAATTCCCTTAATTCTGTTTCAGCCTCTTGAAGATTATCTAGCTTTTGTTTAACACCCGCCTCCGGTCGAATGATCTTAAATATCTTTTCTCCATTATCACGCCCCCTTTTAATGAATATGGTTTCAATCTCTGCTTCATGAACTGTTTTGGTGTATACCGTTTACCGTAATCAGAATTTAACCTAGTTTGCCGCAGCAGTTCAATACTCATAGTAACAGCTTCAATTATGGGCAATATTTGTTAAACAGTGATAAATGGATTGTTTCTGAAAACGCCAAACATCTAATGCTATAATTTTTTGTTACCCTAAATAAACATAAATGATTGTAAATAGTAGTAAATTTGCAGCGAGGTTATGGAAATGTTTGCACCATAGTAAACCCACCAAAAGAAAACACCAATAACTAGCTGTATATTATAAACTTAATAAATAAACATATGTCATCAGTAGAGACAACTTACGTTCCTTACAAGGTTAAGGACATTTCACTGGCAGAATGGGGCCGCAAAGAGATTGAACTGGCAGAAGCAGAAATGCCTGGTTTAATGTCATTACGCGAAGAATTTGGTCCTTCTCAACCATTAAAAGGCGCACGCATTGCAGGCTGCCTTCACATGACCATCCAAACTGCAGTTTTAATTGAAACACTAGTTGCGTTAGGTGCTGAAGTTACCTGGTCATCCTGTAATATATTTTCTACTCAGGATCACGCTGCTGCTGCTATTGCTGCAGCTGGTATTCAGGTATATGCCTGGAAAGGTTTAGATGAAGCTAGCTTTGACTGGTGCATCGAGCAAACTTTACATTTCGGCCCTGAGCGTCAGCCATTAAACATGATCTTAGATGATGGTGGCGATTTAACCAATATGGTTTTCGATAAATTCCCGGAGCTTATCGCTAACATCAAAGGTTTATCTGAAGAAACTACTACCGGTGTTCACCGCTTATACGAGCGTATGAAAAACGGAACATTGCATTTACCTGCAATCAATGTAAACGACTCAGTTACCAAATCTAAATTTGACAACAAATACGGTTGTCGTGAATCATTAGTAGATGCGATCCGTCGTGCTACTGATATCATGATGGCTGGTAAAGTAGCTGTTGTTGCTGGTTACGGTGATGTTGGTAAAGGTTCAGCTGAATCTTTAAGCTCACAAGGTGTACGTGTAATCGTTTCTGAAATTGACCCGATCTGTGCTTTACAAGCTGCAATGGAAGGCTATGAAGTTAAGAAATTTGCTACCGCAGTTAAAGAAGCTGATATTATTGTAACTACAACCGGTAACTGCGATATCGTTCGTGCTGAGCATTTCAAAAGCATGAAAGATAAAGCGATCGTTTGTAACATTGGTCACTTTGATAATGAAATTGATGTTGCCTGGTTAAACAAAAACTATGGTGCTACTAAAGTAGAGATCAAACCTCAGGTTGATAAATATACTATTGACGGAAAAGACATCATCCTATTGGCCGAAGGTCGTTTGGTAAATTTAGGCTGTGCAACTGGTCACCCAAGTTTTGTAATGTCTAACTCATTCACTAACCAAACTTTGGCTCAATTAGAATTGTGGACCAATACAGATCAATATGAGAACAAAGTTTATGTGTTACCTAAGCATTTGGACGAAAAAGTAGCTCGTTTACACCTGGCTAAAATTGGTGTTGAACTTGATGTTTTAGATGCACATCAGGCAGAATACATTGGTGTTCCGGTTGAAGGTCCATTTAAACCAGATACTTACAGATACTAATCACTCGGATAGATATAAAAAGAGGGAAATTACATTAGTAATTTCCCTCTTTTTGTTATCAGGCATATCCATTATTTCTGTTGAAACTCATCCTCAACACTTTCTCTTAAATCGTACATTATCCATTGTTTGCCTTGAATGTCTTTTTGCTTATTCTTAAGGAGTTTAATAAAATCATGAACCCCCAGTGGTTCATTTCCATTTCCATGAATTAGAACTATACTCCCTGAGTTGGCTGGCTGACCTTTTGCAAGCCATGCATCACTCCCAACAGGAATAACCCCATAAGAAAGCACACGTTTTACTACTTCTGTATCTGATACAAGACCCGGAAAACGGAAGAAAACAGATGGCAACATCCCGTGTTGTAACATAGCCAGTTCGGTTCCTAATACTTCGAAATTCAAATCTGTGCCCGGCTCCAATAAAAAATTAGTTTTAAGGGGTGCTTTAGAACTTACATGATGATTGTAAGAATGGTTTATCCATGTAACCTTTATATAGTTGGATTTTTCCAGCTCTTTAAGCCAATTTAAATCGTTGGCATGGGTAAGCATCCATCGGCCGGTAATTGATATTGCAATTGGCACCGGTTTCTCTGTTTTCTGAAATTCTGAAATGAGTGAGGTAAAGATTATTCTATCTAGAACTTTATGCGAAGGGCACAGATCAATTGTTAACGTTATTCCCTTTTCTTTTTGGAAACCATGAATAATTCCTGCATCCTGCAAGCTATTAGATAGTTGCCTTGCCGACGACATTGCCTTAGAATATGCTGAATTTTCAAAATAAATAAGTGCTTGGTCTAACGCCATTTCTTTCACAATTACTCCGGCAGCCGGAATTATTGATGTAGTTAGTTCAGCAGGATTAACCGCTAAATAAGAAGCAGTTCCTGAGGTTTTGAATTTCCGAAGTATCAGTAATTCCTTATTGTTATACTTAGTAATTGCAAAATATTTATTATACCCCTCAATACTAACCTGAGCCGAACAAGGAATAGCTAAGACCATTAATAGATACAAAATCGTCTTCACACACTTATTTCATTTAATTTTTAACCTGAACAGTGCTTGCATTGCCGTCCCTTATTGCCTGATAATGAGGAGACATAATCTCTACTCCCGCTTTATCAAATGCTTCATGAATATTCTTATGCATCTCTGAATAGATAACAGCCATAATGCCCGGATTACTGATGTAGGCATTTAGCTGATAAGACACGTACCAATCATCAAGACTTGTTTGCAGCACAAAAGGAGCTCTATCCTTAATTACGCCTTCGGTTGCAAGTGCAGCATTAATCAGCAGTTCATGAATTTTTGTCCATGGAATATCATAGCCTAAAGTAAGCGTGCTATGGATAATCAATCCTTCGTTAACAGACATGCTGGTATAATTCACAGTGTTCCCATTTAAGATGGCACTATTAGGAATGGTAATGATTTCGTTTTTGATTGTTCTGACACGGGTAACTAATAATGATTTCTCTAAAACAGCGCCGGTAGTATCTCCAATTTTAACAACGTCTCCAATTCTAAAAGGACGCATATAAGTAATCACCATGCCAGCCACGCCATTACTAATGGCCGATGATGATCCAAAGGAAATCAGTATCCCCAAAAACACAGATACTCCTTTAAATATGGCCAGATCCGACCCCGGAATATAGGGCCATATCATCACTATCATAAAGGCGTTTAATAAAATCTTAACAATATTAAATGTAGGTTTTGCCCAGTCAGGATAAAAACCGCTAACCTTTAGCCTTTCAGTCTCGACCTCGTAAGCTAAAAACTTAATTGCCTTTTTCACATAATGGAATACCCCAACTATAACAGCTATAGTAATCAGTTTTGGTACAAAGTCAATTAAAGCACTAAATATGTTCTTTAGTGGGTTCAGCACAAAGCTAATCAGACTATCGCTCCAGGGTTTTGTCCATGGAAAGAGCCTAAAAATAACTGGGAGGGTAAGATAGATCAGCAAAAGGATGACAAAGATTTTAATTAAGTTCAGGAACTTGCTTATTAATATCAGCTCCCTTCTTCTGTCGATCAACTCATAATCCTTAATTTTCAAATGCCCAATTCTTTCATGCAATTTGAAACTCAACCAGCTGTTAAACCTGTTAGAGTATTTATTTAAAAAAAATATACATACGCCTAATACAACAATGATCAGCAGCCCCAATCCCGCTCGCTTTAAAAGTTCTGATACGTTGGTTTCCTTCCTGTAATTATTGATATTATTTATAATAATTTCCTGATAAGCTTTAGCCATAACCTCTTTATCCATCTTCACGGAATCTGCGTCAGCTTTTGATAAGCTTAATAAAATATCGCCTTTATAAACAATTCCTACAAGGGTAGAATCATCAACTGTAATTAAAGAATCGGGTACAAAAAGAAGATCCTCAGATAAGGCCTCAACTTTGGAAGAAGTTCTTTGTGCTCTTTCTGGTGCAGACAAGGAGCCAAGCTTATTTTTAATGTGAAAGAGTGTGTCTGTATGCGCAACTACAGGATACCCTTTAAACACAACAGTATCTTTCTGTGCATAAACAACATGCTGAATACAACAGAAAGCGACAAATGAGATCAACAATTTAAATGACATATATCGAATGATTATAACTGATAGCAAAATACAGAAATTTTTTACCTTTACTTGCATATTTATATTTGGGATAACATGACGAAACTTTCAGTAAACATCAATAAAATAGCAACCCTTCGTAATAGTCGTGGAGGAAACAATCCGGATCTTGTTAAAGTAGCATTGGATTGTGAGCGCTTTGGATCGGAGGGGATAACTGTACACCCCAGACCTGATGAAAGACACATCAGATATCAGGATGTTTTTGATTTGAAAGCAACTATAGCTACAGAATTTAATATAGAGGGTAACTGCAGAGAGCAAAAATTTGTTGACCTGGTTTTAGCAAATAAACCTGCCCAGGTAACCCTTGTTCCGGATGCAGAAGGCCAAATTACCTCCAATCATGGATGGGACACTATAAAACATAAAGATTACCTGCAAGAGATGGTCTCTGTGTTTAAATCTGCCGGAATTCGTGTGTCCATCTTTGTAGATCCGGTAGTAGAAATGGTGGAGGCTGCGGCAGAAAGTGGAACCGACAGAATTGAACTTTACACCGAGGCTTATGCGCATAATTATTACGACAATAGGGAAAAAGCCATTTTACCTTACATCGCAGCTGCGCACAAGGCTAATGAAATAGGACTGGGCATTAATGCAGGCCACGATTTAGACTTACACAACCTAAAATATTTTGCTGAAAGCATTCCTGGGTTACTGGAGGTTAGTATTGGCCACGCATTAATCAGTGATGCCCTCTATTTAGGTTTGGAGAACACCATTCAATTATACCTAAAACAATTGAAACATTAATCTATAATGCTCACCATGAAAAACTTCACATTATTAACTATCGCAGCAACATTGATTTTCTTTATATCATCTTGTAAAAGCGGTGGTAATTTAGACGAGGGTACAGCTGAAGATGTAATATCAGCCCACCTTAAAGCAAATCCGGAATACGAGAGTACCAAAATAAATATTGGGGAAATTAAGTTCAGAAGCAAGAACGATCAGTTGGAGCTGCAAAAGTATAAAGCCCTGGAAGAAAAAGGACTTGTTGAAATGGTCCTTCAGAATCAAAAAAAGAAGTTCTTATCTAAAGACAGTGTATACTTCTATTTGATTACGCTAACCGATAAATCAAAACCTTACATTATTAAACATGATGCACATAATGCTACCGTAAGAGCCGTTAATTATGTTCTTGATGAAGAGAAGCCAATTACACTTATAAAAGGAGACTCAAAAATAGCTCGCGTTACTGTTTCACTCAAAAAAGAAATGACAGATTTCTCGATATTCTTTAAAGATAAAAACATCGGCAGCAACTTCATTACCAAAACTTATAAGTTGAAGCTGAAGAAAGAAGTTGGCTGGATATTAGTTGGTGGTTAAAAGGCTATTTTTTTATTACCTTTGCGCAACTTTTTATTCAAAGAATACATGAGCTTAAACATTCATTACCAAGAAGACTTTAAAGACCGCCACATTGCGCCCAATACTGATGACACAAACGCAATGCTAACCACGCTTGGCGTTGGTTCTGTTGACGAATTAATAGAACAAACTGTTCCACAAAAGATCAGGTTGAAACAACCGTTAAATTTGCCAAAAGCAAAATCTGAAACAGATTACCTGAGCAGCTTAAGACAAACTGCTTCTTTAAACAAAGTTTTCAAATCATATATCGGTCAGGGATATTATGATACTTTAACTCCCGGTGTAATTTTACGTAATGTAATGGAAAACCCGGGATGGTATACTCAATATACTCCTTACCAGGCTGAAATTGCTCAGGGTCGTTTACAGGCTTTGTTGAATTTCCAGACTATGGTTATTGATCTTACCGGTATGGAAATAGCAAATGCATCACTTCTTGATGAAGGTACTGCTGCTGCTGAGGCCATGTTTATGCAATATAGCCTGCGCAAAAATCAACAGGCAGCTAAATTCTTTGTTTCTGAATTGTTATTTCCTCAAACAATCGACATCTTAAAAACCCGTGCAAATCCTTTTGGAATTGAATTGGTAATTGGTGCGCATGACTCGTTTGAGCTAAATGAAGAATTCTTCGGAGCAATTATTCAATATCCTGCCGGAAACGGTGAAGTATTTGATTATACTGCTTTTGCTCAAAAAGCACATGAAAAAAATGTTAAAGTTACAGTTGTTGCCGACTTACTTAGCTTAACCTTATTAACTCCTCCGGGAGAGTGGGGCGCAGATGTTGTAGTTGGAACAACACAACGTTTTGGTGTACCAATGGGATTTGGTGGGCCTCATGCTGCATTTTTTGCGACTAAAGATGAATACAAACGCTCAATCCCAGGACGTATCATTGGTGTAACCATCGATAGTAATAACAACTATGCCTTACGCATGGCTTTACAAACAAGAGAGCAACATATCCGTAGAGATAAAGCTACTTCTAACATTTGTACAGCACAGGCACTATTGGCTATTATGGCTGGTTTCTACGCTGTTTATCATGGCCCTAAAGGATTAAAGCTTATTGCAGAGCGTACACACGGACTGGCAATTACATTAGCTAAATCGTTAGAGAAAATAGGCTACAAACAGTTAAACAAAGCATATTTCGATACCATTCAGTTAGACCTTGGCGATTTAGTTGATTCTATTCACAGAGAATGCATCGACAATGAAATCAACCTTAACTATAAAGGAAGTGTAGTTACCATCGCTCTTGATGAAACTACTTCAGTTGAAGATATAAAGCTATTAACTAAAATATTCTCAAAAGTAAAAGCAATTGCTGCTGATGCTGTTGAGCTGGCTGATGAAAACGTTGAAACTGTAATTCCTGCAAATTTACAACGTAAATCTGCCTATTTAACACATCCGGTATTTAACGCGCACCATTCTGAACATGAAATGTTGCGTTATATAAAATCATTAGAGACTAAAGATCTTTCTCTTTGTCATTCGATGATTGCTTTGGGTTCATGTACAATGAAGCTAAATGCAACAACTGAAATGATTCCGGTTACATGGCCTGAATTTGGCAAAGTGCATCCTTTTGCTCCTGCTGATCAGGTAGCTGGATACTATACTGTATTTAATGAGCTTGACAGATGGTTAAGTGAAATTACCGGTTTTGCTGCTATGAGTTTACAGCCAAACGCCGGTGCTCAAGGCGAGTATGCAGGTTTAATGGTAATCAGAGCTTACCATCAGGATCGTGGCGATGCTCATCGTAACATCGCGTTAATCCCTTCGTCTGCTCATGGAACTAACCCGGCTTCTGCGGCAATGGCAGGTATGAAGATTGTGGTTGTAAAATCATTAGAAAACGGAAATATTGATGTTGAGGATTTAAAAGCTAAAGCAATTGAACATGCAGCCAATCTTTCTTGTTTAATGGTAACCTACCCTTCTACACACGGTGTATTTGAAGAAAGCATAGTAGACATTTGTAACATCATTCACGAAAATGGTGGCCAGGTTTACATGGATGGAGCCAACATGAATGCTCAGGTTGGTTTAACCAGCCCTGCAAATATCGGTGCCGATGTTTGTCACCTTAACTTACATAAAACATTCTGTATTCCTCACGGTGGTGGTGGCCCTGGCATGGGTCCGATTGGCGTTGCAAAACACCTTGTCCCTTATTTACCAGGACATGCCGTGGTAGACATCAATAATGATAAATCCATTCATGCAGTTTCTTCGGCACCATGGGGTTCAGCTTCAATTCTGATCATATCTCATGCTTATATAGCAATGATGGGTAGCGAAGGATTAACCAACGCTACAAAATATGCGATATTGAATGCCAACTATATGAAGGCTCGTTTAGAAAAACATTATCCTGTACTTTATTCAGGCGCTAATGGCCGTTGTGCACACGAAATGATCTTAGATTGCCGAGGATTTAAAAACTTCGGTATTGAGGTTGTTGATATTGCAAAACGCTTGATGGATTACGGATTCCATGCGCCTACTGTTTCTTTCCCGGTTGCCGGAACATTAATGGTTGAGCCAACAGAAAGTGAGCCTAAACATGAGTTAGATCGTTTCTGTGATGCTTTAATTGCCATTAGAAATGAAATAACTGCCGTTGAAACTGGCGAGCTTGACAAAACTGATAACCCACTAAAAAATGCTCCGCACACTGCAGCTGTAGTAACCGGTAATGAATGGAATCATGGCTACAGCAGACAAACTGCAGCCTTCCCACTACCTTATGTAGCTGCTTACAAATTCTGGCCATCGGTTGGAAGAGTAAATGATTCATTTGGCGACAGATCATTGGTTTGTGCTTGCCCGCCGATTGAAAGCTATGCAGAAGATCTAGCTTAAAAACTTATCATAGGTCAACTTTGGCCGTTAAACCTTTTGATACATTTGTTTTATTAAATGTATCAAAAGGCTAAAACAGACCTTAGTATTAAAAAATTAAATTAGAATACAATGAAATTAAAAATCACTTCGCTGGCATTACTTTTAATAGTATTTGTCTCTTCGGCATTTATTGCTCCTGTGTTTAAGGCAACTACTTATAAAGTGGATGTTGAGAAATCATCATTAACATGGGTTGGCAAAAAACTTACAGGCAGTCACAATGGAACTATCGATCTTCAGTCAGGAAGTTTAATTTTCAATGATAAAAAACTGGCAGGGGGCAATTTCACTATAAATATGGCAACGATTAAAGATGCCGACAAAAGTGAAAAGTTAGAAGGCCATTTAAAAGCGGATGACTTTTTTGGAGTTGATAAATTTGCAACCTCTGCTTTTGTAATTAAAAAGATTGCAAATACAGGAGCCAATACGGCAAATGTAACAGGTAATCTTACCATTAAAGGCATTACAAATTCTATCACTTTCCCTGCAACTATTGCCTGGAATGCAGATGGATCAGTAACTGCTACCGCTGAAAAAGTTACTGTGGACAGGACTAAATTTGGTATTAAATTTAGATCAAAAGGAATGTTCCCTGATGTTGGCGATAAAATGATCTATGATGATTTTGAACTGACTATCAAGCTTGTGGCAAAAAAATAAAAAAATAGAACCTAGAAGCCATTATTCATTTAATGGCTTTTTTTTTGCTCTTATAAATATACTTGTTAAAACATTCAAATATGTTTTAATTTTGGACTTTACATTTTCCGCTCTCTACGAAATTTATGGGAAACTCTAGAATCAATATGCTTGTAATTGATGATGATGACATCAATATATTTATCATAAAAAAAGTGATAGAAAAGACAGGCTATGAGGTAGACATGATTTCGAAAAGTAATGGCCAATTAGCTGTAGATTATTTAACCAGCATCGCTAATAATGTAGAAATTTTTCCACACATCATCCTGGTTGACATCAACATGCCTGTTCTTAATGGCTGGGAATTTCTGGAAGTTTATGAAAAACTTAACATCCAGCGCCAAAAGGTTTTCTTGTATATGCTCTCTTCATCTGTTTATGAGTATGATATTGAGAAAGCTAAAGGCTTCAAATCGGTTGATGGATTTATTTCTAAACCATTAACCATAGAAAGGCTTAAAGAGCTTTTACAGTTGGTTGTTCCTTAAATTATTTTAAACTGCCCATCGGTATAGGTTATATAACCGGTAGCCTTACTTTTTGCATGATAAAAAAGGCAATTCCAATTCTCTTCTGCTGCTTTTTTGCCAAACTCTTCTCGTAGTTCCATTGCCTTTCGACCATCGAAATCATATTTGGCAATAAATCTCCTTAACAGCTCTTCAGGTTCGGGTAAAACATCACCTCCAAAAAACACTTTATCTACCCCATCGTTCAATAAAAACACCTGATGAAATGGACAGTGTGCCCCCGTTAGTTCATAACTAATCTCATCGGTAAGCTGACCAGAGTTTTCAACAAATTTCAGTTGTGCATTGCGCTGTAAAAAATCAAATATTTCAGTTTTATAAGATGAAGAGGTGTTTGTAAAAGCATTCTCCCACTCACCATGTTGAATAACATAAGTTGCATGCGGAAAGCTTAATTCCACACTACCATCTATCTTGTTATGAACCATACCTCCTGAGTGATCAAAATGCAGGTGAGACATTAAAACCATGTCTACATCCTCAGGATCAAAACCAGCTTTCCTGATATTTTTATGCAAAATCAGCTGCCCATCCTCATCACTATACCCTAAGCCTGTATCGAACAAAACAAGACTATTTTTTAGCTTAACTAAAAAGGGCTGTACGTGTATAAAAAGGGAGGCAGGGCGATCTTTAGGATTATCTTTTTCGGCATTAAAAGGTATAAATTTTTTAGTAGCGTCTACAGAATAGGATCCTTCGTATAAAGTGAAAACTTGCAATGGCGTAGTTATTAGTAAGAAAATTAAATGATATATTTACAACAATATCATTGCAAAGATAGGGAACCTCCATGAAGTTAACACGCTGGCAATAAAATAAACAGAAGTTTATGCAAGCTTCGCAGAGAAAAAGAAGACAGGTATTAGATGAAAAAAAGATGGGTGCAGGCCGCAAAGGGCAATACAGAAACAACAGATTTGCTTGCACAACAATTAAACATAGACAATAGCTTAGCACAAATATTAGTTCAAAGGGGTATTTCTTCCTTTGATATTGCACGTGACTATTTCAGGCCTCAGATGTCTCATTTACATGATCCTTTTTTGATGAAGGATATGGATAAAGCCATCGATCGAATTGACGTAGCCCTAGCCAAAAAAGAAAAAATATTAATATATGGAGACTATGATGTTGATGGCACAACATCAGTTGCGCTTGCATTCAGTTTCTTTAGTCAATTTACATCAGACATTGAATATTATATTCCCGATAGGCATAAAGAAGGCTATGGCATTTCAACAGCTGGAATTGATTATGCTGCAAAAAATGGCTTTACTTTAATCATTGCTCTTGATTGCGGAATAAAGTCTAATGACAAAATTGCTTACGCTAATACCTTAAATATAGATTTTATTATTTGCGATCACCATTTACCCAGCGATGAACTTCCCGCAGCAATCGCAATACTTGATCCCAAACGTAATGACTGCGCCTACCCTTTTAAAGAACTTGCAGGCTGCGGTATTGGGTTTAAACTTGCCCAGGCTTATTGTGACACACATCAGCTACCTGCCGAAAATTATGAGCAGTATATAGACTTAGTAATGGTAAGTATTGCTGCGGATATTGTACCAGTAATTGATGAGAACAGAATCCTAGCGTATCATGGCTTAATTAAGTTAAATGCTAAGCCTTGTGTTGGATTAAAGGCGTTAATGGAAATTTCCGGAAAGAGCAAGGATTACACACTTACAGACGTAGTGTTTACATTGGCGCCCCGAATAAATGCGGCAGGAAGAATGGATCATGCATCGGAAGCTGTTAAAATGTTACTTTGTACTGAAAGTTCTCTGGCTCAGGAACAGAGTTTATTTATCAACCTACAGAACACTGATCGTAAAACATCCGATCAAAACATGACTGCCGAAGCACTTGCTTTGATTGAAGAATGCGATATCCTTGTAAATAAAAAAACTACAGTGGTGTATCATGAAAGCTGGAATAAAGGCGTAATTGGGATTGTTGCTTCGAGGTTGATTGAAAAATACTATCGACCAACTGTTGTGCTTACAGCTTCAAATGGATTACTTACGGGTTCAGCCAGGTCTGTTTCTGGGTTCGACCTATATGAAGCATTACTTGGTTGTCAGGACCTTTTGGTTCAGTTTGGTGGACATAAATTTGCTGCCGGGCTAACTATAAAACCTGAAAATATTCAATTATTTTCTGATCGTTTTGAAAATATCGTTGCTTCAACCATAACGGATGACTTACTAAGCCCTGAAATAAATATCGATACAGAAATTGAGTTTGGCCAGATAGATGGTAAATTTCAACGTATTGTAGCACAAATGGCCCCATTTGGCCCACTAAATACAGCACCCGTTTTTGTTTCACATAATGTATTTATTACAGGAAAACCTTATGTTGTAGGTATAAAACATTTAAAATTAAATTTAAAACAACAAAATTCCACTATTTTTGAAGGCATTGGATTTGGCTTGGCAGAATATGAATCGCTTTTGCAACCAAACCAGCCCTTCTCTGTTTGTTATACAGTGGAAGAAAATATATGGAAAGATCAACGGCGCTTGCAACTAAACATTAAAGCGATAGAAATTGATAACTAATATAATTAGATGATATTAAGAGCTGAAAATCTGATAAAAAAATATAAACAACGTACTGTTGTTAACGACGTTTCGTTTAGTGTTAGTCAGGGTGAAATTGTTGGTTTATTAGGCCCAAATGGTGCTGGAAAAACCACCTCTTTTTATATGATTGTGGGTCTGATTAAACCAAATGAGGGTACAATATATTTAGATGAGGAGGATATTACTACCGACCCAATGTACCGAAGGGCACAAAAAGGTATTGGATACTTAGCTCAGGAAGCTTCAGTTTTCAGAAAACTTTCAGTGGAAGATAATATCATGGCCATTTTAGAAATGACTAAAATGAGCAAAGAAGAACGCCATGAGCAACTGGAAGAACTGATTACTGAATTTAGCTTACACAAGGTACGTAAGAACCGAGGCGACCTGCTTTCAGGAGGAGAACGCAGAAGAACTGAAATTGCCAGGGCACTTGCAGCCAGTCCAAACTTCATTTTATTGGATGAACCATTTGCAGGAGTAGACCCTATTGCTGTTGAGGAAATTCAGACGATAGTAGCCAAACTAAAACAAAAAAACATAGGTATTCTGATTACCGACCACAACGTACAGGAAACTTTATCAATCACCGACAGAGCTTATTTACTATTTGAGGGTAAAATCCTCGAATCCGGCACTCCGGAAGTACTTGCTGCCAATGAAATGGTAAGACGGGTTTACTTAGGCTCTAATTTCGTATTACGAAGTAAAAACTTATAATTCACTACTTAAACAAAAGCATGGCAATTGTAAATTCAATTTTTACCTGGTATATGAAAAAGCGCGTTCACCAGATTGAGCTTTTTATGAAGTACCCACATGATGTACAGGAAGAGTGGTTTCAAAAACTAATTTCCAGTGCTGAGGATACTGAATGGGGGGAAAAATATGATTACCGTACTATTGAGACCCCTAAACAATTTAAAGAACGTGTTCCCCTACAGAATTACGATACGCTAAAGCCATATATAGAAAGGATGCTTAAAGGAGAACAAAACATCCTCTGGCCAACTGAAATTAAATGGTTTGCCAAATCATCTGGCACCACCAGCGACAGAAGTAAGTTTATTCCTGTATCAGAGGAATCTTTGCAGGAATGTCATTTTAAAGGAGGGAAAGACATGTTGTCGATTTTCTGCAACAACAGACCTGACAATGAGATTTTTACCGGGAAAGGGCTGGTTCTTGGCGGCAGCCATCAGATTAACCAGCTCAATGAAGATTCCTTTTATGGTGACCTTTCGGCCGTGCTGATCAAAAATCTGCCTATGTGGGCCGAATATTACCGCACACCAAATATCTCCATTGCACTAATGGAGAACTATGAGGAAAAGATGGAAAAAATGGCTGAGGCTACCATCAAAGAGAACGTAACCAATATTGCCGGGGTACCCACGTGGACAATAGTATTGGCTAAAAAAGTATTGGAAATTACAGGCAAAGCCAACTTGCTTGAGGTATGGCCAAATCTTGAGCTTTATATTCATGGAGCAGTAAATTTTAAACCTTACAGAGAGCAGTTCAAAGAACTAATCCCTTGTAATCACATGTATTACCTGGAAACCTATAATGCTTCTGAAGGCTTTTTTGGCATTCAGGATGAAGTAGATTCTGATGAACTTCTGCTGATGCTTGACTACGGCATTTACTACGAATTTTTACCGTTTGAAAAACTTGATGATGAAAATCCTGATACCTTAACTCTTGAACAGGTAGAACTAAATAAAAACTACGCCATCATAATTTCCACAAATGGTGGTCTTTGGCGGTACATGATTGGAGATACCGTTCAGTTCACAAGTCTGTCTCCATACCGAATAAGGATAACAGGCAGAACAAAGCACTTCATAAATGCTTTTGGAGAAGAAGTTATTATAGACAACGCCGAACAAGCGATCTGCAAAGCCTGTGATGCAACAGGAGCAGTTTTTAAAGATTATACTGCTTGCCCAATTTACTTTAAAGGTGAAGAGGTTGGAGGTCATGAATGGATCATCGAATTTGATCATCAGCCCAATGATTTTGAACTCTTTGTAGATGTTCTGGACCAGACTTTAAGAGAAGTGAATTCTGATTATGATGCCAAAAGATTTAAAGATATGGCACTACGTCGTCCTAAAGTACATAATGCCCCTAACAATACTTTTTATAACTGGCTAAAATCGAAAGGTAAACTTGGAGGACAACATAAGGTTCCCAGACTGGCAAATGACAGGAAATATGTAGAGGAAATATTGCCTCTGATGAAATAATATTTTTTTGTATAAGATAATGGTGATTTAATTTTTTTTAGTTAAATTTAAATAGCTAATTCTTAATCGCTTATGAAAACAGTACAACAAATACTTAATGCTAAACCTGTACAGATTTTCTCAGTTACAGAAAATTCATCTGTTTTAGAGGCGCTTCAGTTGATGATGGAAAAGAATGTAAGTGCGTTGCTTATTCTTGAAGATCATAAGCTACAGGGTATATTTACAGAAAGAGATTATGCCCGGAAGATCATACTGTATGGGAAATCATCGGCTGGCACTCCGATAAAAGAGGTAATGACACCCGATCCAATCACCATCGTGCCGACAGACAGTATAGACCTGTGCATGCAAATCATGACTGACAAACATATCAGACATTTACCGGTAATGCAGGACAATCAATTACTTGGAATGGTTTCCATAGGTGATGTGGTTAAATTCATCATTGCAGATCAGAAACAAACCATATCTCAGCTAGAAAGCTATATCAGTAGTTAAAGAACTTTATCAATCTAATATTAACCGTAATCTCAATTAAATTGAAAAGCTCGTATCATGATTAATGATACGAGCTTTTCTTTTATGCCGGCTCTCTGATAAATACGCTACCAGATTTTAACTCTTTTCTCTGGTGCCAGGTATAAAGAATCTGTTGGTTTTACATTAAATGCAGTATAAAACTCTGGTATATTTCTAACTACACCATTAACCCTAAACTTAGCCGGGGAATGGGGATCTGTTCCAACCTGATTTCTTAATGCCTCATCTGTTGATTTATTTAACCATACCTGAGCCCATCCAAGGAATACTCTTTGCTCGCCAGTAAATCCATCCATAACTGGTGCTGGTTTACCATTTAAGCTTGCATTATAGGCCTTCAGTGCAATACTTAATCCGCCAAGGTCACCTATATTTTCTCCAAGTGTAAAATCTCCATTTACATTCAGATCAGGAAAAACTTTAAACCCGCTGTATTGCGCTTTTAGAGCGCTTGTTCTCTTTTTAAACTCACTTTGATCCTTCGCCGTCCACCAGTTACGCATTGCACCTGTGCCGTCAAATGTACTTCCCTGATCGTCGAAACCATGACCTATTTCATGACCAATCACCGCACCAATACCTCCATAATTTACCGCATCATCTGCAGTCATATCAAAAAATGGCGGCTGAAGAATTGCAGCCGGAAAAACAATCTCATTCATACTAGGATTATAGTATGCGTTAACAGTTTGTGGTGTCATCCCCCATTCTGTACGGTCAACAGGCTTGCCTAGCTTGTTAAAAGTCCGGTTGTATTCGAACTCTGCAGACCGTTTTTCATTACCAAACAAATCGTTCTTTGCAATTTTAAGTTTACCATAATCTCTCCATTTATCCGGATATCCAATTTTTGGAGTGAACTTGTTTATTTTTTCAAGTGCTTGTTTTTTAGTTTCTGCACCCATCCAGTCGAGCTCTTTAATACTCGTCTCGTAAGCTTTCAATAGATTGCCAACAAGTTTAAGCATGCGTTCCTTAGCTGCAGGCGGGAAATGCTTTTCAACATATAGTTTACCAACTACCTCACCAAGGTTGCCGTTAACTACATCAACGGCCCTGCGCCATTGAGGTTTCTGCTCTTTAACGCCATATAATGTTTTAGCATAGAAATTGAAATTCTCCTGATCAAGCGCAGTGTTCAGAGCAGTTGCAGCGCTTGTAACAGCACTCCATTTTAAATAATTTTTCCAGGTATCAAGTGGTGTATTTTTCAAAATGGCATTTAGATCCTTTGTATATGCTACCTGGCTAATAATTAAGGTATCATGATTCTTTACTCCTGCCTCTGTTAGTAGGGTGTTCCAATCAAAATCTGGAGTTAACGTACTCAGATTCTTAATTGGAAAACTATTATAAAGACCAGCCATATTTCTGGTTTCTTCCTTCTTCATTTGTTTTGAGGCAATCAAGGTCTCGAGTGCCATTATCTGAACAGACTTAGCTTTTGCATCAGGAATTCCGGCAAGAGTTAACATCTTTTCAATATGGGCTACATATTTAGTACGGATGTCTGCAGATTTTGCATCCTTTAATAGATAGTACTCACGATCTGGTAAACCCAGGCCACCTTGCCAGGTATAAAGCATGTACTTTCTTGGATCTTTCAGATCCTCAGCAACACTTAAATTGAAAGGAATCAAATTGCCTATCTTATTGGCATAAGCAAAATAGGAAGCCAAATCTTTCCCGGAGGCGATAGCATCAATTTTTTTAAACTCAACATTTAAAGGTGCCAGCCCTATAGAATCACGAACCTTCATATTTATATAAGATTCATAAAAGTCGCCTATTTTCTGCTCATCAGAACCCTCAGCAGGATTTCCCTTGGCAGCATTCTCAATTATTGCTTTAACATCTTCCTGTGCCTTATCATTCACCATTGCCCCTATACCATATGAAGCCTTATCAGAAGGGATTTTTGTGTTTTTCATCCAGGTGCCATTCACATAGGCCGTAAAATTATTCCCCGGCGCCACTGTAGTATCCATATTTTTAAGGATAATACCTGAATGCAGTTCTTGCTTCGGTTCCGAATTATTGCAGGATGCCATAAGCAGCAAAGAACAAGCCGTAAGCGGGATGCTAAAAGATTTTTTAATTTTCATTTATATAAGAATTTATGAATAAGAAATAAGTGTTAAACCAAATTTAACAAAAGATTATCACCTAACTTCTAAAGAGTTCATAATATCTTAGTTACTTTATCCCAACATAAATTTGATGGTCTTAAATTAAGTACTCCATTTAAATTCATTTACTAGCTGCTTTAAATCTGCATCCGTTATTTGGGACGGATTTGAGAATTGTTTTTCAAGTATATGTTGAGGAACGATCAATGATCCATTGTTTGTCCTGATAATTGCACCGGCATCTGTGTATTTATGAGCGTAGAAATCGCCAATCGTTGGATCTAACTCTGTGAGTCTGATCAGTAATTCGTAAAGTACGTATAGAGGTGTTGTCACTCCGCAAATATAAATTAACTGCATTTTAATATTCAATTATCATTATGTTAACACAACCCAAACCCTTAACAATAGATTTATCACAATTACTCCTGATAAGGCAATATTACCATTTTTGATAATAATCAATTTTTAATGCTGACTTAATATTAGCGTACTAATTTTATGATAGTCACCAAACGTTAAGATTATGATCAGCACAAAGATTCTGTATAACGCTGTTTTTAAAACAGATCAGGTAGATGACCTTGATAAATTTCAACCTTTGCCTGAACCTACCGGTAGTTACCCGTACCGATTAAATCTTGGAAATCGCTTAAATGAAACAGTACCAGGGAAAATGGTTTTTCATATGGTTGGTGATACCGGCGGACTGAAATCTGCTGATGCTCAAAAACAGGTGGCAGGGAAAATGGCCGAACAATACTTGTGCGCAACGAGCGAACACGACAGGCCTGCATTCTTATACCACCTTGGAGATATTGTATATCATTATGGCGAGGCAGAGCAATATAACGAACAGTTTTTAAAACCATTTGAGACCTACCCTGGCCCTATTTATGCCATTGCTGGGAATCATGACACAGATATAAATCCAGACTGCGATTTACATTACGAAAGTCTTGATGCATTTTATGCTGCATTTTGCAATACTTGCCCTAAAACAATTCATTTTGGGACCGAAAGCAGTAGAAAAAGTCAGATTCAGCCTCACGTATTTTGGACAATGGAATCGCCATTGGCGACAATAATTGGCCTTCATACCAATGTTCCAAAATATGGTCACATTACCAAGGAACAAAAAAACTGGTTTGTTAAAGAGCTGCAAAATGCCGCTACACTGCGCTCTGATAAGGCTATAATTGTTTGTATGCACCATGCCCCTTATTCTGCAGATACAAATCATGGATCGAGCAAACCAATGATAGAATTTCTGGAAACTGCCTTTAAAGAAGCTGGGGTAAAACCAGACATTATTTTTAGCGGACACGTACATAATTACCAACGCTTTAGTAAACAATATGAGGATGGGAAAACACTGCCATTTATTGTTGCAGGAGCCGGAGGTTTTGACGAATTACACCAACTTGCAGATCCTTACGATAACAATTACATCGCTAAAAGTGACTTATTTAATAAGGTCAAGCTTGATAGCTACTGCGACAACAGACACGGCTTTTTAAAAGTCAGCATCGAGAAAACACCTTTTAACTTTACTATCCAAGGTGAATACTATACCGTTCCGAATTTAGATACTGATGAGGAAGCCACTTTATTTGATGAATTTTCAATCGATTTGACCGGAAGGTAATAAAAGTCAGACTTTTAGGGTAAAAGTATTGATTATGACACTCTAAGGACAGCTATTTCTATAAAAATCAGGAATTTTGATTTGTTTAAATCAATACTGTTTAAACTTGCAGTATCGAGTTTTTAAGCAATAGTAATTCCGTAAATTTATAGAAAGCCCTCAAAATGACAGATTTGGATAAAAGTATAACGGTTGGAACACTATTTGGTTTCGTTATATTACTTACCTTGTTTGAAATGTACTTTAGTTACGTCCATGATAAAAAACATTATCAGAAACGTGATACACTTACCAATATCTACCTGATGGCCAGCGCCTTTGTGATCAATATCCTTACAAAAGCCGGAACCTTCATGTTACTTCAGTATTTCTATGTTCATTATCGCCTATTCCAAATTTCAAATACATTAGTTTATTGGATCGTACTCATCCTGGCTCAAGACTTTTTATACTGGTTATTACATTACACTGGTCATTATGTACGTTTCTTTTGGGCAATGCATGTTACCCACCATTCTTCCGAACATTTTAACCTTACCACAGGCTTCAGGTCTACAGTATTTGAACCACTATACAGGGTATTCTTCTATTTGCCTTTGGCGATGATGGGGTTCAACGCAGTTGATATCCTTTTTGCCTACCTGGTTACTCAAATCTATGGCAATATTGTACATACTAAATCGGTTGGAAAACTACATCCAATAATTGAATATCTTTTTGTCACTCCTTCACATCATCGTGTTCATCATGCCAGTAATGTACGTTATCTTGACAAGAATATGGGTATGGTATTAATTCTATGGGATCGTATATTCGGAACATTCCAGGCAGAGGTACCGGAGGAAGAAATAAAGTATGGATTAACAAAGCAGCCAGAAGACTCTGGACCGGTAAATATCATTTTCCATGAATTTATTGCGCTATATGCCGATGTTAAAAAAGCGCCTACATTTAAAGATAAATTAAAGTATATTTTTTACCCTCCGGGATGGAGCCACGATGGCAGTACACAAACGGCAAGGGTAATGCAACGGGAATTATAAAGTGAAAAATCTAAAACAAATAATCGAAGATATAAAAGTTCAGGGCCACAACCCTGAACTTTTACAGGCAACGCTCTGGAAGTTTATTTGTTACTCCCCAAAAATGCCAAGTCGTTTACATCAGCAAAATCTTTTAAATGCTGCTAAAACCTCTACTTTAAAAGTGTATGATCAATATTTCAGCAAATCAGATCTGAATTTTAATTGTTTTAGATGGGGCAATGGATCAATTAAGGTTTTGCTTACACACGGATGGGGCTCTAAAGCCATAGATTTTAGCGAATTGATTGATGTGTTATTACTTAACAAAGATCTCGAGATATGGGCCTTTGACGCACCAGGGAATGGAAGTTCAGAAGGCGAACTCAGCAACCTGATCCTTTTTGCAGAGGCGATTAAAGAATTCCAAAAAAATTATGGAGCTCCCGATGCAATGATCGGTCACTCACTAGGTGGCATGGCAAATACATTGGTGATACAGGAAACACTGCAATTCCCTAAACTTCTTATCAGCATTGCTCCTCTCGTTAATTTAACAGAGAACTTCAAATCGTCTATGACAGCTGTAAGCATCCCTGAAAATATACAGCAACGTTTTTTTAATGAATTCGAAGAGCTTTACCAAATGAGTACCAATCGCTTTTTATTAAATGATATGTACACTTTTTCTGAGGGGTTAAAGCATCTGCTCATCTATGAAGTTAATGACAATATATCTCCTGCAGGTTTTATTGAAACATTTCTAGAGCAGTACCCAACAATAAATGCTTCCAGATATGATGATACCACTCATGCCAAAATAATTATTGACCCAAGGGTAATCAAAGAAATAGACGCCATAATTAAAGAGACATTCTAGCTTTTACCTCATTAATCTTGGAAAGATGTGTTTCAAGAAGTTCTTGGTTTGAGATGCCTGTTTCCTGGTCAAAATTTTGATGAAAAGAAGGAAGCGAAAAGGTTGTCAATACTTCTGCACCTAATTTTGGGAGTCTGATTATCGCCGCATTCATTACATTCCCGCCTCCAAATCCACCAGGCGAAGTACTCATTAGCAACATTGGCTTGTTCTGGAAAAACTTACTGTTTGTACGGGAACACCAATCCATCACATTCTTAAAAGCAGCACTGTAACTTCCATTGTGTTCGGCCAGGGAAAGAATAATAAGATCCGTTTCTGATATATGATCTATTAGCTTATAAGCCTTTTCCGGGTATCCATCATTGGCCTCTCTGTCTACAGAGAATAATGGCATCTCGAAATCATTTAAATCTAACAGCTTAACATCATGCTCTTTAAAGAAAGAAATGGTGTGGATAACCAATTTCCGATTAATTGATTGGCGACTACTGCTTCCGGCGAACGCTAAAATCTTCATTTGATATAATTAGTTTTTAATATTTCTACTTTGCTCTGGCAACGGAACAAAATCAGTTTCGCCTGGAACTGGAATAAAAGATTGTGAAAGCCACTTTTCCTTTGCTTCCTCGATTCTTTCGCGGGTAGACGCTACAAAATTCCAGTAAATAAAACGTTCCTCAGAAAAAGGCTCTCCGCCAAATATATATATTGTTGAATTTTCCTGCATTACAAATTCGCACAGCTTACTGTCTTTAGCCACCAGGAGTTGTTTAGGCCCAAAGATATGTCCTTCACTTTCAATGCCACCCTCAAGAATATATAAGGCACTTTCACCGAATAGATCTTTACCTATTTTAACAGGTTGACTTTTGGCGCTTTTTAACTCCAGAAAATAAAGCGGGCTGTACACCGGTACTGGTGAGAAGTGTCCAAATACATCACCGGCAATCAGTTTAAAATCAATTCCATTTTCTGTCCAGTGCGGAATCTCATCTTCATTAAAATGAAAAAACTCTGGTTCCATTTCCTCCAGGGCTTTTGGTAAAGCAACCCATATTTGAAGCCCGTGGAGCATTTTATTGGAAGTTCTTAAATAGACTGGTGTTCTTTCTGAATGAACAATTCCGCTTCCTGCAGTCATCCAGTTTACCTGCCCAGGTTGAATTTCAGTTTCATTACCCAAACTATCTTTATGCATTATGGCTCCTTCAAAAAGATAGGTTAAAGTAGAAAGCCCAATATGCGGATGTGGGGGAACATCAAAATTCTCGTGGTCACTTAAACTTGTGGGGCCCATGTGATCTACAAAGGCAAATGGCCCAACCATTCTTTTTTCACGAAAGGGCAAAAGTCTGCCAACCATAAAATTACCAATGTTACTTGGTCTTTCTTCGATAATCATGTTAATATTTGACATGCTATTTTAATGATTTTAACTGTTCAGATTAAACAGATAGATTTGATGTAACGCACTGTGAATTTACATGAATTCGTTTAGTATTACAAGATTTTTCAATAAAATCAGAAGGCCCAGCAGTATAACTGAAGGGCCTTCTGATCATTAATAATAGTTTTTGATGGACTATTGTTTATCCCACCATACTCTACCAGATAATTTATCTCCACCCGGCACTGCGGCAGATGCTTCTTTGTAATTAGCACCATTTTTCGCACCTTCTTCTACAGGATAAGGGAAACGACGAGGAATAGTACCATTAGTTGCGTTTCCAGGGTATACAACTGGTGTTAATGCAGGAAACCCACTTCTACGCCAATTAGACCAGGTTTCATAAAAATCGAGCATGGTATTGGTATGAGCCCAGTATTGGTTGTTAATCATTTCTAAACCATTTGCGGAATTGTAAGGATGTGCATTCGCGTAACTTACAGCAACACCTTCTGATATTGCCAGCGATGCATCATATTGCCCAAGAAAAGTAATTGCAGCTGCAACCCCATTCTTATAATGATCAGCCGCAACACCTCCTATCCCCCATCTTTGTGCGGCCTCTGCAAGCAATAATTCACTCTCGGCATAGGTAAGAATAAATGTTACCCCATTTTGTTTTATCATTGCCGGATTTGGAGATGAATAATCAGAGAAACTTGTAAATGAGGGGTCTTGCCTAACGTCTCTACCAGCTAGTCCACTTAAATCCTTACCATTTGGCATTCCTTTTTGAGCCGCAGCAGCTGTAACATAAAGTGGATTTTGTGCTTTACCACTCTCTGTTAAATACAACTGTGTTACAGCAACTTTCTCCAGACGAGGGTCATTATTATTTTTCAAAAAGTCGATAAATGTTTTCGACCATTTAACATAGTAATTCTCCTGTCCGCCATCACCAAGTAGCACCTGACTGTTTCTGTTTTGTGTTACCCTTGATCCAGCAGCATCATGGGCCAAAAATGCGTTATCCTTATTATCATTCATTGTTTTACCAACAACTTTTTGAACATATGTTTTTGCCGTGGCTTCATCAATCTTAGTTAACCTCATTGCTAACCGAAGCATTAAAGTGTTGGCAAACCGTTTCCATTGTGCAATGTTTCCTTTGTAAATAACATCCCCTGTTACTGCATCGCCAGTCTCATTCAAAGCAGTCGAAGCTTCCTCTACCTCTTTCAGCAAATCCATATAAATAGCTTGTTGCTTATCATATTTAGGTGTAAAATTACCGGTATACACTCCCAATCCGGCTTCTGAATAAGGAACGTCTCCGTACAAATCAGTTAGTCGCTCAAAAATCAGCGCTTTCCAGATGCGGGCTACCTGATACACATTGTTTAACTTTGGTTTGCCTTTGGCGTACTCAACAACATCAACAATTGGTCGTACTTGCTCTATATACGCACCTACACTACCATTTCCCCAATACGCAGCTGTGTAGCCTTCATTCAAAAGATACTTGTCGCCTGCCCAATAGCTAATCACCGTAGAAAAACCCTGCATCATTGTGGCAGAGTAAATCAAATTTCCACGCCAGGTATCGTATGCAAAATCTATACTCCCTGTATAAGTAAGCTGTGCTGATGTTAATGTGTAATTTGGATCAAAACTACTCGGCCCATAGGCAACTGGATTGGTATTGATGTCCTTAAAATCTTTTGTACAACTTGTACCTACTAGAACAGTAACAAGTAATACCAGGCTATATTTGTTTAATATATTCGTTTTCATTTCTCTTTATCTTTTAATAATTAAAACTTAACACTTAGGTTTACGCCGAAAGTTCTTACTGGCGGCACCCCTCCTAACTCCATTCCTGGAAATGTAGCATTGTAGCTCGATTCTGGATCGATGTTGTCTGTTTTCTTCATCAGAATAAATAAATTTCTGCCAACCAGACTTACATTTAAGCTTTTTACTTTATTATTAAACATTTTTGCCGGGAAATTATAGCCCAACGTTAACTGTCTGAATTTGATAAAACTCGCATCCTGTACAAATTTATTAGATACATTATTGGCGGTATTTTCATAGAATTTTGCCGCATTATTCCCAAGAGTTTCACGATCTACAAGGGTATTTTTATGTAATCCGAAAATATATCCGTAGTAATCAGTTGCCGAGAATACCTTGCCTCCCCATTTTCCATCAATAAGGAAAGAAAGACTTACCCCTTTATAGTTAAACTCATTATTCCAGCCCGCAAACCATTTATTATATGCCGATCCGTATGCTTTTAAATCTCCTCTTGACGGTTCTCCAAGTGCATCTTTTAAAATTGCGCCGTTAGCATCATACTTATAATCATATGCCATTACCTGAGCCGCAGCTAACCCCGGTATATTCTGTAAAAACCCAACCCCCGATCTGGAAGTTGCCAATAGTTGCGAAGGCAATCCTTCTGCTAAAGAAAGCACCGTATTATCATTATACGTTCCATTCACTGATGAAGTCCAGGTAAAATCTTCATTTTTAAGAATAACCCCAGAGATTAGTGCCTCTACCCCTTTGTTTTCAATTTCTCCAGAATTTAATACTGCTCCGGAATAACCAGTTGTACTTGATGTGGTAACTACAGATATCTCATCTTTTGAACGTTTTTTGTACCAGGTCATATCCAGGTTTAAACGATCGCCAAAGAATCTTAACTCAGTACCAATTTCCAGCTCAGTTGCTTTAGAAGCTTTTAATCCCGGATTAGGAATACTTAAGTTATTTATGATACCTAATGGATTTCCATTCAAGGTTTCACTTCTAAAACCATAGGTAAGTAAGGTTTGATAAGGATCCGTTGCTTGTCCAACAATGGCATAGCCTGCCCTTAACTTACCGAAATTAAGGAATGAGGGTTTCCAAAGTTCTGAGAACACAAATGAACCACTTACAGAAGGATAAAAAACACTGAGTTTATTGTCTTTTCCAGGAGTAGCAAGTGTAGAAAACCAGTCTGATCTTCCGCTACCGGTTAAATAAAGTATATCTCTATAAGAAAGTTCTAATGTGCCATATACCGAGTGAGTTTCTGACTCGGTCTCTATATGTCCAACTGATTTGTTTTTAGCATTTAAGATGTTATAAACTCCAAACACTGCGAAATTAGTCCCATTATTTGTTGTTTGATTAATTCTGGTATTTCTGAAACTTGCCCCAACATTTGGAGTAACAGTAAATTCATCACCTACAGTAAATGATTTCCCCAATAATACATCGGTGTTAACATCTGCAAACTTGGTTTGCTGTTCTGCAATTTTGCCGGGTTCATAATACGCAGTTCCTGATGGCACCACATTCTTATAAGTATCAGAGTAAGCATCGCGACCTGCACGACCTTGAATAAACAGACCGTTATCAAAAGTATAGCGTGCATTGAAAGAGCTAATTAATCTCTCGCGTTTAGTGTCATTAACAAATTCGTTTGCAGCAAACCATGGATTGGTAGCAAATGCATTTCCGGTATTGTACTTTAATTCATTCCCATCTGCATCTTTCCCTGGCTTTAGATCATTTACGCTAACGCTGGTGGGTAAAAACACCACATTATAGTTAGCATTACCGGCACCGTCTGACACCATTGGTCTATTTTTAGCCTGCTCCAAAATATAATTAGAGCGGGCATCAATGTTTAAGCGTTTAACTGGCTCAAATGTACCTACCAAATTAAATGATTGTCTATTCAGTCCTGAATTTGGAACTACAGAATTGTTATTTACATCATTGGCAGAAAAGCGGATTGCGCCTCCTTCAAATGTTTTGTTTAAGGCAAGTGTATTAGACCATGTACCGCCATTACCATAAAAGTTCTTTATATTATTACGCTGTGCTGAATACGGTCTTGAAACACCATCAAACTGAACCACGCTGGTCCCGTCTAATTTTGCACCCCAGCTAGATCCACCAACTTGTGCGGCCGCAGCCTTGTCTAATGGTTTTGTGCCGTTGGCCCCCTGCCCATATACATACTGCCAGTCGGTTCTGTCCATGATTTGCTCTACCACGTAATTACTATTAAAGTCAACGCTATTTCCTTTACCACTTTTAGTTGTAATAAGAATAACACCTGCTTTAGCTCTTGAACCATAAAGTGCTGATGCGGCTGCACCTTTCAATACAGAGATACTTTCAATATCATCAGGATTTAAGTTACCCACTGCATCTCCAAGATCCGGGGCGTTGTCCCACTGACTACCTGAGTTCCCATTTGGATTGATATTGTTTAAACCTGTAGGCTTATTTTCCATTGGCACACCATTAATTACATATAGTGGCTGATTACTTTGGCTAAGGCTGGATACACCACGAATGGTAACACTTGTAGCTGCACCTGCACCACCTGAAGTTGAGCTGATGTCCAGACCTGCAACTTTACCGACTAAAGCGTTAGCTACATTGTTTTCTCTGGCTTGCGTTAAAGATTCGCCCTGAACCTGAGAAACAGAATATCCCAGTGCTCTACGTTCCTTTTTAATACCCAAAGCTGTTACCACAACTTCGTTTAACAATTTGGTGTCTTCTGTTAATACAACCTGTAAGTCTGTTTTACCATCAACGGCTATTTCTTTTGTCTGAAAACCAGCATATGAAACTACTAGAATTGCATTTGGGAGTGCCGATATTGAGAATTTACCATTTATATCGGTTGATGTTCCTGCACCACTTCCTTTAATTCGAACCGTTGCCCCCGGTAAAGGTCCGCCATTAGCGTCCTTGACGGTGCCGCTGACTTTAATATCTTTTTTCCGGCTAATTACAATCAGCCCTGCACCAGAAACAGAATAATTTAAGTTAGTGTTGTTAAATATTACAGCTAAAACATCTGTAACTAAAGTATTTTTTACCGACAATGTGATGTCCTTGTTTATAGGAACATTTGACGAACTGTACACAAAATGATAATCACTTTGCTCTTCAATAATCTTCAAAACTTTGCCCAGCTTTGTTTTAGTAACATCTAGTGATATCTTTTGCTGAGAAAAGACAGATGCCGAAACATTGAGACATGTAATAAAAATTATAATACAGGTTAATTTCATTAAAATAATGAATTTTAAGAACGTCCTGACATCGGGACGCACTTGCAGTAAGTAATAATTAATCATATTTTTGTTTTTTTTGGTTGCTTTAGTATTTGGCAGCAATCTGTTTGCGCATAAAACTGCCAGTGCTTATATCAAAAAAATTATTGGGGCGGTGCGTCAACACCGTCCCTTTCTAATTATTTAGATATGGTAATTTGATTCCCTTTTATTTCATATTTAAAATGTTCTGCGTCTTGAAATGCCTTTAATGCCTGCTCTATATTTTCATGTCTAAATGTTGCTGTAAAACGATATTTTTCTACTTCACGATCATTAAAAATAATCTCTACGTTGTACCATCTTTCCAAGTCCCCTTTAACTTCAGCAAAAGTTTGATCTAAAATCTCCAGCCTGTTTTGCGTCCAGGCCATTTCTACAATTGTGCTGTCGTTAACTTTGGTATATTGATTAATAGCTATTTGCGGATGTACAACTGAAGGTTTTTGTGGTTTGATGTTACTAGGAAGTTCGTCAGCTTTTTTATAAAAAGTAACCTTCTGACTTGGCCTTAAAGTTATAGAGCTCCCCTTGGTTCCTTTTCCCTCCATCACAATCAGGCCCTTAATCAACACTGTTTCAGATGTTGCTTCTCCCGGATATATTTTAACATTAAAAGAGGTACCAAGCACATTGATATCAAAATCTTCGGTATGTACCTTAAAGGGCTTACTCTTATTGTGGGTAACATCAAAAAAGGCCTCTCCAACTAAATTAACCTCCCTGTTTTTTTCATTAAAATTCTTATCGAGCGTTAATGTACTTTTGGCATTAAGCAAAACCACAGAACCATCCGATAGCGTGATTTTTTTCTTTTCGCCACCTTTTGTACTAAAATTGGTAACCAAACTAACCTTTGGGGTATTTTCTTTAGGGTTATTTTTAAAGATAACCGCAACGCCTACCATTAGCAGAACCGCCGCTGCAATTTTCAGCCACATATAATTTTTATGGATAGGGATAATATCAGCCTCATTTTGAGGTTCAATATTATTTTTCAAGAGGTCTACCTGTTTATTTAATGGTTTCTTGTTCCCACTTAATATCACATACAAGCGTTTTGCTTCGGCAATAACAGTCTCTTGCTCAGGATGTGCTTTAATATAATTTTCCCAGTAGCTAATACAAAGTTTATCTGTTCCGGCACAATATAGCTGGAAGGTATTATCTACTAAAAAGTCTTCAACATTGAAAAGACTACGATCTATCATAACATTTGGCTTTTATAATACCAGTGCCAAAAATGTTATGTTTTTCCTAAGAAAATTTTACTTTTTTTTACTTTACACGAATAACATTGCTTAATAGCACACTTTTACCATCCCGCCATTCTGAATTTATTAGTCTTTCAACTCTTTACGCAATATCTTAAGCGCATCATAAACCGTATTATAAGCAGTTTTAATGGTTTGTTGAGTTTGATCAGCTATTTGTTCATAGCTCAATCCATCAAAGAATTTTAGATGAATCAATTGTTTTTGCCTGAAGGTCAATTTCTCCAGCGCATTTTTAAGTTTATATCGTACCAACTCATCGGTCTGAACTTTTACTATAAACTCTTCGTACGACATCTCCATCCACTCGCCCTCTGCACCTGCATTTTGCAGCGCATCATTAATTTTGCGCTTACGCTCTAACAGTCGTAAAATCTTACGTTTTAAAAATGTACGCAAGTAAGCAGGCACATTATCAACCCTGTTTAGCTGCTCGTGTTTTTCCCAGATGGTAATAAATACCTGATCGGTTGCCTCCCCTGATGTTTCAGCATCTCCGCATACACGAATACCAAAATTAACCAGGTCATAATAAAGCGCTTTGTAGAGATCAAAAAATGCACCATTATCACCTCCCCTGATACGTTCCCATAATAAATGATGCAAGAGCTTATTCTCCATTTGGTTAATTTAGATTAAGACAATGTTAAGAAAATCTAAGGAATATTTACATGATCAGATCTTATTTATTCTTGTTAACCCATACAATAAACAAAAACGAACAAGCTAGCCGCAAGATGTTGATTCGCGCTTAATCAAGCGGGATTTTAAGATGTGGTTTTCATTTGGTTCTAAATACTTTTTTTCTAATATTTTGAATAAAATACCAGCTGCTTCTTTTCCAATTTCAAAAGCAGGCTGCTCAATTGTTGTAAGGGATGGATTTAAAAGAGGTGCAGTATTAAGATTGGAAAAACTTATTATTTTTAGATCTTTCGGGATATTTAGATTTAACTCGCGAGCAACATAATAACAGGGCAAAGCAAGCTCCTCGATTGAAGCAATAACAGCGTCTGGCTTCTGGTTCGATACCATGGCTTTTATATTTTCATAATTCTTGCTGGTATCTTTGTCGTAATGAACAATCATCTCATCAGTATAAAGCATATTGTACTTTTCTAAAGCCTTCAGATATCCGGCAAACCTATTTTTACCGGTCACCAGATTATTAAGTGCAAACAGATAGGCAATCTTTTTACAACCACATTCTATTAGATGACAAGTTGCATTGTAAGCACTTTCATAATCATCTGTTGTTATTTTTACGGCATCTATATCTTCAAAAACCCTATCAAAAAAAACAACCGGTATTTTCTTAACCAGCTCTTTAAAATGCTCATTATTATTTGTATTACTCGACACAGAAATCAATATTCCATCTACTCTGCCGCTTAACAGGCTATCAGTAAAAGCAATTTCTGTATCACTGTTTTCGTGGGTTTGATAGATCAATACATGATAATCACGTTTCCTGGCTATTTCTTCAATCCCGTTTATGGCCAGCGAGAAGAAATTATTAGCAATCTCTGGAATAATAACGGCTATAGTTTTTGTTTTATGACTACGGAGGTTACTTGCAGATGGATTACGTTCATATTTTAACTTTTTAGCGAGGTCCCAAACCTTTTGCTTGGTTTCCAAACTAATTTCATAACTGTCATTTAATGCTTTTGAAACAGTGGCAATAGATATATTTAACTCTTTAGCTAGCGTTTTTACAGTTACAGTTCCCTTCATTTACATTTAAATTTGAAAGTTTTTGCCAATAATGGTGGGGTTTTTACTTAAACGTATTCGTAAATAAAATGCCTGCTTAATCTCAGATTTAATATTTTTATATACAGCTTTGATAAGTAAGACCACCCTAAGGTTTTGCTTTTAACCAAATGTAATATAATTAATTTAACTCATTTATATGAGGGAAACTGATTTAGCGCAAACCAAATATGAATCATCTTGACATAGCCGATTATGTAGTTTTCTTTATTTATTTTATCGCGATAGCGGCCTATGGCTATTACATTTATCATAAGAAAAAAACCACATCCAGTAGTGCGAAGGATTTTTTTCTGGCAGAGGGTTCGCTTACCTGGTGGGCTATTGGGGCCTCATTGATTGCTTCAAATATTTCTGCTGAGCATTTCATTGGGATGTCTGGTTCTGGCTTTGCACTGGGACTTGCCATTGCTTCTTATGAGTGGATGGCAGCCGCAACACTGATCATTGTGGCTATTTTTATCATCCCGGTATACCTGAAGAACAAGATTTTTACCATGCCGCAATTCTTATCAAAGCGGTATAATGATCAGGTAAGCACCATTATGGCTGTATTCTGGTTGTTGGTGTATGTTTTTGTGAATCTTACTTCTATCATTTACCTGGGTGCATTAGCCATCTCTTCTATATCACCCATTAGCTTTGAGTGGAGTATTGTGGGGCTCAGCATCTTTTCTATGGTGGTCACTTTAGGAGGAATGAAAGTTATTGGCTATACCGATGTGATTCAGGTACTGGTCTTGATCTTTGGCGGTTTGATTACCACTTACCTTGCACTTTCTTTACTTTCCAGGGAATACGGATTTGGTGAGGATATTTTTAAGGGTCTGTCTATCTTAAGGAAGGAGGCTCCAGATCATTTTCACATGATATTTGATTCATCTGATAAATACTATAAGGAACTGCCGGGGTTGTCTGTACTAATTGGCGGCATGCTGATCAATAATCTGGCATACTGGGGCTGCAACCAGTACATTGTACAGCGTGCATTAGGTGCCGATTTAAATACGGCACGTAAGGGTATATTATTCGCAGCATTTTTAAAATTACTTGTACCGGTAATTGCCGTCCTTCCCGGAATTGTGATGTATGTGCTTCACAGTAAAGGCTTATTTGTTACAGAAATGTCGGATGGAGGTGTATTGAAACCTGATCATGCTTATCCAACCTTAATGAATTTATTGCCGGCAGGTTTAAAAGGCGTTGCATTTGCTGCCCTTACAGCGGCCATTGTTGCTTCATTGGCAGGTAAAGCAAACAGTATATCTACAATTTTTTCGCTTGACATTTATAAAAAATACTTCAACAAAACAGCCTCAGATAAAAAGATGGTTAATGTTGGCCGATGGGCGGTTGTGATTTCCATGCTGGTTGCGGCAATTGTAACACCATCCTTAAAATCACTTGATCAGGCTTACCAGTTTATCCAGGAATATGTGGGCTTTATTTCGCCGGGAGTACTGGCTATATTCTTGCTGGGCTTTTATTGGAAACGCACCACAACTGCGGCAGCTATGACGGGAGCACTGATTACAATTCCACTTTCAACTGTGTTAAAGTTTCTTCCTGTCTGGACAAATGGCGCTTTTCCGGATTATCCTTTCCTCGACAGAATGGCTATTGACTTTGTAGTCATTGTGATTCTAATGATTGTGATCAGTTTGAGCAAGCCTCAAAAAATTGCCAGTGAAAATGCAATTGAAGTGGATACCTCTATGTTTAAGATCAGCACTAGTTTTGCCATAGGCTCTATTCTTATTATGGGCATACTTACTGCTTTATATACAGTGTTTTGGTAAAAAAAATAGAATAAATAATTAACTATAAAAAATTAAGCATTATGAAAGAGTCAAGAAAAGAGGAACTATCTCCATTGTCTAGCCTCGATGTGTGGGAGGACGATGTATTAAAAAGATATCCGGAACCTGGTGTTCCTGAAAAAAAGAAAGAAGAATTTAGAAATTACGATAGCCCGGAAAATGATTCAGTACGCGAATTTTATCGCTTGAATCACAAGTACCAAACTTATGGAAATGTACTTGCAAAAAAAGCTAACTTTTTACAGTTTGATAAAAAAGAGATGCCATGGTGGGCCGCAATGGAATACCTGAATACATTAATTGATGATTCAGATCCCGACACATCACTTGATCAGTTACAACATCTATTACAAACTGCCGAAGCGATCCGTGCCGACGGACATCCGGATTGGTTTGTGTTAACCGGGTTTATACATGACCTTGGTAAGGTGCTCTGCCTTTTTGGAGAACCTCAGTGGAATGTTGTTGGTGATTCATTCCCAGTTGGCTGTAAGTTCTCTGACAAAATTGTGTATCCTGATTTCTTTTCAGACAACCCTGATAGTACAGATGAACGCTACAACACGAAATATGGGGTGTATACGCACCAATGTGGGCTCGACAACATCCATATGTCATGGGGACACGACGAGTATCTATACCACATCACTAAAGATTACCTGCCGGAGCCTGCTTTATACATGATTCGCTATCACTCCTTTTACTCACAGCACCGTGAACACGCTTACGATCACCTGTTAAGCGCTCACGATCAGGAAATGTTTAAATGGGTTGACAAGTTTAACCCTTACGATTTATATTCGAAAAGCCCTAAGCCTCCCGTTGTATCAGAACTTAAACCTTATTACGAAGATCTGATCGCCAAATACTTACCAGCAACGGTTAAACTTTAAACCAGCTGGTAAGTTATTTAAAAGAAGGTGTCCAAAAGAGTACTATAGCAGTACTCTTTTGAACACCTTCTTTTTTCTTTTTAACCGGTTCCTTCTTTTAATCCGGATTGCAATCGTCTCTTTTAAAAAAGATTGTGTATCAGTATCTTTATAAGAAATTAACTCATCTTAACCAGATACTCGAACTATGAAAACTAAGGCTGTTCATATTATAACAGGTATTTTTATTTGTGTTCTGCTCCACCTTTTCAACATTTCACCAGGTTGCTCTCAGACGCTTGCCAAACAAAATCTAAGTCAGATCATTGCTAAACTTAATACACAAAACGACAGTCTTTCGATAGAAAAACTTTACTTGCAAACCGACAAACCTACATATCTGGCTGGCGATACCCTGTGGTTCAAAGCTTATTTACTGAATGCTTCCTTTCTAACCTACTCAAATAAAAACGCGGTCCTTTACCTGGAACTTTCAAATGATAGCAATCGGCTTATTCAACGAGTTATGGTTCCCGTAAACGGTGGAATGGCAAGCGGCTATATAGGATTAGACGCAGATATGACGCAAGGTGGGTATACCTTAACCGGATACACCAATTGGATGAGAAACTTTGATGAGAGTTATCTTTTTAAGAAACACTTTTATGTGGGTACCAATGCCGGATCGGAGTGGCTGATCAATTATAATGCACATTTAATAAAGGACAGCAAAGACAAAATTGAAATGGGCTTAAAGATCACCCAGTTCGATAAAGCTCCTGTGGGGTTAAGAGAAATGCAGTTGAGTATTTCCGATGGTAAAAGAACATTGTTTAAAGACAAAGCTGAAACAAATTTAGACGGCGCTTTAAAGTTAAGTTTCGATTTGCCTGATAAGGCTGACTCAAAAAATATCTCGCTTGTTGTCCAGGATTTACGTAAAAGTCAGGGCAGTCGTAAGATTTCGATTCCAGTTATACTAAACAGGCCAGAAAAAGTAGACCTACAGTTTATGCCCGAGGGCGGAAAGCTGGTTGCAGGTCAGCAAACTAACATCGCCTTTAAGGCCTTAAACGAAGATGGATACGGAGCAGTTGTGTCAGGCAAAATTTACAACAACAAACAGCAGGAAATTACTTCCTTTACAGCTACACATTCAGGAATGGGCCTATTTAGTCTTGTACCTGAAAATGCGGAAATTTACACTGCCAGAATACAATTACCTGACGGGAAATACCAAACCTATCAACTCCCATCTGTTGAAAGTAGCGGCATAACCTTAAATGTAAACAATCGATTTAAAAGTGATTCCTGTGATATAACACTTACGCCCACCCCAGATATTGTTGCTGCCGATAAAACTTATTACCTGGTTGGTATGGCCAGAAATGTAGTTTGTTGGGGTGCATTGGTTAAATTCAATAAAGGCCCGTTTCAATTTACTTTAAATAAACAGGTCTTTCCAAGTGGTATAGTTCGCCTAATTTTAATGAACGAAAACAAAGTGGGGCTGAATGAACGTATGTTTTACAACGGTCGTGATGATCAGTTAAATATTCAATTGGAATCAGATAAATCTGAGTATCGGCAAAGGGATAGCATTTCTTTAAATATTAAAGTAACTGACAATCATGGTGAGCCCATACAAGGCAGTTTTTCTCTTGCAGTAACAGATAACGGACAGGTTAAAACAGACAGTATTGCAGAGCGCTCACTTGTAAGCCACATGCTATTAACTTCGGACTTAAAAGGTAATGTAGAAGGTCCCGGTTATTACGACGATGCTGCAATTCATCCTGAAAAATGGCAGCATCTTAATCATTTGCTGATGGCGCAAGGTTGGGCCGGTTACGATTGGAGTCAGTTATTTAAGCCCGTTAAGCCATTGGTCTATCCTGCTGAAGAGGAATTTTTAATAAAAGGCAAAGTTACCAATGCCTTCAATAAACCAGTGGCGAAATCTGCAATTACATTATTCTCAAAAAACCCATTACTTGTGCTAGAGAGTATTACTGACGATAATGGAAATTTTATTTTTAAAGGGATTGCTCCGATTGATACCCCTGCGTACTTTATAAGCGCTAAAAACAAGAGAGGAAAAAGCTTTAATGTTGGCATTGAAATGGATGAATTTAAAGCTCCTGTTTTCTCCCCAATTACCAATTCGATTGTGCCATGGTTTGTAAATATTGACACCGGCACCTATTTAGCTGTTAACAATCGGGTGACTTTAAAAAAAGAACAATTGCGTGTTACCGGAGGTAATTTGCTTAAAGAGGTAGTTATTAATGCAAAAAAGGTTGTTAAAGGTTCCAAAAACTTAAATGGCCCTGGCGGTGCAGATATTATCATTGATGAAGAACAACTAAAAAAAGCCGGCAGAACTACACTTGGCGACCTCTTGCGTAAGAACGTTAAGGGGTTCGGAATTAGAGTTAGCAAAACCGGCGAAACTTATTATAGTGTGTACACCACATTGCTTCACCTGGTTATCGATGGTGTAAATACTGAGTTTTTTATTTCGCCGGAAACACCACGATACCAATACCTCAAAGATATCTTTGATTATTACGATGCTGAAGAAATTAAAGGGATAGAAGTAATGGTGAGTGGCAAATATCAAATGAATTATACCAGTACTTACCTCAAACCACTAGATGTACCATGGGACCATTCCTTTATTGAAGTAACTACCCGGGGTGGAAAAGGCCCTTTCCTAAAGAAAAGCGTTGGCACTTATCTATATAAACCAATGCCATTTATCACTCCAAAGGAGTTTTATAGTCCAAAATATACTGCAGGTAATATCACTGATATGTCGGATATACGTTCAACAATATATTGGACGCCAAATATCATTACGGACAAGGATGGCAAAGCAACAATTGGGTTTTATGCAGCAGATAATCCCGGAACTTATACCGTGATTGTTGAAGGAGCCGATTTACAAGGACACCTTGGTGTTAAGAGAAAACGGATCACTGTTAAAAGATGTCAGAATTGCCCACCACCCGCAATAGCTCCTTAGATACATTCTACAAAAAAAGCCCATTTCAATTAAGAAATGGGCTTTTAAATTTTGCTCCCTCTGCTGGGCTCGAACCAGCGACCCTCTGATTAACAGTCAGATGCTCTAACCAGCTGAGCTAAGAAGGAGTCTGGCCTTCCAAAAACACTTCTAATTTGTCCTTAAGGATGCATAGCATTTTTGTTTTGGGAATGCAATATTAGGGATTTTAATTATACCATACAATACTTTTCCTAAAATGTTATCTCTTTCATTAGCGCGTACTAAGCAATACTGTAAAAGAAGTCTCTTAGTTCTTCAGCAAAAACATCAGGCACCTCCAGGGCAGCAAAATGTCCACCTTCTTTCATTTGCCTAAAGCTAACCACATTAACAAAACGTTCGGCCCATTCTTTTGGGAATTGTGCTTCTCTTGGGAATACTGCTACACCTGCAGGCACATTACTTTTCTGTAATGGTTCTGCACCGCTCCATTGTGCCATAGCATCCATTTTGTACATCCTGGCAGAAGTACCTATCGTTTCCGTTACCCAATAGATCATGATGTTAGTGAGCAGTTCATCCCTTCCACCAAATGCCTTTTCTAAAATCTCAGGAGAAGCCCCAGCATTGCCGAAACTGAGTATCCAGGCAGCAAGTGCGGCAGGAGAATCGTTTAAACCGTAGGCCAGCGATTGTGGTTTGGTAGATTGTACCATAGCATATGCACCTTCGCTGTACCACCACTGTTGCACAAACTGCGCAAATTGCTTCTCAGCTTCTGTCATGGTATTGGGATCCTCCTGTCCCATAGGATAACCAACATCTGTAAAATGTACACCAGCAACTACTTCGGGATATTTAGATGCAAGGGCTTTAGTAACGCTCATACCTACGTCGCCCCCAGCTGCATAAAATTTATGATAACCAAGATTTTCGGTCATCAATACTTTCCATAAATCTGCAACTGCTTCATTGTGAACTGCATTTTTTTCAGAGAATCCGAAGCCTGGAATGGATGGAATGATCAGATCAAAACTTTGATTGCCTTCTGTTAATAGTGGAATGATTTTGTGAAAACGATAATAACTATCCGGCCACCCGTGGGTCAACAGAAGAGGCTTGGAATCTTTGCCTTTCCCCTTGATGTATTGAAAATGAATTTTCATGCCATTCACATCTGTAGTATATTGCGGGTATTTATTAAGCTCAGCTTCTTGTTTGCGCCAATCGTACTTATTGATCCAATAGTCCACTAATTCTTTAAGATAAGTTTCACTTGTGCCAAAATTCCAGCCAGAGCCTTCTGCTTCACCCGGCCAACGGGTATTTTTTAAACGATCTTTTAGATCATCCAACACTGACGGAGGAACCGATAAATTAAATGTTTCTAGGTTTTTCATGGTTGAGGTTTTTTATGGTTTGCTAATGACAGATTGAGGTCTATTCTCCTTTCATTAATTGCAAATTGCTAATAACATTTTAATGTTTAAAGTTTTTTGTTAGAATCTGGGAATAGTTAAAATACCACATTTTGTATTTTTTTAGCGCTGGTTATAAAGCCATTAAGTCAGAAAGTGAATAGAAAAGATTGTAACTGGGGACGGGGCAAAAAAAATGGGCAAACTAGAATTTCTTCTGCTTGCCCATTTCTGCTCCCTCTGCTGGGCTCGAACCAGCGACCCTCTGATTAACAGTCAGATGCTCTAACCAGCTGAGCTAAGAAGGAGTCTGGTCGTCCAAAAACGCTTCTGATGTGTTCCTAGGAACATAATATCTTGTTCGTTTTGGGAATGCAATATTAGGGGTTTTAATTTATTTATGCAATATTTGCAGAGAAAAAATTTAAAAAAAACTCAATTATTTCATATGAGCCTGATAATCATAGGTACTGTAGCTTTTGACGCGATCGAAACTCCCTTCGGAAAGACAGATAAAATAGTAGGTGGTGCCGCAACTTATGCAAGTTTAGCCGCTTCTTACTTCTACAATAAAGTAAAAATCGTTGGTGTTGTGGGCGATGACTTCCATAAAGAGGACATAGATACGTTTACCCAACATGGAATTGATACCGAAGGACTGCAAATAAAAGAGGGAGAAAAGTCTTTCTTTTGGTCTGGAAAATATCACAACGACATGAATAGTCGCGACACCTTAGTTACCGAACTTAATGTACTGGAGAATTTCGATCCCATTATCCCTGAGAGCTACCAGGACTGCGAATACTTAATGTTAGGTAATCTTACTCCAATTGTCCAGCAGACTGTCATCAAACGCCTTAAAAACAAGCCTAAGCTAATTGTTTTAGATACAATGAACTTTTGGATGGACATTATGATGCCAGATCTTTTAGAAACACTTAAAATGGTAGATGTTCTTACTATCAATGATGAGGAGGCGCGTCAACTTTCCGGAGAATACTCATTAGTTAGGGCATCTCAGAAAATTTTGGCAATGGGTCCTAAATACCTGATCATCAAAAAAGGCGAACATGGCGCTCTATTATTCCATGAGGATAAAATTTTCTCGGCCCCGGCATTGCCATTGGCTGAAGTATTTGATCCAACCGGTGCAGGAGATACATTTGCAGGCGGATTTATTGGTTACATGGCTAAAGTAGGAACAGTGAACTTCAACAACATGAAGAATGCAATAATCTTTGGCTCTGCCCTTGCTTCTTTCTGCGTAGAGAAATTTGGAACAGAAAAAATCATTAACCTAACGTCTGAAGAAGTTGCTGCACGTGTTCAGGAATTTGTGACTTTAAGTTCATTCACAATAGAATCATAAAACTTGATTTAAGTACATAAAGAAGCACTATAACCAGAGCTCCTTTATGTACTTAATTTGCCTATTGCCTTAAACTTCTCAAATACGGTTTCTGTATGAGGGGCGTCTGGCAGCTCATCTGTCAAATCCTGACCCGCCCAATGTTCATAATGCTTGCCATTCCTCCAAAGCCTGCTTTCTGTTACATCGTAAATAATACCTCTGTAGGCAACCCAGATCTGTGGCTTATCCTGGCCATTTCGTAATGCAAGCTGTTGCTTTGTATAAATTGGCAGCTCCATTATGCTTTGCTTTTACTTTTAACCACTTCAAATAAGTAAACACTTACCAGAAGATTACTCATGAGGTAAAAGAAATTTTCGAATGGAATTACCCCCAACTTTAATTTAATGGTTTCTTCAAATACATAGGTAAGGATTGGTAAGCCCCCAATAAACAGATATAACAAGCAGAAGGGAATAAGCAGTACTACATATGCTCTGTAAAACTTATACATAAACCTGAGGCTGTTCACATATTCTATGTAAAAAAGCGAAAGAAACAACACAGAAAAAGTAATAACACTATACAATTTAGTATGTGTAAAAAACAACATTGCTATGAGCACGCCCAATAATAAATTACTTACAGACAGGCTAAACCTCTCCAGATTATTTTTCGGAAAGCGTGCATTCAAAACCACATAAATATTTAACCCGGCAAAGGCTAATATAAAGTGAAACAAGACCTCTTCAATTGGCAATTGAAGAATATGAGCTCCAACAGTATACTCATCATTAAATATGGATACTTTGAATTGATTAAAGATCAATGCAACAACTGAAAAAAACAGTCCGGAAACCAATACTGCAGGAATCATTGGCTTCCAACTCCTGATTGGATTGGCCTTTTTATCCAAAGTCAACAAAAATGATAAAAGAAGCAGCGCCAGATTGATCAATAAATAGTAATAATTCATGTATAGAAATAAATTCAGCTCAAAAATATGATTTTGACCCAGTTAAACAACCTTATCTCCTATCTATATATTCTAAGAATTAATTGTTTGCCCCATAAAACTTTTTAAGTTAATTTTAAGTAACCAAAACAAATAAAAATGAAAATAATTAAGGTTTTAGCGGGCATTATTGTAGTAATTATTGCCCTCTTCTTTATCATTGGTTTCTTCCTTCCTAAAACTTACAGCGTAAGCAGATCCATTGAAATTAACAAACCCGACAGTATAGCTTATCAGAAAACGCTAAATTTTAACGATTTCGGCTTATGGAATCCATGGATGCAAATGGATAAGGCAGCAAAACATACAGTAACAGGCGATGGTGTTTCTGTTGGGTCTAAGTTTAACTGGGAAGGAAAAGAGGTTGGAACCGGAAGTATCACAATTGAAAAGCTTAATCCAAACAAGCAGATCGACGAAAAACTGGAATTCATTAAACCTTTCCAAAGTACAGCAATTACATCATTCTATTTTGAGCCCACAGCTAATGGCGGCACAAAGGTAACTTGGGACTTTAGAGGTGAAAATACATCGATCTTCTCAAGATGGATGTCACTGGCATATGATTCTATGATCGGAAAAGATTATGAAAAAGGCTTAGCAAACTTAAAGGCCTTTGTAGAAAAGTAAATTTAATCCATAAAAAAGGGGCGCATAAATGCACGAATGGTCGGAAGAAATTCCGGCCATTTTTTATGTTTTGAAAAACAGACCAGGTTCACCGCCACACTGCACCACAATCAAGGCTATAGCTAAGTCTCTCACCTCCATTGCGAACCTTCGTTTTG
>Ga0307412_10000092_pt1 | contig 75955 bp, 101 predicted proteins | sample DK1Cmetagenome_3_FD_203823 | JGI IMG/M metagenome (GOLD analysis project Ga0307412, IMG submission 203823) | Maize rhizosphere microbial communities from greenhouse at UC Davis, California, United States - DK15-C-1 | ecosystem: Host-associated > Plants > Roots > Rhizosphere > Soil | place...
TCCGGCTGAGCAAGGGCACGAGCAAGCTGAACCTGCCTCGCTGGGTCACCCTGACCACGCAGCAGATGGTGGACCGGGGCGTCACCGTGGCCTGGAGGGACCGGCCCGTATACCGGTTCCGGCTGCCCGTACAGCAATCCGTGCAGGCACCCGAGGCGGACCTGCCGCTGGACCCGTACGTGCTCGGGGCCTGGCTGGGGGACGGCTCGTCCGAGGGAAGCCGGTTCACCTGCCACCCGGACGATATGCAGATCATGGACGAGATCCGGGCCGCCGGGATCCCGGTCCGCAAGACCGGGAAGTCCCCGCTCTCCTGGACTCTCGGGGACGGGACGCACCGGAAGGACGGCACGGCCGTCAGCGCCCGTCTGAGGGCTCTCGGGGTGCTTGGGGGCAAGCACGTACCCGAGGCGTACCTGACGGCTTCAGCGGGGCAGAGGCTGGCGCTCTTGCAGGGTCTGATGGACACGGACGGGTTCGCTTCGGCGGGCCAGGGGCAGGCAGAGTTCTGCACGACACGCCGGACCCTGGCGGACGCGGTGCTGTACCTGGCCAGGTCCCTGGGGTGGAAGGCCACGGTCAAGGAAGGCCGGGCCACCCTGGACGGCCGGGACTGCGGGCCGAAGTGGCGTGTCATGTGGACGCCCGGCCCGGACGGGATGATCCCGTTCCGGCTGAAGCGCAAGGCGGACCGTATCCGGGCCAGCCGGTCCCGGATACGGCCGACTGAGCCGAGCATCGTGTCCATCGAACGGGTGGAGTCCCGGCCGGTGCGCTGCATCACGGTGGACCGGGATGACGCGCTGTACCTGGCGGGCCGGGACCTGGTCCCGACGCACAACAGCACGGTCTACGACGTGTGCGCGATGGTGCTCGGCAAGTACCACGTGCAGGTCAGCGACCGGGTCATCCTCGGGGCCGCCAGTGACAACCACCCGACCGAGATCATGGACCTGCTCGGGGCGCGGTACGCGGTCCTGGAGGAGACCCCGGAGGCGAGGCGCCTGGACACCAACCGGGCCAAGAAGCTGGCGGGCACGCGGGAGATCACCGGCCGCCGGATCCGGCAGGACCCTGTGACCTTCGAGGCCACCCACAGCCTGTTCATCAACTCCAACCACAAGCCCCTGGTGGACGAGACGGACCACGGCACGTGGAGGCGCCTCGCCCTGATGGTGTGGCCGCACACCTACCGGAAGCGTCAGGAGGACCTCAGGGGGCCGAACGACCGCCTGGGGGACCCGACGCTGCGCCTGCGGCTCAAGGAGGACCCGCAGGCGCGGGAGGCCGCTCTGGCGTGGATCGCGGAGGGCGCGCGGCGCTGGTACGAGATGGACCGGATCATGCCGCCGGTCCCGGAGCGGGTGGAGGAGGACACCCTCGCGTGGCGCAAGGAGAGCGACCCCGTGCTCAGCTTCGCCGACGAGCACCTCCAGTTCGACCTCGACGCCTGCATCGCCGGACAGGAACTACGGAGCGTATTCAACGAGTGGCTCGTCAAGGTCAAGGGAGCGCGCGAGTGGGGCGACAAGACGTTCCTCGCGCGCTTCCAGGGGCACGACGCGATGACCACTCATTCGGTGGTCTACAAGGTCGTCAAGAACCCTCAGCGGCTGTCCTCGCGGGAGGGCGGCGAGGGGCCGAAGACGGGGACCGTCCGGGCGTGGCTCGGGCTGAAGTGGGCGACCGGAGGCGACGATTCCGGAGAAGGTAACGAGGAGGTAAAAGACCCGTTCGGAGGGGGTGACACCAAGATCGGTTACAGCGGTTACACGTCGCCGGTTAACGGGAAGATTCCCTATCGCATAGCCGTTAACTTTGGAAGTGTAACCGGTGTAACCGGACCGGAGTCCGCTTCTGAAACGATCTCCGATCCGGCCCCCGAGGAGTACCCGGACGACCCCTTCGCAGAGGCGGACCCGGAGCCCTCCCCGGCCCCCTCCCTCCCCGTCCTGCGGGGCGCGGTCGGGTGGGACCTGGAGACCCCCTCGGCCAAGCAGCTGTTTACGTTCCGTAGCGACGAGGCGGCCCCGTACGCCCGGCTGTGCGGCGTGGTCGACGAGGACGGGCAGCGGGTGATCGTCAACAGCCCCGAGGAGCTGATCACGCTCCTGGAGCGCGCGCCGGTCATCCACGCCCACAACGGCTTCCGGTTCGACCTGATGGCGCTGGCGTGGCACCACGGTGCCGACTACGACCGGCTGGCGGCCAAGCTGTGGGACACCTACGTGGACGCGACCGTGCTCGACCCTCCGGGCGCCAAGGGACAGAAACCGTGGGCGAACGAGGGGTACTACGGGCTGGACCAGGTGGCGGAGCGTCTCGGCCTGCCCGGCAAGACGGACCGCCTCCCCGAGCTGGCCAAGGAGTTCGCCTCCCCCGGCCTGACCGGCAGGGAGGCGGAGGAGGACGGCTACGGCCGCATCCCCGTGGACAACGAGCGCTACCGGTCGTACCTGATGGGAGACCTGGGGGCACAGCAGAGCGTCGGCCAGAGGATGCTCTCCGTGCCGGAGAGGATGGACTACCGGCGCCGGGAGCAGAGGGTGGCGCACATCCAGAACCGGATGACCCTGTCCGGCTGGAAGGTGGACGTCCCGCTCCTCGACCGCCTGGTGCGTGAGGAGCAGGACAAGGTGGCGGAGTCCCTCGCGTGGCTGCACGAGAACGCCGGGGTGCCTCTGACCGAGACCAGGACCCGTGGCCGGAGAGCGGCCAAGGAGACCTACGAGGTGCCCCGCAAGAGCCCACTGGGCTCGAACGCGGGCAAGGAGGCTCTCATCCGTGCCTTCGCCGAACGGGGCGCCTACTCGGTGCCCCGGACCGAGTCCGGCGTCCTCGCCCTGAACAAGGACGCGCTCGGGGAGGGCTCGTACATGGTCGGCAAGGGCGGCCGGGGACAGCTGCGGCCGGGGATGCTCAACCCCCGCGTCCTGGCCACGTTCGCCGACCGGGGAGCCGACGTGGAGGCCATCCGTGAGCTGTGCGACCACATCAAGCTGGTGACCACCTCGGTGCAGAAGTACGCCGAGATCCAGCAGCACCTGATCGGGGACCGGGTCCACGCTCACGTCGGCGAGACCCAGGGATCCCGCCGATGGGCCATGGTCAAGCCCTCGGTCACCAACATGGGCAAGCGGGGCGGCAAGGTCGCGCAGAGGGCGCCCATGATCGCCGACGACGGGTGCGTGCTGATCGCGTTCGACTTCGATCAGGTCGACATGCGCGCGTTCGCCGGGCACTGCGGTGACCCGGCGTACGTGGGGATGTTCGTGCGGGACGAGGACCCCCACAGCATGATCGCCGACATGGTGTTCGGCCGCCACGACGGCGAGTGGCGTGAGCGGGCCAAGGCGTCCGGCCACGGCTGGAACTACGGCCTGAGCGTGAACGGCCTGGTCAACTCCGGCATCGAGCGGGAGCTGGCGGAGCGGTTCGACGCCGGTATGAACGAGGGGTACCCGGTGCTGTGCTCCTGGCGCTCGGACGTCCGGGCACAGGGCGAGGCCGGTCAGCTCCTGGACAACGGCTTCGGCGCCCTGATGCGCTGCGACCCCCACCGTGCCTACACCCAGGCACCGGCACTGATGGGCCAGGGCACCGCTCGGGACATCATGTGTGAGGGGCTGCTGCGGCTGCCGGAGGAATACATCCCGTGGCTGCGGGGCGTGGTGCACGACGAGGCCGTGCTCAGCGTGCCGGAGGACCGGGTGGAGGAGTGCATCGCCACCGTGACGGCCGCCTTCACGATGGACCTCGCGGAGATCACAGGGGGGCGCCTGACGAGCGTCCCGATCAAGGCGGGCGCGAGCAGGCCCGGACACAACTGGGCTGCCTGCTACGCCAAGGACTGACCAAGGAGGAGAGATCATGATCAAGGTTCAGTGCGACATCGGCGGGGAGCAGGCGGAGACCTCGGGGGTGTTCCTGCCGCTCCCCCGGATGGGGGTCCCGTTCTTCAAGCCGGAGCTGCCCGACGGCTGGCGCCGGATGGAGGTCCCGATGCCGGACGGGTCCGCCTGGGAGCGCCACGCCTGCCCGGCGTGCCTGCGCAGGCTGTGGGAACTGTTCGGGGTCCCGGACCCGGAGGCGGAGCGGTGCGTGGCCTGCGGGCACACCCCGAAGGACCACGAGGGGCACCTGGGCTGCACCTCTACGGTCACGAAGGTGACCGGGGAGGGCAACGATGCGGTGCACTCGACCGGCGACTGCCCGTGCGTCCTGTCCCCGGTCGAGTGTCTCGACGAGACCTGGATGCCGGAGGCGAGGGCATGACCGAGGACGAGATCCTGGGGATCCTGATCGGCCCGGTCGTGCTCGGCCTCGTCGCCCTGCTCACCGACCTCCTCGTCGACGGGACGAGCCGGTGCCTGTGGCCGAGGGGACTGCGCTGGTTCCCTCCGGCCTGGGAGGCACTCAAGGGCACGCTGCGGTACGCCCTGCTGCGGATCTTTTGGCCGGAAAAGGCGCTGAGGCGTCCCGGCCGCCGTCTGCGGGAGCTGGAGAGCCTGGACCAGACCTACCGCACGTGGGCCGGGTCCGGGGTCCCCCAGTGGTACGGCGACGACCGCCGGGGGCACTGGGCGCCCTGTACGGCCGTACGGGCGCCGCAGACGACTGATCTGACCGAGGACCTGGAGCGCATCCTCAGCGCCCTGGAGACGGCCGCCGGGGCGTGTCCCTGCGGCTACACGGACGAGTGCCCGGTCCACTGCGGCAGCGGGCACGAGAGCGGGCAGTGCCCCAAGCCGGGCGTGCTGTACGACCGGTGACGGAGCGGTTCGGCCCAAGCCGGACCGGGTACACAGAACTACGTAGACCTACGCGGAAGGGAACACAGACCATGGACCAGAGGATCAAGGCTCTGCGGGACGCACTGGCGGACCTCGGCCAGGACACCCGGCAGTGGACCGACGAGGATCTGCTCAGCCGGGTCCTGTCCGGCGGGCCGTCCCGGCTCCCGGCGTGGGCGGACCGGCCGTGGGCCGACCGCCTCGACACGCTGCGGGCGGAGCTGACCCGTGAGGGCCAGGACGTCTCCGGTCTGAGCGACGGGGAGCTGCTGGGCCTGGAGCTGAACCGGGCGTGGGCCGAAGCCCGGCGTCACGAGAACGCTTACGCGTCCCTGCTCCAGCACCGGGTCCGGGACGAGCGCGCGGTGCGCACAGCCGCACGGCAGGCGGCCGTCGCCGACATCACGGCGCAGGCGGGTTTGTACATCCAGGTCATCATCCGGCAGAACGCGTCCCACCTGGAGGGCGTGATCTACCGGGCGGAGAACCTCCCCGAGGACGGGCGCGCCACGCCGACCGCCGTCAAGGAGCTGCGGGAGGCGGCGCTGCGGTCGCGGTGGATGCTGCGGGGGCTGGCCAGTGACTCCGCCATCGCGCGGGCCGGGCGGGACGAGGACGTACAGCACCTGGAGGCCCTCAAGGCGGAGATCCGCCGCATGACGCGGGCCGTCAAGGCGGCCGGAAGGCGCCTGCACGACGAGACCGCCGTTTTCCACGCGGGGATGTGCGAGTGCCCCGGCTGTGAGCTGCTCCGGTCCGTCCACGACACGGAGGGCGAGCAGCCGTGATCCGCAAGATCCTCAAAGGCGTGCTCAGGGCCGCCATCGCGCAGCCCTGGGACTACGTCGGCGAGGGCGCGCCCCACGAGCGCGAGGTGCGGTGGTCCCCGGACGGCCGGTACCTCGCGCTGTGGGACCCCGGCAACGAGCCCTGGTTCGTGATCGACACGGCGGCCGTCCGGGGCCGGTTCGTCTCGACCCCCGACCTCGACCGGCACGCCGACGACTGGGTGCCGTTCCTTCCCCTGGAGGATCCCGATGAGTGAGCGCGAGACGACCGACGTCCGGGGGCGCACCGTGCGCGCCGGGGACACCGTCGGAGGAGCCGTGTTCGGCCGGTACCCGGACACCGTCTGGGGCACGGTCCTCAAGGTGACCCCGTCCGGATCGGTCCGGGTGGAGGTCGAGCACGGCAGCGGAGGGTACCGGCCCTCCCCCGGCGACGTGTTGCTGCTCCCCAGGCACAGGATCTTCAAGCTGGACGACTGACCGGCGGCCGGTGCTCCCACAGGGCACCGGCCGCTCCGTGCTGGGGCATCATGAGCCCTACCGATCAACGCACACGGAGGAACGATCTATGACCACGGAGTACATCGAGACCCGCATGGTCCCCCTCGCGCAGCTCCAGCCGTACCCCGGCAACGCGCGCCACGGTGACCGGGGCGTGCTCGTGGAGTCGCTGGAGGAGAACGGCCAGTACCGCTCCCTGGTGGTCCGGCGCACCGACGACGGCGAGCACGTGGTGCTGTGCGGCAACAACACCCTGGCCGCCCTGGAGGAGCGAGGCGACGAGGCGGCGCGCTGCGAGATCGTCCGCTGCGACGACGCGACCGCCCTGCGGGTGAACCTCGTCGACAACGCCTCCAACGACAAGGCGACGTACGACGACGAGGCACGGGCCCGCCTGGTGGCCCTGCTGGACGGCGAGCTGACCGGCTCCGGCTACACCGACGAGGAGGCGGACGCGCTCCTGGCCCAGTACGAGGAGCCGGAGGTCACCGCGTACGAGGAGCCGGACGTCAGCTACAACGACGACGAGGAGGAGCGCGAGGCACGCATCGCCTCCCGTGGCGGGCACGAGTCGTCCCCGATGGTCAGCCGGGGCATCCGGGACGTGCTCCTGGTGCTCCCCAACGAGCAGGCCGACGAACTGGGCCGGATCATCATGCGCCTGCGCAAAGACTGGGGATCCCTCCCGCAGGGAGAGATCATCCTCAAGGGGATGCGGGTGGCTGTGACGGCGATGGACGACACCCCGGACGGCGACGACGTCGTGAGCGGGGCGCACCTGCGCAAGGCGGCCGACGAGGTCTACGGCGCTCCGGAGGAGGTGGCAGCCGGTGACCACGGCGCAGACGACCCGGCGTGAGGACTACTACCGCTTCCACGAGATCCAGGTGGAGTGCGGGGACATGGACCCGGCGTACCCGGTCCTGCGGGACATAGCCGACCGGTGGACGTCGTCCGTGGAACAGCGGCTGTGGCTGGTGATCGTCTTCACGGCCTACTACCACCTGGGCTCCGCCCTGCGTGCGTTTGCGGAGACTTCCAACCCACGGCACGCCTGCGGCGCGGCACTCGACCTCCCGTGCGCCACGGAGCGCCGGGGGCACTGGTACAGGCCCCGTCTGCGCAGGCACCTCGCGGCGGTGCAGGAGATCGCGCGCGGCCCCGGAGGGCTGGAGCAGTGGCTGCTCTCCGACCTCAACGGCACCCCCGAGGAGAACTGGGCTCAGGTGCAGCACCGCGCCGGGCTGCTCCCCGGCAACGGCCGGTGGGCGTCCTTCAAGACCACGGAGCTGGTCAAGTCGGTGCTCGGGGTGGAGCTGCGGGCGCCCGACATGCAGCACGCGCACTCCTCCGGCCCCCGGCACGGGCTGGACCTGCTGTACGCCAACCTGCCTACCGGCAACGACCGGGCCGACATCGCCGTGCTCGACCGGGTCAGTGCGCAGCTGGTCGACGACATGAGGCGCCATGGGCTGAAGGTCTCCGTGGAGACCGCCGAGACCTCGCTGTGCGACTTCCACTCCATGGTGAACGGCAGGTACTACCCCGGCCGGGACATCGACCAGATGCAGCTCCAGCTGGACGCGGTCCCCTCGGTCCTCGCCGACTACGCCTGGCGCGCCCGGCGCCGGACCCTCCCCCTGCACTACCTCGGGGAGGTCACGGGGCGCTCCGGCGTCGACCGCCAGGCCATGATCTGCTACCGCACCACGGGCCGCATCCCGGTCCGGGACACCTCGGGAGAACTGCGATGAAGATCCTTGTCGCCGGAGCGGGCATCGCCGGGTCCGTCCTCACACACATGCTCCGGGAGCGCGGGCACGAGGTCACCCTGATCGACCCGTGGCCCCGCCGGTCCGCGTCCCACTGCGCGTACGCCTACCTGCGCACCGCCTGGTTCAAGGGGGCCGACAAGCACCGGGTCCGGGAGTCTCTGGCCTGGTACGAGCGCCGGGGCGACATCGTCACCCGCACCGGCTCCGTGACCACCGGCCGGTCCGAGGACGACACGCTGAAGGTCCGGAACCAGTCGGATCACGTCCTGGTCCACCCGTCCCGTCCACTGCTCGTCCCGGACATCCTGTGGGGCGTGACGCGGTACAGGGAGGTTCCGGGTGGTGTGCTCGTCGACACGACCGAGGGCCTGCCCCTCGACGCGCAGCACCTCGTGCTCGCCTGCGGAGCGGGGATGGACCGCTGGTACACCGGTTCCCCGGTCTACGGCGGAGTGTACGAGTGCAAGAGCTACCGGATGATCACGCCGCTGAAGCTGCTGCGCGTCACGGACCGCCTCACGCACGTGGCGGCCGATGACGGCGCGGTCACCCGCACCGCCGCGTCCAAGGGGCGCACCCCCGAGGAGGCACGGGCGCGGGCCGACAAGATCCTGGAGCTGATGATGGACCGGGGAATGATCGCCTGCACCCGGCGGTGGACCTACCGGGCCGGGGTGCGGTGGCAGTCGATCGACCGGGCCCCCGTGGCGGACCGGATCAGCGAGCACGTGTGGGCCCTGACCGGGTTCGCCCGCAACGGCTACGCCATGGCGCCCTCGTACGCGAACGACCTCGTCACCAAGCTGGAGGCGGCATGATCTCGAACCTGCTGTACATCTGCGGCGCCCCCGGCGTCGGCAAGTCGACCGTCTCCAGGGCGCTGCGGGAGCCGTGGGACTGCGAGGTGATGCGCCACACGGCGGTCCCGCACATACAGCTGCGCCACCCCGTCAGCGGCACGCCGCAGGGTCTGGAGCTGGGACTGCCCCGTGACGACTTCCCCGGCACTGACGCCCTGAGCATGTCGATCGCCCCGGCCGCCCTCCAGTTCCTCAGCTCCAGCTACGCCTCGTTCGCGACGGGCGAGGGGGCCCGCCTCGCCACGCGCCCGTTCCTGGAGGCCCTCGCGGCGCGAGGCGTGGCTGTAACGCTCGTACGACTGGCGGCCGACCCGGAGCTGCTGGAGGAGCGCTGGAGGGCGCGAGGCGCCAAGCAGAGCCCTTCCTGGCGCAAGGGGGCCGACACGCGGGCGCGCCGTCTCGGGGAGTGGTTCAGCGACGCCATGGCGGACCTCCCCGGCCCGTGCCTGTACCTCGACATGGACGTCACGGAGATGAGCGTGGCCGACACGGCGGACCGGATCCGGGACGCCTTCCCCCACGTGGTGCCCCTCGGCACCGATCCGGCGCAGCGCAAGGTGGGAGACTGAACCATGATCTCCATTCGTGTCCGGTCCCGGATCCCCCGCGAGGAGCTGGACCTCAAGGTGGGGAAGGTCGTCGGCGACAGCGCCTACAACGTGCTGCTCACCGGACCGACCCGCGTGTTCATGCCCTCGGGCAAGCTGCTGTGCGTCTACCTCCCCGGAGCGATGCGGGGCGTGGTGCAGCCGGAGCACTACGAGATCCTTCACAGCCTCCGCAAGGACGTCGTCAGCTACAACCGGGGGCAGGCATCCGGCAGCGAGCGCGTGAAGGTCGGCACCACCAAGCGCTCGTACGCGATGGGGGTCAGCTCAGGCATCCTCGGCTCGTTCGACCCCTCGGGGACCTTCAAGTTCTGCCGCCTCACGGCCTGGACCGGCAAGCACATGCCCCAGTGGCAGGCGCTCCAGCCGGTGTTCCAGCGGGTCGCGGACGCGATGCGGGACCACGTGCCGGACCGGTACGCGGCGCAGATGGAGGAGATCGACGCGACGCACCCCGACTGGGTCATCCCCGGCACGCCCTTCACCACAGTGACGGTCAACAACACGTACCCGACTGGCGTGCACTGTGACCGGGGTGACCTCGACAAGGGATTCAGCACGATCTTCACGCTGCGCCGGGGCAGCTACTCCGGCGGGATCTTCACGTTCCCGGAGTACAGGGTGGCGGTCGACCTCAAAGACGACGATCTCATCCTGATGGACGCTCACCAGTGGCACGGCAACACCCCGATCATCTGCGCCTGCGGGGATCGCCGGACGTCGTGCTGCGAGACCTGCGGGGCCGAGCGGATCTCCGTGGTGAGCTACATGCGGGCCGCCATGACACGCTGCGGGAGCGAGGCGGAGGAGACCGAGCGGGCCATCCGGCACCGTGAGCAGCACAAAGGCGTGATCCGCTAAGGCTGATGGGAGGTAAGGATCATGGCAACACCGTGGGACTCCGCTGATCACGCCTCCGTGGAGGCTCGTCGTTGGCGCGCGATCCAGCTGGCCAACCGGGGTCTGACGCACCGGCAGATCGCCGAGGAGCTGCAAGGGATGTACCGGGAGGCGTCCCGCGACGGGGACAGCCTCAGCCTGGTGTCGATCACGAACATGGTCGGCGTCGACATCCACCGGGCGCTCAAGGAGTACCGCAAGCGCACCGACAAGGAGATCGAGGACCGGATCTCGGCGCAGCTCATGCGGTTCGACGACCTGCGCCGGAGCCTGTACGGGATCATGGCCCGCCGTCACCCCGTGCTGCATCAGGGGAAGATCGTCAAGGACGACGACGACGTTCCGCTGCGGGATGACGGGCCGGTGCTCGCCGCGATCTCACAGCTGATCAGCCTGGAGGACCGGCAGGCACGTGTGGAGGGCACCTACGCACGGGAGAAGCTGGACATCGCCCTGGACACGCGAGTGGAGAACGAGGCGCAGATGGCTGTGGAGGCGATTCTCGCGGGGGCCGATGCGATCGGCCTGGAGCCGGTGCAGCGCCAGCGCATGCTGGAGGCAGCCGGGGCCCGGCTGAGGGTCATCGAGGGCGAAGTGGTGCAGCGGAGCGACGAGGACGGGGAGCACGATGGGTAGCAGGCTGATCGACCCGCTGGCAGCGGCGCGCGAGGACGAGGTGAACCGGGGGATGCGGCTCAGCGGGTCGCCGGTCCGATTCTGCTTCCACCCGGACACGACCCTGGAGCACCTGCCCGGCGAGGGCACGCGCCGGTCGTGCGACTACTGCGCGACGGCCGTGTTCACGTACCCCGGTAGCTGCGCCACGGATCTGACGCCGTGGGCGTACCTCCCGGATGGATATACGGCGGCCGACGAGCCTCCCGTTACTGGTCGGTAGCAACTACTGGCCCGACCTGGCCGAACAACGAACTCGCGGCGGGTGTCCGAGGAGACAGGGCACCCGCCGTTCGCTGCGGAGACGGCAACCTCGTGACGCCGCTACGCTACGCACCGGTAGATTTAGCTAAAGCGACTCCGGGTAACCGTATAGCTATACGGTCCGGCGGATGGAACAGGGAGCAACGATGAAGGTCCTTCTGACCGGGGCGTCCGGGTTCGTCGGCAGCCACGTGCTGCGCCACATCCTCGTGAACACCGACTGGAGCGTGGTCGCCCCGGTCACGTTCCGGCACAAGGGCCTCCCGGCCCGCATCGCCTCGGCCGTCTGCGACCGGCCGGACTGGACGAGCCGGGTGGACACGGTCCACTGGGACCTGCGGTCGGTCGCGGACCCGCTCACCCTGCTCACGGTCGACGACTGTGACGTGATCATGAACGTGGCCAGCGAGTCGCACGTGGACCGGAGCATCGCCCACCCCGGCCCGTTCATCCGGAACAACATCGACCTGATGCTCACCGTGCTGGAGGTCGCGCGGGTGGTCCGGCCGAAGCTGCTGCTCCAGATGAGCACCGACGAGGTCTACGGGCCCGCCTACGGGGACCACAGGCACCACGAGTGGGAGGCCATCCTCCCCTCCAACCCCTACAGCGCGTCCAAGGCGGCCCAGGAGGCCATCGCGATCAGCTACTGGCGCACCTACGGGGTGCCGCTCGTCCTGACCAACACCATGAACATCATCGGGGAGATGCAGGACCCCGAGAAGTTCCTCCCCAAGATCGTGAGGGGGCTGCGGGACCGGACCCCCGTCCCGGTCCACGTCGGCCCCGACGGCAACTCCGGCTCCCGGTTCTACCTGCACGCGCGCAACCTGGCGGACGCGTGGGTGTTCCTCGCGGAGCAGTACGCGGCGAACGGACCGGCCCTGTACGACGAGGGCGCGGAGCGGCCGGAGCGGTTCCACATCGTGGGGGAGCGGGAGATCTCGAACACCCGCCTGGTGCACTACGTCGGCCGGATCATGGGCCTGGACCGGTCCGAGACGGACGGCCTGATCCAGCCGGTGGGGTTCCACGCCACCCGGCCCGGTCATGATCTGCGCTACGCGCTGGACGGCTCCCTGATCGCCGGTCTCGGCTGGAGCGCCCCTGTGCCATTCGACGAGGGCCTGCGGCGCACCGTGGCGTGGACCCTGGATCACCCCGAGTGGCTGGACCTCTGACGGGTTTGGGGATCTCCCGGTTTAGGTAAATACCCCTCAGAGTGACGTCGGACCGCAGGATGGCGATGGGTCTGCGGCCCGACGTCCGGCGCCCTCCGCCCGGCCGGGTCGTGGGTCCCCGGCGACGGGGGAGGGCGCCCTCCAACCGTGACCAAGGACCAGGATGCCCAGCGAAGCCATGAACACTCCTCCTGAACGTCCGTATCTCTCGCCCCTGGAGCGCCGGTACCTCTGGCTGCTGACCCAGGGCCACACCGTGGGCGAGGCCGAGAAGATCCTCGGTATAGGGCGCACGCCCACCCTCGGGATGCGGGTCCGGGACAAGCTGGGGGCCGCGACCACGGCCCAGGCCACGTACAGGGCGGCCGTCCTCCAGCTGGTGGGCCCGGATCCCGAATGCGGCACGATGACCGGCTACCGCAGGCACAAGGGGCGCCAGGAGGACGTCTGCGAGGCGTGCCGTACGGAGTTCACCAGCTTCGTGGACCGGACCGGAGGTCTGTCGGCCCACCGTCGGCCGCAGCTCACGGAACCGGAGCTGTACCTGCTGCGCGCGTTCGACGCGGGCGCCAACTACAAAGCCCTGGCGCAGCGGTGGCGGATCAGCACCCGGACCCTGGACAAGGTGCGGGCCAGCCTGTACCGGAAGCTGGACGTCCTGCACCACCCGCTGAAGGCACGCCGACAGGCGGCCCTGGAGGTGGGCCAGCGCCTGGGGTTCCTGCGCCCGGACCCGCTGGGGGCCCCGCCCCCGCCCCCTCCGGCCGAACCGTCCCCGCTCACCGAGCTGGAGGTGCACACTCTCGCGACGGTCGCCGACGGGACGTCCCTGTCACAGGCGGGCCGGAAGCTGGGCATCCCCGCGTCCTCCGTGGGGTCCCGTCTCGCGAGGGTCTACATCAAGCTGGACGTGGCGCACCACGGCCGGGGCCGGTGCCGACAGGCGGCCGTCAGGGAGGCCCGGCGCAGAGGGTACGAGGTCTGACCGAGCGCAGCCCCGGCGGCCGTGGGGCATACTCCCGGCATGGGTGATCTACAGCGTGCGGGAAGCCTGGCAGCGGACCTGCTGGCGCACCATGCCCGTCTCGCCACCCAGCCCCGGTGGACGCCTCTGGCCCACCAGGTGCCCCCGCCGGGGGACTGGTACGGGTGGCTGCTGCTCGCCGGACGAGGCGCAGGCAAGACCGACGCCTGTGCGCGCTACGTGCACGAGCACGTCAGCGGACCGCCCTGCCTCCCCGGACCCGTCCCCCACTGGGTCGGCATCATCGCCCCGACCCTGGGGGACGCGGCGACGTCCTGCTTCAGCGGGCCCTCGGGACTCAGCGCCCACAGCCCCGGCGCCAAGATGATCACGTCCCCCGGCGGCACGATCGTCAAGTGGCCCAACGGCTCCATCGCCAAGCTGTTCGGCGCCAACACCGAGGAGCAGACCGAACGTCTGCGCTCCGGAGGCAACCGGTGCCTGGCGTGGCTGGAGGAGATGGCCGCGTGGCGCTACCTCGACGACACCTGGGCCCAGATGCGGTTCGGTCTGCGCTCCGGTCCCCGGCCGCACTGGGTGGCCTCCACCACGCCCAAGCCCCGCCCCCTGATCAAGAAGCTGGCAACCGGCGGCGTGCGCAGCGTGGTGCTCACCAAGGCGTCCATGTACGACAACCCCCACCTGCCGGAGCACATCCGGGACGCACTCCTGGAGGAGTACGAGGGCACCGACCTCGGCCGCCAGGAGCTGATGGCCGAGATCCTCGACGAGGACAGCAACGCGCTGTGGACCCGCGAGTGGCTCAGCCGGTCCCGGCTTTCGGTCACGGACCTGGAGCGGATCAAGCTGTCCCGGATCACGGTGGGGGTCGACCCGTCCGGCGGCGCCGGGGAGCAGGGCATCGTCGTCGTCGGCAAGGCGATGCAGGACCACGTCCGTACGCGCACCGTGCAGGGCGAGGAGCGTGAGACCAGGACCTCCCTGGCCCACGGGTACGTCCTCGGGGACCGCACCGTGCACCTCAAGCCGGAGGGCTGGGGCCGGGCGGCCGTCCTCGCCGCCAAGGAGTTCGACGCCGACGACATCGCCGTGGAGATCAACTTCGGCGGAGAGATGGCCGTCTCTACCATCCGGGCCGCAGCCGACGCGGAGGGCATGAACATCCCGATCAGGATCGTGCGCGCGACACGGGGCAAGGTGGTCCGGGCGCAGCCCGTCAGCGCGCTCACGGCGCAGAACCGCTGGCACATGGTGGGGACGCACCAGGCTCTGGAGGACCAGCTCTGCACCTGGTACCCGGAGCTGGACTGGAGCCCCGACCGGCTGGACGCGATGGTGTGGCCCGCGTGGCACAACCGGATCGTCAAGCTGACCGGCACCGTGGCCCAGGGCGGGGGCGGCATGTCGCAGATGGCGCGTACGCTGGGTTAACGTAAACCCATGCCTCTCACCCTCACGCTCGCCCTGGTCATCTTCGGAGCGGGTCTCCTGATCGGCCGGAAGCAGCCCATGGTGCTCGCGGCGGCCGTGGCGCTCGCCCTCGGTCTCTCCATCGCCGACGAACCGGCCGGAGTGTTCGTGCATACTCTGCTCGACGGGGCAGCCCGTCTCGTCCTGTAACCTCCGGGAGGACTTCCATGGGGAAGATCTACGGCCGCGAACCGGCCGTCTGGCTGGGTGCGCTCGGCGCGCTGTGGCAGATCCTGTCCGCGTTCGGGCTCAACTTTGACCCGATGCTCCAGTCCGTCGTCACCGCTGCCGTCTCGACCCTGTTCGGCTTCATCGTCGCCGTGCAGGTGCACGACGGGATCTTCGCTGCGCTCACGGGCCTGATCACCGCCGGTACGTCCCTCGTCTCGTACTTCGCCCTGGACTGGTCCTCCGAGACCCAGGCCAAGTTCGTCGGCGGCCTGATGATCATCCTCGGCATCTGGGTACGGGACAAGGTGGTCGCCCCGGTGCCCGCCGACGTGTCCCCTCCGGGCCGACTCGTCGCCTGACCCCGAGCACGACCGGCCGGGCCCCGCGCCCGGCCGGACCCGTCCACAGATCAAGGAGCCGTGTCCATGCACATGACCCTCACCCTGGTGGTGCTGGTCCTCGCGTCCTACCGCCTCACCCGGCTCGTCGTCCGGGACACCTTCCCTCCCGTGCTGTGGCTGCGTGACCGCCTCGCCGGAGGATGGCGCCCTCTCACCGACCTGGAGCAGCACACCCTTCACACCCTGCGGGGGTCTCCGAAGCACGCGGAGCTGAAGACGGTCTGGGCCGTCGACGGGGAGCAGCGGTACGTCTACCGCTGGAAGTACTCGCCGTTCTGGCTCGCTGAGCTGATCACCTGCCCCTGGTGCGCCAGCGCGTACGTCTCCGGCGCCGTGGTCGCCGGAACCTGGTGGACCGTGGGCCTGCCGGTCCCGGTCCTGCTGTGGCCCGCCGTCTGGGGCGGAGCCGCTCTGATCGCCTCACAGGAGTGGGCATGAGCCTGTACATTTGTTCCCTCGCCAACAACAACCGCCGGACCATCCCGCCCCGCAAGTGGGTCACGGTCCCGTTCCCGTACACCACCCCTCCCACCTCGTACGACGCCTGGGAGATGCACCGGCCCTCCCAGCCCGGAGGCGTGGTCTCCACGTACCCGGACCGGTACTCCGCCCTGATCCACCCGCAGGCGGACGGGTGGGGCACGCTGGAGGGCCACGTGGAGTTCGAGGAGGGGGACTACACCGAGATCCGCACCCGGTTCGTCCGGGACCCCTACGGGGACGGGGAGAAGTCCAACGACACCACGAACACCGAGCACCACGCGCCGTCCCCCGGCATGCAGTTCTTCACCGTGCTGCACAAGCTGTTCGTCCACCCCGGCGTACCGGTGGCGTTCATGGTCTACGTCGGAGGCGACGAGGGGGCCGTGCTGACCTACAGCCAGCTCAAGCTGGAAGTGGACGACGACGTGGCGGTGCCGACCGGGGAGGGGAGCTGACGTGCCGGACTGGGCCGCGTACGCGATCGGCGCCGTCCTCGGGGCCGTAGCGGGCATGGGGTCCGGCTACCTGCTGCTGGTCTGGTACCTCACCCGGAGGCACAGCACATGATTCCCGTCCTGAACAGCCCGTCGGCCCCCTACGCCCACCTGCTCCTGAGGTCCCGGAACGCCGGGGCGCCCCCCTGGTTCGACCGGGCCGTGAAGGCACTGTGGGACGCCGGGGTGCAGACCGGAGCCGACCCGGTCGTCCTCGTCGCGCAGTGCGCCCTGGAGACGAACTGGGGCCGGTTCGGAGGCGCCGTGGACGCGACCTTCAACAACACCTGTGGCCTCAAGACCGTGGACGCCTCAGGCGACCGCCCCGAGGACCACCAGAGGTTCCCTGCGGACGCGGCCGGACGGCCGTGGCTGGGGGCCCTCGCGCACGCGCACCACCTCCGGCTGTACTGTGGGCTGCCGGTCCCGGCCGACTCCCCCGACCCCCGCGCCCGGTTCATCGCCCCCGGCTCCGTCAACTTCGGGTCCGTGCTGTACGTAGAGGATCTCGGCGGCAAGTGGGCTCCGGCCGCCGACTACGGGGTGCGGGCCGCCCGTATCGTGACAACGGTCCTTACGCCGACGTAGCCTGAGCCAGGGCACCGCACCCTGCCCCGGAAGCCCCGCCACGCCACCTCGTCCGGCGGGGCTTTCTGCTGTCCGGGAGGTCCGCAGCGTTCCGGCCGGTACCATGCCCCCGAGATCACGTCGGGAGGTCGCTGTGGGTCTGCTCAGTGCCATCGCACGACCGGGGCAGCGGTCCCTGGTCGCGTCCGCCGCGCCCCTGTCCGTCCCGGAAGCGCTGACGGCCGCTGCCGCGCCTCCACGGGGCCCCGGCGCGCAGTTCATCCGTCACACCGAGAAGTGGCAGGACGAGGTCTGGCGGTACTACGACTCCCTGGGGGAGTTCAACTACGGGATCTGGTGGCTGAGCAACATGCTCTCCCGCGTCCGGCTCCGGGCGGGCAAGCTCCAGCCCGACACCGACGAGCCGGAGATCCAGACGGAGGGCCCTGCGGCGGAGCTGATGATGCGCCTCGGGGGAGGCGTCGGCGGCCAGGCGCAGCTCATGAAGCGGTTCACGGTGCAGCTCCAGATCCCCGGCGAGGGGTACCTGATCGGGGAGCAGGACGGCACGCGGGAGCGCTGGCAGGTCCGGTCCGTGGACGAGATCCGGGCGCAGTCCGGGACGTACTACGTCATGGACGAGACGAGCGTCAACGCCGGTCAGGACTGGAGGCCGATCGCAGCCGACTCCCTGGTCACCCGCGTCTGGCGCCCGCACGACCGGTACTTCCACCTGGCCGACTCCCCGGCCCGCAGCGCGCGGGAGATCATGCGGGAGCTGGAGCTGGTCAACAGGAAGATCGCAGCGGAGTACCTCAGCCGCCTCGCGTCCGCCGGTCTCATCGGCATCCCCGACGACATCACGTTCCCTGTACGTGAGGAGTTCGCAGACGCCCCCAACCCCCTGGTGTCGGAGTTCATCGAGGTGGCCGCAGAGGCTATCCAAAAGCCCGGCACCGCGTCCTCCGTCATCCCCATCCCGGTCGTCGGTCCGGCTGATTCCATCGCTGCGATCCGGCACATTGACTTCACGCTGAAGATCGATGAGACGATCATCGAAAAGCGGGAGAGCGCGATCAAGCGGCTGGCCACCAAGCTGGACATGCCCGCAGAGATCCTCCTCGGGATGGGCGACGTCAACCACTGGGGGGCGTGGCAGCTGGAGGAGGGCGCGCTGAAGACCCACATCGCCCCTGTGGCCGAGCTGATCTGCGACTCCCTGACGCGCGGGTACCTCCAGCCCCGTCTGGAGGCGTCCGGCGAGGACGCCACGGACTATGTCGTCTGGTACGACATGAGCGAGCTGGCGCTGCGCCCCGACCGCAGCGAGAACGCCAAGGAGGCGTACGACCGGCTGGAGATCTCCGGCTCCGCCCTGCGCCGTGAGCTGGGGTTCGATGAGGACGACAAGCCCGACGACGAGGAGCTGACCGAGCAGGCCCTCAAGGTCATCATCCACACCCTCCCCTCCGGCGCCGCGTCCGCACTGGCGCAGCTCACCGGCAAGGCCGTCCAGCCGATCGTCCCGGTGTCCCCGCAGGATCCGGGGACGGCCGAGGCGGTGCAGGAGGGCAACACGCCCCCGCCCGGCGGAGCGGCCGGGCAGAGCGCACCCGAGAAGCAGCCTCCCGCTGCTCAGGAGAGCCCCGCAACCGGTCCTCCACCCGAACCCCAGGGGGCGGGCCCGTCGGCCGCAGAGAGGGCAGCCCGTGCCCGTCTGCTGATCCAGCAGGCGCAGACTCAGCACGTCGTCCGCTTCACCGTGGGGGACAAGAGGTGGGAGCTGCTCCACCCGCAGCTCTGCCACGACCACGAATACTCGTGCCCCTACACCCACGCCGTCAGCCGGGACGCCCCTGTCGTCCGGCCGGGGTCGAGCGGGACCTACCTGTGCCACCTGGACGCGTTCGGCCGCCTGGCGGTCGACGGCCGGGCCCCCTACCTCGACACCCACGGCCTGATCAGCACGCGGCTCGTCCCGGCGGTGAACGGCCGTGGCTGAGACGTTCCACCGCCGGGGGCACCACAGCCAGCGGGCCCACGGCCGCCGGGTCAGCCTCGCGACCGACACCAGCCACACCCAGGGCGGGATGATCGCGCTCATGCCGTCGGCGGCCGACGCGAAACGTCTCGCGCTCCCCGGCGGAGAGCCTGCGGCGGAACTGCACTGCACGCTGTTCTACCTCGGGGATGACGGCAGCGTCTGGGACGAGGACCAGCGAAACGAACTGGAGGCCCTGGTCCGCGCCCGCGTGGAGGAACTGCCCCCGGTCCCGGCACGGGTGTTCGGCGTGGCGCACTGGAACGGGGACGGCGACAAGCCGTCCTGGGTGTGGTCCGTGGGGGACGACCCGGAGGCCGGTCTGACCGACACCTGCCTGGAGGAGGTGCGGGCCGACGTCACGGACGCACTGGAGTCCACGCACGAGCGGCCGGAACTGCCCGTGCAGCACAGCCCGTGGGTGGCCCACATCTGCGCCGCCTACGACAGCGACCTCACTCTGATGCGCGCCCTGGAGAAACGGATCGGCCCCGTTACGTTCGACCGGGTCCGGCTCAGCTTCGGGGACGACGACCGGGACATCCCCCTTGGAGGTACAGCCGTCAGCCTCACCGCTTCCGCCTTGCGCCGGGACCCGCTGGATCACGAGTCGTTCTGTGACTTCGCCGAGCACAACCGGCAGTGGGAGAACGCCGTGTCGGCCGCGACCGGCCGCATGATCAGTGTCTACGCCGGGTGGCGCACCTGGATCTCCGAGCAGATCAAGGCCGGAGCCGACACCCCGGAGGAGCTGGCTGCGCTCACCCTCGGTCCGGAGCAGGGCGTGGACCAGGCGGCCGAGATGCTCGCAGAGGCCATGACCGACCTCGCGCGCCGGGCGGGACAGGCGCTCCAGCGCGAGGCGGAGCGCCAGGGAGTTGCCGTGCCGGAGTGGAGCCTGCCGGAGGACGCCGTCACGGCGGCCGTCGGCGGCCGGAGGCTGATCTCCTCCGTGGCGCGCATGACGGCGGACCTGATGGCCACCTCGGTGGTCCAGACGGCCAAGCGGGTCGTCACGGGACTGTTCACGCGGGACGCTCCTCCCAAGCAGATCGCTGACGAGGTCGACCGCGTCCTGGCGGACAGCCAGGACAGCCTGATCAAGTCTCAGATCGGAACGGCGATGAGCACCGCGCAGACGGCCGGGCGTCAGGCGGTCCTGGAGGCCGCTTCTCCGGGGGAGTACTACGCCTCCGAGATGCTCGACAAGAACACCTGCTCCCCCTGCAAGGCCGTGGACGGCGAGCAGTTCGGTTCGCTGGAGATCGCGATCAAGGCGTACCCCGTCATGGGGTACAAGGACTGCATCGGCCCTCGTTACGGCAACTCGTGCCGGGGGATGATCGTGGCCCGGTGGACGCCGGGGGAGACCGGCGACGAGGACGAGCCAGAGGCGCAGACCGCCTCAGCCGCTACCATGCGCGCAGACGCCGAGATGATCGGGGAGGGCACCGTGCCCTGGCACACCGTGAAGGACCACTCCGAGTGCGACGGCGGATGGGCCGTCGTCAAGGACTCCGACGGGTCCGTGGCGGGGTGCCACGACTCCAAGGCGGACGCCGACAAGCAGATGGCCGCCCTGTACGCGAACGAAGGAGACAGCGCCGTGACGACAGAAGCTCTCCGCCGGGGTGAGCCCAGCGAGGGGACCAAGAAGGACAAGAGGCTCAAGGAGAACAAGTACGGCGACGGCATGGAGCACGACTGCCCGCCGGGGATGGAGCCGGACCAGCAGACCGGCAAGTGCGTGGAGATGTCCGGCACGAGCCAGGCCCTGGAGGTACAGGGACCGGCGCCGGAGGACATCGGGGGCGAGAACACCGCGCCCTGGCGCGGCCCCCTGACCGTGGAGGGCATCGAGACCGGTGACGGCCGAGAGTTCGACTCCGGAGCGCTCACGTGGGCCGACCTCCCCCTGCCCCTGCGCTGGAACAAGGAGGACAGCCACGGGGGCGAGCCCCACACCGTGGCCGTCAACGTCGGCCGGATCGACAAGATCTGGCGCGAGGACTCCGGCCTGATCATGGGTGAGGGGCTGCTCGACCTCAGCGACGACGACGGCCGCCGGGTCCACGCCAAGATCGAGGGCAAGTTCCTGCGGGGCGTCTCGGTCGACGTCGACTCCGTCAAGGACGCCGACATGGAACTGATCTACCCGGTCACGGACCCGGACGGCGAGGACGACCCGGACCCGTTCGCGCAGCTGTTCGCCGCGCCGGAGAAGGTGGTGTTCCACCGGGGCCGGATCCGTGCGGCCACCCTCGTCGACATCCCCGCGTTCGCAGAGGCGTACATCGCCCTGCTCGGGGAGGACGGGGCCGTGGTTGCAGGCGGGGAGCCCATTGGGGCGATGCGCGCGGTGTACGGAGTCCGCACCCGGACCCTGACCGTGGAGGCGCCGGAGCGTCCTCCGGCCGACTGGTTCGCCAACCCGGACCTGTCCGTGCCGACCGGCATCACCGTGACCCCCGAGGGCCGTGTCTACGGCCACGCCGCCCTGTGGGGCACCTGCCACATCGGGCAGGCAGGGCTGTGCGTCACGCCCCCGCGCGAGGACTCGCACCCGTACTTCATGACCGGCAACGTGTGGACCGAGGACGGCGGCTCCGCGTCCGTCGGCCAGATCACGGTCGGCACCGGGCACGCCCCGATCAACCTGGGGCACCGTGCAGCGAGCGACCACTACGACAACACGGGGTCCGCCGTGGCGGACGTCGCCGTCGGCAACGACAGCCACGGCATCTGGGTCGCCGGATCGATCCGGCCCGGATCGTCGCCCTCCCGCATCCACGAGCTGCGCGCGGCCGGTCAGGTCTCCGGGGACTGGCGCCGAATCGGCGGACAGCTGCGGCTGGTGGGCCTGCTCGCCGTGAACGTCCCCGGATTCCCGGTCCCGAAGCTCAGCACCACGTACGCCGGGGGCCAGCAGCTCGCCCTCGTCGCGGCGGGCATCCCGGCCCTCACGGAACAGCTCGGCGAGGATGAGCTGGACCAGTGGGCTTACGATCGGATCATGACCAAGATGGCCCAGCGAGTGCACGGAACGAGGTGATCATCATGTGTGGCTGCAACAAGCCTGCGCCCCCTCCGCCCCCGCCCCCTCCGGGTCCCGGTGGTCCCAGCGGATCCTGACCTGCGAATTCCCTGAACCGGTTCGTCTAAATGACCTCATTTGGGCGGGCCGGTTTCGTCTGCTACGGTGCGCGCGACAACGATCATTCGGCCGTCACCCACGGAGGTTACAGTGCCGGAGCCTCAGCTGTTCGAAGCACCCGCTGACCTCACCCTGGTGGGGGACGTGGATCTCCAGTCCCTGGAGACGCAGGCCGTGGCGGAGTTCGACCGGGTGATGGGTCTGGAGACCCGCACTCCGGACGACGTCATCTACGCGCAGCGTCTCACCGGGGACCTGGACAAGATCCGGGCGGAGCTGCGGGTGCGCAAGACCCGCGCCGACGAGCAGGCAGCCCTCGCGCGCCAGGAGACCGAGCGCCAGATGGCGTCCCTCAGTGAGCGGGTCCACGGCCCCGGCGACGGCGGTGAGCCCACGGCGGCCGTCACCGCCGGAGGCGACCGGGTCGACCTCGCCGCACTCACCCAGGCGACCGCCCAGGGTGTCGCCCTTGCGCTGTTCGGGGACGACCAGGGGAAGCTGGAGCAGGCCAAGCGCCGGTTCGCGACCCTGTCCGCCACCCGCGACCGTGCCCCGGACCCGCGCGTCCCCGAGCGCACCGACGCCATCACCGCCTCCGTCGACATCCCCGGCGTACAGGCCGGTCAGACTCTGCCGACCCTGGAGGCCCTCGGGGAAGCGTTCCGCTCCAAGGCCAAGGCCATCCCGGTCACCATGGCCGGACAGGGCGCCGCGCGTCACCTCGTGGCGTCCGTCCGCAACCGGTTCGAGCACACGGTGGACAACCGGACCGCCCACGCCGAGGTCGAGCGCCTGCTGCGCTCGATGGTGGACGGGGTCGACTCCGCCGACGCTCTCGTGGCCGGTGGTGGATGGTGCGCCCCCTCCGAGGTCAAGTACGACTTCTTCAACATCGCGTCGGCCGCACCCCGGATGATCGACCTGCCGACCGTCGGCGTGAGCCGGGGTGGCATCCGCTTCCCGGTCTCCCCCGCCATCGGTGACACGTTCTTCCAGGCCAACGCCGGGTCCAGCCCCGCGTCCGGCTTCGGCGGGTTCGCGTTCTCGATGAGCAACGCGACTGACCCGTGGCTGTGGACCGAGTCTGACGACGCCCTGACGGTCACAGGCTCCGTCAACAAGCCGACCCTGCGGGTTCCCTGCCCCTCGTTCAGCGAGGTCCGGCTGGAGTGCTACGGCATCAGCCTCACGGCGGGCAACCTGACGGACGACGCCTACCCGGAGAGCACCCAGAACTTCATCCAGCTCCTCCGCGCCGCCTACGCCCACGCCATCAACGCGCGCCTGATCAGCCTGATGCAGACCGCATCGGAGTCGGCGGTGAGCATCGGTACGGCCGCCCACGGTGTCATCCCGCAGCTCCCCAACGCCGTGGCCCTCGCCGCGACCGACTACCGCACCCGGTTCGCCATGGACGAGAACGCCGTCCTGGAGGTCGTGCTCCCGTACTGGGTGCTGGAGATGGCCCGCTCCGACCTCGGCTACAAGCCCGGCAACGACAGCCCCGACGACATGGCTGTGGCCGACGCGACGATCGTTTCGATGTTCACCGCGCGCAACGTCCGGCCGCAGTTCGTCAGCGACTACCAGGTGCGCGGCACCGGCCTGCCGGGCGTGAGCACCAACAACCTGGCCGCCTGGCCCACGAGCGTGGAGTTCATGCTGTACGCGGCAGGCACGTTCGTCCACGGCAACGGCCTTCAGCTGGACCTCGGCGTCATCCGGGACTCCGTCCTCAACGCGGAGAACGACTTCACCGCGCTGTGGGCGGAGGAGTGCCACCTGATCGCCAAGGTCGGTCACCAGTCCCGCCGGTACACCGCAGCCATCCGGGTGGACGGCACGGTCGGTGCCGGGGTCGCGGCTGCGAAGGTGTGATCCCTCCTGCCCAGCCGTCCCACAGGACCGAAAGGAGGGTGACCAATGGCTGGAGCACGGGACTTCATCAACGGCCCGGAGTTCACTCCGCTCCCCAACTTCCTGTGGGACGCGGCGCAGCACCCGGCGACCGAGGACGCCCACTGGCAGAACGGTGTCACCTGGATCGAGCGCTGCGGGGGCGGAGGCACCGCGTACGACGAGTGCATCGCCGTCACTGGGACCGGAGGCACTCCGGCCGCACAGGCTGCCCTCGCCGACAACGTCGATCAGTCCAACCGGGGCGCCACGGCCTTCACGGTGTACGCGGAGTTCGACTGCGCGCCGGTTGGTCAGGACTACATGCAGGACAAGGCCGTGGAGGCCCTGGCCAAGCGTGAGCCGTACCTGGTCAGCCGTGCGTTCTGGACGGGAACGGCCGGATCCTCGAACGGGACCGGTCAGACCACGGTTTGGCCTCACCTCGCCGCCAACGCGACGCTCGACGACCCGCAGGGGATCCGGCTCCAGACGGCGGCCAGCCCGCTCGTCACCGGGGGCGAGGATCCGGCTGTGGCGCTCGGTCAGCTGGAGGCCCGGCTGGTGGAGTGCTACGGCGGCCAGGGCGTGGTCCACATGGCGTACGAGGCTCTGCCCACGTTCGTCGCTCGTGGGCTGGTCCGGGTCGACGGAGACCGTCTGGTCACCGTAGCGGGCAACATCGTGGTTCCTGGACAAGGCTACGCCGGAACGTCCCCAGCGGGCGCGGCCCCAGCCGCCGGAACCTCCTGGGTGTACGCGACTGGCGCCCTGTTCGGGTTCCGGTCGGAGGTGTTCGCACGGGAGTTTCCCGACACGTTCGACCGGGCCGAGAACACGGTGCGCATGCTCGCGTCCCGTACGTACCTGTTTGGATACGACTGCTGCCACCTGGCGGCTCTCGTCAACCTCGGTGTTCCCACGTAAGGGGTGAACAGTGGTAGCAACAGTCTCTGCGTGCGCAACCCCGATCAAGGGAACGCACATGCGCGTGGTCCGTCTGGACTCCTGCGGTCTCCCGGTCACCGGCACCGGCTCCCTGGTCGTCGTGACCAAGGGATTCGTGCAGGTGCAGAACGAGCCGCAGTACGAGGACGGAGAGGAATTCTTCGAGCGGACCGCCGACGGCACCGTCTGTGTCAACCAGAAGGACGACCCTGTCCTCAAGCGCTTCCAGCTCACGATGGATTTCTGCGAGGTCAACACGACCATGCTGGCCTTCATGACCAGCGCTCGGGAGCTGACGGCGTCCGGAGCGGGGGTCACCGGGTCCGGCATGGCGTTCGCGGAGGGGTCCCCGTCGAACCGGTACTCGCTGGAGGTCTGGCAGAAAGTCGCCGGATCCGGGGCGTGCGACGCGTCCGGCGCGCAGCGGTACATCTACAACGCGTGGCCGAACCTCGGGGCGAGCAAGCTGGGCTCGTACTCCATCGAGAACGGCCGCTCCACGTTCCAGCTCATGAGCGAGTCCCAGGCCGGGTCGACCACGGCGACCGTCGGCTGGCTCAACGGGCCGGGCTCCAGCACGAGCTGGCTGCCGTCCGGGGAGACGCTCGGGACCGGGGAGCACTGGCTGTGGAACATCACGACCACGGCTCCGCCGACAGCGGCGTGCAACCCGACCACCCTTACGTGATCCTTCACGCGGAGCAGCGCTGGGTCTGCCCCAACTGTCCGGCCACGGCCGTGACGGAGGGGCGGACCAACCGTTTCCACCGCTGCACGGGCCTGCGCCTGCTCCTCGCGCCCATGGTCCTGGAGGGAACCCGCTGCAAGGTGGTGGCGCGGGAGCGCGAGGACTACGTGGGCCGGGAGACCGTACAGTGCGATGGCGAGGGGCGCCCGGTCGCCGCCATCATGACCGTGCGGGACGATGGCGAGGACTGCACCGTGCTGGCGCCTGCGGCCCGTATGAGGATGGTGTCCGATGGCGTGGAGCGCTAGCGCGATCTTCCGGGAGTGGCCCCGGTCCGTGATGGGACAGGGACAGACGGCGGCCGTTCTCCCGGCCGGGTACGCCGGACTGGGAGCCGACACCGTCAAGTGCGCCCTGTTCGGAGGCAACACCCCGGACAAGGACGCGGTCCTCGCGCAGACCGGCTACAACTCCGGCTCGTCCCAGTGGGTCACGGCGAACGAGAAGACGGGCGGGGCCGACTGGGTCTCCGGCGGCCGGACTCTGGGATCCAAGACCCTGACCACCCCGTCCTCCGGGGTGTTCATGTTCGACGCGGCAGACCTGACGAGTGCGGCGACCGCCACGATGTCGAACGTCGAGGGGGCCCTGATCTACGACGACACGATCACCGCCGGGACCGGCGGGGTGGCGGACCAGGGTGTCTGTTACCTCTGGTTCGGGGGCGCTCAGTCGGTCACCTCGGGGACGTTCTCCGTGATCTTCAACGCCGACGGACTGCTCCGGATCTCGGTTTAGTTTATTCGTCCCGCCGGATACCTATCCGGTTACCCGGAGTCGCTTTAGCTAAATCTACCGATGCGTAGCGTAGCGGAAGCACGAGGTTGCGTTCTCCGCAGCGATCTGCGGACACCCTGTCTCCCCGGACACCCGTCCGGAGTTCGTTGTTCGGCCAGGTCGGGCCACAGATCGCTACCGGCCGGTAAGAGGCCGTAGGCCACGGCCCGTATATCCTTCCGTCGGGAGGTCGCCGTGACTGCTGACTTCGGGCCCTGTGAGAACTGGCCGATCCACTGGACGTGCCAGACGTCCTCGCTGGATCCGGCCGTGACCGGGTACGCCGTATCGATGGCGACGCGGGTGCTGTGGTCGCTCTCCGGCCGCCGGTTCGGCACTTGCCAGACCACGCTCCGCCCGTGCCGCAAGGACTGTTACGACTCCTGGCCGTGGGGGTGGACCGAGTGGGACAACTCCGTGCTCGGGACCTCGGTCTGGTCCTCGTACCGCTACTGGTTCCCGCTCGCCTGCGGTGCCTGCACCACCGGCTGCTCGTGCTCCCGCGTCTCTGAGGTCGTCCTCCCCTCCCCCGTCAACAGCATCGTCCAGGTGAAGGTCGACGGCACCCCGCTCGTCACCGGGGCGTACCGGGTCGACAACAACCGGCTGCTGGTACGTACGGACGGCCAGGAGTGGCCTCTCTGCAACGATCTGAGCAAGGACGACACAGAGGCTGGCACGTGGTCCGTAACGGCCCTGTACGGCGAGGACGTGCCGGAGGGGGCCCGTCTCGCGATGGGTGAACTGGCCTGCGAGATCAGCAAGGCCGGAGCCGGTCAGGACTGCCGCCTTCCCCCCGGCGTCACCCAGCTCGTCCGGCAGGGTGTGACGATCCAGTACCCGGATGTCGGCCAGCTCCTGAAGGACGGCCGCACCGGCCTGTACCTCGTGGACATGTTCATCGCGGCGGAGAACCCTCACGGCCTCACCCAGCGGGGCCGGGTCTACAGCGTGGACCGGGCCCTGAGCCGGAGGACGAACACATGATCACGGGATCGGCGCGCTGGTACACCGTGGGGGCCCGGATCGTCACCGCCGTCCGCACGGGACTCTCCGCGTCCGTCGCGCGCGCGGGACAGGTCCCCGGAGAGATCACCTGGGACGAGTGCAACTGTGACGGAGCCCTGTACGTCACGGTGCCCCGCGTCTACCTGTCGGAAGCGTTCCCCGCCGAGCAGGAGACGCCCGTGGGGGCCCGCTGCCGGGCTCCGTACGAGGTCGGGGAGTACACCGTGTCCGTGGTCCGCTGCGCCCCGCAGGCGGACGGTCAGAGCCTCGCTCCCTCCGTGACGGACCTCGACAACGCAGCGGGCCTGCTCCTCCAGGACATCGCCGAGACCATGGACGCCCTGGCGGTCCTGATGTGCTCGATGGACGACGCCGACGAGATCAGCGACTACCTGGTGACCCCTGCGGAGTCGGCCGGACCGAACGGCGACTGTGTCGGCTTCACCCTCCGCGTCCTCGTCGCGCTGGAGCGTCCCTGATGCCCGCAGCGAACATCGAGTGGCGGCCGGGCCCCGGCGCGCAGGCGCAGCTCGACGCCGAGGTGATGAAGTTCCTCCTCAGCCGCGCCCGGAGGGTGCAGCGCAACGCGCGCCGGATGGCCCCCGGCCGCATGGGCAAGAAGGTCAACGCCGTCATCGTCGGCAAGCACGTGCGCATCGAGTCGTCGCACCCGGCGACCATGTACGTGATCAAGGGGACCCGCAAGCACATCATCCGGCCCCGGTACCGCAAGGTGCTGAAGTTCACCTCCAGGGGCAACACGGTGTTCGCCAAGGTCGTCCACCACCCTGGCACCAAGCCGAACGACTTCCTGACCAAGGCCCTGCGGATGGGGTAGCGAGCGATCATGGGCACCCCGTGCCCTATGCTCCGCCCATGAGCGAGATCAAGGACTTCACCCGCAGGCGGAAGGCTCCGCAGTTCCGCATCGACGAGGACCTGTTCACGGCCGTCGCCGCGATTCCGGCGGAGGAGATGATCTCTTTCGCCGAGCAGATCACCACGGCCGACCCCACCCAGATGTCTCCGCGCGAACAGGTGAGCCTCCTGCGCAAGACGCTGGAGAACATGCTCGTGCCGGAGTCCCTCCTCCGGTTCCAGCAGCGCATGGCGGACAAGACCAACCCCATCGACATGGAGCAGCTCAACGACGTCGTTGAGTGGCTGTTCGAGGAGTACGGGCTCCGCCCTACGACCGGATCCAGCAGCTCGTCCAGTGGGGGCTCGCCCCCGGTACCTGGCATTACCTCGACGGACAGCATGCCGGACGTGGTGTCGATCTCCGCAGCCTCCCCCTCGACAGCTTCCTGAACATCCTGTACGCCGCACGGGTCGACGCGCGCGAGGTGCGCGAGAACGAGAGTGCGGAAGCGGTGTCCCGGCAGCTGGACAACGAGATGGGCGTGGCGGAGTGGTGGACGCCGCTGCACACGCGCAGGCCCGGTCCGGTCCGGCCAAAGGTCACGGAGGACGGGCTGAAGGTTCCGTCGTGGTGGACGGACGACGAGACGGAGAGCCAGCAGATGCTGGCCGCACAGGGGGTGACACTCGATGGCTAGCATCCTGGTCGCCACAGGGTTCGTCCGGATCGAGTCGGACACCAAGCCCGCCCTGAAAGCGCTCAAGGGCTTCGGGTCCATCGCCGCCAGCGCGCTGACGACCACGCTCCTCCCGGCCACGGCTCTCGTGGCCACGGGGATCGGCGCGATCGGCGGCGCGCTGGCGTCCGCCGGAGCGGCGGCCGGAGCGTTCGGCGCTGCTGTCATCCCGCAGTTCCAGAAGATCACGGACGCGAACGAGAAGTACAAGACAGCCCAGGAGAAGAGCGCCAAGGCGGACCAGGCCAAGGCGTACGCCCAAAAGGTCGCCAAGAAGTTCGGCGTGGAGTACGGCGCCTCCATCAAGATCACGTCCAAGATGACGGACACCGCGCGCGAGGAGGCGCTGAAGTACAACAAGGCCCTGTCGGAGTCCAAGACGGCGTCCAACGCCGCGCGCAAGGCGCAGGACGAATACAAGGCCAAGATGGCGGAGATGACCCCGGCGACGAGGGCGACCGCCAAGGAGTTCCTGGGGCTCAAGGACGACTTTGAACGGTGGTCCGACTCCCTCAGCGGCGCCACGATGCCGATCTTCACCCGCGCCCTGCAAGGGGTCCGCCGACTCCTGCCCAGCCTCACCCCGTTCGTCAGGTCGGCGGCCGGAGCGATCCAGGGATTCATGGACACCCTGGGGGAGGGGTCCGCCGGGCGGATCTTCCGCGAGTTCGGCGACAACATGCGCAAGAACGCCGGGGGTGCGCTCCGCGACTTCCTGTCCTTCGGCAAGGACATGGTGGCGGGGATCCTCGGGATCCTGAACGCGTTCGCCCCCTTCCAGGAGCGCGTGGGAGGGGGCATGGCCGAGATGGGCCAGCGGTTCGCCGACTGGAGCGCCAACCTGGGCTCCAGCGGGGGCTTCCAGACCTTCGTGCAGACCGCCGAGAACGCCGGGCCCAAGCTGGGGGATCTGTTTCGCTCCATCGCCGAGGCCATGGGGAAGATCTCCGACTCCGCCGGACCCCTGGCCGGGGTCGGAATCACCATCGCCGGTATCTTCGCGCAGATCATCGACGCGATCCCCACCCCGGTCCTCCAGGTGCTGGTCCCCGCGATCCTCGCGGTGAACACAGCAATGAAGCTGTACGCGATCTACTCCGCTGCCGCGACAGCTGCCACGTGGCTGTTCACCACGTCGGTCACCACGAGCACGGGCGTGACCTACGCCAGCCGGGTCGTCCTCGTCGCGCACCGGATATCCCTCGTGGCGCACGCGCTGGCCAGCCGGATCGCGGCAGCTGCAACCGCCACCTTCAGCCTCGCGATGCGGGTCGCCTCCGGCGTCATGCTCGCCTTCCGGTACGGCCTCGTCGCGCTCCGTCTCGGTCTCGTGCTCACCGCGACCGGGTTCCGCCTGCTCGCCATCGCGATCATCAGTAACCCCATCGGACTGATCATCGCCGGAATCGCGCTGCTCGTGGGCGCCTTCATCCTCGCGTACAAGAAATCCGAGACGTTCCGCAACATCGTCAACAAGGCGATGGAGGGCGTGAAGAACGTGGCCGCCGCGATCGGCCGCTGGTTCGCCGGTCCCTTTGTCGACTTCTTCAAAAAGGCTTGGGACCTGTACTACAAGTTCCTGGTCCGGCCGTTCTTGTGGTTCTACACGGAAGCCGTGCCCGCAGCGGCCAAGTTCGTCTGGAACATCATCGTCCAGTACTGGAACTTCATCTGGGGCGCCGCTAAGACGGCCTGGGGTCTGTACTACAAGTTCCTGGTCAAGCCGTTCCTGTGGTTCTACCTGGAGGCCGTGCCGGGGGCCGCCAAGTTCGTCTGGAACAAGATCGTCCAGTTCTGGAACCTGATCGTCTCGGGGGTCCGGGCGGCGTGGGGTCTGTACCAGCGGTTCGTCATCCGGCCCATCATCAACTTCTTCACCCAGACGATCCCCGGCGCCGCGCGCGCCCTGCGCGACCGGGTCGTGGGCGCCTGGAACGGCCTGCGCGACCGGGTCTCCGGAGTCTTCACCAGCATCAAGAACCGCGTCTTCAGTCCGATACGTACCTTTTTCACCCAGACGATCCCTGGCTGGGCCCGCACCCTGCGGGACAAGGTCAAAGGGTTCTTCTCCGACATGCGCGACGGCATCGGGGTGATCTGGAACGGGATCAAGAACAAGGCCAAGTCGCCCATCAACTGGGTGCTGCGCAACGTGTGGAACAAAGGGATCGTCTCGGTCTGGGGGAAGATCGCAGGCTGGATCGGGATCAAGAACGGGCTGAAGACGGTCAAGGAGCTGGCGGCCGGAGGGACGGTCGGCCGGTCCGGCATGGGGATCTTCAACCGGCCCACGGCCATCGTCGGCGAGGGCAACCCGGCGTACCCGGAGTACGTGATCCCCACGGACCCGAAGTACGCCACCCGCGCGCGCGGGCTGTGGGAGGCGGCCGGAGCGCACTTCATGGAGGACGGGGGCATCCTCGGGACCCTCGGCAAGGCGGCCAGCAAGGTGACCGGGGCCGCGACCGGAGCGGCCAAGGGCGTCGCCGACTTCCTCGGGGACCCTGTCGGCAAGGCCAAGAAGCTGCTGCTGGCCTCCCTGTCGGGCATGTCCAAGCTGGGCAACTCCCCCTGGGTCAAGATGGCCACCAAGCTCCCCCGGATGGCCGTGGACGGGCTCATCAAGGCGGTGAAGGACTCCGCCGGGGACATCCTCGGGGGCATCGGCAGCGCGGTCGGTCTCGGCTCCAGCGGGGGCTCCGGAGTGAAGAGGTGGGCCGGGGTCGTGCAGATGATGCTCCGGCAGGTCGGCCAGCCCGCCGCGTACACAGGCATCACGCTGCGCCGGATGAACCAGGAGTCTGGCGGCAACCCGACGATCGTCAACAAGTGGGACAGCAACTGGAAGGCCGGTCACCCGTCGGTCGGGCTGATGCAGGTGATCGGCCCGACGTTCCGTTCGTATGCGGGCAAGTACCGCAAGACGGGCCCGTTCCTGTACGGCGTGTCCGTCAATCCGGCCGCCAACATCTACTCCTCGATGCGGTACGCGCTGGCGGCCTACGGCTCCCTGCCCCGCGCCTACAACCGCAAGGGCGGGTACCGCAACGGGACCAACGGGACGGTCGGAGGCTGGCACCTGTTCGGGGAGGACGGCCCGGAGATGGGGTACAGCCCGGCAGGCTGGCGCGTCCTCAACGCGCGCCGGACGGCCGCTCTGGCGACCGGGGGCGGAGGGCTTACCGTGGAGCGGCTCGTCATCGAGAACCACGGGGTGATCGGCAGCCGCCAGGAGACCGAGGACTGGCTGGTGGAGTCGCTGACGTCGATCAAGCGGAAGGGGAGGCTGCCCTAGATGGCCATCGCCTTCAAAGCTGCGGGCGCCCGGACCAAGCTGGACGTGGCCACGCTTCCTCCTGGCGGAGGGTCCACGAGCGTGAGCGTCGCGCTCCCGGCCGGACACGCCAGCGGGGACTGGCTCATCCTCGTCTACCTGGCGGACAACAACCTCAACCCGCCGACCCCCGCCGGGTGGACCCTGCTCGCTGTATCCAACCCCGCCCCGTCCACCCAGTCCCCGTACAAGGGGTACCCCCGCCTGATCGTCTGGCACCGGGTCGACAACGGGTCCCTGGGGGCATCGGTCAGCCTCTCCGTGAGCACACAGACGTGGCCCACCGGGGACCCGTACCTGATCGCGTTCACGGCCGCCTACACGGGCGTGGACACCACGGGTCCGATCGATACCTGGTCGCAGTCCTCCACGGTCTCGACCGACGCGGCGTTCGCGCACCCGCAGCTCACCACGGCGGTGAACCAGGACTGGCTCCTGACCGTCCGGGCGGGCAGCTCTGGCGACACGGCGCAGACGTTCACGATCTCGGGCGGCACCAACTCCGAACGCGTTGACGACAATGACGGGTTCGGCGAGCTGGGTGCGGCCCTGTACGACTCGAACGGGGGCCTGGCGCCGGGGCTCCAGACCCAGCGCACCACGACGTCCAGCGATGCGTTCCTGGAGTACGGGTCCGCAGGATTCTCCATCGCCCTCAAGCCCGCCTCCACGGCCACCGTGGTCAACGCGTCCGCCGGGACCGCGACGGCGGCCGGGACCGCGTACGACGCGACCGTGCAGGCCGTCTCGGGTCCCTGGGACCTGTGCTCCGTAGGAGGTCTGCCCCAGTACGCGTTCGAGGTGGACTGGGACGGCGACGGGTCGTTCAGCCCCGGCGACGACGTGACGCCCGACCTGATCTCCGAGGTCACCGCCACCTACGGCCGGGACCAGGAGCGTCAGCTCAACCCGGCGGCCGTGGGCTCATCGGCGTTCACGCTCAACAACTCCAACGGGACGTACTACCCGGACGACCCGTCCTCGCCCCTGTTCGGGGACCTCAACCCCGCCCGCGAGATGCGGGCACAGGTGCAGTACGACACCACCACGTACCCCATCGCGCGAGGCCGGATCGACGACTACGACCTGCGGGTGGACCGGGCCAACCGCACGGTGGAGTTCACGTTCCTGGACGGGCTCAACGATCTCCAGGGCGTGAAGCTGTCGACCGGGGTCTACACAGCCATGCGGACCGGCGCGCTCATCGACACGATCCTGGACCTGGCCGGATGGACCGGCGGCCGGGACATCGACCTCGGGGCCACCGTGGTCCCGTACTGGTGGGCGGAGGGCACGGACGCGTTCGCCGCGATCAATGAGCTGGTGAAGTCGGAGGGCCCGCCGTCCATCGCCTACGTCGGCCCGGACAACACCTTCATCTTCCGGGACCGGCACCACCGGCTGCTGCGGACGGAGTCGGTCAGCGTCCAGGCGGAGTTCTCCGCACAGGCCGTGGGCTGTGACTCCCCCGCGTCGACCGGCCTGGACTTCACGGCGCCCTTCACCTACGCCCACGGCTGGAGGGACATCATCAACTCCGTCTCGTTCGACGTGCCGGAGCGGATCGTCAGCGGGGACCTGGAGGACGTCTGGACGTCGGAGGACACGATCTCCCTCGGCATCGGCCAGAGCACGGAGATCGCAATCTCCACGTCGGATCCGTTCGTGGACGCCGTCACCCCAGTGTCCGGGACGGACTACACGGTGTCCGGCGCCGGGACCCTGAACGTGGTCATGTCCCGGACCTCCGGCCAGTCCGTGAAGATCACCCTCCTGGCTGTGGGCGGCGCCGTGGTCGTGTCGTCCCTGAAGCTGCGCGCCAAGCCGATCACCGTGACCAAAACGATCAAGGTCACCCGCCAGGACACCGGCTCGATCACCCTGCACGGCGAACGCGCCTACCCGGACGCGGCCCCGTGGGCGAACGCGAACGACGCCGACGCCATCGCCGGAATGGTCCTGCTCCAGTACGCGCAGAGGCGCCCCACGGTGCAGCTGAGAGTGGTCTCCGAGAACCCGGAGCACTTTGTCCAGCTCCTCACCCGGACGGTCAGCGACCGCATCCACATCACGCACGGCGAGGCCAGTCTGGACGCGGACTTTTTCGTGGAGAGGGTCACCCACACGGTCCGGCGCATCAACCAGGACGGCAAGCCTCCCGTGCACGCCGTGGTCTTCGGCTGTGAGCGGGACCTCGTCTCCACGGCGAACCCTTTCCGGTTCGACGTCCGTGGCTCGGGATTCGACCAGGGCGTGTTCGATCCGATCACGGCAGATAATGCCTCGACCGTGTTCATCTTTGACCACCCCGCTCAGGGCGTGTTCGACACGGGCCTGTTCGGGACCTGAGGAGGGACCTTGTTCGAGACACCCAGCGAGGTGCAGACCGTCGCCCGCGCGTACGTCTACAGCGGCGAGTGGGTGGCCGACTGCCCCCGTAGCTGCGGCAACGTGGAGTTCCTGTATACCCCGTCCCGGATGAACGGGCCCCGTGACGTCCGGAGGCCGTTCTACCTGTGCTCCAACTGCGGGATCCAGTCGGGCATCGACTGGCCGGAGAGGGAGCACGAGATCATTCAGGTGCTCGCGCTCCGGCCGGTCCCCCAGACGCGGAACTGGTACCCGCAGGATCACCCGGTTGCCGTCAACTTCCGGATCCCCCACGGGCAGAGTGTGCGTGACCTGCTCGATGAGAACGAAGCGCACGGGGTGCACTGATGACCTGGTCCGCGCCCATGACGGCGGTCGCCGGAGCGACCTTCACGGCCGCCGAGTTCAACCAGTACGTCCGGGACAACCTCAACGAAACGGCCCCGGCGAAAGCCACAGCCGCCTCCCAGCTGTTCGTCTCCACCGGGGCGAACGCGATCACGACCCGGTCCCCGAGCACCACGTCGATATCCACGAACGAGAACACCACGAGCACGAGCTACACCGACCTGACGACACCGGGTCCGTCCCTGTCCGTCGCCTGCGGGACGATCGCGCTCGTCTACTTCGCCGCCAGCCAGGCCAACGACACGGCCAACTCAGCGTGCCTGTCCTCCGTGGAGGTGACCGGCGCGTCCTCGGTGTCCGCGTCCGACAGCTGGGCTCTGCTCTCCGACGGGGTACAGGCGGGCAACTTCGTGAGGTACGGGATGTTCCATGTCTTCACGGGTCTCACCGCCGGGACGAACACCTTCACGATGAAGTACCGCGCCGGGTCGTCCACGGCCCGGTTCCAGAGGCGAGAGATCGCCGTCATCCCCCTGTGAGGATCCCGTGGCCACCGTCAAGCAGTACGCGCTCCAGGTCTGGCGGACCCAGACCGCCGTGAGCCAGAAACTCGGGTACGACCTGCGTCAGGCCGATCTGCCCCTGCGGGCATTCGCCGTCTCCGGGGCTGTGATCACCGGCTGCGTCCTGCGGATCCTGTTCCTCAAGGGGACCGCCACGGACAACGAGATGAGCACCGTGTTCACCAACGCGCGGGACGCCGACTACCCGCAGCTCCCCTACGGGCCCCCGGTCATCGACGAGGACAACCTGGAGCCTCCGGACCCGGATCTGGGGTCCTGATGGCGTGGACAGCCCCGTTCACAGCGGTCGCCGGGTCCGTCTTCACGGCGGCGCAGTGGAACACCTTCATCCGGGACAACCTGGCCGAGACCATGCCGTCCCGAGCGACGTCCGCCGGGTCCTGGTTCGCCGCGTCCGACACGAACCGGATCGTCCAGCGCACCCCCGCGTCGATCATCGACACCCAGTCCGTCGACTTCACGTCCACGTCGTTCGGGGACCCCGAGAACGAGAACTCCACGGAGCGCCCCTCCACCCCCGGCCCGGCCGTCACGGTCCTGACGGGGGTACAGGCTCTGGTGGGGTACCGCGTCAACATCCGTAACGCGTCCGTCAGCGCCCGGTGCGAGGCCAGTTACGAGATCTCGGGGGAGACGAGCGTGGAGACGTCCAAGACGAGGTCCATCGGCTACTCCGTGTCCAACTCCGCATCCGGCCTGAACCTGCGGGCCGGGTGGATGGACCTCGCGACGGAGCTGACTCCGGGCCTGAACACCTTCACCCTCAAGTACAACGTCAGCTCCGGATCCGGCGTGGTCAACGACCGGCGCCTGTTCGTCGTCCCGCTCTAAGGAGACCGCCGTGGCCTGGACAGCCCCCATGACTGCCATTGCCGGAGCCGTGTTCCAGGCCGCGCAGTTCAACACCTACGTCCGCGACAACCTCAACGAGACCGCACCGGCCAAGGCCACCACGCCCGGCTCCATCTTCGCCGTCTCGGGGACGAACCAGATCGCGGAGCGCATCCCCGGCGCCGCCATCGACACCGGCACCGCCACCTTCACGTCCACCACGTTCGCCGACCCGGCCACCGGCTCCGCCGGACCGTCCGTCACGGTCACGACAGGGGTGCAGGCGCTCGTCGGATACCGTTCCTACCTGGAGGTACCGTCCACGACGGCCCGTGTGGAGGCCAGCTACTCGATCTCCGGGGCGACCACGCGCGCGGCCTCCACGACACGGTCCGTCGGGTATTCGGTGTCCAACAGCGTCAACGGCCTCAAGACCCGGACCGGCGTGGTGGACCTGGCCACGGGCCTCACGCCCGGATCGAACACGTTCAAGCTGGAGTACAACGTCAGTTCCGGGACCGGCACGGCCGCCGACCGGAGGCTGTGGGTGCTCCCCCTGTGAGAGGGACGTATGGACTACACAGCGATGCTCACTCCGTCCCTCGGGGCCGGGGGCCTGCTCGCCGTCGTCATCTACATGATCTTCACGGGGAGGCTCGTCCCCCGGAGTCAGGTCGACGACATGCGCGCCGACAAGGACCGTCAGATAGACCTGTGGAAAGCTGCGTACGACAAGGCCATCGAGGGCCAGGAAGTACAGCGGGACCACATCACGGCCCTCATGGAGGCGAACCGGACGACCACCCGCGTCATACAGGCGCTGCCGGTGGGAGCAATGAACGAAAGGGGGCCTCATGCCCTGGCTGAGGCGGAGGAGGAGTGAGCGTCTCCCGGCCGCGACCGCCGGGCAGGCCGAGGCGTCCAAGGCGCTCGGCAAGGCTGAGGAGTCCCTGGAGGACGCTCAGGACGCCGGTCGTGAGATCATGGCGGCCGTACGGAGGCTGAAGCGCCTGGGAGACGACAACGACTTCGCCGCGCGGATCTCCAGAGCGATGGGAGGCTCCCCGTGACCTGGTTCGAAATCCTGTACCTCTGCTTCGGCACGTTCGTGACGGCGTCCGGGGTGGCCATGATCTCGGTCTACTCCGCGACCTATGCGTGGTGGAGGAACCACGTCGGCCGGATGATGGTGACGTACGCCGGGGCCGAGGTGCTGATGTCGCTCCTGCTCCTCCTCACGGTCGTCGGGCACGTGAGCCCGCTGTGGTTCCGGGCCGTGTGGTTCGGGCTCCAGGCGGCCGTGGGCGGGGCATTCTGTTTCCAGACAGTCCTGCTCGTCAGGCTGCACCGGCAGCGCCGGGACCGAGAGAGGAGCGCGGCATGAGCTGGTGCCCGTTCGCCAAGAAGATGGAGTTGCAGCCGGAGTCCGACGCTCAGGCCGCGATCCAGCCCACGCAGTTCATCGCCCACAGCATCGCCGCTCCGTGGACCGTCGAGCGGCTGTATCAGTACTGGCGGGACAGCACGAACCTAGAAAGTCATTTCGGCCTTGGGTATGACGGCCGCCTGGCGCAGTACATCGGGACCAACACACGGGCCGACGCCAACGCGCAGGCGAACCCGAGGGCCATCAGCCTGGAGTCGGCCGCCAACACGTCCAACTCGGATCCCTGGACGGATGCGCAGATCAACACCCTGGTCCGGGCCATGGACTGGGCCGCCGAGGAGCACGGCATCCCCCGGCGCAAGTGCCGGAGCTGGACCGACCCCGGATTCGGCTACCACAAGATGTTCCCCGAGTGGTCCACCGGGGGCACAGCTTGTCCGGGTCCGATCCGGACCGAGCAGTTCAACGACATCGTCCTGCCGCGACTGATCGCCGGGGACGTGGGAGGAGACGAGGACGTGGCACTCACCGACGCCGACGTGACCAAGGTCGCGGACGCCGTGGTCAAGAAGCTCATCGCCGGGGGAGGCGTCCTGGAGGGGTCCGACATCGAGCGGATCTTCACCACGGACGGTCTGCTCAAGGCGCCGCCGGACGCGGAGACCGCCGAGACGAACCCGTTCTGGACGTTCGCGTCCCACGTGCAGGCGCAGACCACGACCGGCCGCGCCACGGCCAAGGACGTGGACGACATCCTCGCGCAGGTGCGCGCGAACGGCGAGGCCCTCACGGCGATCCGAGCCACCCTGGGTGCGATCGATCTGTCCCGGCTCCCGGCCGACATCGCCGACAAGCTGAACGGCCTCGCCTTCCGGCTGGAGGGCCCCCAGTGAGCGCCGCCGCACAGATCAGGGAGATGGTGGAGTCCGTGGTCCGCGCCCTCACGGGCGAGACGGACCGGAGACTGGACGCCCTGGAAAAGGACGTGGCCGACCTGAAGGACCGGCTGAGCCCTCCGGAAAAGGCGGCGCGGGCGCAGACCGCCAGGGGCTCCGGCTCCGCGTCCCGGCCCCGCACCGTGAAGGATCCGGGCACGCCGTGAGGATCAAGGTCTATCCGGCCGACACGACCGGATGCGGACACTTCAGGCTGATCTGGCCCGTGGAGGCGCTGCGTGCCTCCGGCGCGCTCCCGGACGACGTCACGGTGGAGGTCCGGCCGCCGACCGAGCGCGACCTCAAGCTGCGCATGGAGGGGGAGCGCGTGGTGGAGGTCGTGGACGCGGACCCGGACGCCGTCTACGTGTTCCAGCGCCTGACTCACTCGTGGATGGCGCAGTGCGTCCCGCTCCTGAGGGAGGCCGGGGCCGCCGTCGTGGTCGACATCGACGACCACCTGGGGTCGATCCACCCGAGCAACCCGGCGTACGAGGCACTGCACCCCCGCAACAGCGGGACGTGGGACCCCGTCAAGCGGGAGGTCACCCGGCACAGCTGGCTGCACCTACAGCAGGCGTGCCGGGACGCGACCCTCGTGACGGTCTCCACCCCGGCCCTGCTCGCCCGGTACGCCTCCCACGGGCGAGGCCAGGTGCTGTTCAACTACCTGCCGGACATCTACTTCGGCGTGCCCCACGAGGACTCCGCCGTCGTGGGCTGGCCCGCGTCCCTGCACTCCCACCCGGACGACCCGTCGGCTGTAGGGGGTGCCGTCGCGCGCCTCGTGGCCGCAGGGGAGGCTTTCAGGGTGGTGGGTGACCCGATAGGTGTCGGGGCCGCTTTCGGGCTGCGAGAGGACCCACAGGGAGCTTCGGGCCCCGTAGGGGTTGCACAGTGGCCCGCAGCGGTCGCGGAGCTGGGGGTGGGGATCGCACCTCTGGCGGACACCCGCTTCAACGCCTGCAAGTCGTGGCTCAAGCCTCTGGAGCTGAGTGCGCTCGGGGTCCCGTGGGTCGCGTCCCCGCGCGCGGAGTACGAGCGGCTGCACCGCCGGGGCGCCGGAGTCCTCGCCGACACCCCCCGGCGCTGGCACCGGGAACTGACCCGTCTCACGCAAAATGCCCGCTTCCGCCAGGAGCTGGCGGAAGCGGGCAGGGGGGTGGCCGAGGGTCTCAGGCTCCGGGAGCACTCCTGGCGGTGGCTGGAGGCGTGGAGCCGGGCCCGCGATCTCCAGCGGTCTCAGGCGGTCGCCGTCTGAGGGAGCTGAAGGCGGTCGATCACCTCCAGCTCCGCGAGGATCTCGTCCACCCGGTTCGCCAGCGCATCGCACTGGCGGGTCAGGGTGGCCCGGTCGTAGGTGCTGAAGTCGCGGTCCCGGATCTCCCGGCGCTTGTGCGCGAGGTCATCCTGGAGCCGGTGCGCGTGCTCCCTCAGTTCGGCCACGGTCAGTGTCATCCGGTCGCTCCTCAGGCTCCGGGGTTTTCCGGGCGGCCGACGTCCAGGACACCCCACATGCCTGGCATATCTCGTGACCGTCCGGCGTGATGACGAGCGTCTTGCTCTTGCATACCGGGCATCGCGCGCGCTCCCGCGCGTACCCGAGGAGGCGCCGCTCCACGGTGTCCGTCCCGCCCCAGTAGCCGGACATCCGGTACAGCAGGGCGTACGCAAGGCACTCCGCCCGGACCGGGCAGGCATTGCACCAGCCGGTCCGGGCGGTCTCCTTTCCTGAACGGGTCTCCACGTTCGGCGTGAAGTCGAACGGGGCCCCGTTGCAGTTCGCGTCCCTCTGCCAGCCGACGTCGGCGGCGCGAAACGCATCCTGGGGCACCCAGCCTCCCTCTCATCAGCGGTGTTGTCTCTGTCCTCAACGATCCACCCCGATTGAGAGAAAGTCACTAGGTGCCCCAGGGGTCTACAGGCCGGTCACGGGTGCGACCGGCCGCTCCAGTGCGGCCCCGGTGTGTAGTGCATCGCGTCCCCGGTGACACCCTCGTACGCGGACCGACGGCCGACGACGTCCCCCGGCCGGACGCCGTCCACCCCGCCGGAGCGGGCCCGGAGCGTCCGGCCGTAGACCTCAGCGTTGCCGGGGACGCGGATGACCTCCCGGTGGCGGCCGGGGCCGCGCCGGTAGTCGCCCTGGCGCCGCAGGTGCGCCTCCCAAGCCTCCAGGCACGCGTACTGGTGCTGGCCCGTGGTCGGCGAGTAGCCGACGTCCGGGACGTGGAACCAGTGGTCGGCCCCTCGCCCCGCGTCGTCCTCGACGGCCCACGCGATCGGCGTGCTGTAGCTGTAGACCACGTACACGGCCGACCGGGCGGAGGCGTGGAACCGAGCGGGCAGGTGCCCCAGTTCCACGGCCGGACCGGAGTGAGCGGACCACAGCCGCGTCCCGTCCGGCAGCTTGCCGGTGGACAGGAACGGCCGCAGCTCCGCGATCAGTCCGGGGATCTCCGCGTTGCGGTACGTCGTGCGCGTCCTGCTCACGATCCCTCCTCCGTCCGGATGATGCGCCGGATCTCGTCGGTGTCCCTGTCGTCGGTCTCCGCCCCCTCGGCCGCCTTCTGCCGGAGAGCTGTGATCAGCTGCTGCTCCTTGGAGATGATCGCCCGCAGGTGCTCGATGTGGGCGAACAGATCCGTGACGATCTGCGGGTCACCCTTCATCGGCTCCGGATTGGCGATCAGCTCCCGGTGCCGGTCCAGGTGCTTGGCGTAGTCCCGGTCCCACGCCGTCCACTCGCTGCGGCGCGCGTAGGTCTCCGGGTGCGGGAACAGGTGGCCTCCCTTGGAGTCGTGGAAGTTCCTCCGCTCCCGCGATCCTTCGATGAGCCCCATCAGAACGTCCTCCCTCCGCACCAGTCCGACACGGCGCCCTGGAGGACGGCCTCCACGGTCACGCCCTCGTCGTCCGTCCAGTCGGCCCAGACGTTGCTCAGCCAGTCGGCGAACGACCGGGCGGAGCGCTCCGGCAGGCTCCCGTGCTCGGGGTCACGGGCCCACGCGAGGATCTTGTTGTACGGGTCAGGGTTGGAGCCCTGGTCCGCGTCGTAGTCGGCGGCCGGAGCGGCGAGGAATGCCTTGAGCCGCTCCTTGTCCCTGGCGCTGAGGACGGTCACGGCCTCCACCTCCGCCCCGCGCGCTCGTCCGCCTCGATGCGGTCGGCGTCCCGGCTCTCCGCGCCCGGAGGCAGGTTGGTCCCGCCCTCGTTCCACGGCGTCCAGTCCGGGTCGCTGTACCTCCGGTCCAGCAGGTACGCAGGGGGCCCGGACGCCTCCGCCATGTCGCGCTCGTATGACGTGTCCCGTTCCACCAGGGAGTCGTACCGCACACCTCGGTGGTCCGTGCGGAAGCGGGAGGTCCCCTCGTCGTGAGCGGCTTGCACTTCCGCTCGGGTGAAGATGCCGGAGGGAGCGGTGCGGGACGGCTGGCCGGTCCGCTGCACCATCCGTCGCGCTACGCCCGGAAGGTCAGGGGTCTCACGGGCCGGTACCCGGCCGTAACGGACGTCGGAGTACCGGCCGCGCGCCGTGCCCCGGTTGTCGCGCCGGGACTTGCGGGGGTCGGGGTCCACGAACTTGCCACCCCACGCCTGCATCACCAGGCTCTGGTAGTAGGTCGTGGTGGCGCTGTACTGCCAGTCCGGGACGTAGTTGACGCGGGGGGTGTCCCCCTCGAACCGGGCCCCGTCGGCGTTGCTCACCCACGCAATGGGGGTGCCGTAGCAGTAGACGACATACTCCGCCTCGTCCAGGCCCACGGCGTACTCACGGGGCAGGGCGCCGTACCGGGCGCCCGTCAGGCGCCGGTACGGGCCGGAGAGCCCCACCAGGCCGTGGCTCAGGTCGGTCCCCTCATTGGCCTGGAACGTGCGGAGGTTGGACAGGGAGCGGATCACGCGGTCCCGCGTGCGCCTCCCGAATGCGAAGGTACCCATTGGATCTTCCTTGGTCTCTTGAGATGTTAGGGACCCGGCCCCGCCCCTGGAGGGGGCGAGGCCGGTGGCTGTGCTGTGGTGCGGGTAGGTCAGACCTGCACGCCGCGCGCGAAGTCGACGAACGCGCTGAAGGCGCCCGGCGAGACGCGGAAGTTCGTGCGCTCGACGGCGGTGGTCTCCTTGCTGTCCGACACGGCCAGGGCGGACGGGTCGGTGGAGCGGATCTCGATGCACGCGCCGTTGCCGGTGGAGTAGGACGACTTGGTCCACGCGTCCTGGCTGCCGAGACGGATCATGGTGTTCTCCCTCGTACCGTTGTGGTCCGGCCGGGACCGGGTCGGCCCCGGCCGGTCGTACGCCCCGCCCCGGAGGGCCGGATACCCGTTGCTCCGGGCGCAGAGAGGCCGGTTACGGGGCCCACCCGGCGACGACTTCCCCTTTACCCTCGTGCCCCGCTGGCTGCGGCGAGGGAGGCTGTCTCGCGTCGCTGAACGATCTGCCTTGCGTGCCGCCCGCAGGGATCGAACCTGCGGCCTCCGGGGTTTCACTCCGGCGCTCTCCCGACTGAGCTAGGGCGGCGACCCGGCCGGACCCCGGAGGGTCCGGCCGGTGGATCAGGAGACCTCGTCGGCGGAGTGCTGGCGGAGGAAATCCGCCACCTCCTCCGCTGTGGCATCCGAACGGTACTTGCCGATGTGCCAGCTCATGCCGCCCGTCACGCGGGTGACGCTCCAGCACGGGACGTTCTTCCAGCTGTCCGGGTCCAGGGGGTCGCCCTCCGTCGCGGTGTCCTCCCGGACGATGTACTTGGGGCCCTTTTGCACGGCCGCTCCCTCGGTCGGGGCCGGACCCCGGAGGGTCCGGCCGGGTCGGTCAGCGGAGCAGGAGCGCGGTGGCGCGCTCCTCCATCTGGAACGCCAGGTCGGCGTCGATGTCGGCGGACTGCGCCGCAGCGGTGACGGCCTGGACGAGGCCGCCGCGCGTGGTCTGCCCTCCCTTGATGAACGCGGTGAGGACGTCGTCGTACAGGGCCGGGCACTCCAGCTTCTGAGTGATCTCCTTGACGGCCCGCTCGGTCTCCTTGACCTCGTGGCCCGCCTGCTCGGTCAGCTCCGCGAGGACCTTGCGCATGTAGTCGACGTCCAGGAACGTCCGCACCGCGTCGGCCGCCTGCGAGGTGATGAGCTGGAGGTTGGCCTGCCGGGTCTCCTCGCTGTAACGGATCAGTCCATCGTCCAGCCGGGCCCCGAGGTGACGGGCCGCGACCGCGTCCCGCTTGATCGTCATCCCGTTGGTGCAGACCTCCACGACGAGCCGGGGGGTGACGGAGAACGAGCCGTGGCCGGTCTCGCTGTTGGAGAGGACGAATCCGGCGAACACCGTGGGGTTGTCGGAGCCGGTCTGCCCGGTGAACGGGGAGCGGTACCCCTTGAGCAGCTCCGGGGCGAGGGCCTTGATCTCCGGCGCCGTGACCGTGACGTACATCTTGCGGCCGGTGAGGTCGCACTGGGCGATGTTGTCGGCCCCCAGACCGGCCGCCTGCATCCCCCGCAGGGCCGCGCGCAGGGTCTCGACGTGGTCCACGATCTTGTACGAGTTGGACAGGAGCGCGCGGGCCGTACCCGTCTCCCCGCCGTCCGCGTCCTTAAGCGCGCGCACGAGCACCGACTTGTCGAGCGGCTCCCGCATCCACTCGCTGCCGTCCCCGGTCGCCTGGACCAGGGACCCGCCCTTGCGCTTGCCATGGATCAGGCCGTTGAGTGTGCCGTCCACGATGTCCGTCCAGCCCTCCGCCCGCAGCTTGCGGAGCATCCGGCCGGTGACGATCCCCCGGCCGAGACGCTCGGCCAGTCCCTCGTCGAACACGTCCGTGGAGGTGAATTCCTGCACGACCGGCGTGACTCCGTCGGCGGTGAGCCGGGGCTCCAGGTCGGAGCGGAGGACGCGGAGGTTGCCGCCCCCGAAGCAGAGGTTGGTCGCCGGGACGACGACGTCCACCTTGCGGTCCTGCTGCTCGTCCAGCGTCGCCAGGAGGGTCTCGAAGTCGGTCTTGCGCAGGGTGTCGGTCATGATCTGGTCTCTCTTCCTTGGTCGGTTGTGCTTTACCTAAATCGTCCCCCGGTCCCGGAGGGCGAAACCTCCGGGACCGGGACTCTACCGGTTACAGATCCGTCGGGCCGTCCGTATCGGCGGAGTGATGCGCCCTGTACGTTTCCGCGTACTGATCGGGGCTCATCCCGTGGCGGGCTGCTTCCTCCTCGATTGCCATCCGGATACGAGCTGCGAGATCGGCCACCCTGTCCGGCGGCCAGCAGAGCCCCTGCGCCTCGCGCCATGTGCGCCACTCCTCAGGAGTTGCGTCACTCTTTTCGGAGTTGCAGGGCCAGCAAGCAGGCGCCAGGTTGGTGCGGTCGTTTGTGCCGCCTCGGGACACCGGTATGACGTGATCGACCACAACGGCGTTTTCCCGGCCGCAGTAGGCGCACAAGGCGCAGTCGATGATCTCCCGGCGCAGAGACGCTGCAATGTGCCGGGACGCCATCAGTCGCGCACCAGACGGACCCACCGGGCGAACCGGTCCGTCACGGTGGCCCCCACGAGGAGCGCCGTGGTGAGCCGGATCCCCTCGTGCTGGGCTCCGTCCAGTCCGGCCCAGGTGATCAGTCCCATGCCTATCCCGGCCGCCACGACCGCGAACAGAGCGGCGAAGTGCCACCACCCCCACATGTGCGGGTCCTGCACCGGCTCCAGGCTCTCCGGGGGAGCCCAGTATCCGTCCGACCTGTACGCCGGACGGACCAGGATGTCCCGGCCGCCGGACTCCGCCACCTTCACCACGGCCCCGGTCCGCCTGTCGCGGACGAAGCCTCCACGCTTGATCTTCTGCTCCATGTTCGGTCCTTCCTTGATCCGGATCGGCCGTACGGCCGCCTGAGGGCCGTTCTCCGGCCCCGGTGACCCGAGGGCCACGGAGACGGAGAACGGCCGGGAGGCGGCAGCAGGGACGTGCGGAGGGGTCAGTCCTGCCCGGCGTACTCCGCGCCCCAGCGGCCGTAGTCGTCCACGTGGATCGGCACCGTGACGCCGCTGTGCTCGATGGACCCTGCGGGGTACTTGTCCATGATCTTCCTTCCGTTGACCGGATGCTTGCGTGGGCCTGGCCGGGTTCGAACCGGCGTCACGGGAGGGGTCCCCCTGCTCTGCCTCTGAGCTACAGACCCATGCTCGGGATCGCGGCTCCCGGCGGCCGTCGTGCGTCAGTTCCACTGTGCGGAGCGCTCCATGCGGCCGGTCGCCTGTGCGGCCCTCTGCGAGCGCATGTCGCCCGTCAGGCACTGCTCGGCGATGGATCCGCCGGAGCACATGTCGCAGGCCGCGACGTGGGCCAGGTACAAATCGAATGCCGGACGGTACGGCAGGGCCAGGGACACCTGCAACGCGAACGGCTCCGCGTCCGGCTCGTCGGGGTCCATCTCGGGGATGGCACCGGCCCGGCGCCAGTAGGTGTCGTGCTGGTCCTCCCAGTCCTCGTCGGTCAGGGTCTCGAACGTCCTCGCCGTCATGGTCGTCCCTCTCTGGTCTGTGGTCTGCGTGCCCCCGGCCCGACTTGAACGGGCCGTACTCTCTACGCTCCGCCGGACAGCCGGTGATCACTCGTAGCGGGGGCGGCCGGATCACGGGCTCCGGCCGGGCCGTCGTGCTCAGCGGTTCAGGTTGTGGTGCTGCGCCCACACGGGGCACGTCCCGGCGTGCAGGGTCGGGCTGGGCTCCCCGCGACGGCCGCAGGTGCAGGACGCGCCCTCCGACATCTGGCGGACCTCGTCCCGGTACTCACCCTGGTAGTAGGCGAGCTGGTGCCGCGCCATGTCGGCCGCCGTGGTGTCGCCCCACTCCGCCGGGTCCACGGCCGCGACCGCCTTGGCGGCCGACTCCGCGAGGATCTCCGTGGCGCTGGCGTAGTCGGTCTGCTCGTCCAGAGCGGCGAATACCCCGGAGTTGTCCAGGGTGTTGAAGGCTGCGATGACCTCCGGCCGCTCCCGGTCCTCCGACGTGATGGAGCGGAGTACGGCCAGAGCCTTGATCGTCTCGTCGCTGTAGGTCATGGTCGATCCTTCCGTGGTCGCCTGGCTCATCAGGACCGGGTGGCGCCCGGCCGACGGCCCCGCCGGAGCGGGGCCGTTTCGCCTCAGTCTCGCGAGTCGCGCTCCAGGCGTCCCTCGTACCCGGCCGCCCACCCGTTCCCCCAGTGGTGCCACTGCACGGCCGACATCAGCCGGAGGGCCTCCACGTAATCCAGTCCGGCCGCCTCCGCCAGCCGGACCAGGACGTCCTCGGCCTCCGACCCCTGCTTGCCCTCCGTCCGGTCTCCGACCGGCTGACCGGCGATGCGGCGCGCTTCGTCCAGGATGTGCGTGATCTCGGGCATGTGGTCCTCTTTCCGTGGTCCGGGGCCTGAGCAGACCCTCACAGGGGGCACGGGTGGCGGAAGCCTACCGTGCCCCCGAGCGGGGCTCAGCGGGTGTAGTTGTCCGAGCAGACGGGGCCCTTGCCGTAGTCGATCGACCGGCGGTCCGTCAGCAGCTTCCCGCAGTCGATGCAGGTTCCAGTGAGCTGACCGAAGGACTTCTCGAACTCCAGGGAGACGCGGTGCTCGGGGCGGATCCCCCTCATGGCGCCCTTGGCGTAGACGAACCGGAGCGGGGTGCCGTCCTCGTCCGCGACCGGCAGCCGGTCCTCCCAGTGGAAGCCCGTCAGCTCCTTGGCGTAGTGCCGGTCGGAGCTGCGGGAGGGGAGCACCTTGAAGATCCGGTCCCCCACCCTGTAGATCCCGACCTCGGTCACGTACTGCGGCTCCGACAGGGTCGGCTCGTCCGGGGCCCCGAGGGACTTCAGTTCGTCGCGCAAAAGCTGGTTGTTGTCCTTGGCGTCCTGGATCGCGGCAGACGCCTCCAGGCGGGTCATCGTGTCGACCTTGCGGACGACGTCGGCGACCGCGCGCCGCGCCTCCGGCCACTCACAGCCGGTGGCCGCGTCCCGCCGGTCGAGCAGGCGGGATGCTTCGGCCAGGAGCGCGTTCAGGAACGTGATCTGCTTGGGCGTGACGTCGGAAGGGGCGTAGGTGCTGTTCATGGTCGTTGCTCCTTGGTCTTCGGGATGAGCCGGTCGGCCCGACAGGGCCCACGTACGAGACGCGGACCCGACTGGAAACCGGATCAGTTGGTGGCCATGCCGCTGAGTTCGGCCATGATGAACATGCACTCCGTCAGGGTGCGCAGGTCGCTGTAGTCGATCCCTCCGCCGTGCTGCTCGTCGGAGAACTTCTGGATCTGCGCACGCAGCTCGTCCAGCTTCAGGTGGCCGTACTCCGCCCACAGCGCGTCGAACGAGGCGATGTCGGTCTGGTAGGCGCCGTGGTCGGTGATCCGGAGCGAGACGTGTCCGGGACGGGCCATGGGGTCCTCCTTGGTCGGTGTTCTTCGGTGCGGGCTGATCCACCCGATAGGGCGCAGGCACCCGGCCCGTGAAGGCCGGTCCTGCACCCGACTGGAGATCAGCTGACGAACAGGTCGCCGTAGCGGACGGTGCTCAGCAGCCGCCCGGCGTCCCGCTGGCTGATACCGAGACGCTCCGCGACATCGCTGCGTAGCTTGGTGAGACCGAGCGCGTTCGTCCGGGGCGAGGCGCCCCTCAGGTTCGCGCGGCGAGCCTCCACAAGAGCGACCGTGCCGTGGTCCATCGTGATCCGGCGTCCGTCGATGACGCGGGTGATCGTGTTGCGAAGATTCATGGTGTTCTCGTTTCTGGTCCGTGGTCGTCGTGCTGTACGTCCATCCAACCCGTCGAGCGGTCCCCTCGGGGGTGCTTGCGTCGGTCGGAGCGCCGTGGCCCTCGCGAGGTACGCTCCCGGTTTCTCTCCGCCGTGGGTGGGTTCCGTGTGTCCCTCACCGCGCGTCGGCCGTCCGCCGTTTTGCGATCTCGCTACTACCCGTAGCTTCCCGGTTTCTTGTGGAGGGTCCGGTGCCCTGTCTCCGGAGCTGCGCTGCCGCTTCGGGATCTCTCCCCGGACCTGTCCGCCTGGCCCGCTTCCGGAGGGTGGTAGCTCGTCCTGCCCTCCGCCTTACTGGTTTAATTAAAGCGCGATTCCGCACCCGCGTCTATACCCATCTACCTGCGTCTTTACGGGTAGTTGAGACCGGGCCCCGGCACAGAACAGCCCCGACGATCTTCCGTCGGGGCTGATTCGTTACGCGTCCGTTACCGGATGATGGTGACGAACTGGTCCGCTACGGCCAGCCCCAGGAAGGGACGGAGGGTGGCGGTGTCGATGCCGCAGACCTCCACGGCGCTGTGGACCTCGTCCCGGTACGGGATCGCGACCGTCTGGGGCTTGTCGGCCGCCACGATCTTGCGGCCGTGGATCCGGACGATGTCGCCGGGGAGCACGTTCTCGATCTTGTCGCGCAGCTGGTTCAGCATTCCGATCTTCCTCATTCCGTGGTCTCCGCCTCAACGCGCTTATACGTAAGGCGGTATATCTATCCGGTTACCCGGAGTCGCTTTAGCTAAATCTACCGGTGCGTAGAGTAGCGGAAGCACGAGGTTGCCGTCTCCGCAACGAACTGCGGACACCCTGTCTCCTCGGACACCCGGCCGGAGTTCGTTGTTCGGCCAGGTCGGGCCACAGATCGCTACCGGCCGGTAAGGAGCCAGCCGGTCCGGGGCCGGATGGATATACGGCCCCGGATGCAGCTCACGATCCGGACACCTCGCCCTTGCCCCGCTTCCGCAGGGTGGTGACCGGCTCCAGGGCACGGACGGAGTCGGCGAATAGACCCGTGGCACTGAAGCGGACCCGACGGACCTCCGTGGGCATCACGGCCCCCTCCGCACGCTTCCCCGGCAGTCCGCCTTCCGGGACCCGGCGCCACTGCGGGGTGAACGACCCGAAGTTGGTGAGGCTGACGCGGTACCCGGCGGCCACGTGGCGGCCGATGATGTCGAGCACGGCGTGCAGAACGTCCTCGGACGTCGCCGTCCGGAGGTCCACCTCGACGTCCAGCAGCTCCGCCAGCCGGGTGAAGTTGAGGTTGGTCTCAGGGCGTGCGATCTTCTTTTCCATGATCTGTTCCTCTCTGGTCCGGTCGGCCGCCGGTCAGCGGTCGACACACTTGGGGTAGCTGGACCCCCGATAACAGCGGTCGAATCCGTCGTGGCTGACGTCCAGCTCGTACGTGGTGCCGTCCGGCCGCCGGATCGTCAGGTCGTAGTCGTAGTGGACCGTGGTCACCCCGGCGCTGCGGGTGGTCCAGATGCTCTCCTCCCTGTCCACGACCCGGCCGGGGTCCCCGCGCTTGTCGTCCGGGCCGCAGCCCGTCAGCGCGAGGGCGACGGCCGCCGCGACGGCGACGAGGGCGCCCGTCCGGCGCTTCATCCGTCCCATGATCTGTACCTCCGTGGTCTCCGGCCTGAGCACCGGGTCGGACGGCCGGGCGGGGTCCGGCCGTCCTGCTCACCTGCTCAGAACCCGTACCCGCGCTCCCATGTCATCGGGTAGCTGTTGCGGTTGCCCTGCTCGTCGTGGTACCTGCCCTGGGGCACAGGCCGGACCGTGGCCGACACGACCTCGTCATCCCCCGCGATCTCCTCCACGATCCGGTCCCAGCTCGTGTCCGTCTGCTCCGGGCCTGTGTAGTACAGGTCCGTGTCGCCGTCGGCCAGAGCCCCCGTCCCCCGGTCCACGACCACGTTCAGGTGCCAGTCAGCCCGCTGGGTCCGCTTGGCCGGGCGAAACGACTCCTCCGGGACGTCGTGCTCTTCTCCCCAGTAGCCGTCCACGCTTTCCCGGATGTGGATGCCGTGCGCCGCCGTCGCGCCGCACCGGAAGTTGCCCTTGCCGACGTGCATCTCATTGTCCGGCGCCGGAGGCGTCAGGCACGTCCAGGAGCAGTCCTCAGCGGCCTTGGCCGCCAGAGCCCCGGCCCTGTCCAGGGAGCGGAGCGGGCGTTCTCCGGGGTTGAGGACTCCGGAGCCCTCGTCGATGACGTAGTACGTCGTGGCCATGGTCAGACCTCCAGGATGGTGTAGTGGGGTGTGGTTTCCAGCGACTTGCGGGGCGGGCCGTCGCAACCCGTGATCTGACGGGGTGCTCCCCCGTCGTCCGGGACCTTCCAGTGGACGACCCCGTGATGCATCTGGACGGCGACGATCAGGCTGCCGTCGTCGTCCCGCGCGAACGCCGGATCGGTGTCCAGGGCCCCCAGGGCGGCGAGGACCTGATTGCGCAGGTCCACGGCCGCGTCCCGGTTCGTCCGGCCCCACCCGGTCAGCGGCCCCAGGCGCATCTGCACCTTGCGGGCCGCCGTGGCCGCCCCGGTCCGCAGCACCTTGACCGGGAATGACAGCCGGGTCTCGTCGGCAGCCACGGTCACCACCTCCAGGTCGGGGCGGAGTCGTCTCCGCCCTGGTACATGCCGGGCGCGTCCTCGGGTCCGGCACAGTTGGCCGCCGCGCCCGCGAGGAGCGCGACGAGCAGGGTGAGCGAGGCGAGGGTGCGCCTGCCGATGATCTGGGTCATGGGTCCCTCCGGGAGCGGGCTGGCTAGATGGCGATGAAGGCGTACGGGTGGCCCAGGGCGTACCGCTCCGCAAGGACGTCCTGCACGTTCTCCGGGGCGTCCAGGGCGACGGCCGTTCCGGGGGCGGTCGAGTAGACGTCGGTCTCGCTGACGATCCAGGACGTCCGCTCGTCGCGGGCGCGGGGCTCACGGGGGTCGCGCGCGCTCATCAGCCGGTCGTACGCGTCCCGGCCGATCGTCTCGGGGGAGCCGTCCCAGTTCTGCACCTCCATCGTGGTGCAGACCTCCAGCTCCCCCTCGCTGGCGCGGGTGGTGCCTCCGGCGGCCAGCGAGGGGTCGTCCAGCTTCACGATGACGCTCCAGCCGGACGGGCCGAACGCGCGGGTGCCCTCCACCACGGTCCCCGTGAAGCCGTGCCGCGTGTGGCGGACCGGGCCGGTGACCGGAGCGGTCTGCGCCTGCGCTACGAGGGCCGCCTTGGTGGGGGCCGCCTTGCGGACCCGGCGGTGCAGGGTGGTGTGGGTGACCCTGTCGAACCGGAAGCTGCGGACGTCGCCGTCACGGCGGTCGTCCTCGGCCCGCACGATGTAGTCCCCGCCCTGGGTGCGGTACAGGGACTGCGGGCGGACCCGGCGCCGGGAGACTTCGCCGGTCGGCTTGACATACCGGATGCTCATCTCGCGGCCGGTACGGATCGCGGTGGTGACGCGTAGCATGTCGTCCTCGCTGGCGTAGACGACCGTGTCGACGACGCCGCCCGTGACGAGCGCCCACACGGCGAGGCCGGGGAAGTCGTAGAACCAGACCTCCCCGGCCTCGTTGAAGTCGGCCGCCGTCTCCAGGTGGGCCGTGGCCATGTCGTCCACGATCCACTCCGCCTCGCCCGCCTGCTTGGGCGTCCACACGGCCTCCACGCTCGCCTGGCCGTTCACGAAGTTGATGGTGGCGACGGTCCGGCTTCCGGTGTTCTCTCGCATCGTCCTGGTCCCTTGGTCTGTGGTCGGTTGTTGTACTCCCCCAATCATTCCCGATTTAGGTTAATCCGTAAACCTCCGTTTTACCTGGGGAAGTTCACTCGTTCAGCTCCTCCAACGATCGCCGGATACCCTCCTCCAGGCTGATCTTGGGGGCGTAGTACCCGAGCAGGAGCCGGTTGGGGTCCCCCACCCGGTACGCCACGCCCTGCGGGGCGTCCGGGTTCGGGCGGATCTCCGCTGTCTTCCCCGCCTCCCGGAGCATCATCGTGGCCAGCAGGGTGAACGGTGTCGGCTCTCCTGTGCAGAGGTTCACCGGCTGCACGGTGCCGGACTCCGCGACCGCGAGGGCCCCGGCGACGATGTCATCCACATGGATCCAGTCCCTCACGCAGTCCCCGCACCACAGCTCCAGGGGTTGACCGGGTTGCAGGGCGCGCACCCGCTCCAGGATGGCCCGGAAGGGATACGACGGGTCCTGGTCGGAGCCGTACCCGCTGAAGGGCCTGACCACGGTCACCGGCACCCCGGCCGCACGCAGCTTCCCGGCGAGCATCTCCCCGGTGACCTTGCTCCAGCCGTAGACCTCGTCGGGCGGTCCCAGGCTGAGCCGGGCACAGTCCTCGTCCAGACGGCTCTCATAGGTCACGGCCTGCTGAAGGGCCACCGGGTACGCCGCGCTGGAGCTGATGTACAGCACCCGGCCCGGCCGCGCGACGGCCGCCCACCGGAACATCTCCGCGTCGATCGACAGGGACTCCGCCGTGGCCAGCGGGTCCCGCTCGATGGTCTCCCGGCCGCCGACGACGGCGGCGCAGTGCACGACGAGGTCGAATCCAGGGCTGTTCTCCCCGGCCCTCCTGTGGATCAGGTCGTTCTGGAAGTACCTCCGGCAGTCCTGCGCAGAGGACGCCTTGACGTCCAGGCCGTAGACCTCCCAGCCCCGGCGCCGCAGCTCCGTCGTGAAGTGCCGCCCCAGGAAGCCCCGGTCGCCCGTGATCAGTGCGCGCATCACCATCTGTCGTTCCTTCCGCTCGTGTTGCCGGGGTGCCAGTGCCAGGTCCACGTCCGGCGGGGCAGGTGGGAGAACGTCGCTCCGGCGCCCACGAGCCGCTCCCAGGTCCCCCAGTCATCGCACGGGTTCTCCGGAGGTCCCTTGGGGGTGAACCCGCCGATCTCCCACAGCAGGTCCGTACGGGCGAGGACCGTGATCGGGATGTAGTTGAACTCCCGCAGGCGCTCCTCGCTGAAGGGGGACCCCTCCACGCCGGGCCACGGGTCGAATCCGCCGGAGACGTTGAACCAGGGGTAGACGACGTCCGCCCCCGTCTCCTCCGCGTGCGCCAGCAGGCACTCCACGTGGTCCGGGTTCCACTCGTCGTCGTCGTCCAGGAACGCAGCCCACGTCGTGCCGACCCCGGACACGGCCCGCGTCCGGTTCAGGGCGGAGCCCCGGCGCGCGTGGTCCACGCTGACGCTGATCGCGTCGACCGGCCGCGTCTGGCTCAGGACCGAATCGAGAGCACGGCGCAGCTTGCCGTCGGCCGCCCGTGGCGGGATCGCGGGGATGACGGCCGTGACGCCGGGCCGCATGCGCGAGGGCCGGGTCACAGCGAGACCGCCATCCACAGCTGGAAGACGTAGGCGTCCTCCCACCCCTTGGTCGCCTCCGGTCGGAGGATCTTCAGCTCCAGGGGGTCCCACCCGTTGTCCTGGAGCATCCGGTGCAGGTCCGCCTGGTCCCAGCCCCAGTAGTGCTCGGTGTTGCCGGACCCCACGCGCTCCCCGAGGGGCGTGGACAGGAACAGGTACCGGGACCAGTCGGCCGCGTCCGCCAGGATCCGGTCGGGATCCTTCACGTGCTCCAGCGTCTCGCTGAGGATCAGCAGGTCCACCGGAGCGTCTACCGGGAGCTGATGCAGGCTGTCCGGCAGAGGCTCCGGCCTCAGGATCGTCGCCGGGGCCCGGCACGACACGGCCGCCGACGCGGGGACCCCGTTGAGGTCCCCGAACCAGGCGTGGTCCAGCTTGAGGGTCGTGCTGATCATGTTGAGCAGGGCCCCGTCCCCGCAGCTGAGATCGGCCGCCGTCCGGATCCTCGACCCGTACCGCTCGATCAGGTCGGCCGACGCCTTGATCCGCTCGATGTGATCGGCCCACCGGTCGTGCCGGTAGCCGTCCGGGTACGTCCGGCGGTAGAGGGCGCGCTCGTCCCCAGGGGACCGGAAGTCCTCCTCGGGGCGCAGTCGGTACTTAGCCACGGCCGTACTCCTTGTTGACGGTCCTCAGCAGAGCCTCGAACTTGACTCCGTCCCTGAACGCTTCCCACGCCAGGCGGTCCGCCTGGTCCACGGAGGAGTCGTTGACGGCGGCGTAGCGGTCGTCCCACTGAGCCTTACCGGCCACGGGGTGCAGGTGCTCGATGACGACGTCGTCCCGGTACCGCAGTCCGCCCACAGCCTCCCCGAGGTGCTTCCAGAAGTTGTCGAGGTACAGGTGGCGCATCACCTGCGGAGCCATGATCCCCATCGCCCGGATCATCCTCGACTGCATGAACACCGCTGTCGGCAGGGCCGCGCCCTGGAGCAGATCGTTGCCGTAGGCGATGCGGGGCTCCAGGCTGTCCAGCTCCGTGATCATCTGCTCGTCCCACCCACGGGTCCGGGGCAGGTGGTCGTCCCCCATGAACCCGACGTAGTCGAACGCGGCGGCGTACCGGCGCGCAGTGAAGTTGAGCGGGAAGCACAGCCCTCCGCCTCCGGCCTGGTCCATGACGAGGAGCCGCGTGAGGGCCCCGTCATCGAGCAGGGCCCTGTACTCCTCCAGCTTCGGGTCGTCCGGGTCGGCCACGAACACGGCAGCGGCGCCCAGGACGGTCGTGTCCCTGAACGCCGCTTCCAGCCGGGCCGCATTCTCCGGCCGTCCCCTGGTGGGGACGACCACAACGAGATCGGTCACCTGGTCCTCTTTCCTCGGTCACGGGCTGCGGCCTCTGCCAGCCCGGCGTTGATCTGTGCCTCACGGGCGGTCTTGATCAGGAACGCCAGCGCCACGGCGAACAGCGTAAGCCCGATCAGGCCCATCAGCAGCGCCATCATCGCGACCGCCAGGAGCAGGGCGCAGATGGTGAGGATGATGGTCGACCCGAGGGCGAGCCAGACCCACGGCAGCGCCTTTTCGGCGAACGAGGGTCCGCCCCCCTCCGGCGCCGGAACAGGTGCCGGGGCCGGAGGGTAATGGTGGTGGATGTGGATGTGCTGGCCACCGGCCGGAGGGGTCGGGTTCGCCCGGAGGTAGTCCACGATCTCCGGCAGGCGGTCGCTGTTCGGCTGGTCCATGGTCCGGCGCTCCTTGCTCAGGCGGTCGGGTTGATCCGCCGCTGGACGTAGAGGTCCAGGGCGACCCACGGGAAGATGCAGGCGGCGATCATCACGAGCGATCCGGCGACGTTGAAGTTGACCCGGTCGCCGGGGATGAGCCCCGTGATGAGCAGCCAGGTGAAGAATCCGAGGACCACGTCCAGGGCGATGAGCCCGTACGTGATGGCCTCCCGGACGGCCCACCGGACGATTGCTTCCATGATCGTTGTTCCTCTCTCGACGGCGTCTGACACGCTCTGTGACAGCCGCACGGTGATCGCCCAGGAATTCCCTAGGTCAGGGCCCGTGTCAGAAAGTGACTGACACCCTCTGACACGGACCCTGACACAGGGAGTGACACTAGGTGTGACACCCCTTGTGACATGCGCTTATCCGGTCTGCGGGTACCTCTTGATGATCTCGTAGACCACCCCGCCCTCGGGCGGCCGGATCTCCCGCAGACGGCCCGCGTCGACCAGCAGGCCCAGGTTCTGGTACACCCAGCCCCGCTTGCGGCCCACCTCCTCCGGGAGGTCGGCGAGGTCGGCGAACCGGATCTGCATCCGGCCGCTGGCCTCCAGGACGTCGATGCGGTTCTGGAGCCGGGCACGGGCCTGCTCCGTGGACATCGTGACCTGCGGCCCCGGCGCGTCACTGAAGCTGATGTCCAGAGCCTGCGCCGGAGGAGGCCGCAGAGGCTCGTTGACGTCAGCTCCAGGGACCCCGGAGAACATCACGCTCCCGCTCATCTCCTCGTCCTCCTCTCCGTATTCGTCCAGGTCAGCGTCCTGGTCCTCGTCCGCCGGGGTGACGGCCGGGTCGATCCCGAACGCCAGCCGCTCGTAGGTGCCCCCGTCGATCTCGGCCCAGTACTGCCGGGACTGCTCGATGCACATGCGCTTCTCGGCGGCCTTCATGTAGACCGTCCGGCCGTCGATCGGCCAGTGGACCTTGTCCGTGCCCGTGACCTCGGCGTACAGGCTGCCGGGATGGTCGGGCCCCCACTTGGTGGGGTCGGCTCCGGCCTCCAGAGTCTCCGGCCGCAGGGAGTACTTGGCGTCCTGAAACTCGTTCTGCCCGTGGGCCAGCGACTCGCTGAACTGACCCCTGACCTTACGGGGGATGTCGTCGTGCGGCATGGTCTGCATCGACAGGTTCAGCTTGACCCCAAGGGACCGCAGCTTGCGCACCGCCTCGTAGACCTCCTCGTCACGGTCCATGATGACGTCGGCCGCCTCCTCGATGTCCACGAAGATGAACGGGACGCCGTGCAGGGAGTAGCACTCCGGCTCCCACTGCTTGTAGCCGGTGCCGCCGTCCGACCTGGTCAGGGACCCCAGGAGGTCGGAGCGGTAGGTGACCACCGGTCCGGCCAGGTTCTCGAACAGCTGCATGACCTGCTCTTTTGTCTTGGCCGCCAGGCCCAGGCACTCCTCGATGTCGCTGAAGGACTGCGCGAACTTGGCCGGGTCCCCGACGACCGGGACGATGTCCGTCCTCCAGCGCATGTCCAGGATCGCGGTGCAGACCGTCTCGGTCTTGCCGGATCCGGGGACGCCGGTCGTCTTGGAGTGGGTGACGTTGCGGGGATTCTTCGGGTCCGTGGACCCCGGCATCCACCACTCGATGTCCGATCCGTCCGTCCGGCGTCCCAGCCACAGCGGCGCTGCGGCGCAGGACTGTCCCGGTGCGGACGGCCCCCGGTAGACGAGGGGACGGGACGTGTCCTGGGCTCGGGTGAGGACAACGTCCACCTTGGACTCGTCCCCCTTCACCTTCAGGATCTTGACCTGGTCCTTGCCGACCCCGGCGACGGCCGCCACCTGGGACGCGGCACGCTGTGCGTCCTCGGCCGTGGTGGGGGCCGCGAGGGACTCCGTCCAGCGCATCTCCTGTCCGTTGTCCTTCGGGCTGGAGCTGCGGCTGTTCTTGAAAACGGAGATCTTGTCCCCGAGCCAGGACCCGGAGCTGTCCCCTGTCCTGTCCCGGTCGTGTCCCGCGACGATGCCCGCGTGACGGATCATCCAGAACGAGGACAGGGACACGCCGCCGATGACCCACGCCTTGAGCATGTCCCCGCGCCACGGTGTCCCTGTCCCGGCGAAGACGATCCAGGACAGGAGGACACCGACGAACAGGGTGGCTGTCACGCGTGTCTCGCTGCGGCGTCCCTTCCACGTCACCCATGTCCCGTAGGTCATGGCGGTGCAGATGACTCCCAGGACAGCCATCCACCGGCCGTCGCCCCCCACCGTGAAGTGGATGACCACGGCCACCGGCATGGCGACGAGGGCGAGCCCCCACGGCGCCAGGTACGGCGCCGTCTTCTCTCCGATGCGCAGCCCCAGGGAGCCGCGCCGGTAGCCGTGGCCAGCCATGGTCAGCGACCTCCGAACGGGTCGAATCCGCCGCGTGAGCTGCGGTGGGGGCGGACGGTCTGCATGCTCTCCAGCCGGTCCAGGAAGTCCTCCATGGGCGCGTAGGCGTCCATGGCGTCCTTGGCCACGGCGAACAGGTCGTCGTGAGCGTTGGCGAGACGGCGGGAAACCTTCCTCAGAACCAGGCGCAGTTCAGCTTTCTGCGCGAGGGTGAGACGGCCGTCCGCACTGTCACGGGCGCCCTTCTTCATGGCGCGCTCCAGCTGGGTGGCGGCCGACTCCGTGAAGAACGCCGCGCCGGTCGCCAGCGCCCGCAGGGCCTCCAGGAACTGGTACAGCCCCTGGGGGTCGAGCACCTCGCCCTCGGTCAGGGTGTTCAGCGCCGCCGGGAGGTCCGTGCGGCGGCCGGGGCCGCTCGGGGCGGCCGGGGCCGCCGGGGCGGCCGGAGCTGCGGCCGGGGCCGTCTTGGAGGCGGCCGTCTTGCGGGCGGACCCGCCGGTTGCAGTGGTCATGATCTGTCCTTCCGTGTGCGGTCAGGGCCGGGACAGCTTGTCCTTGGCCCGGTTGATGGACTTGTTCACCGTGTTGGTCTTGGGAGGTGTCCCGTCCGGGGACGCGTACTCCGCCATGAGCGTCTTGGCCACCGTGTCCTCCGGTGTACCGGCCTGGAGGAGGGACAGCGCCCGCGATCCCATCGACGGACGGGACGTCCCGAGGGACACCGGCACCGGGACGGCCGCTGCGGGGGACGTCCCGGCGGACAGGGCCGGACGGGACACCGGGGCCGGGACAGCGGACGGGACAGCCGCCGGGGAGGACGTCCCTGTCCGCGTCAGGGACACGACGGGCCGGGACACAGGGACGGCCGCCGGGGACGCCGGAGGGACAGGGGCTGTCCTCGGCGCCGGGGACGTCCTGCGGGGCCGGGACGCGGCCACGGGGACAGTGCCCTGGATGTCCTGTCCCGCAGCGTCCCCGGCGGGGACGGCGGGACGCGGCGGCATGGCGGCGAAATGCAGCAGGTGTCCCAGGATCAGGGGCGGGACGGAGGACACCGTGACGACGAGCCACACGGGCGGCCGGGGGTCGGCCGACAGGTACCCCGTCACGAACAGGTGGCTGACCGGCTGGGCCCCCATCGCCAGCGCGAGGGAGAGCACGGCGCCCCAGATGGACGACGACTTGCCCCGCGCCCCCTTGGGGAGCTGGGTGGAGATGACGGCCGCCAGACCCGCATACAGCGTGAACAGGCCCGCCATGCCCCAGCTCAACCGGTAGCTGAACCCGGACAGGTCCGCCAGGTGCTGCTCACCGGGCGCGCAGAGGACAAGGACGAGGATGGCGGACACCGGGACACCCCAGCGCCGGAAGTGTGACACCCAGGAGGGGACACCGGCCGTGGACGGGACACCGGCCGTGGACGGGACACCGGCCAGGACAGCGGCAGGGGACGTGTCCTCGGGGGACACCGAGCGTTTGAAGGGACGCCTCATGACCCTGTCCTCTCTTCCGTGGTCCGGTTTCCTTAAATCGGTTGGTCGAGTATGGCATGTCCGCTGGGACGTCCCGGTAAACCCGGACAGTCCTGTCCCGTGTCCTGTCCCCGGACACAGCAGAGCCCCGGAGGGACGTCCCTCCGGGGCTCTGTCCGGATCAGACCCCGAAGCTCCTCAGGGCCATGTCCTCCTCCACGACACCGGACAGCTCCCGGACAAAGAACGCGAGCAGCGCCTTGTCCCGCAGGGACATCTTCCGGACGAGACGCACGGCCTTGTCCCGGTCGTCCGCGAGGACAGCGAGGAACACCTGCACCGCGCCGACGTCCTCGCGCGGGACGGCGAGGGTGTCCCCGGTGAGTGTCCCGCCGACGGGACTGAAGGGCGGGTAAGCGTCCTGGGGACGCCGGGGGATCTCCGGCTGACGGTTTTCGCTCATGATCTCTGCTCCTTGGTCTATTCGGTCCGGCGGATACCTATACGGTTACCCGGAGTCGCTTTAGTTAAATCTACCGGTGCGTAGCGTAGCGGCGTCACGAGGTTGCCGTCTCCGCAACGAACTGCGGACACCCTGTCTCCTCGGACACCCGGCCGGAGTTCGTTGTTCGGCCAGGTCGGATGGCAGATCGCTACCGGCCGGTAAGAAGGGGCCGGTCGGCCGCCGTATAACTACGCGCTCCGGCCCGCTGTGTGGGCGTGGTGCACGTGCCAGTACCACGTCGCCTCCGGCAGGTGCTCGAACGCGTCCTGAGGGGCGCGGAGACGCGTGGCGGAGTCGTCCAGGAGCCGGATCAGGTAGTCCTCGTCCTCTCCCCTGTACCGCCCGTCCACGGCGTACCCCGGCCGGAAGCCTCCGATCCGGCGCACGCACTCGGTGCGGACCAGGTGCGTCATCGGGATGAACGATCCCCGGACCCTCAGGTGGGCCGCGTGCTCCGGCGTGAACCGCAGTCCCCACGGCGAGACGGGGAACCGGCCCTGGTGGGTGACGGCGGTCGGATCGGTCCCTCCCACCATCTTCGGCACTGGGTAGACGAGGTCCGGCCGGGACGGCGACTGCTCCAGCACCCGCATGCAGGCCATCAGGTGGTTGGGCTTGAGGGTGTCGTCGTCGTCCAGCCACGCGATCACGTCCGTGGTGACCCGCTCCAGGGCCCGGTTGCGGGCGGACCAGGCGCCTGTGCGCTCGCTGTCGCGCTCGACGACGATCTGGTCCGCCCGGCGGCGCTGGGCCCGCACGGACGTCAGGGCCCGGTCAAGCAGGGCCTCCCGTCCGGGAATGGTGGGGATGACGACGGCGACCGTGAGCCGCTGCTTCACGGGCACGACCGCACCTCCACCCCGTCCGCCGGGGGAGTCCACCGCATCGGGCCGGGCGGGGAGATGCGGCCGTAGCTGTACGGGTCGTCCGGGAACTCCGCACGGGTCTCCCGCATCAGCCGCTCCCGGTCTTCGTACCGCCTCCGGGACAGGCCCAGACTCCGGGACAGTCTGGCGTGCTGAGCGACCTCGTCCGCCCCGAACGCCAGGAACGCGCGGACGTCCTCGGCGGGCATCAGCCCCCGGTCGAACAGACGCTGTGCGGCCTCCAGGTCGTCCCCGTACAGCCGCTCCAGCCGGGTCAGGTCCGCCATCGTCGGCTCGTCGCCCCGGCCCCCGGCGACGCCGTCGAACGTCAGGCCCCAGCTCCGGGGGTCGTCCCCGTCGGGCACCCTGACACCCGCCAGCACCCGTCCGGTCTCGGCCAGGACGGGCGCCGCCTCTGCTGCGACACGGCCGATGTCCCTCCAGGACCCCCGGAGAGCCTCCGTCGCGGGACGGATGGTCTCCCTCAGGAGTTCCTGACGGTTTACTGTCCCCGGCTCCGGCGTCACGGGCACGGCTGGTCCACCTCCGCCGTCCACACCATCTCCGACGACCCCTCGGCCGCCGACGTGCACTTGCGGATCAGGCCATCGTTGCGCAGACGGTTCAGGCTGAGCCAGACGCGGGACTTGTTCTCCCCGAGATCCTCGGCCAGGGCGTTGCGGGTCTGGGGGCCCTGTGCCCGCAGGCGCTCCAGGATCTTCCGGTCACGGTCGATCGTCTCCTGGGGGCGGGGACGCCCCCTGGGCCTCTGCTCGGACATGGTCTCTCCTCCGTGGTCGTGTCCGTCGATTTACCTTAACCGGTGGTACCCGGTCTGGGGCCCCCTCACCCCTCAGGGTGCGTAGCGGTAACAGCTGATCCAGGTCGTGTCGATCACGACGCTGCTCCCCGGCGCCGCACCGGCCACGTACCCGAGAGCCGACTCGTTCTGGAGGATCCAGTCCGCCGACGAGGGGAAGTCGGCGTTGACGGTCTTGAACAGGCGGCCGTCGAAATAGAACCTGATCTTCCCCGGCACGATCTCCGTGGAGTAGGTGTGCCACGACGTCCACGCGCTGTTCGGCGCTGCCTGAGCGGAGCTGGACGCGAACCCGTGGGTGAACTCCATGACCGGGTCGGAGGCGAACGTGCTGCCCGCCTCCGGATAGTCGACCTCGTGCGGTGTGTAGCGCAGGTGCGCCATCTTGAAGCCTGGGGTGCGGGTGCGGACGACGAGCCGTTCGCTGAACTTCCCGTACCGCAGGTTCATGCACTTCAGAGGGACCGGGGCTGCGACCCGGTTGGAGCCCCCGGCCGCCGGGCGGTACATCCTCACCCGCATCTGGCCGTCACCGTTGGACTGCTTGACCACGCTCATCGTGTCCTGCGGTTGGTAGTACCCCGGCACAGGCCCGTTGTTGCCGTCGGCCCCGGAGGCGGCCGTGTCCGGCCAGCCGCTGGGGTACGCCCCCAGCGTGGAGTAGTACCGGGGGTACGCCGTCTTCAGCCCGGCACAGCGGTGGTCGCCGTCCCCGGCACAGGAGCTGAAGGCTCCGACGGGGACCTGCACGGCCCCGAAGTCTTCCGCGTACAGCTGTTTGAACGGGCCGCAGTCCCCTCGGGGCGTGTTGTTGTCCGTGACGTGGCAGGCGTCCTCGGACGGGAACGTGTCGGCCGCCGGGGCCGGGGCCGCCAGCGCACAGACGAGGGCCCCGGCCGCCGCACCGGCAGCCAGGGCCCTGTTTCGGATCTTCATGGTCTTCCCTCGGTCGTCGAGATGGTCTGACGCGAGGGTAACCCGGACGTGCTCACGCCTCCCGGTGCAGGTAGAGGTGGATCAAGGAGTCCATCTCCGTCTGCTCCGCGTCGCTGAGGACACGGAATTCCTGCTCCGCGATCAGCTCCTTGAGCCGCTCCCGGCGCGTGGCCACGAGGTTGTTCCGGCGCGAGGCGTGGTCCAGTCCCGGCCCCGGCTGGCACTCCGGGCAGCCGCACCCCGGCTCCGTGGCACCTCGTGGGCGGCACCCACAGCCGCAGTGCGGGGACAGGAGCACGGCCTGCTCAGCCACGACGTGCCTCCTTCGGGCCGATCGGACAGAACGCCTTGTCCCCCTTCACAGTCCATCCGTTCTTGCGTGCCTGCTGGAGAACGAACGTCCCGGACAGGTAGTGCACGGTTTCCCATTGGAGGGACGAGGGGCAACCGTAGGTGTCGCAGTGCAGCGTGGTCTTGTGGACCCGTTCGACGCTCACGACCCGATCACCCCCAGGTCGCTGAGGACCCACACGACGGCGAGGACGACGCAGAGCCAGCCCCAGAACCCCATCTGCCCGAACACGGTGCGCTGGCGCCGGTAGGGCTGCCGGGACGCCCGGCGGCGGGCGCTCGTCCCGCCGCAGTTGCGGCACCGGCCGCTCATGACCGGGTCACCGGACTGTTGATGTACGCGTCCCGCAGTCCGCTGCTGTAGGACGCGGCCTGCGCCAGTGCCCGCCGTGCGGGCATCGGCAGGTCCCGCCGACGGGTGCGCCGGTCCACGGTCATCAGGGACTCCGCCAGCTCGAACGCGGTCCCGACCGGGGTGACCCGGATCAGGTCCCGCTCGCCGGGGACGTCGGAGGCGCCGCAGTTGACGACGTAGAACCGGCCGGAGGTGTCCTGGAAGATCCGGATCTCGGTCCACCGGCAGGTGGAGCAGTGGACCCCCTGCGGAGCCGACTGCTCCTCGGGGTGCCCCTTGTGCTCCGGCCGGTGGCTGGACCCCATACCCAGGAACGTGCCGTCGATCGTGCTCAGGCGCCCGTCCCGGTCGACGATGTTCCAGACACCCTCCGTGCCCGCCTCGTCCTCCACGGGCAGTTCGTCGTACACAGGCTTGCCGGTCATGGTCTCCACTCCCTTGGTCAGATGATCCCCACAGGGGATGGTACCCAGCGGAGTGCTCATGACCGGGGCTCCAGGCCCCGGCTGCGGCGGCCGGAGTTGTAGACCTTGATCACGTAGCGGTACGCGGCCTCCGTGCGGCTGACCCCCATCGTCGCCCGGTAGGCGAGGACGTTGGCCTTGAAGGTCTGCGGGGTGTCCGTGGAGGCCAGCTTGCGGGCGAAGCCGGGGACGTCCACGGCGGTGCCGTGCCGGTGGAACAGCAGTCCCAGCCCGTCCACGGCCTCGGCCGACGCGGCGTTGGGCCGATGCCCCCAGCTCCGCGCGATCAGGTCGAACGCCTTGTCCAGGGCGTCCATGCCCTCGGGGAGTTTGATGATCCGCTGTGCGGTCGAGATGGCGGTGAACCGGCGCTCCGCCCCGATGTAGTCGTTCGCCTCGAACCCGTGGCGCTTGACCAGCTTGTCCAGCTCCACGGCCCACTCCTGCCCAGCCACGAGGGCGAGGCGGAACAGGTCCAGCTTGCGGACGGCGGCCCGGTCGTTGTGCTCCAGGAAGATCTCCGCCTCCTCGGCCCTCGTCAGACCGTGGAACACCTGGCACACGACCGGCATGGTGGTCGCCTCCGTGCCGGTGAACTTCCGCAGCGCCGCCAGACGGGTCTGTCCGTCCAGCACGACGTAACGGATCTCGTTCGTGTCCGACAGGACGGGCAGGGTGACGCGGGCGCTCACGATCAGCACCCCGAGGGCGCTCTCGTGGAAGTTCTCCGCGATCCGGGCCACGCGCCCCTCGTTGAGCCTGCGCTGGACACCGGGGTCCACGTCCAGCAGGTTGGCGGCCAGGGTCTCCACCGTGAACCGGCGGCCCTCGGCCTCTCCGGGAATCGTCATGATCCCACTTCCTTGGTCTGTGGTCGGGTGGTGTGTACTCCCACTGGGTACCCTTTAACTAAATCGGCGAAACCGCAGGAGAGGACCACGGAATGAGGATCATGGGAGCGGACCTGAGCATCACCTGCACCGGCATCGGGCTGCCGGACCGGACCACGCTGGCGGTGATCCCGCCGAAGACAGTCACGGGGGACGACCGGCTGGAGTACATCGCGGACCATGTGGGCGTCGCCGCACGCACCTGCCGGGCGGAGCTGGTGGTGGTCGAGGATCTCACCGGTCTGTACAAGGGCGAGGCCGCGCGCACGATGCCGATGGTCCACGGGGCGATCCGGCTGGAGCTGAAGAGGAGCCGGATCCCGTACATGCTGCTCAACGCCTCCAGCCTCAAGAAGTTCGCCACCGGCAAGGGAGTCGCCGACAAGACGGCGATGGCCCTGGCGGCGCTGAAGCGGCTGGGCCGGGAGTACCGCACCGACGACGAGTGCGACGCCGACTGGCTGCGGATCGCGGGCCGGTTCGTCTACGGCTACGGGGAGCTGCTGGACGAGCCTCGCTCGACCGGAGGTCTGATGTACCTGGAGATGCCCCAGGAGCAGCTCAGGGCGCTGCGCTACGGGGTGCGGGGCAAGCCCGTCGAGTGGCCCGTGGTGGGGAACCACAGCCCGTGGCCGAAGCTGTCCCTGGGTGCGTAGGGCAAAGAGAAGCGCCCCACCCTCCGGGAAGAGGGGTGGGGCGCTCGGTCGACACCCTGACGGAGGGTGTCTCATCGGAGGCGGCGCAGACTGCGCCTCCGGGTCAGGCGGACGCGAACGGGTCGGCGGGCTGGCGCTTCTTGTCCGCGAGGTACTCGCGCGCAGCCTGCTTCAGCTCGTCGCTGGGCTCCGCCAGCTTCCACGGGGCGTTCTGCCCCTTCTTCTGGTTCGGGGTGTCCTTGATCAGACGGCCGAGGACCATCTTGGGGTGGCCGGTGGCCGGGTCGACGTCGTTGCGCTCGTTGTACTGCGCCATGCGCTTCATGGCGCCGATGAGCGTCATCGAGAAGATCCGGACCCCGTCAACCTTCTCCGGCCCGTCGGGGCCGAACACGACCACGTCGGAGTCGATCGCGTCTTTCTCGCCGTTGGTCGTCTTGACCGAGGGCAGGTACTCCAGCGGGGTGACCAGGATGTCCTGGTCCTCGAACTGCGCCAGCCCCTGGGCTGCGCCGGATCCGCTCTTGAACGGGTCGTCGTTGCTCACTGTGCTCTCCTGTCGGTCGGACGATCGGTCGAACGGTGGGGTGAGGGGCGGTATCAGACCGTGGCCCGGAACCTTTACCGGGCCCGGTCACCCGGTCCCGCCCCTCGTCGTGCACATCTGGACAGTACCCTGACCAGCGGTTTATCTAAACCCGCTACGCGCCCTGCTCGACGTGACTTTCCAGCTTGCGCTTCATCACGTCGATGAGCTGGTCCAGCTCACGCCGGGACACCTTGGCCGCCGTCGCGGCCTGGAACACGGCGGACGCCTCGCCCTTGTTGCGGACCGCCTGTGCGCGCTCCAGGAGCGTCGGGGGACGTGCGGCGACCTCCGCCCTGGGGGCGGCCGTCGCAGGCTCGGAGGCGGCAGCGGAGGGCTGCTGCCGGGTGGGTTCCGTCGCGAGGTCCGCGACCGTCAGCGGAGTGGCCAGCTTGCTCTCCTTGCGCCAGCTGCGGACCTGCCCGCACAGGACGCACGCCGCCCACCCGGCGGAGAGATCGACGGCGTACAGGGTCGCCAGGGGCGCCCCGGTCCGCTCCCGGTCCACCGGCAGGTGCGGGACCACGCCGACGTCTGTGCGCACCTGGATCTGCACGCCGGGCTGGTCCGGGTCCTGCGGCCGGGACCACGTCCTCGTCCCCCAGTCCCACACCCCGGAGGTGTTCAGCCCCTGCGCGTAGATGGCGAGCTGGATCGCGATCTCTTGCCAGCCGTAGCTCAGGTCCGCCCCGGTCTTGACGTCCCCGATGACGTACTCCCCGGCGTACAGGGTGACCGGACGGCCGTTGAGGTCGATGGTGATGTCCCGTGTCACCCGGTAGCAGCGGTCCGAGGTCCCCACGATCTCGAACTGGGTGACGGCCGTGGTGAATTCGATCAGCCCCGGCACCGGCTCCAGCCCGAAGTCGGCGAGCACCTGGGTGTAGGCGTCCACCGTGGGCCGGTGCTCCTCGGGGATGTCGATATCCTCGCCCCGGTCACGGTGCTCGGTGTAGCTGTGGACCGCCGTCCCGAGGTTCGCCGCAACCTTGTCCCCGGCCGCCTTCTTGGCGTCCTCCACCAGGCCGTTCATCTGGGCCCGGTCCTCCCGGACGTCCAGCGTCCGGGCGACGTCCACGATGTCGGAGCGCAGAGCGGCGCCCTTGAGCGTCATGCGCTGGGCCCACTGCGACAGGGCGAACGTGTCCTGCACCGACTTGGCGAACGTGGTGGCCCGCGTCCACGCGACCTTCTTGGAGCTGGAGGGGTGCAGCAGCTTGTACCGGCCGAACCGGTCGTACTTGTCCGACTCGCTGACGGTCTGCTTCGGAGTGCTGAAGGCGTCAGTCATCGGCGTCTCCGCAGTCCTCGCAGAGGTACCTGCCCTCGCCGTCCGCCCGGATGCGGTCGCCCTCGTCGATGACGTCCCAGCACCCGGCGCACTCGCTGGAGCGGCTGGCCGTGAACCAGGGCCCGTACCCGTCCCCGGCGCTGTCGGAGCCGGAGCTGAAGGGGTCCGCCGGGGACGCGGGCGCCCCTGTGCGTCGGTGCATGTGATCTCCTCGGTCAGGTTGGTGAACGAGCCGGTGGCCCCAGCATGAGGTCCGGCACTGACAACGACGGCGTCCACGGCGTCCGGCCGGACCCTCTGGACGCGGTAGACCAGGCCCTTGATCCGGGTCCGGGACGTGTGCCGGACGAACAGAGCCCCCTCGGCCAGGTTGCCCAGGCGGTCCTCCCACGGCGCCTGCGGGCGGCACGGGCCGCTCTTGTGCGTGGGGCAGGCGTATCCGGCCCCGGCCGCAGAGCACGTCCAGACGACGTGCTGCACGGACCCGTCCGGCTCGAACCGGTCCGCCAGAGGCGTGACCTCGTGGCCGCACTCCCAGCACTCCGGGTTCGCGGCGGCGAGGTCCCTCACGGCGGACGGCATCTTCTCCAGGATGTCCGGCGGGCAGTGCCAGTCCGGCTCCAGGGCTCCGCAGTCCGGGCAGCGGAGACTGATCCCTTCCCCGTCATCCTCCTCGGGGTCGCTGTAGGTGAAGCCGTCCAGGTGCTTGCACGGCTCCGGCTCCGGGCCCCCGCAGACCGTGCAGACGGAGCCGCTGTGGCCCTTGCCGTCATCGCCGTAGACGAACCCTTCCGGGTGCGTGCAGCAGTCCGGCAGGGTGCACCGCTCGGCCCTGCCGGGGTGGATCCACTCGATGCCCGATTCGTCGGTCAGCCTGTGGACGACGTCGAACAGCTCCCCGGCTCCCGGCTCCGGGACGTCCGGGTGGGGCAGCGGGGCGTCCTCGCACGTCATGTCGCCGTGACCGGCCGCATCCCTGGCCGTCGCGTTGCGCCACCGCAGGTTGCAGGCGCACTCCACGGGGCCGCTCCGGTCCAGAACCGTGCCGGGGTCGCCGACGGCGTCCCTCAGCAGGGGGATGAGCGCGTCCGCCGGGGCCGCACGGTCCTCGGGAGGCAGGGTCCGGATACGGGAGATCTCGTCTGCCGTCCGGCGCCGGGACTCCTCCAGCCCGTCCCGGACGGACTGCTCGTAGGCGGCGTCCTGCTCCCGCTGGATCCGCTCCGCCTCCGCGATGGCGATGTCCGCCTCACGGGCGTGCGGGTCGGCCGCGCCCCGGTCGTGAGGCAGGTCGATCGTCTGCACGGGACGCGGCTGCACCGTGGCGTCGCGCGCGTCTTCGGACGGCGGAGCGTGGTCGGTGTAGCCTCCTCGGCCGTCGTGCCACAGCGGCCAGTCGGAGCCACCCCCGCAGGGCTGCCCCGCGTTGTTCAGATGCGAGCGCGCCCGGCCGTTCAGGGTGAGCTGGACGGGACGACCGCAGCCCTCCGGTCCGGCCGCGACCCGGCAGACGTAGCCGGACCCGGTCCCCTCCGTCGGCTCCGGGGCCCCGGCCGGACGCTGGCCGACCCCACGGCACTTCCGGCTGGAGGCGTCCTCGGGGTCCTGGCACTCCGGCTTGTCCGTGATGTGGTACCGGACCGTGCCGTCGGCGTTGATGCTGTAGCTGTTGCCGCAGCAGCTGCACGTGCCTCGGTCAGCCATGGGTCCTCCCCTTGCGGTACGGGGCGCCGCACTCGATGCAGTTGGTGGGTTCGCCCTCGGAATCGTCGTGAACGTGCTCGTGGGGCTCCGCGAACGGGTTGACCGGCTCAGGCTCCGGCTCGCCGCAGGCGCCGCAGCGGGCGGGACGACCGCTGTAGTAGCTCCGGTACACCTCGTGCTCGCAGGTGAGCCGGGCGACCGCTCCGGCCGCGACCTTGCCGATGGCGGACAGGGCGCTGGACTCCAGCTCCCCGGTCTCGTACGGCATGTCCTGGTACTCCGCCTCACGGGCGAGGGCCCCCAGCGCATTCACGATCTCCTCGCGCACGATGGCGCGGAGGTGCGCGTCCTCCAGTTCCCGCCTCTTGCGGGCGGTCACGGGGTCGTTCAGCCTCATGGTCATCCTTCCATGGTCGGTTTAGCTAAACCGGGTCTACCCGGCCGGACCGGTGGTGAACCGGTCCGGCCGGGACGGGTCAGGTGCGGCGCGCCACCTTGTCGATCTTCCGGGACGCGAGGGCGATGGAGATCAGGTCCCCGACATCCCCGGCCCGCATGCCCTCCTCGACCGGGCAGCGCAGGGACTCCGCGTACCCGAGCTGTGCCTCCGATGCCTTCTTCTTGCGCCAGCTGGCCGAGCGGCCGGTGTTGATGGCGGAGCGCTCCTCCGCCTCCGACTCGCCCCAGGCCATGGCCATCCCGAGGTCGAGGCCCTCGTGCAGGCGCTGCCACGGCTCCCGTGACTTGTCCGGGACCCAGGCCACGTCCCACAGGGACTCCTCGCGCGAGGGCCACAGCACGATCTCTCCGTTGCCCCCGAGGGGGATGAACTGCACGCCCCCGGCGGTCCGCAGCCACTGGTACGCCGGGGACGCCTTGAACAGGTCCAGGTCCCGGTGCTTCAGCTCGAACCGGACCGACCCGGCGGGGACCCTGGTCTCCTTGCGGGCCTCGGAACGCTCGTACGCCTCCGTGAGCGACTCCCCGTCCTCCATGTCCGGGACGTCGACGGGGCTGAGATCGACGAGGGTGCGGATCGACCCTCCCTCGCCGGAGAGCAGGAGCACGAGCGCATCCGTCTTGCCGGTGGCCGGGGACGGGCGCAGGACCCGGCCGACCATCTGGATGAACAGCGACTCGTTGCGGGTCGGCCGGGCGATCACGGCGCAGTCGGCGTAGGGGAAGTCGGCCCCCTCGGTCAGCACCATGCAGTTGACGATCACCCTCAGGTCGCCGGAGGCGAACCGCTTGTAGGCCAGCAGCCGCTCCTCGCGGGGGGTGCCCCCGTGGACCACGGCGGAGCGGATCCCCGCACCGTTCAGGGTCTCGGCGGTCTCCTGTGCCAGGGACACCGTGGGGGTGAAGACGATGATGGACCGGCGCCCCTCGGCCTGCTTGGTGATGACCTGCCGGATGATCTCCGGGGCCCCGGCCGCTTCCATCGCCTCCCCGAGCGACGCGGCGGTGTAGTCGCCCCCGGACCGCTTCACGCGCCCCAGGTCCAGGTCCGCGATCTCGATCTGCCGGGCCCGGACGTCGGTCAGGTGCCCCTTGGCGATCATCCACAGGATCGACCGGGTGAAGACGACGTCGTTCCAGACGTCCCCGAGCCCCTTTCCGTCGCCCCTCTGGAGGGTGGCGGTGAAGCCGACGGCGAGGTGGTCCGTGCCGCCGTCGTAGCACCCGAGGGCCGCCATGATGTTCCGGTAGCTCTCCGCCACGGCGTGGTGGCACTCGTCCACGACGACGAGGCCGATGTCTCCGGCGTACGCCTGCGCGTCCAGGAGCTGTTCGATGCGGCTCCGGCGCGCGAGGGTTTGCACCGAGCAGACCATCACGTCGGCGGTGACCTCGTTGTCGGCCGCCTTGACCTTGCCGACGTTGAGGGCGGGGGCGATGATCCGCAGCTTGGCCAGGGTCTGGTCGGCCAGCTCGTCCCGGTGGACGAGGATGACCGTGCGCCGGGGCCGGAGCGGGTTGCCGTCGCACGCCGTGCGCCAGTCCCAGAACCGGTGCGCGAGGTGGCTGAAGACGACCGTCTTGCCCGCCCCGGTGGGGAGCACGACCGCCGGGCGCTGGAGGCTGTCCTGGGTCCACGCCCGGAACACGGCGTCGATCGACGCTTCCTGGTAGTCGCGAAGATTCAAGAGACGCTGATTCACAGGTGCCCCCACGTCTGCCCGGTCCGGATCTGGCTGATGGTGCCGACGGATACTCCGTACCGAGCGGCCAGGTCCCGGCGGTACCCGTAGTACGGGGGAGCCGACCGAATGGCCCGGACGTCAGATGCCGTCAGCTTGGCCTGGGGGTGCAGTTCCCCGAGCAGAGCCGTTCCGTGCAAGATCTTGTCCGCCTCGTTCTCGGCACCAGTCCCCCAGCACAAGTTGTCGGCGCGGTTGTTCCGGGGGTTCCCGTCCAGATGCCGTACCACCTGTCCATCCGGCCGGGGTCCGTGGTAAGCCGTGCAGACTGCAATGTGGACGCCGTGCTGGGACCATCGCCCCTGCCCTCGGTACAGGTTGAACTTCAGGTACTCCGTCTTGTCCCTGAACGGCCGGAGTCGCTTGCCTGACGGGCCCCACAAGGTCCCGTCATCCGCGATCACCAGTCTGGGGAACTCCGGGGTGAGACGCACTCTCACCGTGTTCGTCCTGGTCACTGGTCAGGTCCCTTCTCAGGGTCGCTGTGGTGGGCCCGCGCGACCGCGTCGGCCCGTCCGGCAGCCCACCGGGGGCCCTGGGAAGGGCTCCAGCGGTCCGTCACGGTCCAGCCGCAGGTGCAGGTCACGCTGAAGTAGCCACCGGGGATGGACCGGTAGGAGTAGACGCGGCCGGTCGTGACGTGGGCCGGGTCCGGGCCCTGGATGACCTGCGGGACGTACTCCGCGCGCTCCGGGGGCGTGCCCCGGTCCTTGCAGGCGCAGCACGGACGCTCCGGCGTGCAGACGCACGTGGGGCAGTGCTCCAGCTGCGGGCGCATGTCGACGGTCCGGCTGTGTTCCTCGCCGACGATCAGGTGCGGGAGGACCGGCGGAGGTCCGGCATTGGCCGGGGCGGTCTCGCCGGGGGCCGGGCGGAACGCGTCCAGCAGGGCTGCCCGGCACGGGCCGCAGTCCAGCTCATCGCCGTCGTGCAGCCCGAACGGGGTGTGGTGCACGCTCATCAGACGGTCTCCTCCCGGACCCGGCGGCGCCGCCGGATGCGCAGGCGGTCCGCCAGGGACCGGCCGGTGCGCCACAGCACCCAGTTGTTGAGGTACACGGCGAAGTACGAGCACGTGCCGAGCAGGAACCCGTACTGGCCGGTGCCCACGGCGTAGACGGCCCACAGGCTCTGGGTGCCCATGCTCAGCACCCACCCCCAGGTCTTCTTGCGGCCGACGACGACCATACCCAGCAGGCCGAACGGGGCGAGGCACCAAGAGCCGTAGGCGATCAGCCACTCAGCCACGGCTCTCACTCTCCACCCAGTTCAGAATCCTCAGCAGCCGCTCCCTGTACCCGTCGCGCTCATCGGGGCCCATGACGCCGATCAGCTCACGGGCGCGTGAGATGTCGCCCTGCCTCACGAACCAGAGGACGGCGGTCTCCGTGGAGGCCGTCACCTTGGGGACGATGCCCTCGTTCACCGGTCCGCCTCCGGGTCCCTCCACGGCCCTGCGGACGACCGCAGGCACGAGCCGGGTCCACATCTCGTGGATCCACTCGTACGCCCACTCGTCCCCGGCCCTGCCGGTGGAGTCGATGTCCTCGTACACGGCCCGCAGCGCGCTGAGCGTCTTGCCGAACGTGAGCTGCTCGGCCTCCTGGAACACCTGCTCGTGCACCTCGGGAGCCGGGCAGTCGGGCAGCGGGTGCCCTTGCCCGGAGCACGCCGTCCGGCGGTGCCCCATGGCCTCCCACTCCTTCAGCATCTCCTCGTGCCTGCGCACGGCCTCGTCCATGCCAGTGTCTCGGTCTACCATCCTGCGCACCCCTTCCGTGGTCGGTGGTCCTGGTGGCACCTATACCCTCCACGCGTAAAAACGAACCGGAACGGGTAAAGACGCACCACGCACATCGGAAGGGAGAGACCGTGGAGAACGAGCTGATCACCGTGCGTGAGGCGGCAGCGCTCGCCCATGTGCACGACCGCACCATCCGGCGGTGGTTCCGCGAGCAGAGACTGACCAAGCACGTCACCGGCACCGGTCGCGTCCGGGTGGACCGGGGGGAGGTGGTGGCGCTCGCCACCGCCACCCCGGCCGTTACGGGGGCCGGGGCATGACCCTGAGAGTCGTACGGGCGTACCCGCCGGATGTGCTGACCCGTATGGTCGGTCAGCTAGAGACGGCGTCGGTAGAAATCCAGTGCCTGGAGCCTGACCTGCACCCGACCTGCTGGGTGAGGAGCAGTGCTGTTCAGCGGGGGTACCTCGTGGGGTACTCCCAGGTAACCGTGAAGGGGCACGTCACTCTTCCGGGGCACTGGGCTGCTTACCTGGCGCTGATCGGACCGGTGGACGACCCCGCGCTGGAGCTGGACCATCGGTGCTTCACACCCCCCTGCTGGAATCCCTGGCACATGGAGCCGGTTACCCGCGCCGTCAACAACGGCCGGAAGCTGTCCGTCCCGCAGCTCCGCAGGCACCGGGATGCGTCCGGGAGGCTGCTGTGACCGGCCGGATCCCCGCCATCGAGACGCGCGCGTACGGATGCCGCTTCCGCTCCCGGCTGGAGGCGAGGTGGGCGGTGTTCTTCACCCAGGCCGGGTTCGACTGGGAGTACGAGCCGGAGGGCGCGGCGCTGAGCAGCGGCAACTACCTCTGCGACTTCCGGGTGACCGGGCCCACGGGCGTGTCGGTGTGGGTGGAGGTCAAGCCGAAGCTGGAGCAGGACCAGGCGGACGACCCGAGGTGGGCTGAGCTGGCCCGGACGAGCGGCCTGATGCTGTTCACGGTCCGGGGCATGCACCGCACGGGAGATCGCTGCGACACGGCCCACAGCGCGCGGGTCTGGCTGCCGGACGGCACGGTGGCCGACGTCCACCGGCTGTGGCAGGGACAGACGTACGCGGCGGCCTGGGACCGGGCGAGTGAGGCAAGGTTCGACGGCACGGACCGGCTGGGGCGTGGGCCCCGGCGCAAGGGCCGCAGGAAGTAGGAAGGGAGGGACACCGTGACCGAGGTGGACGAGACGGGGGCCGCCCGCACGTTGATGCCGGGGCACCTGCGGGAGTTGCAGGAGAGCTGCATCACGCCGGACGTCATCGCCGCACGTGGGTACGAGACGCTGTACGGCACCGACGAGGACAAGGCACGGCTCAAGGAGCTGAGGATCCCGAGGTGGGCGTGGCGCGACGACCTCGCGTTCCCGGCCCTGCTCCTGCCGATGTACCGGGTGACCGGGGAGGAGATCGGGTTCCAGTTCAAGCCCGCCACGCCCCAGGAGGCACCGGGCGGCAAGCGGCAGAAGTACGCCAGCCAGTCCGGCACCCCCAACCGGCTCGACGTGCCCCCGGCGGTCTCGGATGCCGTCCGGGACCCGAGCGTGCCGCTGTGGGTGACGGAAGGCATCAAGAAAGCCGACTGCCTGGCCAGCCACGGCAAGGCCGTGCTCACGCTGACCGGGGTGTTCAACTGGCGTTCGAAGCTGGGGACCCTCGGGGACTGGGAGGACGTCCCGCTCCAGGGCCGTACGGTCGTGATCTGCTTCGATGCCGACGCGCGGGAGAAGCGGACCGTGATGCTGGCGATGCAGCGCCTGGGGCGGTGGCTGGAGTCCAAGGGCGCCCGGCCCATGTACCTGATCGTCCCGGCGGAGGTCGAGCGCGAGGACGCCAGCCGGGTGCCGGTCAAGGGCGTGGACGACTTCCTGCACGCGGGCGGCACCATGGACGGGCTCAAGGATGCCTGCATGGCCCAGCTGCCGACCGGATCGCAGGACGCGGCGTTCAGTGACGCCGTGCTCACGGACACCCTCGTCAACGAGGCCCTCGACGGCCGGTTCAGGTGGTCGAGGGGGCTCGGGTGGATGGAGTGGAGCGGCAAGGTCTGGCGCGAGGCGAGCGACGCGACCGTGCTGGAGGCCATCCGGCAGTGGGCCCTGGAGCAGTTCAACCGTGTGCTCGACGAGCAGCGCCGGGACGCCAGCCGGGACATGCAGAGCCAGATGGAGGGCTGGAGGAGCACCCTGTCCACGGCCAAGCTGAGCAACCTCATGAAGCTGTCGAGGGGGCCGCTGGAGTGCTCGGCGGCCGACTTCGATGCCGACCCGGACCTGCTCAACTGCCCGAACGGCATCGTGGACCTGCGCAGCGGGGTGCTCACGCCCCACGACCCGGACCAGCTGATGACGAAGATGGCGGGCGCGGACTTCGTCAAGTCGGCGAGGCACCCCGACTGGGACCTGGCACTGGAGTCGGTCCCCGAGGACGTGCGGGACTGGTACCAGATCCGGGTCGGCCAGGCGGCCACCGGCCACATGACGCCGGACGACCTGATCCTGATCCTCCAGGGCGGGGGGTCCAACGGGAAGGCTCTCGACGTTGCCACTCCCATGCTCACGGCCAACCGGGGCTGGACGACCATGGGCGGCCTGAAGGAGGGTGACGAGGTCTACGGACCGGACGGCCAGCCGACCAAGGTCACCCACGCGTTCGGGGTTCTGCACGGACGTACCTGCTACCGGGTGACGACCTCGGACGGCCGGTCGGTCGTGGCTGACGCCGACCATCTGTGGACCGTCCGGCTGAGCAAGGGCACGAGCAAGCTGAACCTGCCTCGCTGGGTCACCCTGACCACGCAGCAGATGGTGGACCGGGGCGTCACCGTGGCCTGGAGGGACCGGCCCGAATACCGGTTCCGGCTGCCCGTACAGCAATCCGTGCAGGCACCCGAGGCGGACCTGCCGCTGGACCCGTACGTGCTCGGGGCCTGGCTGGGGGACGGCTCGTCCGAGGGAAGCCGGTTCACCTGCCA